>Ga0272445_1000005_pt1 | contig 346128 bp, 338 predicted proteins | sample YNPCB0031_FD_194404 | JGI IMG/M metagenome (GOLD analysis project Ga0272445, IMG submission 194404) | Hot spring sediment microbial communities from Yellowstone National Park, WY, United States - YNP-CB-003-1 | ecosystem: Environmental > Aquatic > Thermal springs > Hot (42-90C) > Sediment...
AAAAGGTGGGCATGGACATCCTCTGGCTCTGGGTCTGGTGAATTATCCACATACCTTCTTATGTTCAGGTTGTAGTCGTTTTCCCTTATCTCTTCAAGGGAAACAAGTCGTGAATATTTGGGGATCTCTCTCCTTTCGTGAAAAACTGTGGCGATCTTTTCTATGTCTTGGGGTCGCAAGTAGTTTTGGTTTCTTCCTTCTCCGTATTCCCTGTCTGCGTTTATAAAAAGTATCTTGTTTTTTAACTCTGGGGGTTTCTTTTTGTTTATGACTATTATGCAGGCGGGTATGCCCACATTGTAAAAGAGTTTGGCGGGCAAGCCAATTATGGCGGTGATTAGGTCATCCTCTACGATCTGCTTTCTTATTTCCTTTTCTACACCTCCACGGAAGAGAACACCGTGGGGCATAACTGTTGCTAAGGTGCCATCTTCCTTCAAGCTTGCGATCATATGCTGTAAAAACATTAGGTCTGCCTTCTTGCCAGTTTCTGGGGTCCAGCCATACTTAAATCGTTCTTGAAATTTCATGTTAGCCCGGCTGTAATTTTGGGAAAAGGGCGGGTTGGCAAGGACTATATCAAACTGCTTTATATAGCCGTTCTCCACAAACATTGGGTTGGTTAGTGTGTCTTCGTTTTCTATGTGGGCGTCGGGTATGTCATGAAGGATCATGTTCATCTTGCAAATGGACCAAGTCAGACCGTTAAGCTCCTGCCCATAAAGGGATAATCTGGTGGGGTCCTGTCCTTGCTCTTCCACATACTGCCGGGCGGAAATGAGAAAACCACCAGAACCCACCGTTGGGTCGTATATGCTCATGCCTTCCTGTGGTCTAACAAGCATAACCATAAGCTTTTTAACTCCCGGAGGTGTGTAAAACTCTCCTCCCTTTTTGCCCGCAGAGTCTGCAAACTCTTTAAGCAAATACTCATAGGCTGCACCCAAAAGGTCTGGAAACTCAAAATCTTCGTTGGTAAGCCGATACTTGTTAAAGTGATGGATCAAGTCTATAAGCTGTTGATCCTTTAGCCGTGTTTTTCCCTTTTGGGCGTTAAAGTCTATGTGTTTTAAAACTCCCTCAAGCTCTGGGTTTGCCTCCTCTATGGCGGATAGAGCTTTGTTTAGATGGCTTCCCACATTCTCCTTTAGGTTCAAAAGGTATTCCCATCGTGCTATTTTCGGAACAAAAAAGGTGTCTCCGTATAGGTTTGGATCCTCAAGGAGTTCCTCTATTTCCTCATCCGAGTAACCATAGCTTTTAAATTTCTTTCTTAGCTCTTCCCTTTTGACCTCAAAAACATCGGAGAGCCTCTTCAAAAAGAGCATACCAAAGATATACTCCTTATACTCGTTGGCGTCCATCTTCCCCCTCAGTATGTCCGCCGCCTTGAAGAGATGTGTCTCAAGCTGTTTTAGGGTTAATTTCATCCTCAAGCCCTCCACTAAAGATATAATTTTAACGTTGAACGTCTTTTAAGAAAGGACTTTACGGAACTATTTATTACGTTCCTATAAGAGATTGAAACCAACTCTCTGCCTTAAAATATACTCTTATGATGGGGTTGGTTTTAATTGCACAAGTTGATGTTTTCCCTACGATCAGTATAAAGGATTACAATACAAAGATGGATCTTACGGGTATTACCCTAAACATAACTCTTAACGTTCAAAACCCCTATCCCTTTGAGATCGTCCTTAAGGGAATAGATCTCAACGTAAAGGTTGGGAACTACGCCCTTACCAAAATTTCCACAACATCCCAAACGAAAATAGCATCATCAAGCAGTGCAAATATAACATTAAGCGCAATCGCAACTTATGATAAAGCCTTAGAGGCTATAGATGTCCTCCTTTCCTCAAACAAGATAACCTTATCCCTTGATGGGAATGTGGTTTTTGACCTAAACATACCAAACTTACAAACCCAAACCATCAACATACCGATAAACATATCCCGAGAATTTTGAGGGAAATACTTGGAAGGGTATATTACGGTGCCCCTCAGATTAGGGCTTTAGTTTTTTTGCTCCCCCCTTTATTTTGGTTCAGGAGGGAAGTAGCGGAAGCATTTATTAGGGAAACTTTAAAGGTTAAACCTAAAACCGTTTTGGAGGTTGGTTTTTCCGATGGCTTTTTAACCAAAAGGCTCTCCCTTGCTCTTCCCCACTCTAAAATAACCGCCATAGATACCTCCTTTCAAGGGGTCTTAAGGTGTAAAAGGTTGAATTTAAGCAATGTGGATTTTATCTTTATGGATTTTTTTGATGTGAAGGATAAGTTTGACCTTTTGGTTAGTATGCACGTGTTCGTCCTATTTGATCATATGGAGGCTCTAAGGAAGATCCGAGAGGTATCAAAAACTGCCATAATAAGCCTTACGGGATTTTCAACCTTTACCCGCCTGCACAGGCCCTTTCATAGGTTCTTCACGGGTTTGGATGTGAATATCATAGAGCCGGAGGAATACAAAAAGATCGCTGAGGGGATGGGGTTTAAGGTTGAGATTTTCAGGATAAACGATATTGAAAGGAGTTATTTAGTAAGGTTGGAAAATGAGAGCTAAAATTTTGCCCCTTGAGGATCCCATTAAATCACCGATTTTCGGTAGAAAGTGCGTATATTATAGGGTTAGGGTTTGGGCGATCTTCAAACGTTATACCCAACTCGTCCATGAGGAACAAAAAAGTGTCCAGTTTATCCTGTTTCAAAAAGTTCGCAAGAAAAAAAGGAAGAAATTTTACCCCATAGGGGTGCCATCAAGGGATCCCTTCTCCCTTCTCACAGCCCAAGATGTTGATAGGATGATCGTGACGGACCTTAAGGGTTTTTTGATTGAGGAGGAAGTTTTAGAAGTATAGATACACTCCCAAGCCGTAAATATAACCCGGAAGCTTACGACTTATGGGTGGAACATAAACTTCAAAATGTTCGTTCTTGAGCCTTCCGAAGTTCCTCCCGATATATAGGTAAAAGTTTATACTTTCAAACTCCGCAAATCCCCCAAACCTCCAATAACCCCACTCATTCCAAAACGGATAAAACAAAAACCCCCTAAAACCGTATTCCCCACCAAAGGAAAAGAGGGTTGAGATTCCCCTATTTGAAATTGATGAAACGAAAAACTTAGTCCTGTCAAGGTTATACGAAAGGAAAGCGGAATATATTATCCTGCTTTTCACCTTTATTTTACCTTCCCCCGAAAAATTCCCACCCCTTATAGCCTGGGAATCCGACATAAAACCCACTATACCGCTTCCCTTTATCACCACCGTATCCGCCGAATATTCCGCATAAAGATCCCTGAAGTTTGAATATTTTCTCCTCCAAGCTCTGTAAAGGCTATCAACGAATAGGTACCTTCCGGAGAAAGTATATGGGATCTCAAATTTTGGCAGGTATTCAAAGGAAAGGGCAAGCTTGAAGTTTGAAAGTGTATAAACGAAGTTCGTCCCGAAGTTGTAAAGGAGGAGGGGTTTTATGGAAAATTCGTAAGAATAAAGTCCCACGGAATCCGTATAAAGTTGTTTAAAAACTTCCGCCTCAAACTTCACACCTTCCACCCAAAATGTATCAAGTAAAAACTCCGAACCCAAATACCTAAATTTCCAATACCCTTTTCCACCCAAGTAAGCGAGGTTCCCAAATAAACCGAAACCTAAGCTCCCAATTTCCCTGAATATCAAAACCTGAACTGGGAAAAATTTAACTTCGGACCTTGAATCGGGTTGTGGGGTAATGGTCGCATAACCCTTAAGGTGCCAAACTATGGGGGTTTTTGAAATTAAATTTTTTACTTCGGCTGGTTCGAGGGTGTCGTAAATTGTCAGATCTACCTTTTTCCAGGCTATTATTGGAAGGTTGTAGCTTGGAAGGGAACTTGTGCCGAATATTGGCGAGGAACTGAGGTTGGGAAGGGAGAGGAAGAAATTGAAATCTCCGAGCTTTAAAAGGGCGTATAAGGATATGTTGTTTGCACTTGCCACCTTTAAAGCCATGGGGAAGTAAAAACCTTCAGGTAAGCTGTCAGGTTTTAGGGATAAGGGGAAAAAGTCACTTTGGGAAAGTCCCGCTTTTAATTCAACCTTCGCTTGCCCTTCAAGGAGAAATAGGGTGGGGTTGGGAGGTAGGGGGGAATAAAAGAGGGAGAATTCAACCAAAGAGCGGCGGACGGGATTTGAACCCGCGACCCCCAGCTTGGGAAGCTGGTGCTCTACCCCTGAGCTACCGCCGCTTGAGTTGAGTATTTTATAGCCGAAAATGATACTTGACGGGGGAGGATAATTTGGGCATTGTTAAATAGTTAGCCGAAATAAAAAAGGAGGTGGGAAATGCTGAGCATTTTAATAGGAACCGCTGGTTTAGGGGATATATATGAGAAGGTAGTCGCCTTAAAGGCGGAGGTTAAGAGCACGAACACCTGCGATATGGATAAGAGCTTTGAAACGTTAGCCGAGTATATAAACGAGGCTGTAAGGAGGATGGATGAGGTAATATCCACGAATAACACCACCCTCATATCCGCCTACGCCTCCGAGAACGCGGAATATTTGAGGAAGATAGGGTATGAGGCGGTGGAAATATCGGATATACTCTTGAGTAGATGTCACCCTTGGTATAGGTTACTTCGGCCTTTCTATCTCTATGGGATCGGAAACCCCGAATATGGAACGGAAGCTGTCTGTCAATGTCCGGGTGGTACGTGTAGCGGGCTGATCTGCGGTTGTACAAAGGACGGATGCTGGGCGATTTCATCAAAGAATAGTGGGAATTTTGAAGTGGGAACATCAACCAACACCAGCAGGGACACTGACGTGGTGGTGTATGATGTTTTGGGAAGGGTAGTTTATAGGGGAGATTATAAGAATGTGAGAGGTTTGAAGAAGGGGGTTTATTACGTAAAAAGCGCGGATGGGAGTTATAAGAAACTGATCGTGAAATAGTCTTTCCTTCACCCCATAAAATACGAGGCGAAGGATGATAAGCTTATTAATATCTCTAAGTATTAAGGGCAAGGTGATGGATGAAGAAAGTTCAAAGCCTATGGGTTATGCGGTGGTTATGGTGTATAGGGATACGCAGAGGGTTGGTGGAACATACACGGATACGCTTGGAAACTTTGAGATAAAGGGGATAGAGAAGGGGAATTATAGGATAGTTGTGAGCTTCATAGGGTATGAGAGGAAAGAAATTAGAATAGATTTGGATAGGGATACCTTTTTAACGATAACTTTAAAGCCAAAACCTATACCGATAAAGGAGCAGGTGGTAGAAGCTGAGGCACCGAAGGTGGTGTATAAGGTGGATAGGAAGGTGGTATATCCGAAGGGGGAGGTGGAAAAGAGGGGGAGGGCATCGGACATACTGAGGGGGGTAGCTGGCGTTGAAGTGGATGCTGAGGGGAATGTAAAGGTGATGGGTAGTTGTGGTTATGTCCTTTTTGTGGATGGAAAGCCAACGAATATGAGATTGAAGGATATACCTGCGAGTTTTGTGGAGTATATAGAGGTGATAACAAATCCGGGTGCGGAGTGGGATGCGGAGGGTGAAGCGGTAATAAACGTTGTGACGAAGAAGCAGAGGGAACTGGGCTATAGCATAAATTCCCAAGTTAGTGGGTCAAACTTCTTGGGTTATAAACTCAACATTTTATATGCAATAAATTACGGAAATTTTACAACCTATTTTAGGGTGGATGGGGGAAGGGAGAGGTTCGTTGGGTCTAGGATCGATAGCGTAAGGTTTCCGGAAGGATACAACTTTGTATCAAGGCTTAATATAAATGCAGTTCTGCCTTCCCTAAACGGTACGTTAGGTTTCAGGTATGGGAACTTATCGCTTGAGATGGGTGGGAACTTTCAGAATCAGATCTTGGACGCATCCCAAAATAGATCTTTGGGGACTCAACAATATTGGGAAAATTGTACTGGAGGAACAGAAGTGGTAATTTTTACATAACCTCCGATTATGCCTTCAAGGGCTTAAAGTTATCCTTTTATTACTCAAGGGTCCCGTATGAATCCTACAGGTTAGATTCCTCAAGCTCTTGGAAGATAGTTTATCAAACCCAAAGGCCCCAGGAAAAACTTTTTGGGCAGGTGGATTACGCGTTGGATATGGGGAAAACAAAGGTGAGTTTAGGAACAAAGGAGATGTTGAACTTGCACGCATTAAGTTACTCTCTTGACAAATTTGGGAATCCAAACTTTCCCGACATTGAGGGCGGAAGCTTTAATATGAAGAGATTCGTTGGGGCGTCTTATGTGGATCTGAATTCAACGTTTTGGAAGTTTGAGTACAAGGCTGGGTTGAGGTATGAGAGAACAGATGTAATTGCGGACACGATAAGGAATTCATATCAAAATCTTTTCCCGTCTTTAAGTTTGATTTATCGCTTTAACCTTGGGAACATGCAATTTGGATACAGGAGGGGAATATGGAGGCCCGATGAGAGGGACCTTCTTCCTATTTATCACTTCCAAAATGCGAATAGCTTGTTTAAGGGTAACCCAAGACTCCTGCCTGAGATAAGCGACAACTTCATAATGTCTATGAATTTACAGAGGGGTAAGTTCTCCATAAATCCCGAGTTGTACTATAAGAGGATCTCCAACATCATAGAGGATACAACTTACGTTTTGTCCCCATATCCCGTTGCGGTTAGTTATAATATGAACTACAGGGAGGGTAGTAGAGTGGGATTTTCCACAACCTTAAGCTATAATGTAGGGCTATTAAAACAATTGGGACCTTTGCCCGTTGGGATATTCGATATCAACTTCGGTATTAATGGGTATAGTCATAGGTACGCAAGTGTTTCGGATACGTCCTACAGTTTGAGCCTTTCCGTTCAGGGGATCCTGTTCCTCGCCGTAATTCAGGGTTACGTTTATATATCTCCCGAAAGTAAATACCGCTTTTATGAGGTGGATAGGCAAATATTCTCTTACCTTGCATTCATAGTACCCTTAGGAAACCTCAGCCTGTTCATATTCCTCAACGATCCTTTTGGTTTGCAAAAACCAATTTCCCGAACCCGAGTAGGGGGATATTATCAATATGAACAGCAACAACCTACACGGATGATAATGATTTCCCTTTCATACAACTTTTCAAAGAGATTTGAAGGTTCCGTAAAACCGTTGGGTGAAAGGGATGTGGAGCAGACGGGAGAAAAATTGATTCCAGGCAAACCGAGCGAATAGTCCAAACTACAACCGTAAAATCTCTACTATGTCCAATCTAAAGATAAAAACGGAAGAGGTTTTTAGGTATCACTCGGAGGGTAAACCTGGGAAAATTTCCATCGTACCTTCAAAGAAGGCGGAGACCCAAAGGGACTTATCTTTAGCATACACGCCGGGTGTTGCGGAAGTTTCAATGGAAATATACAGGAATCCAGAAAGTGCCTATCTTTACACCACCAAGGCTAACCTCGTGGCGGTTATAAGCGACGGGAGCGCGGTTTTGGGTTTGGGGGATATAGGACCTTTGGCAGCAAAGCCCGTAATGGAGGGCAAAGCCCTGCTCTTCAAGAGGCTTGCGGATATTGACGCAATAGATATAGAGGTATCCGCGGAGGATCCCGATGAATTCGTTAACGTAGTTAAGGCCATATCCCCAACCTTTGGGGGAATAAACCTTGAGGATATAAAGGCTCCAAAATGCTTTTACGTTGAGGAGAAGCTTATTGAACTCTTGGATATTCCAGTTTTCCACGACGATCAGCATGGAACGGCGGTTATAGTGTTGGCGGGTCTGATAAACGCCCTATACCTACAGAATAAAAAATTTGAGGATATAAAGTTGGTGATCTTGGGGGCTGGTGCAGCGGGGATAGCGATAGCAGATCTCTTAACCAAGTACGGGGTGAAGAAGGAGAATATTAGGCTTGTGGATACTAAGGGGGTGATATTCAAGGGTAGGGTGGAGGGGATGAACCCTTACAAGGAGAAATTTGCGGTTGAAACGGATGAGAGAACGCTACACGACGCGATGAAAGGGGCGGATGTATTCATAGGGGTCTCCGGTCCCAACCTATTAACGGAGGAGGACTTGAAGGTTATGGCGGAAAGGCCAGTGATTTTTGCCCTATCCAATCCCGTGCCCGAGATCCCATACGAGGTTGCCCAAAGGATTCGCCCGGATGCGATAATAGCTACGGGAAGGTCGGATTATCCAAACCAGCTCAACAACGTACTAGGTTTCCCTTACATATTCAGGGGAGCCCTTGATGTCAGGGCAACGAAGATCACGGATAACATGAAGATCGCGGCGGCTTTAGCTTTGGCGAACCTTGCGAGGGAGGATGTACCCGAAAACGTCCTAAAGGCTTACGGATTAAGGAAGCTTTCCTTCGGAAAGGATTACATAATACCGAAACCCCTTGACCCAAGGCTGATATACACCGTTTCACCCGAGGTTGCAAAGGCGGCGTTGAGGGATGGGGTGGCGAGGTTAAAGGATTTTGACATCAAAGGATATACGGAAAGGTTAAGGGCATATTCCGAGAAGGTGATAGGCACCGTTAGGGCGATATTGGTAAAAAATCAACCCACTTATATCCCGAAGATAGTTTTCCCAGAAGGCGAGAACGAGACGATACTCAGGGTTGCCAACGCCTTAAGCGATGAGGGGATCGCAAAACCCGTCCTCATAGGTTTCCCAGATAGGATAAGCTCCCTAATTTCCGACCTAGGATTAGACTTTGATGCGGAAATAGTGGATCCAAACGATGTTGATAAGCTCGAGTACTATGCGAACCTTTTGTGGAAGCTAAGATGGAGGAAGGGTTTGGGGTACGAGGATGCGAAGGAGAAGATAAAGAACCCGGGATATTTGGGAGCTTTAATGCTTTATGATGGGTACGTTGATGCCCTCCTTTACGGTGTGGTTCATAACTATAACGAGGCAATAAAGCCCTTGCTAGAGATAATAAAGCCTAAGGAGGGTATAAGGAAAGTCTCGGGCCTTTACATAGCCCTTACCGAAAAAGGCGCAATATTTATGGCGGATACCACCGTAAACCCGGAACCGGAAGTGGAGGATCTTGTTGATATTGCCCTCATGTCCGCGGAGGTTGCAAAGGAATTCGGTTACGAACCCGCTATCGCCTTCGTTTCTTTCTCAAACTTCGGAACATCAAACCTCCAGTCCCCACAAAAGATGAGGAAAGCGGTAGAAATATTGAACTCAAGGTATCCGGACCTTTTGGTTGATGGGGAAATGCACGCGGATGTTGCCCTTTCCGAAGAACTTTTGAGAAGGTTCTACCCATTTTCAAGGCTCGCCCAAAAAGGGAAGTACGCGAATATCCTAATATTCCCGGACTTAAACTCCTCAAACATCGCTTACAAACTCCTTTCCTCCCTAGCTGACGTAAAGATCATAGGTCCCATCCTTATGGGCTTAAGCAAACCCGCCCACATAATCCAGAAGGGGGACAACGAGGAGAGGATATTAGCCTTGGCATATTACGCAATAAATCAGGTTCTCTCAAGGGTTTCCCGCTAATTTCCTACCGGATATGGAATAACCCTTTATGTACAATTTCCTACCCTTTAAGGTTATGGGTTTTACTTTTGTCGTTTTATCCTGCGAAAATTCTCTCAACTTTAATGGCTCAGAAGATTTTGTGTAGTATATCTTCGGAAAAACGGGATTAGTATAATCAACGAAAGTGAGGTGTATATAACCGTTTTCATCAACAAAAAGGGAGGGCCTATTTTGATTTCCGGGCATAAAGATCCTAAAGCTATCAGTTATAATTCCCAAACTATTTAACCTTACACCGAATATATCCCTATCCCCACCAAAATCCTCGCTCCATGCTACGATCCAACCACCTCTACCATCCCGAACGACCGTAGGGTCGCTTTGCGATCTACCCGATGGCCTTACATCAAACTGAGATCCCCAAGAACCGTCATATATCTTTGCTGAGATCCTTGGGGGAGAACTTGAGGAATTCGTATAAACCAAAATGAGCTTGCCCGAAGAGTTTGCCACATCCGGGTAACCCGAGGATACGTCGGTTATCCCCTGATCCCCATATCCCCAATTCCCATATATGTTGTAAGCCAAATTTCTATTGTCCGCCCAAAATACGAAAAGGGTATCCCCCCTGAAATCAAAGGCAGGGTACCAAGCATTAGCCGGTGAATTTGAGATCCTAATATCGCTCCCCCATACGCTATCCCTTATCTTCAAGTATATCTGAGCCCTGTTTGATGTTGGGTCATCCCTATAATCGTACCAAACAACGAATAATTTCCCGCTATTTTCTTTTATCGTTGGTAAATACCCGTTATCCCCCGGTCCCCCCGAATTCGTGTATGTTAGCCTAGTTTCAAGGTTCCAGGAGATATCAAAGAGCCTTTTTGCATTAAAGAAGATCTCTATGTTGCTTATTCCACCAACCCTATAATCGTGCCAAACTAAGAAGACGCTATCCCTAAATACCAGTATTGATGGGTACTTGGCATCCGCGGAGGTGTTAGTTACCCTCTCCTCGGGATACCACGATATACCCTTCATCCTATAGAAGACCTGCCAGACTCCCCCAACCCTCTTGTGGTAAGATATATGAACCCTCCCATTTTCTGCAAGTATATACCTATGGTTTAAACCGTTCTCACAACTATCGCAAACGAGCTCCGGAGTTAAAAAGGTTATCATCAATATGCCCCCTCACCTTTTAAAACCACAAGTACGGTTTTTAAAAGGATCACTATATCTAGCCAGAGGGAACTGTTAAGGACATAAATCACGTCAAGTTTTACACGGGTTTTAAAGTCGGTGTCGCTCCTTCCACTTACTTGCCACAAACCCGTTATCCCGGGTCTGACCATATAATAAAACTTCGCCAAATGTCCGTGATATTTCTCAACCTCCTCCTTCAAAGCGGGCCTTGGACCTACAACGCTCATATCCCCCTTCAATACGTTAAAGAATTGTGGGAGCTCATCCAAGGAGAATTTCCTCAAGAACCTACCAATCCACGTGATCCTGGGATCATTTGGGATCTTTCTTTTCTTCTCCCAAATTTCCCTAAGCTTCTCATCTTTATCAAGGATCTCCTTTAACATCTCGTCCGCGTTCTCGTACATGGTTCTAAATTTGTAAAGGTAAAACTCCCTTCCGCCCTTTCCCACCCTCTTTTGTTTGTATATCACTGGACCCTTTGATGTTAGCTTTATTAATACGGCGATGAAGAGAATTAGGGGGAAGGTTAAGGTTATTACGATTAGGGAAAAGGCTATATCAAATAACCTTTTGAGGAAGGAGTTTATAGGATCCGAGCCTTCAAAATGCGTCTCAATCAAGGGTAAATTGTAAGATGGGTCAAAGTGGAAGACATTTTTCATAAAGGGTATCCCTTCAACGTCGGGTATGAAGAAGATCCGCTTAAACTTCGTGCTTATGGTGGCGATCTCTTGGGTAAATTCCGAGAGGAATGGGAGCCTTGGGATCACCACATTTCCCACCTTCCCCACCCAACTTTCAATATCCGAAATTTCCACGGGTCCAACGGGTTTATAGGATAAATACCAATTCCTTTCCAAGAATTTATATACCTTCTCGCACTCCGGACCCTTCAAAACCAACACATCCTCCGACATCAAGTTCCTAAAGATCCTCTTGGTAAGGAGTCTAAATGATGGGATCAAAATCGCCGAAAAGGCGAAGGATAACAGGGCAAACATACGGGAATAGTCCGCATCCCCCTTGGCAAGGGCAAAGTAAGCGAATATAAGGATGAAGGATAAAAACAGGTTCTCGTAGGTGTCCCTTAGGTCCTCGAAGAAAAGCCTCCTTTTCGTATATACCCCCTTGAAGATGGATATTAGGAGGATGGATAGTGCCATAAGAGTTCCCTCAACCCACCTATCCCTTTGTAGCTCCACGAGGTACTGTCCCCTGAACTTCACTAGGAAGGCAAGGAATACGGAGAGGATTATTGCCAGGAGGTCGCTCAAAAAGAGCGGTAAAGAGTATTTCATTTAATGGAAAACAAGAATTTTACGGTTGTCAGAAGGCAACCCTAGAACCCTCCCTCAACATCTCCCCACCCAAAACCACCACCGTATCCCCCCTCCTAAGCTCGGATTCTATCGCTATGTTTCCCTCATCGTCCTCAAATATCCTTTTCACCTTTACCGCCTTAACCCTATCCCCAACCACCTTATAGACCAAAGTATCCCCCAATATGGCGGATGACCTCACAAAATGTACATCTTTCCTTTTTTCCAGAATAACATTACAGGTGTATATCCCCACCTCCACCGCTCCTTCCAAATTTCCCCTTGCCACAAAAGATAAAATACTATCGGCTGGGATGTTTGAGATGTAATTTATCTTTCCCACCTTCCCATTCAAAAGGAACTCCCCTCCCACCTTCACCATCTTTCTCATCTTTAAAGGTATGTAAATCTCAACCTCCCTTCTCCCCTTTGAGATTACACCCAAAACCATTCCCGCTTTAACCGGCGAGCCCTCCTCAACGAATACCCCATCCAAAACCCCCGCCGAGCTTGAAATTATGGGCAAGGACCTATAAACCGGTCCCCTGTAGATCTCCGCAAAGGTATCCCCCTCCCTTATGTATTCCCCGGGCTTAAAGTTTATCTTCCTTACAACACCTTCAACATCAGAAACTATCGCAACGACCTTTGATGGTTTTACTATGCACCAGGCTTTAAAAGTCTTCTGGAGTTCGCCAAATTTAACTGTATCCACTTCAACGAATATCTTATAATCTATCTTCTCCCTTTTTTCGGATTCCGCGCAGGAAAATAGGAGAAAAATTATCGCTATTTCTGGGCGGATTCGTATTTTGAGGGGCATTTTGTTAGGATAGTTTTAGCAAAAATTGTATCGCCCTTATAAGTTCCCTCCACCACGACAGGGACCCCCTCACCGAAAGCGTCGGGAACCGCCCCCGAATACTTCACAAATACCCCCTTCCCTTCCTTTGAAAGGAAAAACGAGTAATTCCTTCCCCACTTTTCCACCCCAAAAACCACACCGGAAACCTTTACGCTCTTACCCTCAAACTTTGAAGGGTTTTCAACTATCTGATTCGCCTCAAGGTAGTAGGATTGATTATACATGGCTGTGAAGAGGATATAGGCTATAACCAAAAATAGACTTACAAAGAAAAAAATAACTTTCTTCAATGCCGGGGGCGGGACTTGAACCCGCACGGGGTTGCCCCCACATGGCCCTCAACCATGCGCGTCTGCCAATTCCGCCACCCCGGCGAAGAAAGTATTATAAGGATGAAAGATTAGCCCTTCACCTGCGCCCAACTTTCCCCAACCCCAAACTCAACAACAATCGGAACGTCAAGCTTTATAGTGTTCTCCATAATCTCCTTTATTTTTGGTATCAGATCCATTTCATCCTCGTGGATCTCAAATACGAGCTCATCGTGAACCTGAAGGATCATCTTGCTGTTTTTATCTTTTATAAGTTCGTAGATATCTATCATGGCCTTCTTTATTAGGTCTGCCGCGGAACCCTGCACTGGGGTATTTATGGTTATTCTCCTGTACTCGTCGTTTACCCTCGGATCCGCGAAAATATACCTTCTCCTTCCGAGGAGGGTTTGAACAAATCCGTTTTTACTTGCAAAATCAATCATCTCCTCCTGCCATTTTTTAACCCTTGGAAATCTTTCGTAATACCTCTTTATCATCTCCCTCGCGGTATCCTGATCCACACCTATGCTCCTTGAAAGTCCATAAGGGCTTATCCCGTAAATTATCCCAAAATTAACCGTCTTTGCGACCCTCCTTTCATCATCCGAAATCTCATCCTTCCCGAAAAGAGCCTTTGCGGTTTCCAAATGTACATCCCCATTTCTATAAAAGACCTCCCTAAGGTTTTCATCCCCACTTAGATGCGCCAATATCCTTAGTTCTATTTGCGAATAATCAAAGGATACGATCTTATAACCCTCCGGAGCGATAAAGCATTCCCTAACCTTCTTTCCCCAAGTTCCCCTTGCGGGGATGTTCTGTAGGTTTGGATTTAAGCAGGATAGCCTACCGGTAGCGGTCGTCGTCTGTGAGAAAGTTGGGCGGATCCTCCCATCGCTTTGTACGTACTTCTTTAAGCCCTCCACATAGGTGGATTTTATCTTAAATAGCTCCCTGTACTCAAGGATCTTTGCGGGTAAGGGATGAAGTTTTGAAAGTTCTGTTAAAACCTCAACGTCCGTTGAATAACCCGTTTTCGTCTTCTTTATTGGGGGGAGTTTTAGCCTTTCGAATAAAACGGTTGCCAATTGCTTTGGAGAGTTTAAGTTAAAAACCATACCCGCAAGGCTATAAATTTCCCTCTCGATTCCCCTTAAGTTCTCGTCCAGCTCCCTACCTAGCTTTTCCAATCTTTCCCTCGATATCAAGACACCATTCCTTTCCATATAAGCCAAAACCCTACTTAGGGGTATCTCAAGATTTTCGTATATATCCCAGAGGTTTTCTTCTTTTAAGGTTTTCAGGATCCCTTCGCCTATCAGGGAGGAGAGGTGGGCGGAGAAAGCGCCCAGAGGAGAGGTAATCTTCCAAGCCTTGTACTTTAACGCCAAAGATTCAAGATTGTGCCTATCCTTTTCCATCTCCTCAATTTCGGGAAGTATGAGATAATCCCCTATGGAAAGATCGTAGAGTTTTCCAGCATCGGGTAAAACCTTATAAATCTCCTTTGAATTTATACAGTATTTCCCCTCCAATTGCTCCGGGCGAACCTTCTCAGAAACAAAAATTTCCCTCCCATTCCCAAAGTACCACTTCCCATCAAAGGCTACGGATATAAAGTCTTGCCCTTCGTACTTCTTTATTTCCGGAAGTTTTGGGTATTCCGCAATGTCGTTTAGGGCGGTGAAAAATTCCAGTTCCCTCAATATCCCTATCAACTTCCCCCTATCGGGCTCCAACAACCTTAGATCCTCAATATCCCCATCAAACGCCTCAAAATCCAACGAGAAAATTTTTCTCTTGAATTCCAAAAGTCTTTCCCTTTCCGCAAGGATCACGCTTGCTATTTTTCTATCTATTTTGTTTATATTCTCAAGGATTCCCTCAATGGATCCAAAGGAATTCAAGAGCTCCTTAGCCCTCTTCTCCCCCACACCCTTAACCCCGGGTATATTATCCGCACTATCACCTACCAAGACGAGATAATCCGGTATTTGATAGGGTTTTACCCCGAACTTCCTCTCAACCTTTCCAGCATCCAATATCTCGTTCTCTTCCGTCGCAATATCCATAACCCTTATATCCTCATCCACTATAGACATTATGTCCTTATCCATAGTTACCAAAACGGACTTTATACCCCTCTCCTTGAACTTCCTCGCCGCAGAAGCCAATATATCATCCGCCTCGTACCCCTCCCTGTTGTAAGTTTTTATTCCCAGTGCCTCCCCCAGTTTTCTTATTAGATCTACTTGAATTTTAACCTCATCTGGCGTGGGTGGCCTTTGAGCCTTGTATTGCTGTAAAACCTTATGCCTGAACGTGGGCTTTGGACTGTCAAAGGCTAAAAGGGCGTAAGTGGGCTTCAAGCTCCTCTTAATATCCTTCCATAGGACGTAAAAATAATAAACCGCGGAGGTTGGAACACCCTTTGAATTCCTTAGCTGTTTATCCTTAAAGGCGTAATATCCCCTGTAGGCTACCGCGTGGGCGTCTATCCCAACAAACATCCCCCAATTCTACATTTGAAAACCCTCCCACCTTATAATATTCAAATGATGGACATTCTTACGATGATTTTTCCTTTCTTAATTTTGATACTCGCCCTTTACTTTTTCATAATTATGCCCCAGCAGAGGGAGGAGAAGAGGAGAAGGGAGATGATCCAAAAGCTCCAGAGGGGGGATAAGGTGGTGACGGAATCTGGGATAGTGGGGACGTTCTTGGAGAGGAGGGATGATGAGGTAATAATAGAGGTTTCGGCTGGGGTTCCCGTTAGGTTCAAGGCTTGGGCCATAAGGGAGGCTATAATAAATGGTAAGAAAAATTAGGATCTTTCCCGATCCGATTTTAAGGGAAGTTTGCGAGGAAGTTGATATAAAAAACCCTGGGGAGGAATTCTTTTCCTTAGTTGAAGACCTCATAGATACGATGTTCGCTTACGACGGCTTGGGCCTCTCCGCCCCCCAGATAGGCGTAAAAAAGAGGGTTTTTGTCGTGAATATGGGGGAGCTTACGGGAAAAAAGGGGGAAGTTAAGGTAATAGTAAATCCGGAGATAATATACCATGAGGGTGAAGAGGTGAGGGAAGAGGGGTGTCTATCCTTCCCGGACCTTTATTACGAAATAAAGAGACCTTACCTTTGCACCCTAAAAGGGTACGAGCTTAGGGGGAAGGAGCTCTTTCCCGTTGAGATAACCGCCACGGGATTGTATGCGAGGGTTTTGATGCACGAGACGGATCACCTAAACGGTGTTCTGTTTATAGATTACATAGAACCCAAAGAAAGGGTAAGGGTTTTGCGGGAATGGAAGAAAAAGATGAAATCAGGATCATACACGTAAAGGAAACGGATTCCACAAACGAGGAAGTTTTTAGGTTAAAAGATAAGGTAAAAATTCCGTTTTTTGTTAGGGCGGACGTTCAAGTTAAGGGTAGGGGTAGGTACGGGAGGGTTTGGGTTTCCCAAGAGGGGGGACTTTGGATGACGGGTTTGTTTGAGAAGAAAGGAGAGCATGATGGTATTAAGTTCATGTTTGGAAGTGCCCTTGTGGTATACAAGATCCTTTTACACATGGGAATTAACGCAAGAATAAAGTTTCCGAACGATGTGTATTATAAAGATAAAAAACTATGCGGGATCCTCGTTGAGGAGAGGGAAAACCTAATTGCGGTGGGTATAGGCTTAAACGTAAACCAAAAGGAACCCCCCATTCCCTCATCCACCACCCTACACCTTATCACAGGTAAAACTTACGACCTTGAATTTCTCGCTTATAATATCGGAAAAGGGCTTATGGAAATAGACCAAAAGAGCATAGGGGAAGTGGTAAGGGAATACAGGGAGAACCTTTCAACCATAGGTAAAACCGTAAAGATCTTCACGCCGAGCGGAGCCCTTGAAGGTACCTTTGAGGACTTAGACATGGACCTTAACGTCATTTTGAGGGGGGATATAATTTACGTTATCCCCGCCTTTGAGGTTTTGCATTTGGAGGAATATGAAAGATGATACAAAAATTGTTAGAGGATTGGATGAGGAGGCGTTCCATAAACTGGACGCCCATCTAAACAAATCAATAAATTCCCACAGGCTCCCCATATACCAAACCTCAACATACCTATTTGACTCCATTGAGGAGGCATACGGAGCCTTTACTGGAACCGAACACCACCATATATACTCCCGGGTAAGCAACCCAAACGCCATATACCTTGGGGCTAAGGTGGCGATCCTTGAGGGAGCGGAGGCTGGGATAGGTTTAAACTCGGGTATGTCCGCCATTATTACCGCCCTGCTAACCTTACTCAGACCGGGGGATAGCCTCATAGCATCAAAACCTTTGTACGGTGGCACATCGGAGCTCCTTGAATTTTTAAAGGAATTTGGTATAAAAGTTAAGTTTTCGGATGCGGATAGCATTTACGAGGATCTTGAAAGGGGAAGTTATAAGGTTTGCCTAATTGAAACCCCAGCAAACCCAACCCTCGACATCTTTGACATCTCCCTCATTTCAAAGCTATGCAAAGAAAAGGGTACGTTCCTATTGGTGGATAATACCTTCGCAACCCCCTACCATCAGAAACCCATAAAGTTGGGGGCGGATGCTGTAATCCACAGCTCAACGAAGTACCTTTCTGGGCACGGGGATACAATAGGTGGGGTGATAGTGGGAAAGGAGGATTTTATAAAGAAAGTTTTACACACGATGAAACTACTTGGAACAATAGCACAACCGTTTAACGCATGGCTAACTGCCAGGGGTATAAGGACGCTTGCGGTCAGAATGAGGAAACACTCCGAAAACGCCTTAAAGATCGCCCGGTACCTTGAAAGTAAGGAGGAGGTACTAAAGGTTTATTATCCGGGCCTTCCATCCTTTAAATATTATCATATAGCAATCAGGCAAATGGAGAACGGTTTTTCTGGGATGGTTAGCTTCGTTTTGGACGGAAATATCGATCACCTAAAGAAATTCATAAGCAATCTATCCCTTTTCCACTTTGCGGTCTCCCTCGGTGATACCGATAGCTTGGTAACCGCACCCGCCCTAACCACCCACGCCCTATCTCCAATAAAGGACTTTCCGGAAAATTTAATTAGGCTCTCCGTCGGGATAGAGGATGTGGATGACCTAATAGAGGACCTTGAAAACGCCTTTAGAAAAACCTTTCATGGACAGAGGGTGAAGTAAGGTTACTTGACGCCGGGGGTAAATTTGGGCATTATTGAGTGCTCGGACCACCATACCGGGGGGGAAACACCCGGTCCCATTCCGAACCCGGAAGTTAAGCCCCCCAGGGCCGATGATAGCCTCGCCCCGAGCGAGGTGAAAGTAGGTCGTGGTCCGGGCGTTTTTTTTTATGGATAAACCTTGGGAGGAATTTTTCTCCAGAGCTCAATCTCTCCTTCCACTCTCCCTCTTTCCACCTCCCTATAATTCCTAACGAAATTTTCTATATCCTTCGGAAGCTCAAACTTTTCCTCCTTGTACCTCCTCAAAATTTCTTCAACCGTATGCGTGTAAGTTTTTCCATAAATGAAATCGGGGCTCTCAAGCAGATATATCAAAAAGTGCTGGTTTGTATTCGGACCTATGAGTAAGGTTTCCTTTAATGCGCTTACGAGCTTTCTCCTAGCTTGCTCCCTATCGGGAGCGTAAGATATCATTTTTGCTATCATGGGATCGTAAAAAGGCGTAATTTCCGTCCCCTCCACCACCCCCGTATCCACCCTTATTCCTGGGATATGTGGGAACTCAAGGGCTGAGATCTTACCGGAGGATGGCAAAAAGTCCCTTTCCGGATCTTCGGCGTAAATCCTAACCTCAATTGAATGCCCCCTTCTATGGATCCCTCCGAGATCCAACCTTTTCCCCTCCGCAACCTCCACCTGAAGCCTAACGAGGTCAAGTCCCGTGACCATTTCTGTGACGGGGTGCTCCACCTGAAGTCTCGCGTTCACCTCAAGGAAATATACTTCTCCGCTTTCGGAAACCAAAAACTCGCATGTCCCAGCATTCTCATAATTTACCTCCTTCCCTATCCTCACCGCATAATCAAACAACTTTTCCCTAATCTCCTCCGTTATCCCAACGGATGGGCTCTCCTCAACTATCTTCTGATGTCTCCTCTGTAAGGAACATTCCCTTTCACCAAGGGCATAAACGTTCCCGAACTTGTCCCCCATTATCTGAGCCTCAACGTGCCTTGCTGGGAAAACGAATTTTTCCGCTATTAGCCTTCCATCTCCGAATGCCTTAAACGCCTCCCTCTGGGCGGAGAGAATAACCTCCATCAGGTTTTCCTCATTTCGCACGAGCTTCATCCCCTTTCCTCCCCCTCCCCCCACCGCCTTAAGCAACACCGGAAAACCTATTTTCAAGATCCCCTCGTATATTTCCTTCGGGTCCTCGGAGGGGGGAAGTCCGGGAACAACGGGAACCCCAACCCTCTTCGCTATCTCTTTAGCCTTGGCTTTATCCCCAACAAGCTCCATAGATAAGGGCGATGGACCTATGAAGATAAGTCCCGCGGATATTACCGCCTCCGCAAACCTCGGATTCTCGGACAAAAATCCATACCCAGGATGAACCGCATCACAACCCGCCCTAAGTGCAACTTCCACGATCTCCTCAATGTTCAGGTACCCACTCACGGGGTAAGCCTCATCAACGACGTAAACGAAGGGCCAGTTTTCGTCGTTTTTTGTAAATATACCCACGGTTTTTATCCCCATCTCCTTCAAGGTCCTCGCCACCCTTACTGCTATTTCCCCCCTGTTGGCAATAAGGACCTTCCTAATCATAAAGGTCCTTAAGGTCGTAATACGTTTCCTCTTGTTTTTGTACGAACTTTTCGGGTTCCCTCAAAATCTCCCCCATCTTCTCAACGGTTAGGTTTGTTATTGGGGTGCCATTTATCAGGGCCGCCGGCGCCCCATCGCAAAGCCCTATACACTCCGCCTCCTCATAAGTAAATTCTTCCTCCTCCTTAACGTTCTCCTTAAGGAATTTAAGGATCTCATAAGCTCCCGCCATCATACAGCTCAAATTCGTGCATAGGTATATGTGGTACTTCCCAACCTTTTCCTTGTGAAACATATGGTAGAAGCTCGCAACACTCATTATCCAATCCTCCGGATACCCCAAAACTTCGGATATCAACTTCACCCCTTCCGGATGAAGATAACCATACTCGTTCTGAACCTCGTGTAAAGCCGCCATTAGGGCGGTATCCCCATCGGCGAAGATCCTTTTTACCGCCTCTATTTTTTCTTTCAGGCTTGCCATCGCGAATATTTTAAGGATGCAAGAAAATATAAACTATCAATCCAAAAATGCCCGCCAAAAAATTCGTCGCATTGTTCCCAAAGTACCCCCTACTTTCCAACGTCGCCCCTATAATGCTATCCGAGAAAAATCCTAAAACCGCCGAAAGAAAAATGGGAATGGGATTTAATCCCATCAACCAACCGAAAACGCTCAATACAGTTATGGTTAAGATCCCCGCAAGTGTCCCCTCAAGGCTTATTCCCCCCGATGTCCCCTTTGGAACCTCCTTAAAGTTCGTAATAAGGAATGTTTTTCTTCCGAATTTTATTCCGATCTCGGTTGCCACGGTGTCCGAGAAGGAAACCGCCAAGGCGGTTAAATATCCCCCCTCAAAGGAGGTTATGGCGCAAATAAGGGCGGGCAAACCGTTCGCCAAAACCTGCTTGTAATCCCTCCTTTCCCTCTTACCGCTGTATATTGAAAGTATTGAACCCAAGGTAAGGAAGGATAAGGGGGGTAAGGACCAGAGCCAGCCAAGCTTGTAAAGTATGATAAAGGCCATGATAGATGTGGTGAGGGAACCTCCCCAGCTCAACCATCCCACTCGGTAAGAGAAAAATCCGACAAAGAGGGAGGCGAGAATTTTAAGGATTATTCCCACTCTATGGTTGATGGGGGTTTTGATGTGATATCATAAACCACCCTGTTTATCCCCCTCACCTCGCCCGTTATCCTCTCGCTCATCCTTTCAAGGACATCATAAGGAATTTTAACCCAATGGGCGGTCATACCATCAACGCTTTCTACGATCCTTATAGCTATCACCTCCCCTTCCGTCCTATAATCCCCTTGAACTCCCACGGTTTTCACGGGTATTAAAACCGCAAAGGCTTGCCAAACCTTATCGTAAAGCCCAGCCCTCCTCATCTCTTCCTCAACTATCTTATCCGCTAACCTCAACCTCTCAAGCCTATCCTCCGTCACCTCCCCTATTATCCTAACCGCCAAACCTGGACCTGGAAAGGGATGCCTGTTTATTATCTCCTCATCCAACCCCATATACCTACCTATCCTCCTAACCTCATCCTTAAAAAGGAACTTGAAGGGTTCCAAAAGCTCAAATCTTAAATTTTCCGGTAATCCACCGACGTTGTGATGTGTCTTTATCTTCGCGGATGGACCAAAAACCGACCTTGATTCTATTAGGTCCGGATATAAGGTCCCCTGGGCTAAAAATTTCGGCTTCTTCTCCAAACCCTCTGCAAAGCTTTCAAAAACCTCTATAAATGTCCCCCCTATAATCTTCCTCTTCTCCTCCGGATCCTTCACCCCCTTCAACCTACTTAAAAACCTCTCCCTTTCGTTCAGGATGTGGGCGTAAGGGAAAAGTTTTTTGATCCTCTCAACCTCCCCGTACCTCAAAAGCCCGGTATCAACGAATACGAAGTTTAACTGCTCCCTTGGGAGGGACCTTTCAAGGATCTTCCCCAAGACGGTTGAATCCACCCCACCCGAAAGCGCAAGGATCACCCCCTCATCCTTAACCCTTTCCCTTATCTCCCTCACTATTTCTTCGTATATGTTCTCCGTTGTCCAGTTCCTCTCAATTCCCGAATACTCCGCAAAGTTCCTTAAGATCCTTTCTCCGAATTCCGTGTGAGCCACCTCTGGATGGAATTGAACACCGAAGATCCTTAATTTTTCGTTGAATATTGCCGCGTACGGTGAGCCCTCGGTCTTAGCCAAAACCTCAAAACCCTCCGGAATTTCCTCCACCTTATCCCCATGGCTCATCCAAACTCTAAAGGATCCGGGAAGCCCCTTAAATAAATGATCCTCCTTTAAAACTTCTAAGTTAGCCGGTCCGTACTCCTTCCTTTGGGATGGTGCCACTTTACCACCCAAAAGGTGTGCTATGACCTGAAGCCCATAGCATATCCCAAGTATGGGTTTACCGGACTTTAAGACGCTTAATGGGGGTAGGGGTGCCCCATCTTCGTATACGCTTGCTGGACCTCCAGAGAGGACAAATGCGATAGCATCCTCCGGCGGTTCAAAGTTAAAGGGCAATATCTCCGCATAATATCCAAGCTCCCTAAACCTCCTCGCTATAAGCTGTGTGTACTGCGAGCCAAAATCGTATATGTAGATCTTTTTCATTCCAAAAATTGCCTAATATAACTCTCGTATATCCTCCTCTCTTGGGGTGTAAGCTTTTCGCCAGCTAAAACCTTCCTGTAAATCTCCGATATTACCCTCCTATCTATTATCCTACCGCTTTCAAAGGATTTTATGGTGTAGGGTTTTGCCCTTTCCGCCTCAAATACCGGTTCCGTCCTCTGCTTCCTCAAAGCCTCCTTAGCCTCCAGAAGTCTTATCCTTATTTCCTCCGCCTTTTTCCTCAGGCTTTCGAGCCTCTTAAGGGCCGAAGGATCCCTCATTTCCCTCTCAAGCTCTTGCATCTGCATTAACGTCTCTTCCAATTTTCTCAGGATTTCGCCCGGCATCCCCTCCCTCCTCATATTTTCTATCAGTCCGCTTAGGGCGGTGTTTAAGGCCATCTGCCTTGCTAGGAGCTCGGCGAGTTCATCGGGGCTTAAGCCTTGCCCTAAGTTTTCAGATATTGCCCCCTGCTCCCCCGCCATCCTTGAAAGCTGTCTCAAATATCCCTCCATCCCGGATCCACCGGAATTTTGGCAAGCCTGGGCGCTTGATGAAGTCATAAGACTCAACTTTACCAATCCCTCCCTCGCCTCATTTAAAGCTTCCTGAGCCTTCTCCCCATTTCCCCTTGCAAGTTCCTCCTGAGCCCTATTCAAATTTTGATAAATCTCCCTTGCGGTCTTTGATAAATTGGGAGATACAAAAACATTTTTGTTTGAAAGCTCCCTCAACTTTTCCTCAAAATCCTTTACAGCCATCTTTGAGCTTTCTATGTTCCTCTCGTTCGGGTTTTCCGCGAGCCTTTGGTTTATAAAGGCGGACGCATCCGAAATCTCGTTCAAGCTTGATACAACCTCCCTTGTCCTATTTTCCATCAGGGAATTGTAAAGTTCCTCCGCGGTTTTTGACGCATCCGAAAGCCTCAAGGATGTCTTACCCTGATCCTTCCCAAAATTCCCCCCTTTCCTCATCTTATCAAGGGCCGAGTTTGAGATTTGTAAAGCAGAGATAAGTTTCTCTTTTAACTCATCAAGTTTCTTTTCGTCTATTCCCTCAAATTCCCTATACCTTTCCAACCCCTTCGCAATACTATCAATTTGCGAGGAAATCTCCCTTTGGGAGGCGCTATCGGGTTTCCCCGTTATCTCCCTTTGGAAGTTTGAAAGCTCCATAAGTTTTTGGGAAAGTTCCCTAAGCTCCTTCTCCTGCCTGTACCTCTCAAGTAGCCTTGAGAACCTCTCCAACTCCCCTTTAAGATCCTTCTGGGACAACCTCAGCTCCCTAAGCGTCTTCGCGACCCTCTCCGGATCCGCATTCTCCAAAGCCCTATTCAGCTCCTCAAGTTTCCTTCTAAGATCTTCATCCATAAGCTCCCTCAAGTTTTTCCTGATCTCGTTTATTAAATTAGAGATCTCTGGATCGTTAAATTCTTTTGAGAACCTCTCAAGTGCCTCTTGGATCTCCCTATAAGTCTCCCTCGTTGATGTTATTGCGGATCTTATCTCCTGAAGGGTGCCACCGGAGAGTTTGTTATCCGCCTTTATCCTCTCCTCAATTTCCCTCAGCCTCCTCTCTAAATCTCCCAACTTATCCGCGGAAAGGAGCTTTTCCCTTAGTTCCTCCAAGGGATCCTTGGGGATGAGAATAAGGGTATCCGAGAAAGATATCCTTCCCCCCACATCCCTTGCGTACGCAACCATCTTTAAAGTATCATCAACCGAAAACTCCAAGCTGAAGAAAGCGTTCGGTACCCTTCCCTTTATGTTAAAGCTTTCCCTTTTGCCGTTTATGTATATTCCCACATCCGAAAGTCCTATATCGTCGTAAGCGGAAACGGATATGGGAACCTTCTCGCCTTCCGCCCTGTAAATTCCCGAAGGGTTTATGGAAATTTTCGGTGGCAGATCCTTAATAACTTTAAGGGAAAAAGCCTTAAAGGTGAAATCCTTACCCTTCTTGAAAACCCTCACATAAACCGTCGTATCTTCCAGTATTAATTTAGGAAGGTTTACAAATTTTGCGCTATCCCCGTTGTGTAAAATCTCAAGATCCTTAAACCTTGAACCCTCATATGCGAAATTATCCTTACCCAATTCCCTTTCCGGAAGCCCTGTATATTCCGGAGGAACAATAAAACCCTTAACACCGTAAAGGACGGGCTTCGAGATTACCCTAAATCTTTCCTCCCCCCTATATCCCTCCGCGGTGATCCTATAACTACCCTCTCCTAAACCGTAAATCAAAAACTCTCCATCCCCCTCAAAAACGAGATTTCCAACCCTTATTTTCCCCACCTTCGGTTCCGTTTTGACCCTTAAGGTTTCCCCCTCAAAAACCTCCCGCCTATCCAAAGAGAAATTTATTCTTGGCTTCTCTTTGGAAAACTTTGAAAGTACAAGGAATGGAAAAACAGAAAACGGCAGGAGAATTAGATAAATATTAAACGTCGGCCTGAACCTTATTTTTTCCCTTTCAGTTTCCCATTTCAGCCTCCTCACGGAAGGGTGGTTCAAATCCCCGAGCTCCAAAAGGGATACTAGCCTCTCCTTAAGGTTAGGGTTTAACCTCTCAAGGTGCCACGCGAAACGTTTTTTGTTTATTGGCAAGGAAAGTAAAAAAAGGATTAGGGCAAGGATGGTAAAAATCATCGGAAGATAGTATTTCCCCAAAAGGAGCAACATTCCGAGGGAGTAAAAGGTCAAAAACCAAACTAAGACAAAAAGAACATTTAGAAAGTACAACCTCTCAAACCTCTTCATATCCCAACATCATCAAAAGGGAGGACTTTAAACCCTTCTTTATGTAATCAGCTTCCTTAAAACCCAAATAAGCCATCTTTATACCGGAAAATAGGGAACCTACCATGAATGTGGCTAAAATCTCTGGATCATAGGGGTTCTTGAAAAATCCCCTCTCCTGCCCCTCCCTTATTATTTTCCCCACAAGGGATATGTATTTCCTATGGATCTCCAATATCTCCTCCCTCCTTTCCCTCGAGAACTTCGCTACGTACTTTGAGAACATAGCCTGATACATAAAATCCACCTCAACCCTCCTCTCCCTTATCCTATCAAGGTTCCAATCTATCCAAGCTTTTATTTTTTCCGCAGGGTTTAAATCTAGGGATATAACCCTTTCCAGATGGGATATTGCTCCGTCCATGATATACTTTTGAATGCTGAAGATCAGGTCTTCCTTTGATGAAAAGTGAAAGTAAAAATAACTCTTCGTTGTCCCGAGATGCTGGGCGAGGTCGGATATACTCGTTCTATCTATGCCGTTTTTTGCAAAAACCTCCATCGCCTTTAATATTATCTCCTCCCTTTTGTCGGATTTTACCATCCGTTTGTATTATAAGGTTGAGCCTATTACAAAGGCGAAAACCTCACCCTCAACCCCGAACGCAACGAGCAGGCCGTACCCACCAATCTCCCTTAAACCGTGTATTAGCCTCACCATACCCATCATAGGGCTTGCGGAAAGGGTATAACCGTAAGCCAAAAGTCCCCCATATATATTCACCTTATCTTTACCGAATTTCCTTTCCGCCCAGAGCCCTATTGCGGATGAATGATCCTCAACCTCAACCAAACTTATATTCGGATTTCCCGCCTTCTTTAATGCATCATCAACGACCTTATCCGCGATCTCAAAAACATCTTCTGGCCTTCCCGCGGAAAAGGAGAAAGATAGGATCTCCACAATGCCACCATCCGTTGAAAGGACAAGAGCCGCGGCTCCGTCCGCCTTTTGGGCAAGGGTGAATTTTGTGAGCTTTCCGTCGGGGAAAATTGTTTCCGCCTTTTGGGCTCTACTTGGCGATAGGGCAGGGTCTATTGTCCTATCTTCGCTCACAACCTCCTCGGTTTCCCCTCCGGGTATCTTCTTTTTAAACCTTATTATCACCGTCTGTTCCTTAAGCTTCCCCTGTCTTTGGGCGGTAAAAGCCTTCCTGTTAGACCTCACCGCGTAATCGTCAAGCTCTTCCCTATTAAAGTCCCTTGCCAAATATTCGTTCCACTCCGCATAGTTTGCCAAAAACTCCTCAACCGGATCGTGGGAAACCGTATGCCCACCCCTCACCCCGAACCTTACGGTTTTCAAGAGATATGGGGACGTTGATGGAACATCCACCGCACCCACAAGAACAGGTTTGCCTTCAAACTTAACCTTCCTTATACCATCCAAAAGGGCCCAGATTCCCCCCTCGTTTTTCCCCTGAAAGGTCATGGCGGGAACCTCTATAGGGAAACCCGCCAAGAGCCAAGAAACCCTCGCTATGTTTGGAGCTTCGGATGTTTGTATTCCCCAACCCGCCAAAGCCTCAAAGAAGTTTGATGGATCTATCCCACTTTTTTCAACTGTAGTTTTATATACATCCGCCAGTAAATGGGCGGGTGGTACATCCCTAAAAGGTCCCCCATATGTCCCAGATGGACTTCTCAATGCAGAAAGGATCTTCACCATATAGGAAATTCTAAATCCGAATTAGATGTTCCAAACCACCTTAAAAAGCCTCTCAAACCTTACCCTTTTTTTCTTCCAATCAAACGAGAAGTATATTATCAGGGGTTTCCCCCTTAAATACTTGTAAGGGAGAGGTCCCCAGAACCTGGAATCCCAAGATTCGTCCCTGTTGTCCCCCATAACGAAAGCGGTTCCTTTAGGAACCACAACGGGTCCGAAATTATCCCTAACCCTTATATCACTCGCAAAAAAGCCCTTTTCCCAATATTCCTGAAATTCCTCCCTTGAATAACCCGACAATCCATCGTATGTTTTCGGGTCTGAGAATACTACGTAATCCTCCTTTAATGGTTTCCCGTTCACGTAAACCTTTTTATTCCTTATTTCAACCGTATCTCCTTCAAGGGCTATAACCCTCTTTACGTAATCCTTGTTTTCGTTAAAAAACTTAAAGACTACCACCTCGCCCCTTTTGGGCTTTACGTTCTCCGGGATCTTTATGTCCGTAAAGGGAATTACGAACCCGAAGGAAGGTTTGAACACAAATAGAAAGTCGCCAACAAGGAGGGTGTTTTCCATGGACGGTGTCGGTATAACGTAAGCTTGAAGAAGGGTAGCCCTAACAATAAGGACGAGGAGGATTATTACAACCCACTCCTTAACCTGATCGTAGAGGCTTTTCCTATGAGATGCCAAATTGCCTAAGTTTGTTCGCCAAACTTTCCGCCGAGATCTTATCGTTTGTCTTGTATTCCAAGGTTATCGCCTTTAAAACCTTCCTCTTTTCCCCCGCCTTCATATTCGTTATCGTGGGTCCTATAACCTCCCTCCAGGCTTTAACGAGATCAAGTAGCCTCCAGGATTTTACGTGGGTGGGATACTTTAGGAGGTACTTTTTCGCGATCTCTTCCGCCTCTTCCATCTTTGCGTTCATCAAGAGATCCGCTATTTTCCCAAAAGCCTTGTCAAGCTTCGAGTTTATCTTTGCCCTCTGCTGTTTTTTAATTTGGTATTGCTTCCACCTGCTCATATCTCACCACCTGAAATGGGCAAAAACCCTGTTTGCCTCGGCCATCTTATGGACGTTTTCCTTTGTCTTAACCGCGTTCCCCGTTCCCTTGTATGCGTCTATTATTTCCGCCGCGAGCTTCTCGTACATCCTCCTTCCCGGCCTCTTCCTCGCCGCGTCAATGATCCACTTTATGGCTAGTGATATCTGCCTCTTGGGCCTCACCTCAACGGGAACCTGATAGTTCGCTCCCCCTATCCTCCTTGACCTAACCTCCATGCTCGGCTTTACGTTCTCTATCGCCTTTTGGAAGACGTGTAGGGGGTTTTCGTTGGTCCTCTCCCCCACGATCTCCATGGCCCTATAAAAGATCTTCTGGGCTAGGGATTTTTTCCCATCCCACATTAGATTGTTTATAAATTTTGCTACGAGCTCGCTGTTATATACGGGATCGGGTTGAACCTTCCTCTCGGGCGCCCTTCTCCTCCTCATTTCTTGCCTCCCTCCTTGGGCCTCTTCGCCCCGTACTTTGACCTTGAATTCCTCCTGTTCGCCACCCCCGCCGCGTCATAAACACCCCTCACTATGTGATACTTAACACCAGGAAGATCCTTCACCCTTCCTCCCCTCACCAAAACCACCGAGTGCTCCTGAAGGTTGTGCCCTATTCCGGGTATGTAAGCTATTACCTCTTTGCCGTTTGAAAGCCTCACCTTTGCCACCTTCCTAAGCGCGGAGTTGGGCTTCTTCGGGGTTGTCGTATAAACCCTTATACAAGTCCCCCTCTTTTGGGGACATCCATCCAAAGCTGGGGACTTTGACTTACGTTTCTTCGGCTTCCTCCCGTACCTTACAAGTTGGTTTATCGTCGGCATAAGCGGGTATTATAAGGTTGATAACCTTCCCAATAGAACTTTTCCTATGCTTGAATTTATGGGCAACCCCACCTTTACAACCGCCTCCACCACCTTAACCTCATCCACCTTAATATCCGCCCCCATCTCCCTCAGCGCAAAAACCACATCCTCCGTTGCTATGTTTCCGCTTGCACCTGGGGCATAAGGGCATCCCCCCAAACCACCCGCCGAGGAATCAAATTTGTAAACCCCAAAATCCTTATATGCGGTTATTACGTTCGCTATTCCCATCCCATAAGTGGCATGGAAGTGCAAAACTACCTTATCCAACGGTATATCCCTTAAGATCAACTCAAGAAGTTCCGCCACATCCTTGGGAGATGCCCTCCCTATGGTGTCACCAAAAGAAATTTCATCCACCCCCAACTCCAAGAGCCTTAAAGCCAAGCTTAAAACCCTCTCCCTCGGGATTTTTCCCTCGTATGGGCACCAGAAGGAGGTTGAGATGTACCCCCTAACCAAAAGTCCCATCTCTTTAGCGTTTTTTACAACGGGTTTTAATATCTCAAACGACCCTTCTATGTCCGTGTTTATGTTTTTCCTGTTAAACGTATCCGAAGCCGCGGTTAGGACGGATATTTTATCAATCTTAACCTTTATTGCCCTCTCAAATCCCCTCTCGTTCGGCACTATGGCGGAGTATATTACCCCCTCCTTCCTCTTTATCTTTTGGAAAACCTCTTCTGCATCCGCAAGCTGTGGGACCCATTTGGGATGTACGAAGGATGTGACCTCTATCTCATCCACACCAGTTTCCGAAAGCAAATTTACGAATTCCACCTTCTTATCCGTTTCTATGATTTCCTTTATGTTTTGAAGTCCATCCCTCGGCGCAACCTCCGTAATGTAAATTTTCATAATAAAATTCTAAAGTCTGCAAATAAAAAGGGGGGTGGAGAATTCCCCACCCCCCCCAGAAACTACCGCGCGTTACTTTATGGGTATGGGGCTTTGGGGTGAATAACCACCCTCAACAAAGTAAGTGGATCTGAAGACATCAAAGAAGACGGGCGAGTAGTTTATGATTATCAGAAGGACCGCTATCCCTATCCAAACCTTCCAATTGTCCCAAACGGGCGAGAGATTATGCTCCTCGTGGTAAGCCTCGGCGTAATCAATCTCAACCACCTCCGCATTTTCTTCTTTCTTTCCGAACAGGGTCCCAAGGAAGTTTATCAGGAAAATCACGAAGGATATGAACATAAGGGTTCCGCCTACGGCTGCTATAACCATAAAGATCCTCTCCTCTTCGGTTATGTAAGGCGAAAAGCCAAGGTTTGTCCTCCTCGGGATCCCGGCCCTCCCTAGTTGCATCATACCCCAAGAGAATATGAGGACGCCCATTAGCCACATGTATGCGCTGAGGACGCCCAAAGTATTGCTAAAAACCTTCTTGCCAAAGAGCTTATTCAGGAGATATAGTGATAGACCCAGGAAGGTAAGGAAGACCGCGGAACCTAGCGTGAGGTGAAAGTGCCCAGGTACCCACGATGTGTTGTGGACAACTTGGTTCATATTGTATGAGGCGTTTACTATACCACTTATTCCACCGAAGATAAAGGCGATCATACCCGCTATGGCGTAAGCGAAGAGGTAGTTCCCCCAAGGGAGCTTAAGCCACCAACCGAAGAGCCCGTTTCCACCCCTCTGCCTACCCGCGTACTCGAGGGACGCGGCAACGGTAAAGGCGGTGATCAGGGAAGGTATGGCGACCATAAAGGTGAAGAATCCATGAACTGCCTTGTATATGTTGGTTATTCCGGGATCCGAGTACTGGTGGTGAACACCCACGGGAACGGAAAAGACTATAAACATGATAAAGGCTAACCTCGCGGCCAAAGAGGAGTATAGCTTACCACCCGCCACCTTGGGGATAATGTAGTACCAGGTTAGATATGCGGGGAGGAGCCAGAAATAAACCAACGGGTGCCCAAACCACCAGAACAAGGTCCTCGCCAACGTGGGGTTTATTCCCTTAAGAAAGCCCAAAGACCAAGGTATTAGGAAGAACAGAACCTCTATTGCCACACCCAGCGTGGCAAGGAACCATACCGCATACGTGGTAATAACGCCGATCATGGGTCCTGGGGTCTTTACGCCCGGGTTCTTCTTCCTCCACCTCAGAAATGTCAGGACTGTATTTAAAATCGCTATCCATGAGCCAACCACGAGCAAGGTAGCGCCTATGTAAAATGTGGGATGCGCCTTCAAGGGTGGATAGAAGGTGTAAAGGACGCTCGCCTGATTTGTTAGAAGCGCATAAGCCGCGAGGAGGGTACCTATGAGCATAACCGCGAAGGATAGATAAACGAGGTTTTTGTTAAGTTTCTCCTTAAGGGAGGTTTCGGTTATTATGTATAGGAATCCGACGATGAAAAAGGTGGTGAAGACCACAGCGTTCAAAACCCCGTGCAAAGTTAAGCCCTGATAGTAAACGTTGTTGGGAATGACGAATATTTTCGCCCTTGAGAGAACCTGAAGGAGCCCAAAGATCACACCTACGGAGATGGAAGCGATCGCCACCACTATATGCGCCAAGACTATATTGCGCAAATATCCCTCAATTTTCATATCTCACCCCCTATTTTACTATTATCTCCCCGTACATGCTGGGGTGTCCCATACCGCAGTACTCGTTGCAAACGATTCTGTAAGTTCCGGGTTTGTTGAAAACTACCTCCATCTTGTTGACCGCGCCGGGTATGGTCATCAGATTCACCGCCTTCCCCTCTATCTCAAATCCGTGTTGAACGTCAAGGGAAGTAGTATATATCGTGACCTTTGAACCTGCGGGGATCTCTATCCTGTTGGGTTGGAACGCCCACATCCTCGCAAGGAGATGGACCTCGTACTCCTTTTCTCCCTTCTGGATCACCTTACCCTCCTTGAAGGGCGGGAAGTCGGTGAAGCATGTGGGTACATCTATACCCTTTAGGGCAGCAAGCCCGACCAACGCCACGAAGAACACCACCATCAAGCCAAATGCCATCTTTAAAGCTAGGGACTCAAACCTATCCATAATCAACCTCCCCTATAAATCACCAATAGCGCGTATATGGAAAACCACATTACCGCGTAGAGCACTAACATCCCAATAAAGAAAGCCAGCGCCCCTTTCGGAACAAACTTTTCATTTTGCCCCTTCATAGCACCAGATATTATAAGGTTGTAAGATTATCAGAAAGAGGGAATTTTGGGAAACCTTTTTCCAAAGGTTTTCTTAATCTGCCTTAAAATATTGAGGTGTATAAAGTTCAAATTCCGCAAGAACTTTATAGGGTTATAGTTGAAGCCCTTAAGAAGGAAAACCTCTATTCAGGGCTCTTAAGGGAGGAGGAGAGGAAAGTAAGGAAGAACATATTTGAGGAGGCGTATAAGCATTATGTTGGTAAGGATGACCTTCATGCTCTAAGGCTCTTCAGGAGGGCGGTAAAGGAGATCGTCAAGGGGGAAAAGGATATAATAAACGAGATAGCTAGGAATTTAAAGAACGTCGCAAAAGTTGGGGATGAATATTTGGGGCTATTTTTGGAGGATGTTGGGATAAAGAACTTGGATGATTTGGACGAGATTTTGGATATCAGGAAAATTGATTACAAGGATTTTGATATCCTTTTTATGGCTGCCGGGCACTTTTTGGAGGCGGCGAGGACATCCCTACTTTTGAGAATGCACACCCAATTCCACCTTTACTATTACAAGTTCCTCGTATGCTTCAACCTTCTAAAGGGGATAAGCGCACTTAAACGGATAAGTGGATCCGATGAGCTGATTAGATTGCACGCGGAGGGTATGGAGCTCATAGAAAATCTCCTAAGGGAACATTATAGGCTTATGGACTTAGAGGAAATTAGGCTTTCTTCCGAGGAGATGTTTTACATCCTTGAAAACCTAAAGGAGGTTTTGCTTTCAAAGTATGAGGATGGGGATTTTTTGGGTGTTGTAAAAGATTACTATAAGTTGATGGATGTTTTGGACGCCTTTGAAAGGAGCCTTTTAAACCGCAAAGTCCAACCTTAAAATATCCGAAAAGGAGGTAGAATATGAGTAGAGAAGAGATACTTGCGAAGATACGCGATATAGTTGTGGAAGAGCTCGGAGTAAGTGCGGAAAAGGTCACGGAGGAGGCGAGGTTCATAGAGGACCTTGGGGCGGATTCCATAGGGGTTATGGAGCTTGTAATGAAGATGGAGGAGGCATTTGACGTTCAGATCCCGGATCAGGATATTGAGAAGATAAGGACGGTGAGGGACGCGATAGATTACATACTTTCAAAGAAAGGGCAGTGAGAAGGGTGGTAATAACGGGCCTGGGGGCGATAACCCCCCTGGGCCAAACCGTTAAGGAAACTTGGGAGAATTTGGTAAAAGGTAAGAGTGGGGTGGGGTATATTGACAGGTTTGACACCTCCAACCTTCCCGTCAAGATCGCCGCCCAAATTAGGGATTTTGACCCCCTACGGAGGCTTTCACAAAAGGAAGCGGGGGTTCCCATAAAGAAGCTCGACCTATTCAGTATATACGCCCTTTGGGCGGCCGAAGAAGCGATAGAGGATAGCGCACTTTTAAAGGGACCCTTTGATCCAGATAGGGTTGGGGTAATAATAGCATCCGGAATAGGGGGAGTCGAAACCCTTGAAAGGGAGATAATAGTGGGATACACAAAAGGGTACGACAGGATCTCCCCTTACCTCATTCCCATGATGATCCCGGATATGGCATCGGGCCTTATAGCGATAAAGTATAGGTTCAAGGGTCCGAACTATTGCACGGTCTCCGCCTGCGCATCTTCAGCCCATGCCATAGGGGACGCCTTCAGGTTGATAAGGTACGGTGATGCGGATGTTATGATAGTTGGAGGCTCCGAAGCCCCAATAATCCCCACCGCGGTTGCGGGTTTCTCCTCTATGAAGGCTCTTTCAACGAGAAACGATGAACCCGAGAAAGCATCAAGGCCCTTTGATAGGGACAGGGATGGGTTCGTGATGGGTGAAGGGGCGGCGGTTCTGGTCCTTGAAGAGTACGAACACGCCATGAGGAGGGGGGCAAAGATATACGCGGAGCTCGTAGGTTATGGAGCCACCGCGGATGCATACCACATAACCGCTCCTTGCGCGGACGGTGAAGGGGCTGTAAAGTGTATGTTGAGGGCCCTTGAAGATGCCAAGCTTTCTCCCGACGAGGTGGATTACATAAACGCCCATGGTACATCAACCAAGTTGAACGATGCGGCAGAAACGTTGGCAATAAAGAAGGTATTCGGTGAAAGGGCTTATAAGATCCCCATAAGCTCAACCAAGTCTATGATAGGGCATCTTCTTGGCGCAGCCGGTGCAATAGAGGCCGTAGCCACGATAATGACCATACACACCGGCATCATCCACCCCACCATAAACTACGAAAACCCCGATCCCGAATGTGATCTTGACTATGTCCCAAATGAGGCGAGGAAAAAGGAAGTTAATGTTGCCATAAGCAACTCCTTCGGTTTTGGGGGACATAACGTCTGTTTGGCATTTAAGAAGTTCGAGGAATGAGGGTACCCATTTCCCCCCAGCGCGCACATTTCACCCTTATAATACCCATCTCTATGAAAAGGTACCTTTTACCGATAAGCGCAGCGCTTATGGGCGTAATGCTAATGGGCGCAGGTGGGTGTGCAGATGAGGAGGCTCGTAAGAAGCTCTCCGAGCTGGAGTCCAAGGTGGCGGTGGTCTCCGATCTTCAGGCGAAGATAGAGGAGCTGAGTAACAGGATCGCGGATTTAGAGGCGAAGGTTGCGGAGATGAGCGCGAAGAAGGAGGAGAAGGCTCAAGCTAAGACGGGGGGTAGTGCCCCTAAAACTTCAAAACCCACAGGCGGGGCTCCCGCGGGTAAGGTAAAGTAAAAAAAGGAGGAAGGCTATGAAGAGGTTATATTTAGTAGCGTTTTTAAGTATAGGCGCTCTCGCCCTTGCGGGATGTAAGGGCGGAGGCGTCGGTGGGAATCCTGAGGTTACCGCGACTGCGGTGAATCAGGGTGCGGATCTCCAGCTCACCTGGAAGAGCGTAGAGGGTGCGGATGGATACAGGGTATACTGCGACGGGAACAAGATATGGGAAGGGAAGGATACGACTTACACGATAAGCGGAAGCTCGAACGTCTGCAAGACGGTAGAAGTTGCCGCATATTCTGGGAGCGATGAGCAGAAGTACAGCCTTGACCTGGCGCCGAAATCCTCAACCATCACGGGTTTAGTTAGCCACGATGGTACAGGAAGCTCTTGGGTTAAGTTGGACTTTACCAACGGTACCGCCACATCCACCACTCAGAGCAGCGTAGATAAAAACGCTCCCAACACCGGTTGGTTTGTTTTCTATAACAATTCCGGTACTCCTCAATTCAGGGATGCAGGAGCAACATCAGTCGGAACCGCAAAAATGGAGGTTGCCTTTACCGATAACAGCAGTGGGTACCTCGCTCCCGGCACGGGTAACTATAACACGGTTAGGAGCACCGCTGCAAACGCTTATCACTTCTTCTGGGCTGATAACACGAGCACAGGTTACGGTGATATGGATAACAACGATTACTTTGGCGTAATAAAGGTCACGAGCCTAAGCGGATCAGGTCCCTACACCGCTAACCTTGAGATTTACATCCAGAACAAGGTTGCCGGCTTGAGGTGGGTGAAGTTCTAACGCGAATATAGGTTCATTCAAAAGGTGGGGGGCGAAAGCCCCCCATTTTTTTGTTTATAGGGAAATTTTTAATGCATCCACGAATTTAACGGTGTGATGATGCCAATATTTCTCCTTTAAATCCTCCACATCCTCCCCCAAGGCGTACTTACAAAGGACGGTATGGTAAATAAATCTCCTTTTCTCAAACCTCCCCTTTACCCTCTCCAAATATTCCCTATCCCCCCTCAATATGGCGGAGTATATTTTAAACCAAGTGTAAGCGTACAAATTTTTATCCGTCTTTGCGGTGTTTATCGCTACATCAATGAATCTCTCCGCGGTTCCCCTCCTGCCCAAAAACATTAAATATGGTATCAAAACTTGCAAGAGCCTAAGGAGATCATAATCGTAGTTTTCCGAAATTAGCATATTCAGAACGTTTAAACTTTCCCTCAAATACTCCTCGTCCCTTTCCCCCTTTAATAGCCTGTATATCCCATCCGCGTAAGCTTTAATTGCCAGCTGTGAAAGGTACCCGAACTCCTCGCTGACAGGACTCAATCCCGCATATTCCTCAACCTTTCCCCTGTAAAGCGGAAATATCTTCTCCCTCACTTCCGCCCAAAACTTTGAACCAACCCATTGAGCCTTAGCCAATAGGTTGTACTTAAGGGCCTTTGGATTGTCCCCCAAATATTCGTAAAATATCCTCTTCGCCCTATAATAGAATTCCCCCTTCCCGTTGGCGAATTTGTAAGCCTTCCTTGAATCCATCCTTGAAAACAAAAAATACACCACGAACCATAGGTCGTTCATCTCATCCCTACCGAACCTCCTCCTGTAGGTTTTCAGTACCTCCCCGAACCTTGAGAACCACCCGTAATGTACAAGGTCATCTATTAATTCGTAAACATCTTCCTTCCCCCCGCTTTCAAGTATCGTCTTCATCCTCCTAAAAAAGTCCTCCCTGATCGGCATTAGGGTTCAAACCTCTCTATTGTCCTTGCAAAGGGTATAGCTTCCCTCACGTGCTTTATACCCGTTATCCATGCTACGGTCCTTTCAAGTCCCAGTCCGAAACCCGAATGTGGAACGGATCCGAACTTCCTCAAATCCAAATACCAATTATAAACCTCAACGGGTAACCCCTCCTCTTGTATCCTCTTAAATAAGGTTTCGTAATCGTCCTCCCTTTGGCTTCCCCCAATTATCTCCCCATAACCCTCCGGCGCTATCACATCCACGCATAAAACCTTAGATGGATCCTCCGGGTCAATCTTCATATAGAAGGGTTTTATCTCCTTCGGGTACCTGGTTATCATAACGGGCCTATCGAACCTCTCCGATATTATCGTCTCCTCATCTCCCCCAAAATCTTTGCCATAAATGAAATCTATCTCCCTACCCTTCCTTTTCTCCTCCTCTAAGATCTTCGCCGCTTCGTCGTACGTGATCCTTGGGAAGGGCTTTTTTATGTTTTCCAGCTTTGATATGTCCCTCTCAAGGGTTTCCAATTCAAATTTTCTCCTTTCCAAAACCCTTTCAACTATATAAACTATCAGGTCTTCCGCAAGTTCCATTATATCGTTCAGATCCGCCCAAGCTACTTCGGGTTCTATCATCCAGAATTCCGTTAGATGCCTCCTGGTTTTTGACTTTTCCGCCCTGAAGGTTGGACCGAAGGAATAAACTTTGCCCAGCGCCATCGCCCCCGCCTCCATATATAGCTGTCCCGACTGTGTTAAATAAACCTTATTCTCGTCAAAATACGGGACCTCAAAAAGGGTTGTTGTTCCCTCGACGGAAGCGGGGGTAAAGATCGGTGGGTCAAACCTCACAAAACCCCTACCCTCAAAGAAATCCACTATCGCCTTTTCTATCTCGCTCCTTATCCTTAATATCGCCCACTGTTTCCTTGACCTTATCCATAGATGCCTGTACTGGAAAAGCTTCCCAACATCCGGGATATTCTCGGGCCTAACCTTGGGAATAGGATAGGTTTCAAGGGTCCTTGAGTGGAGTTTTAGATCCTTGACATGGATCTCGTACCCCCCTATCGCCCTCTTATCCTCCACCACTTTCCCCCTAACTATCACCGCATCTTCATAATCAAGCTCCTCGCAAAGGGAAAAAACCTCTTCCGATACATCCCCCTTTGATACCACGCACTGCACGAAACCCGTCCCATCCCTCACTATCAAAAAGTATATCTTGCCCGAAGACCTCTTGTTGAATAACCAACCCCTTATCTCCACTTCCTCATCCTTGTGATTCTTAAGATCCTCTATCCAGACCATTTTATCCCTCCAATATCTTTACTAAAATCTTCCTACTTCTCGGACCGTCAAACTCGCAAAAGAAAACCCCCTGCCACGTTCCCAAAACTATATCCCCGTTTTCTATTATTAAGATCAGGCTCTGACCCACAAGGACGCTCTTTATATGCGAATCCGCGTTCCCCTCAAGGTGTTTATAGCTTTTCCTTTCCGGCACGAGATCCGACAGGTGATCCGAAATATCCAACCTAACGGATGGATCCGCGTTCTCGTTTATCGTTAAACCCGCGGTGGTGTGGGGACAAAAAAGGACGCATATACCTTCCTTCACCCCGCTCTCCCTAACCAACCTCCTAACTTCGTCCGTAATATCTACCAGCTCGTTCCTCTTATTCGTTCTTATACTTATCGTTTTCATATTTTGTCGTTTAAAACATAACCCTCGTCGGGGTTTAGTATAAGGTTGTCTATTAACCTCGCCTCGGGAAACCTCACAGCTGTTGCAAGGAGAACCTCACCCTCTACCACCTCAAGGGGTTTAAGCTCCTTAGTATCCGCTATCTCAACGTAATCTATTTTGGCAAGGGGCGCTTCTTTCTTTAAATACTCCTCAAACTTCTCCTTTATCACCCTTGACCTCCTTTCCCCCGAAAATATTATATCCCTCGCCATTATTAACGCCCTATATATTGCGCTTGCCTGTCTCCTACTTTCCGGCGATAAATACTCGTTCCTTGAGGACATGGCCAAGCCGTCGCTCTCCCTAACCGTCTCGTGAGGTACGATCTCTATGTCAAGGTTTAGATCCCTAACCATCCTTTTTATTATGTAATATTGCTGGGCATCCTTTAATCCGAAGACCGCAAAGTGGGGTTTAACTATGTTGAAAAGCTTTAAAACTACCGTAGCAACCCCCCTAAAATGCCCCGGCCTAAACTCCCCCTCCATATACCTATCAAGTTCCTTCACCTCAACGAAGGTTGAAAAATCCTCAGGATACATAGCCTCAACGGAAGGGTAGAATATAGCCTGAACCCCTTCCATCTCGCATTTATATCTATCCTCCTCAAACCTCCTCGGGTACCTGTGATAATCCGATCCAGGTTCAAACTGTAAAGGATTTACGAATATGCTCACAACCAAGAAGTCCGCTTGTTTTCTGGCTTTCCTTATAAGCCTGAGGTGTCCCTCATGTAGGGCGCCCATTGTAGGAACAAAGCCTATTACCTTCCCCTCCTTCCTCAGGTTGTTTGCTAATAACTGCATCTCCTTTGGATTTTCTATAACGAGCATAAAGATGGGATTTTAAGGTCGCGTTATTACGAATTTCCCAACCGCCTTTCCGTTTTCCGTCATTATCACCACAAAATAAAGCCCCTCCTTCAAGTCCCCCACATCCAACTTATAATCCCACTCCCCAATGTTCTTCTCCCCCTTTATCTGTACCTCCTTAACCGGAATTCCTAATGGGGTATATACCCTTATAACCGGGTCCTTTGATGGGTACATGCTCTTTATCCTAAGGTTTACGAACCTTGAACCCCCCGTAGGGTTTGGGTAGATCCTAGAGAAAAAAAGCTCCCCCTTCTTTGGTATCACCTCCAGAGGTTCCGAAAATGCCAAAGCCTGGGCATCCACGAGCCCATACCCGGAACAAAAATTGGGTTTAAAGGGTATATCCTCTAAGAGTTTTGCGGTTTCCAACAGCTTATCCCTGAGCTTACTTAAGGGCCAGGAGGGGTGAGCTTCAAGGGCCAAGGCTAAAACCCCCGCGGTTATGGGTGCAGAATAGGATGTACCCGAGGTATATACTAACCTTCCACCTTCGTCCGCGGCTATCACTTCAAAAGGAGCGACCACCTCGGGTTTTACCCTACCGTCCGCGCTGGGACCACAGGCGGAGCTTGAAGATAAAACTACCCTCTTCCTCACACTATCGTAAATTACCCCTCCTACGGATATTACATCAAAGGCATCCGCGGGGGCATTCAAAGTGGTATCTCCGACGTTCGGATCCACGGCCCTTGAGCTTACGTTCCCTACGGATATAACCGGCAAAACTCCCCTATCAAGTGCCTTGGACATGGCGATGGATGATATTGCGGTTTTCCCATCCATCATACCCTTCGTATAACCCACATCCCCCCCATACCCTAAGCTGATGTTAATTATTTGAACACCTTTCCTTGAAGCCCATTCAAGGGCGGAAACCAAAAAGTCCTCCTCTATCCTATTTTCCCACTGAGATGTGGTATCGCTCCTACTTACCTTTTCCGTCTTTGCAAGGTAATACTCCGCTCCGGGGGCTATACCCACCAAGCTCCCACCTACATAACCCGCCAAAACAGAAAGCACCCTCGTCCCATGATATTTCCCAACCCCGTACCTCGGAACTTCCGCTACGGTGTCCCCCCTCTCCCTATAAACCAAAACCCCATTTAAAAACTTTGGCCTGTTGCAAAAGGTCCAACCCACCCTCTTTATCTCCCTTCTAAGGCTTAAGGAATAAAGGGAAATGTAATCTTCCATCGGCACAGCCAAAGTATCACCGTAAAGGGTAAAGTCCTCAAGGTAAGGGACCTTAAGGACAAAAGCGTTATCAACGAAAAGGGAGTCGTTCCTAATATATGCGAGCCTACCGGAGTTTTCAACGGGATAAAACCCCCCAACAAGAAAGCTGTAAGATGATCCCTTAAACAAAAATATGCTGTCCCCATCCGAGAAGAAAAGGCTATCCCCGCTTAAAAACATACCCCCAAACCCCCTAACGGGCTTTGAAATTGAACAAATCAAAGATGTAATATAATCGCAGAGTTTTACGCTGTCTCCGGTGAATACTCCAACCTTTAGTCCCGAGCTTGATGATCTCAAAATCGCCTTATATCCCCTCCCAAGATCTTGCGCACTTTCAAAGGTATCCCTGTAAATCGCACCAAGCCTCAAATTCCCATAAGAGGACCAGGAGAGGTATAGGGTATCATTCCTAACTGTTAAACTTGGGTTTATCTCAAAGCCCCTTGAAAGGACTTTTAAAGTTTCCCCCTTCACCAAATAAAGGTCCCACCTGTTTATGTTGATCCCCGCTATGCTCCTTTCGTCTATTCCTGAATAAACGCAGAATGTATCCGTCCCCCTAATCGCGCAATCGTAAGAGTGTATATAAAACACCCCCTCCGGTGTGGGAAGGGTTCTACCGTTTAAATTTATCCTGTCCCCGCTGTTGAAATCCATTTGTCCTCTAACCTGAACCCCCATAAGGGATGGATGGGTTAGGTCAAAGCCCGTGTCAAATATTGCGATTTTTACCCCTTTACCCGTAAAACCGAGCCTGTGAAGGGTGTCCGCCCTTACCGTCTTCACCTGAAACTCCGAATCTCCATACCTGTACTCCCTCAATTCCTCTTCCCTATTCGGCTTCAGGATTAGAACCTCCCTCTTTTGTAAATTTTTAAACTTGGGATTTTCAGGGAGGAAAAAGGAGGTATAACCCGTCCAATAAGACCTTACCCTCCTGTATCCCCCAAAGACCTCTATGTTATGCGAATATGGGACGGATATATTTAGCCAATAAAGGGGGATCATAATACCTCTCCCAAGATGAAGGCGTCCCTGAATTGGGATAAAACCTTATCAGCGTTTTTCCTCGGGATCACAAATACAAAACCTAACCCCATATTGAAAACCCTCCAAGCCTCCCCTTCATCTATCCCGCCAAGCTTTATAAAATTTTTCATATACTCCGGTGTGGGTATATTCTCCCAGTATATCTTTGCCTCCCTTCCCTCAAGTGCCCTCGGTAAATTTCCCATAAGCCCCCCTCCCGTTATGTGTGCCCCCCTCTTCGCCCCAAATTTCAGAAACATCTTCAACCCCTCCCTCTGATATAACCTCGTGGGTGTGAGGAGGATATCAATTAAAGCCCTCCTTTCGTCGATCTCGGGATAGGTTTTAAATGGATCAAGGTTCCTTTCCTCCAGAATCTTCCTTATTAACGAGTATCCGTTTGAATGGAATCCAGAGGAAGGAAATCCTATTAAGATATCCCCACTTTTAACCTTACCAAACCTCTTCTTTATAGGAATTCCAACCCCAAAACCCGCAACATCAAAGGTGTTTTCCTTTATTAGGCCGGGAAGTTCCGCGGTCTCACCGCCGACGAGTTTCGCCCCAACCTTTTTACAAGAGGATATTATATCCTCCAAAACCTCCTTTGCCCAATCCTCCCTTAATGGGAAAGTGGCAAAGTAGTCCAAAAAATAAACCATCCTCCCGCCATCCGCCAATATATCGTTTGAAACCATCCCAACGAGGTCCTGCCCCAAACCCCTAAATTTCCCAGCCTTTATATATAACAAGATCTTTGTCCCAACCCCATCCGCGGATAAAAGGATCCTTTGTTTTCCAAGTTTTACCGTTGCAGAAAAGGAACCGATGATCTTATTCTTTTTCTTTAACCATCCCACAAGGGAATCCGCCTTATCTATAGAAACCCCAGCCTCCTCGTAAGTTATACGTCTATTATCACCGATGCCCTCCATATACCCCTTTCCCTCTCAACGTGGAGCTTATGCCTTGTGACCGCCTTCAAAGCCTTTTTTATTGAATGCTTGGAAAGATCGAAGGGTTCCCCTCCCAACTTTGCGTGAAGCTTGAACTTATCATCCTCAAACTCTATCTTCACATCAAACTGCCTGAAAACCATCTTTGATGTTTCAAACTCGTAAAGGAGCTGGGAAAGCCACTTGTGTAGTAGATCCTCAATGTCCTCCCCTTCTAGGTATATTTTCTTCTCCCCTTGGATCTTTATCCCATATAAGCTTCCCAACATCTCCCTAAAGAGTGCCCTTGCGCTCTCAACAAAAAGCTTCTCCAAATCCATAGAGCTAACCTCAAATCCCACCTCCGATGTATGGGATATTGGCTTGTAAGCCATAATTCACCCCCCTTTTTTATTCCTCAGCAAATTTATGGGCAACGCAATCGCATTCTATTATGGGTTGGAAGGTACTTTGTACCGTGATGGTGATATCCTCCTTACCGCACCCGGAGTTTGTGAAGGTTGTTGTAAGGGTCATATTTGCGGAGAAGGGTTTAAAGGATAATACCGAGGAATTTCCCTGCCTGAATATTAACGGGTCGTTTATGAAGACAGGAACATCCGAGAACCTCACCCTATCTCCTCCCACTACCCTCATACCCAAAAGGTCAAAAATCGTGTTTTCGCTCCCAACGCTACTTACCATAAGCCCACCGTTTATATAGTATCTAAACGCCACATCCTCCGTCCTTCCCACGTTATACACCGCAAGGAATACCGTATCTATATTTGGATCCTTTAGGTTCCACGGATCCAAGACCCCGCAATCGCTATACTTCACGGACAAAACCTTACCCTTATCCACCTCACCGATCTTCTTGTTTTTCAGGAAGTTGTCGGAAACGAAAAGAACATCCTCTCCGGAGATCCCAAAGGTTTGCCCGAACTTTGAGCTCCCATCTATAAAGTTCCTGCACGCGAACCTTGAGTGCAAAACATAATCTAACTTGTAAGACAAGCTCGTGTTCTTTGATGTAACATTTACCGTGCTTGAAACCCTCCAAGCGTAAGGTGCCTTCACCTTAAAGGAGGTTTTACCCGAGGATAGAGTTGGTTTAACCGAAATGATTTTGTTGTCCCTGGGGCAAACGGGCGCAACCTCAAAGGATAATTCTAAGGGGTTTTTCCTGTTGAATACTGTACAGCTGGGGGGTTGATAGAGGACAACAGGGTTTTGACCCCTTACCACATTCCAACCTTCAACCTTTTCACCGCTCGTAAGCCTACCCTCACCACTTAAAATTCTAACCGCAACCCCCGCCTTATTTCCGAGGATATCAAACAAACTCTTTCCTTCAGCGTTCGTTGCCGAAGAAATCCTTATCGCCACAAACCTATCCTGAGATATATCCGCCTCTTCAAGAACCTGGACGGAGAACATCGTCATGGTTTCTTTTACTGCTATCCTCCTAAGAAGCGAACCCATCTGCTCCGTTAGCTTATCCGTCAGGAGAATGATGGATTGTAAAACATCCCTGATAGCGGTGGCGGGTATTCTATAAGAATATATCTCATAAACTACCTCGCTCTCAAGGTTTATAAGCCAAATTTTCCCAATGAGCCCATATGCATCCTCACCTATAACTATATCCACCAAGTATGGGGTTTTCCCGTAAGCGGTATCATCCTTATGAAGCGTCGCGGTTAAAGAATCGTTTATTAGCTTTGAGAAGGTGCCGAAGGGGATCTCAACGTACCCTCCTCCAACTATTCTTATCGAATTTCCATCCGTCTTTTCAAAATATTCCCTTGCCCTCTTTAAAATTACGGGAAGGTATGTATTCAGGTTTCCTCTAAAATTCTGGGCGTATTTCCCTGTGGGATTCACCGCTATTCTTGCTTTAATGTAGACTTCCGGGGCTGAGCATACGGAGTAGGGTAATTTTGGGGTCTGAGCCTGCGGAGTTTTTGTGGTTGATTTTTGGGCAAACAGGGGTAAGGAAAGGAAAAATAACAAAGATAGAAACCTTCTCATAAGTTGGGAATTATAAGGTTGAAATTCCCCCTTTATAATTTTTAGTTATGAGGAGATTTGGGGAATTTTACGTTGAGGATTTACTTTTGGAGCTTTTGGGAAATTACGCGGAGATGGGAAATCCCTACGAGGAGATAGAGAAATAAAATGGCTGTTCAACTTATTCTGGGTGACATAAGACAGGTTTATAAAAAAATTAAAGATCATAGCATTGATTGTGTTATCACGTCACCCCCATATTATCGGCAAAGGGATTATGGTGTTGCAGGGCAGATAGGGCAGGAGAATAGCCCTGAGGAATATGCAAAAGAAATAGCCAATGTTTTTAGATTGCTATGGAACAAGCTTAAGAATACACTTAAGAATACAGCCACTGTATTTTTAAACATAGGGTATAAGTACGAGAACGAAGAGCTTTTACCGATCCCAGAGATGGTGGCTTGGGAGATGAAAAAAGCTGGATATGTCCTAAAGAACAAGATCATTTGGTATAAACCAAACGCAATGCCTACACCAGCAAGGAATAGATTAAATAACACATATGAAGTTGTTCTTTTCTTCGTTAAAAATGTTGGCAAGGAAGTGTATTACTTTAATCTTGAAGAAGTTAATGAAAAACCTCAATTGTTTTACGCTATAGATTTTAGCAAATTGCTTAACGCAAGCGTAGAGGATAGTTTGAGTTATAGAAACAAACGTATCGGAAGGGTTATAGAAATTAAAGGCGAACTTTTAAAAATTCTTTGGGAAAGTGGATTTGAAGAATGGCTTGAGTTTTCTTTGAATCAAAAACGTGCTAACTTCGTATGTGGAAACTGTGGTAAAACTCTTAGCTATTGGGATGTTCATTTGTCTTATGCCAATAACAAGAGGTTTATATGCAAGCATTGTGGAACCAAGGAACTTCCTAAACCGCATTTATTAGAGTATTCTGAAAGAGAAATAAAATATGAAAATGCAAAAAATGGACTTTTTTCAAGACAGAGTGAAAAGTATAAAAAGGCCAACCTTTTAACAGCATCTCCAGCAGGTAGATTATCAATCACAGGAGAGAAGCTTATAATCAAGAGAAAATGGCTATTCCCTCAAGGGCTTATAGCAGACTACCTCAGAAAAAACCTAAGAGAAAGAAGGCTATCCTTGAAAAAGCTGGGAGAGCTGCTTGGTTCCATCCATACAGTGGGACACTGGCTAAGAAAGGATTTTTCCCACTGGGGCAAGGGCGGAAGCATTCCTCGCCCGGAAGACTGGCACAAACTAAAGGAGATTTTAGGGCTTGATGACACATACGATAGGCTAATTTTGGATAGAGTAGTGGTACTTTCTACTGTGAAAAGCCATCCAGAGGGTAAAAACATTGGAGATGTATGGGCAATTGCAACGGAACCTTACAAGGGAGAACACTTTGCGGTTTTTCCGAGAAAACTGGTGGAGATGTGTATAAGGCTTGGCTGTCCTGAGGGTGGCACAGTTTTAGACCCTTTTGCAGGATCGGGAACCGTAGGTGAAGTGGCATCCAAGCTTGGGAGGAATGCAGTGTTGGTTGAGATAAATCCAAGCTACATAGATTTGATAAAAGAAAGGTGTAAATGTTATGTTGGGGAATTTGGTTAAAATTGAAGAAGCAGAGTTTAGATATTTTATCACAATAAAGACGCTTATCCTAAATAGAATAGGATAGGCGAGATTTTAAATCTTTTAAATTCAAGGATTGCTATAATTAACGACTGGAAATCTGCCTTTCTTAGGACTGCAAGGAAAGGATACAAGCAAAGCGACCTTAATATAGGAGCAGAGAGAGTATTTCATAATTGGGCTTCAGCACTGTTCAAATTTCCCAATTCAACACCCATAGGTGCGGATTTAGTTTTTGACTCTGAAGAAGGTTTTAGAGTTCATATTGACATAAAAACTGCGTTAGATAAAAACCCAGCGGATTGGCAAGGCGTTGTAAACATTGGAAAAAACCAAACCAGTTATACTATACCCAGTATGTTTAACGCAGACCTACCTACTTGATCTCGGACAAAATTGATGCTATTCTTTTAACTTGTGTGCCAAATGGAGAGTTGTTGGGGGTTTATGGTTCTAAAATATCAAGAGCTGGTAAAGGTGGAAAAGAAAAGACTTTAGGTTCAAGTATATCGTAGATGGTGATATTCTTAGGTTTAAGCTTTTGACAGGCAACCCTCCGAGGGTAGAAATTATTACCGCCCTGAAAGGATCAAAAGTTGTAGAGCGATTGCTAAATTTATCCAACAACCAACTGAGAATAAGTAGATGGCATTGATGTATAATTTTCCCACTCCTGCAAATTGAGCGTAGAGGACTTTTCTAACATCACCTCTTTGGCTACAGGGTTATACATACAAGTGATAAAACAGCATGGGTCAGAAAGAATAATTCTAGTTGGCACAAAAGCCCTACGTAGGGCAAAGAACTCTCAAGAGTTTAAGCCCCCTCCTCGCCAAAAATTTTTCTGAATCTAAATTTTTCATCCGATGTGTTGAAATTCCCCCTTTATAATTCCCGCCTATGAAAAGGCTTTGGGGATTTTTCGTGTTGGTTTTTGTCCTGTCCTGCTCGGGTAAGTACGTTGAGGATGGGTTCGTTAAAAATGAGGGGATCACGAATGCCCTTCTAAAGGAACTTAAGGGGGATTACGAAGGAGCCCTCAACGATCTGAGGAAGGCGGACGGATATTGGGGGAATCTGCTCTCCGCGGATATTTACCTCTACAGGTACAGGGATTACAGGAGGGCGCTGGATTTGGTGAATAAAGTTAAGGTTAAGAAGGGCTCCCCCGCATCGCAAGAAGTTTTATACAGGAAGGCTTTACTTTTGGAGCTTTTGGGAAATTACGCGGAGGCGGGAAAGCTTTATGAGGAGCTGGCAATAAGGTTCCCAAACGGTAAGTACTTCGAATCCGCATCCCAGGCGGTTGAGGAGATGTTCAGGAGGAACTTCCCAGACACCGTGGTTGTATATGATGGGGGTTATGTAACCTCTATGATGGTAGATTACGCTATTGAACAGATACCACCCTTTAATAGGGCCCAGTTTGACAATCCCGAGGGTAGGAAGCAGATAGCGGAGAGGTTGGCTATAGAAGTTGCTGCGCTCAGGCTTGCGGAAAGTATGCGCCTTGACACTTCAAAGGATGTGAGGGAAAAGGTTGAGCTAGACAAGATAAACATCCTTCGTCAGGCTTACTATCAGTATGGGGTTAGGGAGAAAGCAAAGGCCACGGATCAGGAACTCCTGGCTTATTACAACGCCAACAAGTCCCAATATAGGGTCCCCGCAAGGGTGGATATAAGGAGGATCGTCCTAAAAGATAGCGCAAAGGCGGAGGAGGTTTTGAAATACATTAAAGAGGGTAAGAATATAGATTCTCTGGTTAAGGAGTTTTCCGTTGAGAAGGCGGATGTTGAAACGGGGGGAAGGCTCTCAATTTACGATACTTACGAGAGTTTGAGGGACATCTTTAACACAGCTTACGAAAAGGACACGGGAAGCGTGTTTATTTACAAGAGGGATACCCTCTGGATGGTTATAAAGGTTGAGAGCAAGGAGAAAGATAGGATAAGGGGCTTTGAGGAAGTTAAAACGATGGTGAGGGGAGCGGTGGAGGGGCAGAAGGAGAGGGAGGTTTTTGAAAGTGAGAAGAAAAGGTTGAGGGAATTTTATGGGGTTAAGATCTTCTTAAAGGAAGATACCACGGAAGTTAGGAAAGGTGAAGAAGAGAAAGAAGAGGAGGGTAAGGTTTTAACGGAGGAGGAGAAGAACTTTTTAAAAGCCTTGCCCGAAACCCTTGCGGTGATTCAGAGGATAAACAAGGCCATCACAAAGGCGGATTTTGAGGATAGACTAAACAAGATGCCCGCAAGGTATAGGTCTTATTACCTATCGCCAAAAGGAGCTTATCAGCTCGTAAATGACATTATGGTTCAGGAGATCTTGGAGGTTTCGGAGGCGGAGTTTAGGAGGTATTACCTCCATTATCCATTCTTCAAACGCCTAAGGGATTCTTACAGGGATGCCATGCTCTTGCGCCTCTATGATGTCCTCGTAAAGGGTAAGGTTTCCGTTTCCGACGATGAGATTAAGGAGTATTATGAGAAGAACAAGGATAAGGAGTTTAAGGAGATGGCAAGGATCAGGGTACAGAGGGTGGTCGTACCCACGAGGGATTCCGCCCGCAAGATCCTAGCTAAGGTATCTTCAATAAAGAACGAGAACAAGCTCAGGGAATTCATAAGGAAGACATCCATTTACACGGGAGAAGGTATGGCTGGGGGATTTGCCTTCCTTACCCCCGACAAGGAGCCAGACCTGTTTAAGGAAGCTTGGAAGAAACCCTTGAAGGTTTGGAGCATAGGAAAGCTCAACGATGGGAACTGGGCGGTCTATAGGGTTTTGGAAAAGATAAATGAGAGGGTAAAGCCCTTTGACGAGGTAAAGTCTTACATCCGCGAGAAGTTGAGGTACGAAAAAGAGAAGGCCCTTTACGAGCAGGTTCTTGAGCAGATAAAGAAGGATTACAAGATAGTCGTCTTTGAGGAGAAGTTCAAGGAAGAGGGGAATGGAGGAAGATAGAATAATAGAGGAGCTGGTTTCAAATTTTAGGAATTACGGTCCCAGGGTGGTTTTGGGTGTTGGGGATGATTGCGCGGTTTTAAGGGAGAACCCATCTAAGGATCTCATAGTGAGCGTTGATACATCCGTTGAGGGGGTACATTTTACCTTCTCGTTGCTTAGACCCGAAGAGATTGGACACAGGGCCCTCGCTGGGGCGCTTTCCGACATAGCGGCTATGGGTGGGGAACCCTTGGGGATCCTCGTAAACGTTGAGACGAGCGAGAGAAACCTTGAAAGGTTAAGGGAGATTTATAAAGGCTTTGAAACTTTGTTAAAGGAATACTGCGTGGATCTTCTGGGTGGGAATATAAGTAAGGGAAGTTCCCTTTCAATAACCATAACGGTTTTGGGGGAGGTGAAGAGGGGGACCGCTTGGAGGAGGGATGGTGCCAAGGATGGGGACCTTGTGTTCGTGACGGGGGAATTTGGTAGGGTAAAGGCATTTTTCTTGGGTCAGGAACTAAAGGCTAAAGGTTATGAATGGTGGTTTAGGGAAACGAGGATGAAGGTTTCCTCCCCGGAACCTAAGATAAAGGAGGCTTTGAGGGTGAGGGCGGAGGGGATAAATGTAAGCTCCGCCATTGATGTTTCCGACGGCTTGGCAATAGACCTATGGAGGATAGCCAAGGCATCCCAAATGGGCATATATATTGACCCAAGCGCGATACCAATAAAGGATTCCGTAAAGTTCGTTGCGGAGAACCTAAACAAGGATCCTTACGAAATTGCCCTGTCAAGCGGGGAGGAGTACGAGCTTATCATAACCGCACCCAAGGAGTACGCGAAAATCTTGGAAGATATAAAATTCACACAGATAGGTGAGGTGAGACTTGGGGAAGTTGGTGTATTTGATATAAAGGGAAACAAGATCCCACCCTTGGGTTGGCAGCACTTTAGATGAAGATCCCCCTTTTTGAGTTGAATTGGGATGAGGATGAAGAGAAGGAAGTTTTGGAGGTATTGAGAAGCAAATGGGTATCCATGGGACCAAAAACGGAGGAGTATGAAAGGGCTTTAAGGGAATTTTACGGGGTTAATTTTGCTTTGTCCTTCAACACTGGAACCTCAGCCTTACTGGCTGCCTACCGTTCCGCAAATTTGAAAAAAAAGGTGATAGTCCCTTCGCTAACCTTTGTGGCAACGGCCAACGCCTTGGTTTTCCTCAATTTGGAACCAGTATTTTGCGATATTCACTCTTTGAATTATCCGATAATCTCCGCGGAAGAAATTGAGAAGGTTTTGGATAAAGATGTTTCCGGGGTGGTGTATGTAAATTATGCGGGTTATTCCCTTTTCGTTGATGAGATCAGGGAGCTTTGCGAGGATAGGGGCTTAATTTTGATAGAGGATGCATCCCATGCGCATGGGACATTTTATAAGGGAAAATTTGCGGGAACATGGGGGAAAATAGGGGCCTTTAGCACCTTTGCCAATAAGAACCTATCAACGGGGGAAGGGGGGTACATTTTAACCGATGATCCGGAAATATACAAAAGGGCTAAACTTTTCAGATCCCACGGTATGAGTTCATCCTCTTGGGAGAGGTTTAGGGAGGGAAAGAACAGGATATATGATGTTTTGGATCTCGGATTGAATCTTAGGCCATCGGAGCTACAATCTGCAATAGGTTTGGCGAATTTGAGAAAACTGAGAAAGGAGAACCGAAAGAGGGAAAAGCTCGTTTCCCTTTACAGGAAATTAATTTCGGAAGAACTTCCAGAAGTCTTAATACCCTTCCTTGATATTCCCGTTGAAGCTTCCTCCCACTATATATTTCCCATAATATTACCCAAGGGGGTAAATAGGGATAAAGTGGCGGAAAGGTTGGCAGAAATGGGTATATCCACGAGCGTACATTACCCACCCGTCCATCTATTTTCGTTTTACAACAATGGTAAAAAACTACCGAAAACCGAGGAGTACTCCTCAAGAACCCTAACCCTACCCCTATGGGGAAATATGGGGGAGGAAAAGGTTTATATGGTTGTGGAAGGATTGAAGAGGAGCATCTAATCACCGTGCCATCAGGACGCCAAGGCACACAAGGAGTAATCCCAGACTTTCCGTAAGGTTCAAGGTTTCTCCGAGTATAAGAATTGAGAGTAGCGCACCGAAAACTATGGTAGATAAAATTATCACCGAAGAGGATATAGCCCCCACCTCCCTTAAACCGTAAAAGTATAGGGCATAACCCAAGGTAGATGGGAAAACCGCAAGCCAAATTATTGAAAGAAAGGATAAAAGGTCGGGAGAAAAATTTGGAGATATAGGAAGAAAGAGGAATGCGGTTGCTGTGGATATCAAATTGGTGGAGAAGGTGTAAATTATCGGGTCCTCCCTTGTTGAAAACTTCTTCGCGATAATTACGTATAACGCGTAGATTATGGAGGCAATTAAAGAAAGGGCGTCCCCCAAATTGATCCCACCAAAGCTGAAAACATTCCCAACTAGGAGAATTCCGAGGATCCCCAAGATTATCGAAGCAATCTGTTTGAGATTTGGCTTTTCGCCCAAAAATATGGGTGAAAGGATCCCTACAAAAATGGGAAAGGTGTTGGAAATTATTGCCACCTTCGCCGCAGTGGTATAAACCTGCCCGGTAAATTGAAATTCGTACGCCAAGGCATTTAAAAATCCCAAAGTTATCGCGGGTTTTGATAAAACAGGCTTTTTCCTCAAGAAAACAAAAAGGAGGACTGAGCTCAAGAAGAACCTCAAAAATATTATAACTTGCGGGGAAAAGTTTCTAAGGGCAAATTCCGTGGCGGGAGGAGATGTGCCCCAAAAGAAGGATGCCAAAATTAAAGCCAGAAATCCCCTCAAACCGTCTATTCTACCCTAAAATCTTCGTTTAATGAACTTGGATGAGGTTTTAAGGGAAATATTCATCCTCAAAACCGAAAGTAAAGAGATCAGCCTAAATGATCTTTCACCTAAGGAGATAGTGGAGCTCTCGGTTAAGGATAACATCTATGGACTTTTGAAGGTTTTGGAACATTATGATAAAATAATACAAATATCAGAAATTTGGGCGGAAAGCTTGAGAAAAGGGGGTAGGGTGGTTATGGTTGGGGCGGGGACATCGGGTAGGCTAGCAATTATGGAATCCGCCGAATTGTTTCCCACTTTCGGGATAGGTAAGGATAGGGTTATGGCCTTTATAGCGGGGGGGAAGAGAGCGGTATTTTCCTCAAAGGAAGGGGCGGAGGACAGGTACTTTGTGGGTAAGGCTTTGGTTTCAAGGTTGAAACTTTCGGGAAAGGACCTTTTAATCGGGATTTCCGCATCGGGTAGAACACCTTTTGTAAAGGGTGCAATAGATAGGGCTAAGGAGATGGGTTGCAAGACGGTTCTTATCTCAACGAATTCTGAGGATAGGGTTAAAATAAAGGCGGATATAAACCTGTGCGTGGATGTTGGGGCCGAAATTTTGCCGGGTTCAACGAGAATGAAGTCCGCTACCGTCCAGAAGGTAATTTTAAATACCATATCCCTCCTCGGGGCCGTGTTCCTTGAGAAGATCAGGCGCGGTAGGATGGTGGATATGGTACCACTTTCGGGAAAATTGAAGGCTAGGGCTGTTAAAACGCTTATGGAGGAGTTCGGAATAAGCGGGGAGGAGGCGGAGAAAATCCTAAATTCCACAAATTGGAGCTTAAAGGAGGCTTTTAAAATCTTGGAGGAAAGATGCAGATAACTGGAGGTAAATTTAGGGGATTTAAGATAAAAGTACCGAAAGATATAAGGCCCACGAGTGCCTTCAACAGAAAAAGGATCTTTGATATAATCGGGGATGTTGAAGGATTGAGGGTTTTGGATTTATTTTGCGGAAGCGGGGCTCTTGGTTTGGAGGCGATATCAAGGGGTGCAAAATTTTGCGTATTTGTGGATATTAGGAACGAGAGCTTTAAGGTGGTGAATGAAAACCTTAAAAAACTTGGGGTGTTGGATTTGGGTTTGGTTATAAGGGAAGATGTGTTGAAGTTTTGTAGGAATTGGGGTGGGGAAAGGTTTGATATCATCTTCGCGGATCCACCATATTCCTGGGAAAGGTACGAAGAACTTTTAGAGTGCGCAAAGAATTTATTGAAAGAAAACGGGATATTTATTCTGGAGCTTTCAAGCAGAATAAAACCCCCAGAAATTGAGGGTTTTGAGCTATTTAAGTTCGTGAAGGGCGGGGACAGCGCTTTCGCTTTTTATAGGTTCCGCCCTTAAGGTTAATCCCGAAATCTCCTTTATCCTTACCTTCACAAACTCCCCAATCTTAAACAAGCCCTCCACCACAACCGTTAATCCGTTCCTTATCTTACCCGAAGATTCCTTAAAGCTCTTTTTACTTATCCCATCTATTAGAACCTCCTCCTCCCTTCCCAAGAAAATTTTCCTCCTCTCCATCGCATGTTTATTCACCTCTTCTATCAACCTCCTCTGCCTTTCCACCTTCACCTCCTCATCCACCTGATCCCTATAAAACGCCGCGGGAGTGTTGGGCCTGGGTGAGTATATGAACATAAATGCGCCGTCAAACTTAACTTTCCTAACAACTTCAAGGGTCTCTTCAAAATCTTCCTCCGTCTCCCCGGGAAACCCTACGATTATGTCCGTGGTTATCGTCCCAAAGGGCATAAGCTCCCTGATCAAGTACGCCTGCTCAAGGTATTCCGCCTTATTATAACCCCTGTTCATTTTCCTCAGGATCCTATCAGAACCGGATTGTAAGGGTAAGTGGATCCAGTCGGTTATTTTTTCACTTTCCGCCACCACCTTTAGAACTTTGTAAGAGAAGTCCCTAGGGTTCGGGCTCGTAAACCTTATCCTGCGTATGTTCCTCGTGTTTTCCTCTATCATCCTCAAAAGGTCCGCAAAGTCATATTTTCCATCAAAGTAGCTGTTTACGTTTTGACCAAGTAAGGTTATCTCAACCACCCCCTGCCTATCAAGGTTTTTAACCTCCTCCAATATCTCCTCCGCAGGCCTTGATATCTCCCTACCCCTCGTGTAAGGAACTACGCAAAAGGTACAGAAGTTATCGCAACCGTACTGTATGCTCACGTATTCGGAATGGCTTAATGCCTTCCTCTTTGTGGTGTAATGTAAGCCGAGGTCTTGGCATACCACCGCCTTATCCTCCATAGAACCTAAAAGCTTGGGAAGTTCGTTATAACCCCTGGTTCCCACCACAATATCCGCCCCGTATTTCAAGAGTTTCTCCCCCTCCTGCTGAGCCAAACAACCCAAAATCCCAACAAATTTTCCCCTATTTTTATAGAATCTCAAAAGGTGCTTTGCTTTCTTCGCCGCCTTCTCCCTAACCGTACAAGTGTTTATCAGGATAATTTCCGCATTTTCCGGGTTTTCGGAATAAACAAAACCTCTTTCCTCCAAAATGCCCCTGATTATCTCACTGTCAAGCTCGTTCATCTGACAACCAAACGTCTTTATATAGAACCTTCTCATCTTTTTATTGTAAAGCTGAAAATTGCCCCGGGATATTTCACCCGGGGCTCAAACTTTAAAATCCGTTTATCCAGCTACCCTCTTCGGGAACTCCAAAATGTTTTTCTATGGTGTTTATCATCCTCTTGAAGAACTCTTCACTGTTGAGGTTAAATTTCCTATCAAATTTCGCCACTCTTGAGGAAGCGAACCAGCTCGTGGTATCATCAATACCTGTGCCTCCGTAATATTGGCCCTTTATCCCTTTTATGTTATCCTTTGAACCAGACCAAGGACCGTAGAAATTTACTACTATTCCTTCCGCAAGTACGGCAACCGGATTGGTTATGGGAGCGCACATCGTCCCAAGCGTTCTGCTAACTTCCGTGATGTTCTCTATGTCGGTTATTATGGTGTCTTTGTAGGTTATTACGCTGTCTAAGGTCCAACTATAACATAAGGCGCCTATTTCAACATAAACGAACGAGACGGTCTTTTTATCGGGTTTTCCCCACGCGACCCTTATATTGCCACCAGTAATGCTTACGCTTGCGGAAGGCTCCGAAGGAAGTTTTACCTTTGAGCTTGCGGTTTTATCCTTTTCGTTTAGATCCTTATATTTCACCTCCATCTGAACCTCCGCGTTGGGCGAGATCGTGGGTAGGGTATCCGATCCGCTAAACTCCCCAAAACCGTAATATATATTCTCGCGCGGGATCTGCCTACCGTTGAACTTAACCTCGGGTACGAAGTTGGGGCTGACGGAAGCTATACTGAACTGATGCGAGGAGCCTTGCCCACCGGGAAACCTTATAAATATACTATAAGCTCGCATAAAGGAGGTTGGGGATGATTTTCTACATCCCGCAAACCATCCTACCGCTAAGAGCGCCAGAGATATTTTGAGGTATCTCATAGTGTGGGATTATAATGCTGTAATATGGGGGTGTGTATTTTTACGAAAAAACAGGTTTCAAACAAACCCGTATAATTTCTACAGAGGGGCGGAAATGTACATGTCCCCAATCACGGGGCAATGCTCATAAACAAAGAGGATATAAGGTAATGCATGGAACTTTTAAGGGTAGGGGAATTTATATGTGCGAGCCTTAATTAGCCCTCCTTATGTTTCTAACCGCCACCTTTACCTTATCCGATGGTAGAGTTAGCTACCCTGTTGATTTCCTTCACCAAAGTTGTGTTCGCCCTTTATGTCCTCAAGCCCTACAAGAGTAATAACTTTCCCTTACTGTGTATGGCTTTAATAAAAGAAATTAACTCCTCTGCATTTTTCTTTTCCAAGATCTTAGCAAGCTCTTTTAATTTGCCTTTCTCATAAGGGAAAGTTTCTATTATAGCTTTTACCTGAGAAAGTCCCAAATATTTCCTCGTGTATTCGCTCTCTGAATACTTGTAGGTTGTCATAAATTCACTATCAGTTAAAGTCCTAAAGTATTCCAATACCATATTGAAGTAATCTTTTAGAAGTAGTTGGACATCTACTGGGATAGGTGGAGAAAAGAAGAGATGAATTGGATGCGTTCTATATTTTTCCTTTGAAACCAAAATCCCATCTACCCCATAAACATCTTTTATCACATACAGCCCCGCCCTTCCCTCCTGCCTTCCCGTATCAAGGGTTCTGACAAAGAGAATGTTTGATTTTATCTTCTCATAAAGTTTGTCATTAACATACAACATTTTCTTTTCATACTCTTTGCCATCAAAAACGCTAACATCTATTACAGAAACTGGGTTAGTTCCCTTATTCTTTTCCACTTCATCCATTGTCAGATAAAAGGAACACTTCAAAGGTGTGTTAGATTTGTATTTAGAGACAAACTCATCAAACTCACTGCCCGCCCTAAAGTGGTTTTTAGGTTCAAGTACATATATTTTTCTTTTCTCTTCACTATTTATTTTTATCCCTTCAAAGGTGAGAGTTTCTCTTTTGGGTTCAGGTTTTCTTTCAAAAAAGCATATGCATACATTAGTTCCCGTACGTTCAAAAATCTTTCTCTCAAAAATGTAAGCCTTTTTTATTGTGTAGAACTTGAGAAAGTCCTCCCTAATTTTATTTGAAATAGCAGAACCGAACAGAAAGTTTGAAGGAATAATATAGATCATGTTTTTTATTCCATGTTTTAGGTCGTTCATCATTGCCAACTGATAAAGGTCTTGGTAGGGTTCAAAATCTCCGCTAAAATATTCGAGTAGTCTCTTAGACTTTTGTTTTGCAATGTAGCCCTTGTAAAGGTAGGGCGGGTTAGTTATATGAAATACTGGAAATTCACCGTTGAGAATAAATGTTGGATAGTCTTTAATTGTGTCTCTTATCATGATCCTTTGGCGGGCTATATCTTCCGGAATTCCGTAATCGCATGCGTTTTTCGCTGCTCTTTCCACCATCTCTTGTTGAATATCAAAAAGAATTATGTGTTTTAAAAAGAAACTTTCCCTCTTCTCTGGAGGGACAAGATTAAGAATTGGTAGGATAAGGTTGCCTTCCCCACAGAAAAGGTCTGCCCAAAGGTAGCTGTAAAGTTTATCTTTTATTTCTGGCAAGATATACTTTTCAAATACTTGAATAGATGTTAAATGCTCTCCGTATATTCTCCTTTTATCTTCATGCCCATATTTCATAACAGCACCTCGCTTAAGTCCTGTAACAGATTTACAAACCCTGCGGTATTTACAAAAAAGTTGTTCTGATTGCGCTTTAGACAATTCTCAATGGCTTCTTTCTGTTGGTACACTTTACTCTCTTGAGGTGGATTTACAAAATAGTTGAAATATAATCCGTCAAGAAAGGCTACATAGTGTATGTTTTGAGATGGCTCCCGCTGATTTACAAAACTAATCAATTCGGCTATCTGTTTATCTTGAGCTCCTCCCGTTTCGTTTATGTGTTTTGCTTCTATGATAAAAAAGTGGTCCTTAGCTTTTAAAACAACATCAGGCAACTTGCCCTGATATGTCTGGCTAAATCTGTATTCAATGTTATAGTTTTCTATAAATTCACCAAAAAGAACTTTGTTCTCATCCGGCAGGAAGTATCCCAACTTTTGATCTCTCAATTCATCAATGGTGCCGAATTTTTGAGCACTAATGAACTTTTGAAGAATTAAATTTGTGATTTTTTCTATTCCAGCTTTTCCCTTTTTTCTTGATACTCCGCCGTCGTATAAGGCTTGTACCACAATGTTCGAATATCCGAGCTCATCGTATAGCTTTCTCCTTTTTTCACAATACTCTTCTAATATTTTGTGCAACATTAATTTTCTATCCCTTTCTGGTAGTTGACGGAAGGATGAATAAGAAAGGTCCAAGGTTTTCCAAAAGGCTATAAACTCTGTGTATTGTATGTTCTCATGTAAGGTTATCGTGTATATTTCATCTAAAACCTTGCCTAACGCTTGCCTGTCAATCTCCAAAAGCACGCAGTAGGTGGTTATCAACTCTCGCAGTCTTTCTACTTTTTGAATTAGATTTTGATTTTGGACGATTAGTTTGTCAAAGGTGTAATACTCGTCTATTATTGGCTCGGGATTTTTCAGAGAGATCTCCCAATAATCCAAGTTCCGCCTTAGCATATCTCAGTTCTTTAAAGTTGTAATAAACTCTTCCCCCGTTTCCATATCCCTAACCTTTACCACCCCCCTCTTCACCTCTTCCTCCCCAACAAAAACCACCCACCTTGCCCCGAGTTTGTTCGCCCTCCTCATCTGTGCCTTAAGGCTCTTCCCCTCCTCAAATACCATATCCGCCCTTTTATCTGAATTCCTCAAAATCATCAGGACCTCAAAAGCCTCTTCAAAATATTCGTCAGAAGTCCTTACAACAAAGTAAAGATCTTTTGGTTTTTGAGATGGTTTGTATATAAGGCTTATCCTGTCTATACCCGCCGCCCAGCCGAAGGCTGGAATGTTTTCCCCACCAAGTTGGTAAATTAAATTATCATACCTACCTCCCGCTAAAATCGTGTTTTGGGCGGCATCAATCTCTTCCGCCTTTATTTCAAAAACCAAACCCGTATAGTAATCAAGCCCCCTAACCAATTTGGGATCCCTCTCTACGGGAACGCCATATTTTTCTAATATTCTTATCGTTTTATCAAAATTATCCCTTTCGTTTTTCGGAACCATTTCAAGGATATCTGGGGGAGAAAGTTTTGGGGAACAAACCTTACAGTCCAAAACCCTCAGGGGGTTCCTTTCCCTCCTCCTTATACAATCCTCGCATAGGAAATCCAGATCCATAAGGTAATCCCTCAGTTTTTCCGAATATTTAACCTTCGCCTCCTCCCCACCCAAGGTATTCACAAAAACCTTAACCTTTAACCCTAGATCCTTCAAGGGTAAGTACGCGGATATTATTCCCTCTGCATCCGCGTACGGACCTGAAAACCCTATGAACTCAACCCCAAGTTGGTAAAATTGCCTATACCTACCCTTCTGAGGCCTCTCCGCCCTGAACATCGGACCAAAATACGCCAACCTTATGGGATAGCTTAGCCGATTTTCTACAAACGCCCTTACCACTCCTGCGGTTCCCTCGGGCCTTAATGCAACCTCCCTATTCCCCCTATCCCTAAATGAGAACATCTGCTTTTGGACGATATCGGTAAATTCCCCAACGGATCTTACAAATAGCTCAAGGGGTTCAAGGATCGGGGTCTCTATCCAAACTACGTTAAAATCCCTCAGACGGTTTTTAAAGGTTGAGATAATCTCCTCAAAAACCTCCCAATCTTCACCCCATATATCCCTGAACCCCCTGAGCGCGGTTATCATTAAGGTTTAGGTGCCTTCCTAACGTACGCCCTGTAACTCCTCAAAACCTCAATTTGGGAACCAAAGTTTGTATTAAATTGTATGCTATCCTTACCCGCAGTTAGGACAGCGCCAAAATATGGTTTTACATGTAGGGTATCCCAAGAGTCAAAGGTCGCATTCGTATCGCCCGATATTGGTAGGCATCCCAAGGGCTTTGTTGATAGTCTATAAAAAGCCTTTGCATGCCTGTTGTAAGCTATCCTGAAAGTGCTAAAGGATCCGCCGGGTACCGTTACGGTTAGGGAATCAATAACTTGCGCCCTCGAGGAATCTATCCTGAAGCTGTCAAGCCTAACCATAAGTGTACAAGTTGGCATCAAGGGAACCTTTAAGGTATCGTTTAGGGATTGTTTGCCGGTTATGGGTGTCCACGTTTTACTCACCGTTAAAGGTTTTATACCGATTATATTTTTAAGCTTTATCGTGTCGGGGGAAGGTACAGTAGTATCAAAAACGATAGTGTAGTATTGGTATAGGGTGTCCCCTCTAACGTAAAATGTATCCTTTAATACCCTGTTGGCAATTAGGAAGGTGTCCGTATGCGGAACCCTAAGCTCCCCCCCTGAGGATATGTAGGAATGGAAAATAGTTAGTACAGTATCCACCGCGGTACCCCTACTGGAAGAGTATATGCTATCCCAATATACGAACGCGCTATCCGTCCTTATGCCGAAATATACCGCGGTGCTTTCGGGTGTAGGACCGGCTCCACCCCCTCCCTCCTCCGGAGGGGTAGTGCTCTTCCTACATCCCGCCACTACCGAAAGAGCCAAAAGAACCAAAAACAACCTTTTCATAATGTGAATATTTTAACGCGGAAAACGAAATTAGAATTTTGAATGTGGGAGCGTATAGATGAAGGGTTCTATCTCGTGGGGGAAAACTTTGAAATAAGGGTAAGTAGAAATCCCATTTCGCTTGATTTGGAACTTATTCAAACGCACGGGGCAAGGGTGGTGATTTATAAGGGTCAGCATAAGGATACTGGGGATGGAGCATTAACGGATAGGGTGGGGGTTGTTTTGGGTGTAAAGACCGCGGATTGTTTCCCAATTTTCCTAATCTCAAAGTTCGCGGTTGGGGTAATTCATGCGGGTTGGAGAGGGAGCATAAGGGGAATAGCCCTTGAGGGGTTGATGGCTATGTACGAGAACTTTGGGGTAAAACCCGAAGAGATTACTGTAATTTTTGGTCCGGGAATATGCGGAAAATGTTATGAGGTGGGGGAGGAAGTTGCGGAGCTTTTCGGAAAATTTGCAATACCCAAGGGGAACGGTAAGTACCTGCTTGACCTTTATGGGTACAATAGGAGGATCTTTGAGTCTTATGGGGTAAGGCTTATAGTTCCTCCTCCCGCCTGTACATACGAGGATCCTTTTCTATTTTCCCATAGGAGAGGGGATAAGGGTAGATTGTATAACACCGTTAAAATGAAGGGCTATGCATCCGATACTGTTTGAGATCGGCGGTTTTCAGGTAAGGACTTACGGGGTTTTGGTGCTCTTGGGATTTTTGGCGGGGGTTTGGTTTGCGAAGGAGAACCTAAAAAAATTCGGAATAAGTGAAAACAAGGTTTGGGATGCGGCGATCTGGGCGATGATATTCGGGGTCATAGGCGCAAGGCTCTTTTTCGTCATCGAAAACTGGGATTACTATAAGTTGAATTTGGGGGAGATCTTTGCCATATGGCATGGGGGTTTGATATTTTACGGTATCCTCTTTGGAGTTATACCGGTTTTGTGGTATATATACAGGGAGAAGTGGAACTTTTGGGCGGTTTTGGATTCCGCAATACCCGGAATAACCTTAGGTATAGCCATAGGGAGGTGGGGATGCTTCTTCAACGGATGTTGTTATGGAAAGCCTACGGATCTACCTTTTGGCGTCGTATTTCCAGAGGGTAGCGAGCCTCACTTTGAGTTCGGAGACGTTCCCGTTCATCCATCACAAATTTACGAATCCTTTGGGGATGCGATACTGTTTTTGTTGTACGTTTTCTTGCTTAGAAGGTTCGGGGCGGAAAGGCCCGGGTTGGTGGGTTCCATCGCCTTAATATTCACCCCATTTGTTAGGTTCCTCGTGGATTTTACGAGATATTATAAACCAAACGCGTACATCTTCGGCTTAACCTTCAACCAATGGATAGCCCTTTCCATTATGATCCTTGGGGTGATCCTCCTTTTTAGGGTAAATGCTAAAGCTCATAAGACCCCTTAACTGCCTAATAGCCTCCCTTGTAGTTTTCATCTCCAACAAAATAACATACGGGGAAAGTTTTCCTATTTATGCTATGCTTGGTGCATTCTCCATCTCCGCCTTTATAAACATCACCAACGACATATTTGACCTTGAAGTTGATAGATTTAACCATCCAGAAAGGCCCTTAGTTAAAGGCGAAGTCTCCCTCCTGGACGCATATATGATTGCCTTGATCTTTTTGATTCTCGGGCTATATTTCTCATCAAAACACTCCAATTGGGCTCTCCTTTTGGGCTCTTTTGGTATGTTCTTGGGGCTCCTCTATAACCTTGAAATAAAGGCTGTTCCCATTTTGGGGAATATTTTGGTTTCCTTTGTAACCTTCCTCGCATTTCTTTACGGGGCGAATTTGGGGAACCTTGAAAGGATCATCCCAGCTGCCCTTTTGGGCGCCTACCTTCAATTTCTTAGGGAACTCATCAAAAGCCTTGAGGATAAGGAGGGGGATAAGATATATAGAAAGACGGTGGCGCACGTTTTTAAAGAGGAAATCTTGCAATACATCCTATTCTTCGGGATAATGTTTTTGACAATTTTGGATGTAATTCCCGTATTTTTCGGGTACTCAACACTTTACGGAATCGGGGTTTTCGCCCTCGTAAACCTCCCCCTGTGGTTCTTTTCCCGAAATATATTCAGGGGGGAATACTCCGTAATGAGAAAAGTTTTGAAATTTGCGACCTTCTCCGCACTTTTTCCCCTATACTTCGCTTAAGGCCCTTCAACCTTATAATACCCGACCAAAAAGGAGGTAAAGTTTGAAAGTGACGCCTTTTCTAAAGAAGGATGAGGTAGAAAGGAAATGGTGGCTTGTAGATGCTGAGGGTAAGATATTGGGTAGGTTGGCGAGTGAAATTGCCAAGATACTTATGGGGAAACACAAAGCACAATATACCCCTCACGCGGATTGTGGGGATTTCGTGGTGGTAATAAACGCCGAGAAGATAAAGGTAACAGGAAAGAAGATGGATCAGAAGCTCTACCGCTTTCACTCCGGATATCCCGGCAACCTAAAAGAATTTACCCTAAGAGATATGCTTGAAAGGAACCCTGAGAAGGTGATATACCTTGCGGTAAAGAGGATGCTACCAAAGAACAGGCTTAGGGACAGGAGGCTTAAGAGGTTAAAGATTTACGTGGGAAGTTCCCACCCGCACCACGCCCAAAACCCGCAACCTTTAAATTTGGAAACTTAGGAGGGAAATTATGGAGATTATTCAGACTTCTGGAGGTAGGAAAACCGCGGTAGCAAGGGTGACCATATATAAGGGGGGTACGGGGAGGATATTTATAAACGGGAGGTCCCCCGAGGAGTATTTCAAGAGGAAGGATCTGGTGATGTACGCCTTACAGCCCCTTGAACTCTCCAATTTAAAGGATGTTTTGGATGTTAAGGTTAAGTTAGATGGAGGGGGGCTTTCGGGGCAGGCTGGTGCCTTGAGGTACGCCCTAGCAAGGGCGCTATTAAAGCTCAACGATGGTTTAAGGGAGGTTTTCAAAAAGGAAGGTATGCTTACGCGTGATGCAAGGAAAAAGGAGAGGATGAAATATGGAAAGACTAAGAGAAGAAGGTCTTGGCAGTATACCAAGCGCTGAGGAGGATTACCACAAGTATTTGCAGGATACCGAGGCCCTCCTGAAGAAGCTGTTAGAAGTGGGGGCGCATTACGGACACAGAACAAGTAGATGGAACCCCAAGATGAAACCCTTCATCTACACCGCAAAAGAAGGAATACACATAATAGATATCAGGTACACCGCGGTCGCCATAAAGAAGGCATACGAGATGATGAGGAGGGAAGGGGCAAGAGGTGGAAGGGTCCTCTTCGTAAGTACAAAACCCCAAGCCAAGTCAATAATAAAGAAGCACGCGGAGAGGGTTGGAGCTTTCTACGTGGTTGAAAGATGGCTCGGGGGGATGCTAACCAACTTTGAAACCATCTACAAGAGGATCCTTAAGATGAAGGAATACGAGAACCTGTTTGAACAGATAGAGAGGTTGAAGAGGGAAGGGAAGGTCTTACCTTATCCCAAAAAGGAGATCCTCAAGATGCAGAGGGAGTATATAAAGCTAAAGGTTAGGCTCGGCGGTATAAGGGATATGGACGAACTTCCCGACCTCGTTTTCATAGTGGATCCAAAGTACAACGATATGGCGGCTTACGAGAGCAAGCTCTTAAGGATCCCGACCATAGGGATAGTGGATACCAACGCTGATCCCACGTCCGTGGATCTTCCCATCCCCGCAAACGACGAATCCATGAAGTCCATAGACTTTATCGTTGGTATAGTTTCGCAGGGTTACCTTGACGGAAAAATGGCTAGGGAATCAAAGGGAGGTTAAAGATGTCAAAGATAGATGTTAAAACTATTCAGCTTCTGAGGGAAGCGACGGGTGCTGGGCTTATGGATGTGAAGAGGGCTTTGGAAGAGAGTGGGGGTGATTTTGATAAGGCTGTGGAGCTTTTAAAGAAGTGGGGGATAGCTAAGGGGGAAAAGAAAATAGCAAGGGAGACGAGGCAAGGAAATATATTTTACGCCCTTGACGAGAACGGGAAATGGGGGGCTTTGGTTGAGGTGGGATGTGAGACGGATTTTGTCGCAAGGACTGACGATTTTCAAAACTTCGGGAAGTTTGTATTAAAAAAGCTTCTGGAAAAGAAGACGAACGATATAAATACCCTTGTGGATGCTGAGGTTGAGGAGGGGATGAAGGCTTTGGCGGGTAAGGTTGGAGAAAACATACAAGTTAAGAGGTGCGCATACTTTGAAACTTCAGACGGGTTGATATACATATATGCCCATCCGGGAAACATGCTCGCGTCAATGGTGGAAGTTTTCCCACCATCCCTTGAGGTGGCAAAGGAAACCGCTATGCAAATAGCAGCCATGGCACCCCTTGCTATATCCGAAGAGGACTTTCCGAAGGAGGTTTTGGAGGAGGAAAAAAAGATTTACGAAGAGCAGGCAAGGGAATCGGGAAAACCTGAAAGCGTAATTTCTAAGATCGTTGAAGGGAAGATAAAGGCGTTTATAAAAGAAAAGACCCTTCTGAGTCAGCCGTATATTAGGGACAACAATATAACCTTCGGAGATTGGTTGAAATCACAGGGGGATTATAAAATAAGGAGATTTGTAAGGTTTATGGTGGGTGAGGAGTAAGCTTTATGTATCCCTCGGCTCAAACGAGGGGGAAAGGCTATTAAACTTAGTGAGGGCTGTAAAGTTATTAAAGGAAAAAGTTAGGGTGTTGGCTTACTCGTCGGTTTATTTGACGGAAGCTGTGGGTTTTGAGGGTAGGGACTTCCTAAATATGTGTCTTCTTTTATCAACGGATATGGACCCCTTTGAGAGTTTAAATTTCTTTCAGGAGGTTGAAAGAAAGCTGGGCAGAACCTCAAAGGGGAAACCCTATAAGGACAGGATAATAGACATAGATATTCTCCTGTGGGAAAACCTGACGGTGGTAAGTCCCGAGCTCATCATCCCCCATCCCGAGATCAAGAAAAGGGATTTTGTCAATATCCCCCTCCTTGAAATCTTTTCTATGGGATATAGCGATCTGGGTTATTCTCCAAAGGTCGTGGGGGATAAGAAAGTATTAAAGGTCATACAAGCGGAGGCCCTGAAATTTGATTGAAAGGGAGATTGATCTTAAGGGACTTGAGCACAACCTTGGGAAGGTGTTTGAACTTTCAAAGGGGCAGGATATAATGGCGGTTGTAAAGGCGAATGCTTATGGGCATGGAATAAGGGAAATATCTATGAAACTGTACGGGATGGGAATAAGGGAGTTTCTAATATCTTCAGCGAAGGATTACAGCGCAGTTTCCGATTTTCCAGCAAAATTCCTCCTTTTGTATTACGACCCCTTTAACGAAAGCATAAAGGAGCTCTCCGAGAGAAAGAATTTAATTTTCAATCTTTACGGCTGGGAAGCCCTCCAAGTTTTGCCAAAAGGGACTAAGGTTCATATAGAGATAGATACTGGGATGAATAGGACGGGTGTAAAACCCGAAGAATTTTTGGATTTCTATAAGAAGGCGAGGGAGAGGTTTAGGGTTGAGGGTGTCTTCACCCACTTCCCCAAAGCTTACGACCTTGAGTTTTCAAGGAAACAGATAGAAATATTTGAGGATCTTACCCGAGATCTACCTCTACGGAGGCACGTGAATAATTCCTTAGGGCTCATAAACTTTGGACCAATTTACGACCTATCAAGGGTGGGAATCTTGCTTTACGGTTATGGACTTGAGGGGCTTAAACCCGTAAAAAAGTTGTACTCAAAAATTATACAAGTTAAGAGGGTAAAAAGGGGGGAGAGGGTTAGCTATGATGGGGAGTTCGTATGCGATGATGGGTTCTTGGGGGTAGTTCCCGTAGGTTATGCTCACGGCTTGAGGAGGGTTGAGGGCCTTGAGGTTTTTATCAACGGGAAGTTTTATAAAGTGGCGGGCTGGATTACCATGGATGCATTTATGGTATTTTCTAAGGAAGAAAGCTTTAAGTTTGGGGACAGGGTTGAGATCTTGGGGGAGAATAACACCGCAGATAGAATAGCAAAAATTTGGGGCACTATCCCTTATGAAGTTCTAACATCCTTAATTTAGACGCCTCTTTGATATCCTTCGCTATAGCCTCCCTAAGTTCATCCTCACTTTCAAATTTCTTAACATCCCTTATCCTCCTTACGAATTCCACCTTTAAAGTCTCCCCTACATCCCCATCGAAGTCCAATATATGCACTTCAAGAGATTTCCCCAAAGAAAATGTGGGCCTTTCCCCTATATGCATAACCCCCAATTTATCCAATTCTGGGAGATAAACGACATAAACCCCATCCTTTGGAATAAGCTTCTCCCTATCAACCTCCAAATTCACCGTAGGAAACCCCAAAATCCTCCCAAAACCCCTACCCCTCACCTTTCTACCCTTAAGGGAGTACCTCCTACCCAAAAGTGGTATTACCTCTTCCACCTTCCCAGCAAGTAGGAGCTTCCTAATGTTTGATGAGCTTACGGTTATCCCGTTTATCTTTATTGGGGGAAAGACCAAAACCTCTATTGGGAAATCCTCCATTTTGCTTATAATAAAGGAGGGGTCCCCTTCCCTGTCCTTCCCGAACCTGTGGTTGAAGCCCATAACCAACCTTTTTACCCCAAAATTCTCTATAAGGATCCTCAGGAATTCCTCCGCCTTGATTTCCATATCCTCCCTTTCCAAAAGTAGGACAAAGTCTACCCCCAAATTTTCCAAAAATTCCATCTTCTCATCCTCGGAGAATAGCAAATTTTCATCCAACCTTGGATGTTTCCTGAAGGTGATAAGCAAGGTTTTCATACCCCTCACTAAGGCGCAATTTTTCGTCTCCTCAACTATCGCACGATGACCCAAATGGAATCCGTCAAAGGAACCTATGCATGCGCAGGTTTCAAATTTTATCCTATCCGATATTCTCAAAAGTTCCATAGTACGCCTTTTCAAGTTCGGAAACTTTAAAAGTCAAGTTCTTTCTCCTGTAATAGGTTATTTTAAGCGTTCTTTCTTTTGTTGTTTTCCCTATAAATTGGAACATAACGCCATTGTCCGAAAGCATCTCTTCAAGTTCTTTGGGCTTTTTGGTTATCAAAACGAACCTAAGAGCAAGCTCGGAAAACAACTCACCAAAACCGTCCACATCCGCCTCTATACCGGATTTTCCCTTAATCACCATCTCCGCAAGGGCGGAAAATAATCCCCCTTCGGAAATATCGTGTGCGCTTTCCACAAGGTTCATCCTTATAGCTTCAAGAACAACTTTCAAAATACCCTTAACATAATCAAGGTCCTTGTAGTAAGCGTTTGGAAGGTTGGCGAACTTTAATATTTCCCCTTTATTTCCCACACCCAAAATCTCCGCTATTTCCAACAGAAACTCGCTACCACCAAGATCAAACCTTGATGCCGGATGCCCAACCAAATATACGTAAGAACCCTCACCCTTTGTACCCATACTAGGTATCCTTTCGAGGTTTCTTATTATTCCCACAGCCCCTATTATCAGGGTCGGCAAGACCTTCTGCCTTTCGCTCTCATTGTACAAGCTTACATTTCCGGAAACCACAGGTATTCCCATATATGAAGAAAAGTCCGCAAGGCCCCTTATGGCTTCCTGAAGTTTCCAATACTCAACGGGATCCGCTGGTGATGGGAAATTCACACCATCGGTAAATCCTATCACCTCTCCCCCAACGCAAGCTATATTTGCGCAAGCTTCCGCGGCTACCCTCTGGGCTCCCCAATAAGGATCCATCTCTAAAAACTTCCCGTTCCCATCCACAGTAAGAGCCAAGGCGTAATCCTCCCCCTTTATCCTCAAAACCGCCGCATCCGCTTCACCCGGAGCGACAACGGTGTCCGTCCCAACCATATAGTCGTACTGCCTGTATATCCACCTTTTTGACGCAACGGAAGGCCTTCTTAAAACCTTCAAGGAGAGCTCCTTAACGAGATTTATTGGCAGGATCTTCTCCGCTTCCTCTTTAATCTCGGAAAGTTTATCAAGTAAAAAGTTGTAGTCCTCCAAAGCCTTTGCCACATCCCTAACCTTAAAAATATCAAAGTTTCCCCTTATTGCCCCTATCTTAACCTTTACCGCCTCCCTTTTTATCTCATCCTCCCCCTCGCTTAATCCCCTGGATGTTCCCGTGTACTTCAACCCCAAAGCCAATATATCCCAAAGCGCTAGGGAATACCTCCTCTTCTTCCCCCTCAACCTCTTGAAATTCTCCTTTATCCCCACAAATATCCCATAAAACTCCCAAAAATTGTCCCTCCTTGGAATTGCTATCCAATCGGGTTTAGGTTGAGCCTTAAAGATAAACGCCAAGGGAATCTCCGCCAGGATTTTGTCCTCATGTATGATCCTGAAAACCCTCTCCTCTATTACCCTCCCTATCACCTCCGCGCTTAAACCCCATTTCCTAAATATCCCCAGTATCTCTTCCTCTTTACCCTTTTCCACGCACAATACCATCCTCTCTTGGGATTCCGATAAGACTATCTCAAAAGGACTTAAAGGTTCCCTTAAGGGAACCCTATCCGTGTAAAGTTCCACCCCAACCCCTCCCCTATTCGCCATCTCGGGTAATGCGGTTGATAATCCCCCAGCGCCAAGATCTTGCATACCCAAAACGTATGGGGTTTTTACCGCCTCAAGGACTGCCTCAATTAAAAGCTTTTCCATAAAGGGATCTCCTATCTGAACCGCAGGCCTCTTTTCCGAAATATCCCCCTCAAGGGTTTGGGATGCGAAGGATGCGCCCAATATCCCATCCCTTCCCGTTGGAGCACCAACAAGTATAACCGAATTCCCAATCCCTCTTAAAACCCCCTCTTTCAGGTTTTCCATCTCACCGATACCCACGCACATCACGTTCACCAAAGGGTTATCCTCGTAACTTTCGTCCGTAAAAACCTCCCCTCCCACAACCGGTACCCCTATGGAGTTCCCGTAAGTTGATATCCCCTCAACCACCCCCTTCAAAAGGTTCAAAGATTTCTTTGATTCCCTGAAATCCCCAAACCTTAAACTATCAAGCAGGGCCACGGGCCTCACCCCCATACTCAGAACATCCCTAACTATCCCCCCCACCCCGGTTGCTGCTCCGTTCTTAGGTTCAACCGCTGAAGGGTGGTTATGGCTCTCTATCTTAAAAGCCACCACCTTGTTCCCCTCAAGCCTCAAAACCCCCGCCCCTCCCCCAGGACCTACAACCGTCCTATCGGATGATGAAGGCAAGAGCTTTAGGAATTTTTTGGAAGACTTATAACTGCAGTGCTCGGACCAATTTAGGGAAAAGATCCCTAGCTCCAAATCGTTCGGTTCCCTACCCAAAAGAGATTCAATTACCTCGTACTCCTCCGCACTTAAACCCATCAAGAAAGCCTTCTCAAGAGCCTTTAGCTCCATTGATTTAACCATTCTAAGGTGGTGAAATATCCACTTTAAAATCCCCAATATGCTTCTCCTTTTGTCATCTTACCCCGCAAATATACTCGTTGATCCGGAAAGCGCGCAGAAAATTAGGTTTAGGGTAATAGTGGATGTGAGGGAACCGGAGGAATATGAAAAGGAGCATATACTCGGTGCGGTGAATTTGCCGGTAAATGCCTTCCTTGAAGCTAAAGATGGGATCCCATTCCAAATGAAGCCCCTTGAAGAGCTTATCGATGTAATTTCTTCCCTGGGTGTAAGGCAGGATGAACCCATTTTGATATACTCCTCAGCTAAGCTCCCCATTTTTTACGCAAATGTCGCAAGGCTCTTTTTTGTCCTCGAGTACCTCGGGTACAACAAGGTTTTTGTTCTAAACGGGGGTTTTGAGGAGTGGGTTAAAAGAAAACTACCCACGAGCAACAAGAAGGGTTTATCCCCCAGAATAAGGCTAAAGGCATATCCTGACACTTCGCTTATTGTGGATAAAGCCTTTGTCTTAAAAATTTTGGGGAATCCGGAATATCAGGTTTTTGATGTGAGACCTTCGGAGTATTATTTTGGGGTTCTCGCCCAGCCCTTCTATCCAAGACCCGGCCATATTCCCACCGCCTTTTCCTTACCTTACGAATTCTTCTTCAAAAGAACCCAAGATGGGCATTTCGTATTTAAAACCGCGGAGGAGATTGATACTATACTTAAAGCGGTCGTAAGCCCAACCGCAAAAACCCTTGTGTTATATTGCAATACCGGTAGGGAGGCATCCTTGGGATATTTCATATTTAGGCTTATGGGTTATCCGAAGGAAAAATTAAAGGTTTTTGAAGGGTCCTTTGCGGTTTGGTCAAAGGACACCACCTTACCCGTCGTAAGGTTCAGGTGGCATTAAAATACCGCCCTTATAATACCCGAGATGAGAACGCAAATGTTTCAGCCTTTTACATATGAACCCATAAGATTTATTGGACCCGATGGGGAACCGCTTATGGACTTTTCCCTTGAAGATCTTGGGCTTACGGTTGAAGACCTAAAGCAGATGTATTACTATATGGTTTTAACGAGGAGGTTTGACGATAAGGGTTTAATACTCACCCGCTCCGGAAAGGCTTTATTTTACGTTGAGGCGAAGGGACAGGAGGCGGCGCAGGTTGCTTCCGCTTGGGCTTTTGATAAGGAGGATTGGATAATACCCGCACATAGGGAACATGGGGTTTATATGGTGAGGGGTTATCCCTTGGAGGAGATGTTCGCCCAGCTCATGGGTAGGGCACTGGATCCCAACAAGGGAAGGCAGATGCCCGCACACTGGGGCAAGAGGGAACTGAAGATCCTTACCATATCTTCTCCCGTGGGAAACCAAATTCCCCAGGCGGTGGGGATAGGTATGGCGATAAATTATAGGAAAACAAAGGAAGTCGTTGGGGTTTATTTTGGCGATGGGGCGGTTTCGCAAGGGGATTTTCATGTTGGTTTAAACTTCTCGGTGGTTTTCAATACACCCGTGGTGTTTATGTGCCAAAACAACCATTGGGCAATATCTGTACCCAGGTACAAACAGACCGCCGAGCTTCCGATAGCGCATAGGGCTAAGGGTTATGGGATAGAGGGGTTTTACGTGGATGGGAACGACCCGTTGGCGGTTTATGCGGTAACCAAATACGCGGTTGAGAAGGCGAGGGGTGGGGGAGGCCCAACCCTAATAGAGTTCTTAACTTACAGGTATGGGGCGCATTCAACCGCGGATGACCCGAAGAGGTACAGGAACGAGGAGGAAGTTGAGGTTTGGAAGAAGGTTTGGGATCCCCTAAAGAGGACAAGGCTATTTATGGAAAGGAACGGGTGGTGGAACGAGATGGCGGAGGAACTCCTTTGGAAGAGGGTAGAGGAAGAACTTAATAGGGCTATAGAGATAGCGGAAAAGAGCCCTATACCAGGACCTGAGACAACATTTGAGGATGTATTCAGCTATATGCCCGACTTTTTGAAGGAGGAGATGGAGGAACTTTTGGAAGAGTGGAGGGAGAGGGAAAGGTTAGGGCTTGTCAAGAAACACTAAAATTTTAGTAATAAACTGGCAGGATTGGAAACATCCCCTTTCGGGAGGGGCGGAAGTACACCTAAGGGAAATCTTCAAAAGACTCTCAAAATTCTGGGAAATACATCTCCTCGTTTGCTCCTTTAAGGGGGCAAAGGATTACGAATTCCTAGAAGGGCTTCACATACACAGGGTGGGAGAGAGAAATACGTTTAACTATTTTGTGCCCTTCGCATATTCAAGGCTTGAAAGGGAAATAGGCTTTGACCTCATTATAGAGGACCTAAACAAGATCCCGTTTTATACAAGGTTTTACTCAAGGAGAAAAAAACTGGCGATTTTGCATCACCTTTTTGGCAATTCCATATTTGAGGAAACAAACCCATTTTTTGCCCTTTACGTTCTCCTTCATGAGAAAATGATCCCAAAACTCTATAGGGGGATCCCTTTTATCGCTGTATCCGAAAGCACCAAGGAGGAGCTCGTAAGGGGTGGGATCCCGGAAGAAGAGATTAGAGTGATATACAACGGGATAGATACGGAATTTTTCAAGCCCTCAAAAAAATCCGAAAGGCCCCTCATAGTTTATCTCAACAGGATGAGGAGATACAAGAGGCCGGACATAGCCCTAAAGGTTTTTAAAAAAATATCCGAGAATTGCAAGGATTGCGAGTTCCTTATGGTGGGCACAGGTCCATATTTGGGAAAGGTTAAAAGTTTAGCAGGGAAGTTGGATATTGATGTGAATTTTTCAGGTTTTGTGGAAGAAGAAAAAAAGAGGGAAATTTTGTCTTCCGCATGGGTAGTTATAAACACTTCCGCAAAAGAGGGTTGGGGATTGGTGAATATGGAATCTTTCGCGTGCGGAACTCCCGTTGTAGGTTTTAAGGTTCCAGGAATTAAAGATTCCGTCAAAGATGGATACAATGGATTCTTGGTTGATGATGGGGACATTGAAGGTATGGCAAAAAGGGTTTTGGAGATAATAAGGGATGAAAAGTTAAGGTTGGAACTTTCCAAAAATGCCAGATCCTTTGCGGAGAAATTCACATGGGATAAAACAGCGGAGGAATTCAAGGGGGTAATAGAGGGGATGTTGTGATCCGGCTATATAATATTCGCTATGGTCTGGTTGATAGCGGTAGGCAAGGGTGTAGGCATAACGGTGCCGGTTTCCCCGGTTCCGGCGGAAAAACCGGGTACCTGGAGGGTGTATAACGCCCAGGTATCACCCGAAAAAGCGAACGTATCCTCACAAGGAGAAAGGTGGGGAGAACCGGTAAAAATCGTGCTAAACGGAAAACCCCAAGACCCAGCATCTGCAACTCTTATAGGTAAAGGTGAGGACCTTAAAGACTTTGCGAGTATAACTATGTTTCTGAAAGGGAGCGGGAAAATAAGTGTGAATCTCTACTACACCTACAACGGTAAATATTCCCTACTTTCAAAGGATGTTGAACTTTCGTCTGAGTGGAAGGAGGTTTCCTTTAAATTGGATGAGGGTTTGGAGTTCGGTTTGGGTATGCCAAGTCGCCCGGATGTGGTTATGCCTTACAAGGTGGTAATATCATCCGAGGAGGATGCGGAAGTTTCCTTTGGGGGAGCGTATATAAGGAGGTGAGATATGATCCTTTTGTTGGCTGATGCCCCATTTGGGCCGAATGTAAAGGTTTCAAACTGGGATATAACGACTGGCTTGGATCAGCTTGAGGTTTCCATGGCAAAGTCCTCCTCCTGGATAGCGGCGCATTGGATAGACCTTGATTGGACGGGTTGGTTCTCTGCAAACGATTTTGCCCTAAGCTCCGACGGGGGAAGTACTTGGAACTTCATATGGTACATAAGGCCACCCGACACCGTAAACTGTTGGATAGGTGATCCTTCCGTTGCGTCCGAACCCTCAGATCCAAATCAGTTTTACGCGGTAGGTATGATATACTGCAACCCCTCCAATCCAAAGGGCGAAATATATTTCTGTAAGAATACCGGAAGCCCGGACAACGTATCCAACTGGTCCTGCTCAATATTACCACCAAACGATAATTGGGCATACTTTAAGGACAAGCCTTGGATAATAGCCTTGGGTGGAGGTGTTATCCTTGTAAATTACACCACCGACAAGTACGGGAATTACGAGATAGATATAGCAAGGAGCACAAATTACGGTTCAAGTTGGAGCACCATAAGGCTAACGGGTGTCGTCTCAACCGTCGCTTACTTCTATAAAGATGGTTCCACCGTGTATCTATCCCAAAACAATTTCAACTCTTGGCCCACCATAGCAATAAGGGTCAGGAAATCTACGGATAATGGCGCAACGTGGACATCCCTTGGGGATGCGGTTAGCTTTAATCCAGGTTCTTCCACCTCTTGCCCGAACTTTAACAGGCCCGCTAAAATTCACAACCATATAACCGCCCAAGGGAACAACATAGCGGTATCCTTTATAAAACCGAATGGGTCCTACTGCAACGTTGGTATAGCATATTCAACGAACGGAGGTTCCACCTGGAGCAACAAGTACGTGGCACAAACTTCAACGGATCAGATATTGCCTATGGTTGCGAGCTCTTCACCTTCAAACCTTTATGTAATGTGGCAAGAGAAAGTAGGAAGTCAATGGGCAACAAAATGGGCATCTTCAACAAACTGGGCAACTACCTTCTCCACAGCCGGAAGGGTTTCTGATCATAACTATAATTTTAACCAGAACCCTGCGGGACACGATTACAATGGATTTATTTATGATGGTGGAAACCTATTCGCAATATGGGCAAACGATTATTACGGGGACGATGCGGGAGCGGTATATTTCACTAGAACATCTTACACATCCGTAGATGAGATGGTAAAGGTGGAAGATTTAAAGGATTACAGGATATATACCGTTGATGGCAAGCTTGTTAAGGGTAATTTGAACGAGCTTCCGAGGGGGGTATATTTCCTGAAGGGGGGTAAGCGGGTAGTAAAGGTCGTAAGGTAAAACAAACACCCTTATAATATCCACTCGGAACAGGCCCGTAGCTCAACTTGGCAGAGCGGCGGATTCCAAATCCGCAGGTTGGGGGTTCAAGTCCCTCCGGGCCTGTTTATGGCTAAAAAATCTCAGGGTAGTCATACGGTGGGTTTGAAGTGTTCAGTTTGCGGACGTTTTAATTACGCCATAAGGAAAAACAGAAGCAACAGGAAGAAGATTGAGCTGAGAAAGTACTGCAAATGGTGCAGGAAGCATACACACCACACGGAGGGTAAGCTATGAACATCCTGAACTACTTTAAGGAAACATTTCGGAAGGCAATAAAAATTTTAATGAATTTGCCTGAATTCTTTGAGGGTGTAAAGGAGGAAATAAACCGCCTAAGCTGGCCCGATTGGAACAGTATCGTTGTGGGAACCGCGGGCGTAATAGCAATATCTATATTTGTCACACTCTTTGTTTGGATTTCCGATCTCATAATTTCCCGGATATTCCTTTTGTTAGCGGGAGGGTAATATGACATCCAACAAAACATGGCTTATATTTTGGACTAGGGGTGGAACGGAGTTAAAGACGAAGGAAAAGATTGAAAAACTGGTTAGAGACAAGGGTTGGCAAAATAAGGTGGAAAGGATATTTGTTCCCACCCAGAAAATAACCAAGCAGGTAAAGAGGAGGGTTGCGGAGGAAATTTACGATATTGTTATAAAATCCGTGCCCCCAAAGTTTCCTCTTGAGTTTGCGCGTTTGATATCAAACCTCCAAATTGGTTTTAAGGGCAAGATCTCTGGTGGAATTCCATACGATTATGAGGATGTAGGGAAAAATACTTATAAGCTAAAAAAACTTGATAGAGGCAAAATCCAAGAGGTTTTCCTTGAACTTTTAAGCAAGGGGCTTTATCCTTCCATCCTAGGGGTTGAGGGTGAGGAGAGCGAGAATTTGGTAGAGAAGTTAAAAGCCCTTGGTTTTGAAATAGAAAGGGTAAAAAGTGCCCTCAAGGTAAAGCACTACAAATACAAGACCGAGACGAAAATTATTGAGAAGCCCATTTACGGTGGTTATATCTTCATCCTTATGGAGGAAGATCAAAGGATCATAGATGAAATAACAAGGGCAATATCCGGAACCAGACCCATAAGGGCTACGGATCCAAACACGGGTTTGCCCACTTACATACACGCCTCTGAGGAGGACATAAGGAAAATAGAGGAACTCCTTCAGAGGCAGGAGCAGGAAGAAAAGAGGAAAGCCCCCTTTGAGAAGGGTGATGTTGTTAAGATAGTGGAAGGTACGTTAAAGGGTAGGGAGGGGAAAGTGGTGGATGTGGATCTTGAGAGGGGGGTTCTTACGGTTGAGATTGTATTCTTCGGGAAGCCCCAAAATATAGAGGTTGAATTTACGCAGGCGGAAAGGGTAAACGTTTAAAGGAGGGGAAAATGGCAAAGAAGGTTAAGAAGGAGATTGTTGCCAAGGTCAAATTGCAGCTTCCCGCGGGGCAAGCTACACCCGCACCGCCGGTGGGTCCAACTCTGAGCCCTTACGGCATAAACCTTATGCAGTTTGTTAAAGCTTTCAACGATGCAACTAGGGATAAGGTGGGTTTAATAATTCCCGTCGTCATAACGATTTACAAGGATAAAACCTTTGACCTTGAGTTCAAGACTCCCCCAGCATCCGTTCTACTTAAGAAAGCCGCGGGTATAGAAACCGCCGCCCACAATCCCGGAAAGGAAATAGTCGCCAAAATTCCCAGATCAAAGGTAATTGAGATCGCCAAGTTGAAGATGCCCGACCTCAACACCACCGACCTTGAAGCCGCAGTGAGGATGATAGAGGGAACCGCAAGGAGCGCCGGGATACAAATAGTGGAGGGATAAAATGGCAAAGGTTGGGAAAAGATACAAAAAACTCTTGCAACTTTACGACCTTACCAAGAAATATCCCCTAAGGGAAGCGGTTAAAATGGTGAGGGATTTCCAGAGCGCAAAGTTCATAGAAACCGTTGAACTTCATATGAGGCTTAATATAGACACCACAAAACCCGAGCAAAACATCCGAATACCCGTTGTTTTACCTCATGGGACGGGGAAAACAGTAAGGGTTTTGGTGCTAACCACAAACCCCGAGAAAGAGAAGGAAGCGAAAGAAGCGGGGGCGGATTACGTGGGATTTAAAGAGTATATTGAGCAGATACAGAACGGTTGGCTTGAGTTTGATGCGGTGGTAGCAACACCGGAAACCATGAGGGAGGTGGGTAAGCTGGGTAGAATTTTGGGTCCAAGGGGACTTATGCCCAACCCGAAGACGGGAACCGTAACCGAGGATGTGGGACAAGTAGTAAGGGAACTCAAGAAAGGTAGGGTTGAGATAAGGAACGACAAATCCGGAAATATACATGTCCCCATAGGCAAAACCAACTTTACACCCGAACAACTTTACGAAAACGCCCTCGCGGTATTTGAGGAGGTTGTAAAAAACAGGCCCAAAGGGGTAAAGGGGCAGTTTATAAAAAGCGCTTACCTTACCACCACCATGGGACCTTCGATAGCCCTGGATCTTGCGGAAATTATGGAAACCCTTAGAAAGAGGGGGGTTATGGCATGAAGACCAGAAAGGAAAAAGAGAAGATGTTGAACGAGCTTAAGGATATCGCCCAGAGGGCATCAATAATAGCCCTATTTGACTTTAAGGGTATGACCGTTATGGAGATGAACGATCTAAGGAAGAGAATGAAGGAAAAGGGGTATGGGGTAAAGGTCGTCAAGAACAACCTTCTCAGGATATCCTTGGAAAAACAAGCTCCCGAGATAAAGGATATCCTCGTTGGAAACACCGCAATAATATTCTCCTTTTCGGATGAGGTGGAACCCCTAAAGATATTCGTGGAGTTTGTAGATGAGGTAAATAAGGGGGAGCTGAAGGGTGGGGTTTTACACGGAAAATTTATTTCCAAGGATGAGTTAAAAAAGCTTTCAAACCTTCCACCCGTTCAGGAGCTGAGGGCAAAGGTGGTCGGGGGTATAAGCGCCCCGCTTTATGGGCTGGTTTGGAGCCTGGGAGGAATTTTGAGGGGATTGGTTTATGCATTAAATGCGCTTAAGGAAAAGAAAGAAAAGGAGGTATAATTATGACGGAGAAAAAGCTTACGGTTGAGGAAATAGTGGCGGCGATAGGAAACCTTACGGTTTTAGAGCTTGCGGAGCTGGTTAAGGCTTTGGAGGAGAAATTTGGAGTCAGCGCCTCCGCACCCGTCATGGCTGTGGCACCCGTCGCGGCCGCGCCCGCCGCGGAGGAAGTTGAAGAAAAGACGACTTTTGATGTGATATTGGTTGAGGCTTCAAACAAAATACAGGCTCTGAAGGTCGTCCGCGAGGTAACGGGACTGGGACTTAAGGAGGCCAAGGATCTCTTGGATTCCCTTCCCAAACCTATAAAGGAGGGTGTGTCAAAGGAGGAGGCGGAAGATATCAAGAAGAAGTTTGAAGCCGTGGGTGCCAAGGTTGAGATCAAATAGGGGAAAGGGGAGGGAATACCCTCCCTCCCCCAAACTTTAAAATGCGGGAGGTGAAAGATAATGAGAGTACCAAGGGTTGGACAATTTAATGAAAAGTTTTTGCCAAATCTTTTGGAAATACAGCTTGCTTCCTATGATGATTTTTTGGGTAGGAGGTTCAATATATTTTGGTCTCTTGTTGGTGAAACCGAAACTTTACACAATTTCCTTTATACCCTTGCCAAGAATTATACGCTTGGCATAAGGGTATCAAAGGGTACCACCAAAGAAAGGGCCGAAACCGCCAACAGGATATTGGCGGAAGTTAGGGATAGGATAAATCCCGATGCCATAAAAGACGAAATACCCAGACCGAACTATTACTACATTATCCTTCCGAAGGGAAAATACACCCACAAGGACATAGAAGCCCTTCTTGAAATTGCAAACGAAAACAACGCGAACGTTGGAGTTATTGGAATTTCCACGAAAACCAAGGATGAATTGATAAACGAATCAAATTTGAGGGGATTGGTTTATTCTGTTGAGAACTCCTTCTTTGACCACTCCGAACCCCGTTCATCAATGAGTTTAAAGAGGATCTTTGAGGAGATATTCCCCTTGCAAAGTACCGACGGGAGGGTGGATATAGAGTATTTGGATTACAGGGTTGGGGATCCCGACATATCTCCGGAGGATGCTAAAAAGAGGGACCTAACCTATTCCGTACCCATACACATCAGAACGTCCGAGAGGTTTTTCGACGAAAACGGAAAGATAGAAAGGGAAATTTTGGATGTCGTCTACTTTATGGATGTCCCATATATGACATCAAGGGGGACTTTCGTAATAAAGGGAGTTGAGAGGGTGGTAATAAACCAGATCCACAGGTCCCCGGGGGTGTATTTCTTAATAGAGGAAGAGGGGTTGAATCAGATTTTCTCCTCCATGATCATCCCATATCGTGGTCCCTGGATGGAGCTGAGGATAGAGGGAGAAAAGGGGATGTACTTCCTGTTGAGGAAGAAGAAGTTTTACCTTACGAGGTTTTTGAGGTTTTTGGGATTTTCCGAATTTAGGGATATAATAAAGGTTGCGGTTGGGCACATAGCACAAGAAAAATTCTTGAGCGAAGCGGAGGGATACTATCTTGCGGAGGACATAACGAACGAGGATGGGGAAGTGATCATCCCTATGGTGGATGACAAGGGGCAGATAACGGTAATAGATGGAAGCATAACGGAGAAACTAAAGAGGAGAAAAATACACAAAGTTAAGGTTTTTGATCCTAAGGATCCCGCGGTAAATATTGTTTTAAAGACGCTACGTGAGGACAAGATAAGGAGGAGGGAGGAGGCAATCAGGTACATTTATAGGGTAATAAGGTTCTCCTCGGCAACCGTCGAGAACGCCGAGGACTTTTTGAGGGATTACTTCTTCTCGCCCGATAAAACCTTTATAGGTAAGGTGGGAAGGTACAAGATAAACACCCGTCTTTATAAAAGTGAAAATATCGAAAAATACCTTAAGGACCTTGAAGGGTTTTCACCTCCAAAGGACGATGTTGAAAACCTCACGGAAACGGATTTTGTGGTAGCCCTCAGGATGTTGATGGACCTTTATAGGGGTGAGGTTGAAGAGGACGATATAGATGATCTCGCCCATAGGAGAATAAAGAGGGTTGGGGAGCAGCTATTTGAATGGACAAGGAATGAACTTATAAAGACCGCAAAGGGTATAAGGGAGAAGCTCATAAGCGAAAGGGAACCTTTAAGGAACATAGTCCACCCCAAGATAGTCTCCCGATCAATAAACAACTTCTTCACGCAAAACAGCCTTTCTCAGCTTTTGGATCAGACGAACCCCCTGTCTGAACTGACGATAAAGAGGAGGATCTCCGCCATGGGTAAGGGTGGCCTCACGAAGGAAACCGCGACCTTGGAGGTTAGAGATGTTCACCCATCGCACTACGGTAGGATATGCCCCATAGAGACCCCCGAGGGTCAAAACATAGGTTTGATACTCTCGCCAACGGTATATGCGAGGATAAACGAGCTTGGTTTCATAGAGACACCCGTCGTAAAGGTTGAGAAGGGAAAGGTCACCAATGAAATAAGTTACCTAACACCCCAGGAGGATATCAATCTGAAGATTGCGCCCGCGGATATAGAGATAGACCCCAAAACCAAGAGGATCAAGCAAAGCTCAAATATAATAGTAAGGCACAAGAGGAGTTATATGTTCGCAAACAGGGAAGAGATAGACTACATGGACTTATCTCCGAGGCAGATAATCTCCCCATCCACATCGCTGATCCCATTCTTAGAGTACGACGATGCGAACAGGGCCCTTATGGGTTCAAACATGCAGAGACAGGCGGTTCCCCTACTTAATCCCGAATCTCCAAACGTTGGGACGGGTATGGAAGCGAAAATAGCGGAAGATAGTGGATCCGTTATTCTAGCCCAGGAAGATGGCGAAGTGGTTTATGTTGATTACTCAAAAATAATGGTGCGTCCTGAAGGTAGCGTGTTTAACGTAAAAACCTACAACCTCAGGGTTTTTGAAAGGTCGGGCCAAAACACGATAGTGCATTATGTTCCGAAAGTTAAGAAAGGGCAGAAGGTAAAAAAGGGAGATATACTTGCGGAGAACCTTGCGAGCGTTGGTGGGGAAATCTCCCTAGGTAGGAACCTTACCGTGGCCTTTATGCCTTGGTACGGTTATAACTTTGAGGATGCAATTGTGATATCCGATAGGCTCGTAAAGGAGGATAAGCTAACATCCATACATATATTGGAGTTTGCCGCGGAGGTTAACGAGACGAGGTTGGGACCCGAAGTGGTAACCCGTGAGCCTTATAAAGAGAGCGAGAGGAATATAGCCCACCTTGACGAGTACGGAATAGCAAGGATAGGTTCAAAGGTGGGTCCGGGCGATATTTTGGTTGGAAAGAATACCCCAAGGGAGGAAAAGAAGTTCAGCGAACTTTCCCCCGAGGAAAAACTCTTAATGGCTATATTCGGAGAGAAATCAAAACCTTGGAAGAACACCTCCCTCAGGGTTCCTCCCGCCGTTCACGGAACAGTAATAGGCGTTGAGATCTTGACGAGGTACATACCCGACGACCCCATAGCACATGGTTATATAGGTCCGGGCGGTGAATTCGTTCCGGGGGAGCTTTATGTGGATCACGAGGTAAAACCCGATATGCCCATACCCGAGAAAAGGGTGATAGGTAAAAGGCAGAGAAAACTTTTGGAGGAGATAAACCTAAAGATACAGAACCTCAGGGATTCCCTTAGGGAGATCCTTCAGGCGAGGCTTTATGGTGTAAAGGTTGAAAAACCCATATTTGCAGGGAAGAACAAGATCCTTGACAAGGGTGATATAATAACAGGTGAGATTTTGAGGAGTGTAGATCCCCTTGAGATCAGGATAGAGAGTGGAGCTTTAGGTGATAAGAACCTCGAGGAAGACTTAAGGAGAATAATAAGCGATGGAAGAGAAGCTTACGAAGATCTCCTTAGGGAATACGAGGAGGGGCTTGAGAGGATAAGGAGGGGAGATGAGCTTCCGGCAGGTGTTAGGCAGGTGATAAAGGTATATATTGCCCAGAAGAGGAAGATAAAGGTGGGGGATAAGCTGGCGGGTAGGCATGGAAACAAGGGTGTGGTTTCAATTATCGCCCCAGAGGCGGATATGCCGTTTATGGAGGACGGAACCCCTGTTGATATAGTCCTGAATCCCTTAGGGGTGCCTTCAAGGATGAACGTGGGACAGATTTTGGAAACTCTCCTTGGATACGCCGCGGTAAAAAACACCGAAAAACTCAGGGAGATGTTGAACAAGGGAGAATCACCATCAAAGATTAGGGAATTCCTGATAAAGCTCTATGAGCCTCATAAGGATGAGGAATTTAAGGGATGGTTGAAAGAGGCGGAAGAGGAGGATATACTACACTTCGCACGGGAACTTGCCAAGAGGGGAGTAAAGTACGCTTGTCCGGCCTTCCAGAGCCTGAAGGTGGAGGAAGTAAAAGAACAGCTTAAACTTGCGGGTCTTCCAGAGGATGGTAAGATGAGGTTGAGGGATGGGAGAACGGGCGAATACTTGGACTTCCCCGTTACCGTCGGAAATATGTATATAATGAAGCTCATACATATGGTTGAGGACAAAATACACGCGAGGTCCACGGGTCCCTATTCCTTGATAACCCAACAACCCGTGGGAGGTAGATCCCATATGGGTGGCCAGAGGTTCGGGGAGATGGAGGTTTGGGCCCTTGAGGCTCACGGTGCGGCTTACGCGCTATGGGAGATGCTAACCATAAAGTCCGACGATGTAAAGGGTAGATTGAGGCTTTACAAGGCTTTGAGGGAGGGAACGGAACCACCCTTGCCTTCGACCCCTTCAACCTTCAACGTTTTGTCGAGCTTTTTGAGGGCTTTGGCCATAAATCTGGAAATTAAAAGGGGGTAAGGAATTATGAATTGGAAGACGGTTAAGAAGGTTATCGCCTCCCTCGCCTCCCCGGAGGAGATAAAACTCTGGTCGGAGGCGGAGAGGAAGGGGAGGGAGAGGGGAATAAGGGGTTTGGGTGAGGTTAAAAGCCCAGAAACCATAAACTATAAAACCTTAAAGCCCGAACCGGGTGGGCTATATTGCCAAAGGATATTTGGACCTGTAAAGGACTACACCTGCGCCTGTGGAAAGTTTTCGGACAAGAGACATGAGGGAGTAATCTGCGACGTCTGTGGGGTTGAGGTGACAAGGTCAGACGTTAGGAGGGAGAGGATGGGTTATATACAACTTAACACCCCTGTAGTCCACCCATGGTTTTACAAAATGCCCCCTTATGTTATCCCTACACTCTTAGGAATTCCGAAAAACAAGTTTGAGCCCGTAATAAACTACGAGGCTTATGTGATAATTGATGTTAAGGTGGATCAACCATTTGTTGAAATAGAGACGGAGGAGGGTAAAAAGAAGATTCTCCTGAAAAAGGGAGAGGTCGTCACTATAAGCGAGATGAGGAAGATTGTGGAGAAGCTTGGTCCGGGTAAAGTGGAATTCGGATGGGGAGCGGAGGTGATAAAGAAGCTTCTTGAGGATCTGAGCGAGGAAGTGGAGGATCCCCAAACCGGAGAAACCATAACCCGCCTAGAAGCCCTTTACAGGGAAACAAAGCTGAGGCTCCACACTACGACAAATCCCCAGGAGAGGACGAAGCTTTTGAACAGGTTAAAGATCATTGAGGCTTTTATCTTATCCGGGCAAAAACCCGAATGGATGGTTCTGGAAGTAATACCGGTACTTCCCCCCGACTTAAGGCCGATATTGCCCCTTGGAGGTGGTAAGTTCGCGAATACAGACCTAACCGACCTTTATAGGGATCTAATAAGGAGGAACAACAGGCTGAAGCTAATACTGGAGAAAGGCGGATTTGAGCTTATGATAATAAACGAGAAAAGGCAAATAAAACACGCCGTGGAAGCTTTAATTGATAACTCACGCCTAAGGAGGCCTTCCCTTAACAGGAGCGGGCAGAAGAGGAAATCCCTTACGGACTATCTGAGGGGGAAGAAGGGGCTCTTGAGGAGGAACCTTCTTGGGAAGAGGGTGGATTATTCCGGAAGATCCGTGATTGTCGTAGGTCCCGAACTTAAGCTTCATCAGGTGGGACTTCCCAAGGATATGGCAATAGAGCTCTTTAAACCCATGATAGAAAGGAAGCTTGAGGAGTCCGGATTGGCGTACACAAGGGCGGAAAAGTTTGAATTCATAAAGCAAAAGAAGCAGGAGGTAGTTGAGATCTTGCTTGACATAACAAGGCATCATCCCGTCCTCCTCAACAGGGCACCTACCCTTCACAGGCCATCAATCCAGGCATTTGAACCCGTAATAAACGACACATATGCCATACAGATCCACCCATTGGTATGCGCCGCTTATAACGCGGACTTTGACGGGGATCAAATGGGTGTATTTGTCCCTTTAAGCCCGGAGGCAATAGCGGAATCTTACGCCCTAATGCTTGCCCCCCACAACATCCTATCTCCCGCCCATGGGAGCCCGCTTGCTACCGCATCCCAAGATATGGTCATAGGTATAAATTACATAACCAAGATGAGGGCCGGAAAAGTAAAGGCAGTCTTTTCTTCCTATCAGGAGGCTATATCCGCGCTTACCTTGGGTTTAATAAAGGTGAACGACCCAGTGGAAGTGCTTGTTCCCGTTGAAGGAGACCCCTTTGATCCTTCAAACACCAAAGCTAAGATAATCCAAACCACGGTGGGTAGGCTCATATTCGCTTCAATAATTCCAAAGGAGATGTGGGATGAGAAATTTACCTTCTCTTACGTCAACAGGGAGTTTAAGAAGAAGGATATATCAAACCTCGTTAAGGAAATCCACAAAAAGCTCGGAACTTGGAAGACCGCAGAATTCCTTGATAACATGAAGGATCTCGGGTTTAGGTGGGCAACTTGGTCGGGCTTAACCTTCGGAATAGACGACATCATAGTGCCCGAGGAGAAGTACGAGATCATAAAGAAAGCCTTGAAGGAGATAGAAAGGGTTGAGAAGGCGTTTGAGCAGGGTAGGATCACGGGGGCGGAGAGGAAGCAGAGGATCTTTGATATCTGGACAAACGTAACCCAAGAGGTGACGCAAAGGATGATATCTGCAATGGAAAAGGACAAGGAAGGATTTAATCCCATATACCTTATGGTGTTCTCGGGAGCAAGGGGTAACATAGATCAAACTAGACAGCTCGGTGCGATGAGGGGACTGATGACAAAACCCTCAAAAAAGGGTCAGGCGGGTGAAATTGTAGATACACCGGTTCTATCGGCCCTAAAGGAGGGGCTCTCATCCATAGAGTTCTTCATATCTTCCCATGGGGCAAGGAAGGGACTTTCCGACGTTGCTATGAAAACAGCGGATGCGGGATACCTCACAAGGAGGCTTGTGGATGCCGCACAGGATGTAGTGGTCACCATGGAGGATTGCGGTACCATAAAGGGTAGGGTTGTAAGGGCTCTGAAGGAAGGGGAGACGGTTATAAGAAAGTTGAGCGAAAGGATCGTCGGAAGGTACGCCCTCGATGATATATACGATCCGGAAAGCGGGGAGGTTCTGGTGCATGCTGGAGAGGAGATAACGGAAGAGAAGGCGGAGCTCATTGAGAAGAAAGGGATAGAAGAGGTTGAGATAAGGTCCGTCCTTTACTGCGAGGCACCACATGGAGTATGTCAGAAGTGCTACGGTAGGAACCTTGCCACGGGTAAGCTCGTTGAGCTCGGCGAGGCGGTGGGAATAATAGCTGCACAATCCATAGGTGAGCCAGGAACCCAGCTCACCCTCAGGACTAAGCATACGGGTGGTGCGGCCGAGAGGATAGCGGTTGAGCCTGTACATAAGGCGGACTTTGATGGGATAGTTGAATGGGAAAACGTAAACGCTGTGAAAAACGCCGACGGAAGCTGGACAGTTATATCAAGGAGATCTGCGGTGATCCTTAGGGGCAAGGATGGAAGAAGGAAGAGGTATAACCTTGAGTACGGTTATATCCTATACGTCGGGGATGGTGATAAGGTGAAACAGGGAGAAAAGATAGCGGAGTGGGATGCTTACGATCTGCCGATCCTAGTAACAAAGGAAGGGGTTCTCAGATTTGAGGGGCTAATTGAAGGTGTATCCCTTAAGGAGGATACGCAGGCGGGTGTCCTTGAATACGTCGTTGAGGTCGTAAGGCACAGGAGACTTTACCCCAAGGCTATAGTTGAAGATCCAAAGACGGGCGAAATTCTTGAGGAAATACCCCTTGCCAACGGCTCAAGGCTTACAAAGAAGGCATACAACATCTTCAAAGGCGAAGACGGGTCTGTGAAAGCTGGTGAGATAATAGCAAAGCTACCCAGGATGATATACAAGACGAGGGATATAACGGGTGGGTTACCAAAGGTGGAGGAGCTATTTGAGGCGAGAGTTCCCAAGGACGCCGCGGTGGTGGTTGAAAGGGACGGTATAGTTGAGGATATCTTAATAGACGATAAGAGGGGGATGATCGTTGTAACGATAAGGCACAACGACGGAACTCAGAAAAGGTACGACATAAAGTACGGAGATTACCTTCTCGTATCAAAAGGGGATAGGGTGCAAGCTATGGACAAGCTCGTTGAAGGAGATATATCTCCCTTAGACATACTGAAGATCAAGGGTCCCAACGAGGCGACGGAGTACTTACTTGAGCAGATACAGAAGGTTTATAGCGTTTCCGGTGTGGTAATAGATGACAAACATATAGAAATAATCCTCAGGCAGATGATGAGAAGGGTGAAGGTTATAGATGGGGGAACAACGAGGTTCCTACCCGAACAGATCGTGGACAGGGTAAAGCTTGAGGAGGAGAACGCAAAGGTTATGAGGGAAGGTGGGAAACCCGCAAAGTGGGAGCCCATAATAGTCGGTGTAAGCAAGGTGGCATCAACCACGGATAGCTTCCTTGCATCCGCATCCTTTGAGGAGGCGCCCAGGATCCTTGCGGAAGCTGCGATAAGGAAGCAGGAAGATGAGCTGAGAGGATTGAAGGAGAGGGTGATAATAGGGGATCTCATACCTGCGGGTACGGGTTTCCATCTTTGGAGGATGGATAGGATAGTGCTGAACGTGGAGGAGGCCGAGGAAATGGGAAAGGTAGCTGGAGCATAATTCAACTTTAGAATAGCAAACTATGGCTACGAAGGCGCAACTTGAAAAGATGAAGAAGAAACCCAAGTACAAGACCAGAAAGAGAAATAGGTGTTTGATATGCGGTAGGGACCATGGGTTTTTCAGGCAGTTTGGCATCTGTAGGATTTGTTTTCGTGAGCTCGCGCTTGAGGGAAAACTACCCGGAGTCATAAAGGCATCCTGGTAAGGGGGGAGATATGCTTACGGATCCCATAGGAGATATGCTGACAAGAATAAGGAACGCTGTTATGGCGAAAAAGAAAGAGGTGGTTGTGGAACCCGCCTCAAAGCTCAAAATGGCAATTCTTGACGTCCTAAAAAGGGAGGGTTATATAGAGGGGTACAAGATAGAAGGCGAAGGGGTAAAAAAGAAGATAATCGTTTATCTAAAATATTATCAGGGGAAGCCGGTGATACAAGTGATCGAAAGGGTCTCAAAACCCGGAAGGAGGATCTACGTAGGTGTTGACGAGATCCCCAAGGTGTATAACGGATTGGGAATCGCCATCCTTTCAACTCCCAAGGGTGTTCTATCTGACAGGGAAGCCAAGAAACTGCGCGTAGGCGGTGAGCTTATATGTAAGGTATTTTAGGGGGTAAAAATGTCAAGGCTTATAAAGAAACCTTTGGAGATCCCTCAGTCCGTTAAGGTTGAAGTCGTTGAGGGAATGGGGAAATTTAAGGGTGCGGACGTAAAGGGAAAGGTGTTTAAGTTCAAGGGTCCTAAAGGGGAGGTTGAGGTTTTCGTTCCCCCCATGATAGAAGTCTCCCTAGAAGATGGCAAGATCTCCGTTAAACCCGTTGATGTTAGAGGACTTCCAAAATCCGATCGCAATCTCGGAAAGGCCCTTCCGGGAACAATTTATAGGCTTTTAAGAAACGCGATAATAGGGGTGGTTGAGGGTTACAAAAAGGAGCTGAAGGTTGTGGGGACGGGTTATAGGGTGAGGAAGGAGGGGGAAAAGCTGATATTCAACGTGGGTTATTCCCATCCGGTGGAATATGCCCTTCCGGAGGAATATAAAAAGTACGTAAAGGTTGAAGTTCAGGGGCAGGATACGGTAATTGTATCAGGAACGAACAAGGAGCTCGTGGGTCTGGTTGCGGCTCAGATAAGGTCAATAAGGGAACCGAATATTTACACCGGTAAGGGTATCAGATATGCGGACGAGGTTATCATCCTTAAGCCTACAAAGAAGACAAAGGCTAAGTAAGGGGGTGAAGGATGAACTACGTATCGGAAAGGAACAAAACAGAATACAGGCTAAAAAGGAGAAAGAGGAGACACTTAAGGGTAAGGAAAAAGGTAGTGGGGACCCCAGAAAGGCCCAGGCTCGTCGTATTCAAATCTAACAAACACATATACGCCCAACTTGTGATAGACTATCCATTTGGACCTTGCAAGATTATAACATCCGCTTCTACCCTTTCGCCCGAAATAAGGGAAAAGATCGCAAACCTAAAAGGAATTGATAAGGCAAAGGAAGTTGGAAGGCTCATCGCGGAAAGGGCAAAGAAATTTGGAATTACGAAGGTTGTTTTTGATAGGGCGGGTTATAAGTATCACGGAAAGGTTAAGGCTTTGGCTGATGGCGCGAGGGAAGGCGGTTTGGAATTTTAGGAGGTGAAATATGGAAGAACTGGTTGAATATACGGTGCTTGTCAGAAGAACCGCAAAGATGACAGCTGGCGGAAGGAAGTTCCATATAGACGCTTGGGTGGTTGTAGGAAACGGTAAAGGGAAAGTGGGTTTGGGACACGGAAAGGCCCAGGAAACCCCGGATGCGGTGCAGAAGGCCACAAGGAGGGCAAAGAAAAGGATGATAGATGTGATAATTGTCAGGGATACGGTGCCTCACGATATAATGGTAAAATTTAAGGCCACAAAACTCTTGATAAAGCCCGCATCGCCGGGTACGGGTATCATAGCATCCCGACCAGTCCGAGCGATCCTAGAGGCTGCGGGTTACAGGAACGTACTCACAAAGCTAATAGGTTCAACAAATCCTATCAACGCCATGTATGCAACTATGAAAGCGCTCCAACTTATGAGGTCACCCGAGGAAATTTTAAGGGCAAGGGGAAAATGGAGGGAGAGAAATGAAAATGTTGAAAATAACCCTGAAAAGGAGTCTAATTGATAAAAGCGCAAAGACCAAGAGGGTAATTAGGTCTTTGGGCTTAAGGAAGAGGGGGCAAACGGTAATACACAAGGATACTCCTTCCATAAGGGGGCAGATAGCAAAGTTAGGGTCTATTGTTGAGGTGGAGGAAATAGATGCCTAAGGAGTTTCACCTTCCCGAAATAGCAGAAAGTGTGGTGGAAGGTGAGATCTCAAAATGGTTGGTGAAAGAAGGGGATGAGGTAGAAAAGGAACAGCCTTTGGTTGAAGTCATAACCGATAAAGTCACCGTGGAGATCCCTTCACCTTTTAAAGGTAAGATCCTCAAGCTTTTGGCCAAGGAGGGGGATGTAGTTAGGGTCCATCAACCCATCCTTGTATATGCCGATGAAGGTGAGGTAGATGGTCATGTTGAAATTGTGGAAAAGAAGGCTGAAGAAAGGATAGAGAGGGTGGAAGATTTAAGGGGGGAAACCGTTAAGAGATCCGAGAGGGTTCTGGCGGCACCCGCGGTTAGGAAGCTTGCAAGGAGCCTTGGGATAGACCTCTCCCTAGTAAAGGGTACAGGTCCGGGCGGTAGGGTAAGGAAGGTGGATGTCTTAAGGTATTACGAGGAGAGCAAGAAGGAGGTTAAGGTTGTAGAAGAAAAGAAAGTGGAGAAGGTAGTTGAAGAAGTTGTCACGCAAAAGGTAGAGGAGGTGGGGATAAGGAGGATACCTTTCAGGGGCGTAAGGAGGGCTATAGCAGAGCACCTGAGGAAATCAAAGGAGCATGCAGTCCATGCTTTCCACGCCGAGGATATGGACTTTACCGAGATCATAAACCTAGTGGAAAGATTAAAACCCTTGGGCGATAGGGAAGGGGTAAAGATATCCATATTCCACTTATTCTTAAAGGCTGTGGCTGCAACTTTAAAGAAACATCCAGAGTTCAACGGTAGGGTGGACGACGAGAGGGGCGAAATATTGCTTTACGATAGTATAAATATATCCATAGCGGTGGATACGCCGGAAGGTCTAAAGGTTCCCGTCATAAAAAACGTAGAAAGGAAGTCAATTTTGGAGATAGCAAGGGAGGTTAAAGAACTTGCGGAAAAAGCCAGGAACAACACGTTAAAGATGGAGGATATTAGGGATGGTACCTTTTCGGTATCCAACATAGGCTCCATAGGTGGGGTTTTCGCGTACCCGGTTATAAACTACCCCGAAATAGCAATAATCGCCCTCCCGAGGCCCAGAAAAGTACCATTTTTTGTAGGAGATGAAATAAAACCAAGATATATAGCGACCATAGTTATAACATTTGATCATAGGGCGGTGGATGGGGCGCATGCTGCGAGGTTCCTAAACGACCTTAAAGCACTCATAGAGAACCCCGACTTACTTCTCATAAATCTATGATAAAATCCTTAATAAATTTCTTTAGACCCGCCATAGCGGTGGATCTTGGAACATCAACCACTTTAATTTACCTGAAGGGTAAAGGTATAGTTTTAAGGGAACCGTCGGTAATAGCGATAGATGCCAATACGAGGAAGGTGGTTGCTGTAGGTTGGGAGGCAAAGAGGATGCTCGGAAAAGCCCACGAGGGCCTTATAGTTAAAAGACCTATAAGGGATGGTGTTATAAACAACCTTGAACTTGTGCAGTATATGCTTTACGAGTTTAAAAAGAAGGCGATAAAAAATGTATTCTCAAATCCTACCATTATTATGGCGGTACCGTCGGGTGCAAACGACGTTGAGAGGAAGGCTTCTATAGATGCGGCAAAATCCATAGGTGCGAGTCAGGTGTATTTAATAGAAGAACCTGTAGCATCCGCAATAGGTATAGGTCTGCAAGTGTTTGATCCCAAAGGATACCTTATAGTGGACATAGGGGGCGGAACGTCCGAAATAGCCCTTGTATCCCTTGGGGGTGTGGTATATAAATACCCCATAAAGACCGCGGGGGATGAGATGGATGAGGCAATAGCGGACTATATCCGCAAAAATTTCAATATCCTTATAGATGAATACTATGCGGAGAAGATAAAGATAGAGATAGGCGATGTGTACGGAGAAAACAAGATGGAAATGGTCATACAGGGTTGGGATGTATATCAAAGAAAGCCAAAGGAAGTTTTAATCACCTCCGATCATATAAAGGAAGCCTTGGAGGGAGTTATAAACGAACTTGTGAACGCTATAAGGAAGGTGTTGGAGAGCGCAAGTCCTTCTTTAGTTCAAGATGTTTTGGATGAGGGGATATACCTGACGGGTGGTGGTTCAACGATAAGGGGTTTGGATAAGAGACTTGAGAAGGAAACGGGCATAAAGTTCATAAGGGCAAGCAATCCCTATGAAAGCGTTATAGCTGGGGCGGGTAAGGTTCTTGAAGAAATAGAAAATGGGAATACACAATATTACAAATTGGTATTACATACCCAAAAACCCGGATGAGATTTTCGCTCTACGAGGATGAGATCCTCGCCCTCCTCTTCTCCCTACTCCTCCTGTTCCCCCTGACGAAAAATTTTTTATACGGGATAATAAACCCGGTATTTTACCCCGCATTCTTTCTAAGAAACGAATTTGAAGGGATAATCAGGCTTAAAGCTCAGAGGGATGAACTTTTAAGGGAAAAATCGCAAGTCATAGTTGTTTTTCCTACGGATACAGCAAATTACTACCCAGTTAGGTTTAAATCCCTCTGTGATTTCGTATCCTCAAGCTCCGAACCTTACCCATCCTTCATAAAGATAAAGTGCGAAGGGGATGTTAAGGAAGGGGACATAGTTTGGGCGGTGGGACTTGTTGGTTTTGTGGTATCTTCAAGGGGAAAATTTGCCGAAGTATTGACCTTGCACTCCCCCGATTTCCACTCAAAGGTTTTTATCGCAAGATCTATGGTTATGGGGATAATTAAGGGTGGGAATATTCCAAAAATAGCTTTTATCCCCTACGGTGCGGATGTTAAGGTGGGGGATACGGTTTATCTTATGGAACATCCGGGCGTAGAGGTCGGAGAGGTAAAGGAAATAAAGGTGAACCCACCCTTCGTTTCCTTAGATATTAGGCCCTTTTGGAGGTATGAGATATGGACAAGATTCTCCGTACTGGAACCATTTTAGCCTTCGCCTTTGGACTTTTTCTTCTCGGAAGGAGCTTTGTAAATCCCTTTGATATTTTCTTAATTTCCCTCGCTCTTTTCTCCCTCCTCAAGAACCCAGGTGGTATGATTCTTTTTTTTAAGAGCAACGGAAAATATTACTTTTTTGCCCTATACTTTCTTTTTTCCATTTCCCTTTCCATTTTCGGTGCTTCAGATAAGTTTGAGGTTCTCAAAAACCTCATTCAATTTTCCGCATATACCCTCCTTATACCCTTAACCTTTGCCATTAAACGCGACATGGTGGAGGATATAAAACCTGCCTTTGCATTAATTTCCATCATCTTCCTCCTTTATTCTTTCCCCCTATTTTGCATTCCAAAACCCGTGAGATTGTCCGCCTTTGAAATCCATCCTAACGCTTTAGGTTTTATCTTTTCCTTATTTGCGGTTTTGAACTTAAAAAATCTCCCCCTCTTTCTCTTCTTCTCCTTTATGTCTTCACTAACGTTTTCAAGGGCATCTTTACTGGGTTTGTTCATTTCTGTTCTTGTTTTTTCTTTTCTTGAAAAAAGGCCAAAATTCGCCCTTTTTGCGTTTTTACCCATAATCCTTTCCTTCTCTATGCCGAACCTTATGCAAATTTATAAAAGTTCAAGCATTTGCGAATTTGTAAATAAGAAAACTTTACCATCAGCTCCTGCAACCGATATAAAGCTCGTGAGGATATACGACCTTGATAGGGTAAGATTGATCGAGGCTTCCCTGAAAATGTTTTCCAAGAACCCGATAACAGGTGTAGGTTTGGGGAACTTTAACGTTGTTGTTAGGGAGATGTGTAAAAAAGGGGAACTGAATAATGCTCAGTGTTCCGCCGCGATGCCCCAAAGGGATGCCCACAATTTTATTTTTGGTTTCCTTGCGGAGACAGGCATAGTTGGCTTACTCTCCCTTATTATATTTTTCGGATTTTTAACTGTAATTCTGATTTCTTCGGGTGATAAATTGGGCATTTCCATTTTCACCCTTTCTATTTTTATGAGCCTCCTACATCCCCCCGTCTTTTTCACGAGGTTTATGGGACCTTTAGTTTGGTATATTATCCTAAAGGGCAAACTTAAAATTCCCTCTTATGAAGGTTCTGGAAAAGTTTAATTTCAAAACTTTGTACGCTGTTTATCCTAAGTCGGCGGTTGTAGCCACCGCTTACGATGGTGAAAATAAAGCGGTTATGAGCTTGGTTTGGCATACCCCACTCTCCTTCGAACCCCCCCTATACGGTATTTCGGTATCCCCAAAGAGGTTTAGCCACGATGTGATATTAAGAGCAAGGGCCTTTGCTGTGCATTATTTCCATTATGAACATTCCGATTTTGTGGAAAAGGTAGGTTCAACGAGCGGAAGGTTCATAGACAAATATAAGGAATTTAACGTAGATTTTTTCCTTTCCCCGTTGCGCAATCCGATAATAAAAGGAGCATTTCTCGCCCTTGACTGCTATTACACCGAGCATTTCACCTTAGGTGATCATACTTTGATAGTGGGGGAAATTCAAAGGGTTTATTACGATGAAAATTTTGTTGAAGTTAAGGGGGATTATATCCTTCTAAAGGACAAAAGAACGGTTTTTTACGCGGGTATGGGGGAGTATATAACCTCTGATCCAAAAACCTTAATAAAATTAAGGAAGGTATAGGCTTTTATAAACCCAATAACTCCTCATAACCCTCCTTACGTAAGCCCTAGTTTCGTTGTAAGGTATCACATCAACAAAGGCATCAAAATCCAACCTTTCATATTCGTAATCACAAAGCCACCTGTTTAAGGCATCACAGCCCGCGTTATAACATGCAAGCGCAAGGTGATAATCCTGGAAAATGTTTAAGTACCTTGAAATTTCCCATGCACCTATCATAAGGTTTATTTTTGGTTCGTAAGGGTTTTTAACCCTCTTGTTGAAGGTTTTGGAAAATTCTTTAACGTTTTCGGGCATGACTTGGGCTAAACCTATAGCCCCAGCGGGTGAAGTGGTTTTCGGATCGAACCTACTTTCTTCCCTAACAATTGAAACAAAAAACAAGGGATCCACCCCAAAGGTTTTTGAAGCGGAGTCTATGAGATGGGAAAAGAATCTCTTTTCATAAGGGAAAGTCATCTTCCCCCACCACCTCGGGATCCCCTTATCCTTACTTGAAACTTTGTATATATGCTCAAGAACGAGGGAAGATTTTTGAAAATCGCCGGATCTTATCAGGTCCTTTGCGTGGGCATAAGCGGAAGGAACATCTTTCAGGTAAAACTCCCTCGCGTAATCGTACCCCGCTATCCTTTCAACTATCTTACCCATCTCGTAAAACCTTTTATCGCTTGAGGTATCCCAAACCTCACCCTCCACCCACATGGGCTTTATGCCCAACCTTAAGGAATAATATCCGATGGGATCTTCAACCCTTAAAGTTTTCAGATATTGAGAATCCCTAGTTATCTTATATAGCCAAAAGGCGGACCTTGACCTCTCAAAACTTCCCCTTTCCGCTTTTTGATAGGCGTTATAAAATAAATTGTAGGCCTCCTCTATATAACCGACAATGTAAGCGGAAAGTCCAAGCCAATTGTACGCCGAGGGGGTTGAGTTCTCCTTTAAATAAGCCCTCAATATCCCGTAAAGCCTATAACCCAAGGTTTTATGTTCCAATTTCGCCACCTCGTGCGTCATAAGTCTAAAAGCCCTCTCCTCGTCTATCTCCGCCAAAACCCTTAAATAAGCCTCTATGGAATCGTAATTACCCGCGCTTAAAACCCTCTGTAGAGGTTTTGATATGTAATTTTTTAAGTACCACTTCGGAAGTTGCACCATCTCTTCGAAACTCAATGGTTCCTTCTTGCTCTTTGCTATTAAGTATAGTTTATACTCTTCCGGCTTTGTTGTATCCGCAAGGCTTAAAACACTATCGTAAAACCCCATTTCAAGAAGTACCCTTAGACTATCCAGTCTATCTAAAAAGGGTAGGGCCTTCATGGAATATTGGGAATAGGGGTACTTTTTCGCAAGCTTCACGATTGAAGAGGTATCCCGAAAAAGTTCAAACTTTGCGTTTAAAACTTCGGGTGTTTCCGGGCATAAACTATAGTCCGCCTTAATACCTTTGGATGCTAAGAAGTTGCAGGATAAGGTGCAAGGGGGGGAAGCTTCCGAGCATATCTCCTTCAACAATGCATAATTCCCCCTCCTCAAGGAATCGTAAAGTATAAAACCCTTAATCTCCGGGTATAAACTTAAAAGCATGAAGGTATTATAAGAATGCTAATTCGTTGGCTTGTATATAGCCTCTATGTTCAGCTCAACCTTGACAGTTTTGTCAACAACAAGACCCCCCGTTTCCAAAACCTGGTTCCAATTTAGCCCAAAATCAAACCTGTTTATTTCAAAGCTCGCCTCAACCCCTATCCTAAGGTTTCCCCAATTATCTTTAACGGGTCCGTATATGTTGAACGGGAACGAGACGGTTTTCGTCACATTCCTTATCGTAAGGTCCGCATCCGCCCACCACTGATTCTCTTTTTTATAAACCTTTTTTAATACCATCTTCATTGTTGGGTACTTTTCCGCATCAAAGAAGTCTTCGCTCAGAAGGTGTTTATCCCTTCTCTCGTTCTTTGTATCTATGCTACTTACATATACTATACCTTCCGCCTTTGTATTCTGAGGGTTCTTTGGGTCATACTCTATCCAACCCTCAAACTTGCTAAAGCTTCCCCTAACCGTCGTCACCATCATATGCTTGACGTTGAATGTTATGGATGTGTGCGATGGATCCACGATGTACCTGTAAGCCTGGGCAAACAAAGCGGAACTTGGCAACAAAAGAATTAAAGCTAGCCTCTTCATAGCGCAAGTATTATAAGGAAGGCGCTATATTCTCTCCGCGAAGAAAAGTGATACCCTCTCTTTGCCTGAAAACATTAACGTTATAGGTTTGGGTATAGGGGTTAATAGGTAAATGTAATTTGTGATCTTGTAGAATATTTGTCCTTTGATTCTCGCAGAGTTTTTTACAGCCTTCAAAACCCTAAACGGGCTATAGAACTCACTTTTTCCCACAAACTTGCATTTAAAGCCCATTTCTTTCAAATATTCCCCAAACTTTTCCAACATTTCTTTCCCTTCGTAGTGTATTTCCCCCACCAACCTTTTTATCCTCCTTAAACTTTCTTTCCTTGCGTTAAATATCACATCGTATTCTGCACCTTCTATATCCATCTTCAAAAGCTCAATTTCACCATATCTTTCAACGATCTCATCTAAGGATATAGCCTGAACCTCAATTTTCCCTTCCTTTGAAACTGTCCCCATAACACTGGTAAGGTCGTCGGGATTGAAGTAAACGGTTTTTGAGGAATGGTATAAGGCGTAGGGTAGTATATCTATGTTCCTTCTGCGGTTTATTAATGTGTTCATTTCAAGGATCTTTACCATAATGGGATTCGGCTCAATGGCTACAACTTTATCCGCAAAAAAGGATGCGGGTATAGCAAAGGATCCCGCGTGAGCACCAGCGTCTATTATTACCCCCTTATAAGGCTCTCAAAGGGAGGATAAGCTTCCAAAAGATATATCTCTCTAATTAGCGCCCAAATACTATCATCGGGTAAGTATATTTTGCATGGTGTTTTTTTCAACTCAAGGAGGATAAGATTCCCCTTTATCTTAAGTATCACTTTAGCCAATTTACCCAAAAGGCTCATTTAACACCCCCAAGGAATTCCTTTATCCTTTTTGCTATTTTCCTGTTAAAGCCGGGTAGCTTTGCTATCTCTTCAACGCTTGCCTCTTTTATCTTATCAATACTTCCAAAGTATGCCAACAGTACATTCCTTCTTTTCTCACCCACGCCTGGTATGAGGTCAAGGATGGACTTTTTGATCTCTTTACTCCTCAATGTGGTGTGGTACTTTAGGGCGAACCTATGGGCTTCATCCCTAATGTTCTGAAGGATCTTAAGGGCGGGTTCATTTAATGGTAATTGTATAACCTTATTTCCCGGAAGTATTATTGTTTCAAATCTCTTCGCTAGGGCAATTATTGGGATTTCCAAACCCAGTTCCTTCAACGCCTTTAATGCGGAATTCAGCTGTCCTATACCTCCATCTATTAGGATGAGATCTGGTAAGGGTTTCCCTTCCTCCAAAACCCTCCTGTACCTCCTAAACACTACCTCGTACATAGATGCAAAATCGTCAATTCCTTCAACCGTTTTTATCCTATACCTCCTGTATTCGGATTTCAGGGGTTTTCCATCCTTAAAGACTACTAAGGATGCCACTTTATGTTCCCCGAAAAGGTGCGAAACATCAAACCCCTCTATCCTTGATGGGACCTTTGATAAATTTAGGATCTTTTTTAAGGATTCAAGGGCGGGATTTATTCTCTCTGACCTTTGTATGTAGCTTTCCACCTCAAGCCTAGCATAATTTTCTGCGGATTTTAGGATATCTTGGTACCTCTCATCCGCAACCCTTATAGGAATTCCGTTTATCTCTAAGATCTCCATCTCAAAGGGCACCAATATCTCCTCCACTCCCTTTTGATTGTTTGAATAGTAAATCGTTAAGAACTCTTCCAAAGTTCCCCTTTCCCCTTCTATTGACGTGTTCGTCAAAAACCTATATGTGCCCTTTATAAGATCATTTTCCAATGTGTAAAGTACAACGCATGAGGTATTTCCCAAGGAATATATTGCCCAAAGGTCCTTGTTTCCAGAGCCCCTCGCAAGGAAATCGTTTAAGCTCCTAAGCCTATCCCTCCAAACTATTGCGGATTCAAAGTTTAAGTTTTTCGCGGCTTCCGCCATCTTTTCGTATATATAATTCGCGGTATCCCCAACATCCCCAGACAAAAACCTTTTAAACCTCTCCACAAGCTCGGAATACTCCCTTTTCACTTCAAATTTACAGGGAGCTATGCACCTTCCAATGTGATATTCTATGCATACGTTATGTTTCCCTTTGGATGGGAGCTTTAAGGAGCAGTTCCTTATTGGGAAAAGTTTGCGGGCGAATTTAAGGAAAAATCTAACTTGAGATCTGTTTATGTATGGACCGAAGTTTTGCCCACCTTCAAGGGGTTTCCTCGTTATGACGACCCTCGGGTACTCCTCTTCGGTTATATGTATGTAATAAAACGGGTTTTCCTCCTTGAGCTTTATGTTGTACTTGGGTTGATATTTCCTTATCAAGTTCGCCTCCAAAAATATCGCATTTTTTTCGCTGTTCGTGGTTATTATCTCAAGCTCGTCCGCTTCCGATACCATCCTCAAAACCCTCTCGTTCTCCGGAGATAGGTAATACTTCAACCTATTTCTCAAATTTTTTGCCTTCCCAATATATATCGGTTTCCCCTCACTTTTGAAGATATAAACCCCGCTTTCTTCGGGGGCATTTAGGATCCTCTCAAAAACCTCACTTTTTACTTGAGATGGATACATAGAGAAGGGGGACAGGTAAAAGGGAAAGTTTCTTTTCCCCCGCGAGCAGATAAACGGGTAAATTCAACCCCACCCTAAAATTACCCAACCTATAACCCACCCTCAAGAAAGTTGCGGTATAACTCTGATCATCTATGTTAAACCTTGATATTCCCGCGGTTGTGCCCGTAAATCCAAACATAAGGTCAAAATTATTAATGTTTGTTCCAAACCCAAGGCTTGAATTCAATATAACTATCCTCTCACCACCCAATGCATACGATATTCCACCCACATCAAAGGATGCTGTTATGCGATTTTGAGACTCCCAGCTCAATCCTAAGGAAGGGAAACCAAAGACAAAAGGCAGATCCCTACTTACAAAGCCCGGAAATGTGAAAAATAACGAAAGGTTAAAGGCCAAACTTGGCATAACCCACCTCCAAACCCCCATAAATTGACCTGTTCGTATGCTTGTATGCCATGGTAAATTTCCTCCTGAAAAATTTGAAACTCACTCCAAAAAACACCCCCATCCTTTCGGGATAGAGATAACCCAAGAAAATTTCGGGTCTTACCCTTCCCGCAAAGGTATAGCTAAACCTCGGTTCAATCCCATAAAACTTTCCACCCTTGCTTACGAACCACCTTAGACCAAAACCTTTTTCCCCTTTTTCCGAAAATTCCCTATATTCAACCAAGTTCTCAAGTATAATCCCCCTCCTAAAATCCTTTGAGCTAAAGACATAAGCCAAGAAAAGGTCAAAATCTATGTTGTACTTTCCCTTAGTCCAAACCTTTCCAACTTCACCCTCAACCCTCACCGGTATTACTGTGGTTCCAAGGTAAGATATCTGCCTCCCCGTGAATTTAAAACCCTCAAAGCTCGCAGAAAATCCCGTCCATATAGGGGCCCCTTTGGGATTTATTCCAAAACCCGAAAAGTAATTAAAAAATTCCCCCTGATATGCGAATTCGAAACCGTAATTTCCAAAGTATATCCACCTTTCATAAAAATCCAAAACCCGATCCCCATAAGGGTAGCTACCTATGTACGCGCTCCTCTGGAAAAGGGTGTAAATTGTGGAAATTGAAAACTTGGACGCGTATAGGGAGGCTTTCCCAAGATAAACTTGATAATCCCCCCTTTTGTCAATATAGCTTCCCCAAAACCTTCCGTCAATTTGTAAGAAGTATTTTCCGAACTTGCTTCCAAGACTTAGGGATAAGGGGCTTAAGTAAGAAGCCATTGAGAGATAAGCGCTATCGTTTAGATATTCGTAGCTTGCGGAAATAGAAAAAGGATAAACGAGGGCATAAATTTTATCCCTCAGGATGGACGGGGAACCGACGGATGAGTTATAGTTTAGAATATCCTCAAGGTTTTTCTTTTGTAGGCTGTCGGGAAGGGATATAAACCCCCCACCTGTTAAGTATATATAAAAGATTGGTAGCGTATCTATCAAGTGGCGGCGCGGGGCCTCGAACCCCGGACCTAGGGTTTATGAAACCCTCGCTCTAACCACCTGAGCTACGCCGCCTTGAAGAATATATTCTACACCCGATAAACTTGTTTTCAAGGGTATAATTCCCGCCTATGTCCAACAAGAACCTCATAAGGTTAATAGTGATTATTTTGACTTTTGTTGTACCTCTGTGGCTACTTCAACCAACATACAAAGTTTTAACGATGTCCGAAAGCGAAAAGGAGAAACTCAACCCATTAGAGTTTCAGAAGCTTATGAGGAATTCTTTGAATTTGGGTTTGGATATACAGGGGGGTATGTACGTGGTTCTGAGTGTTGATAAAGATAAAGTTAAGGGAGAGCATATTAAAGATGCCGCGGATAGGGTAGTTGAGGTGATAAGGAACAGGGTGGACCAGCTTGGGGTGTTTGAACCCGTAATACAGAAGGTGGGGGAGGATAGGGTTGTCGTCCAGCTTCCGGGTGTGATAAGCAAGGAGAGGGCAAGGATGATATTGGGTAAGACGGCCCTATTAGAGTTTAAACTCCTTGCGGACGAAAACCTCTTTGCGGACTTCATAAGAGGCGTGGATAGGATCCTGCGAGGGGGGAAAATGTTGAGTGCGGATACATTAAGGGGACCTTTTTCCAGTCTCTTGGTAGCCCTTGAGGGTGATGTTGCTGTGGCGGAGGAAAACTGGGCAAAGGTAGATAGCATCCTGAAGCTCCCCGAGGTGCAAAATCTCATACCAGTGGGTTATGAGATCCTATGGGGTGCAACTCAGGAGGTTCAAGGTAAGAAGTTCAGGAAGCTTTATATGGTTAAGGCGGAGACACCACTAACGGGTGCCTACCTCATGGACGCAAACGCAACAATAGGACAACAGCAAGCGGCGGGGCAACCCATAGTTCAGATTAGGTTTGATAGGACGGGTGCGGCAATATTTGCAAGGATAACAGGGGAAAACGTGGGAAAGAGATTGGCAATTGTTTTGGACGGCGTTGTGCAATCCGCCCCTAGGATCCAGGAGAGGATCCCAACGGGAAACGCCCAGATCACGGGGATAAGGAGCCTTAGGGAAGCTCAGGATCTTGCGGCGATCTTGAGGGCGGGAGCCTTGCCTGTGCCCGTGAAGATAGAGGAGGAGAGGGTAATAGGTCCGAGCTTAGGTAAGGACTCAATACAAAAGGGTATGATAGCCCTTGCAGTTGCCTTCCTCCTCGTAATAGCATTTATGATCTTTTACTACAGGATCGGCGGGATAATAGCAAACATCGCGCTTTTTGCCAACCTGATCCTTATCCTCGCAATAATGGCTATGATAAACGCGACATTGACGATGCCGGGTATGGCGGGTTTGATCCTTACGGTCGGTATGGCGGTGGACTCAAACGTCCTAATATTTGAGAGGATAAGGGAGGAGCTGAGGAAGGGTAATCCCTTCAGGACCGCCCTTGAGAGCGGTTATTCCAACGCAAGGAGAACGATCCTTGATGCAAACATAACCACCCTACTAACTGCTTTGGTCCTAATGTTCCTCGGTACTGGTCCCATAAGGGGTTTTGCGGTGGTTTTGAGCATAGGCATCTTGGTGAATTTCTTTACTTCAATTGTTATGACGCGCTGGATCTTTAACATTTTGCTTGAGGAGTTGAAGTGGAAAGAGGTTGCAATATAAGGGGGTTCCGCCATGTTTAAGTTTTTGTATAACGCGAACTTTGACTTCATGGGGAAAAGGAAGGTTGCCTACACCCTTTCCCTCATCATGCTGTTTCTCGGACTCTTGGGTATAACCCTAAGGCTTACACCTTTGGGTTCCCTTGTGAATTTAAAGCAAACCTGGTCAATAGACTTTACCGGTGGAAGCCTCGTTCAGGTTTTTGTTGAGGCTCCCATTGATAAGGTGAGAAGCGCTGTTTTAAGCGCCGGGATAAGGGCGGAGATCCAGAACATAGGGGAAAGGAACGAATATTTGATAAAATACGCGGAGGGTGTTGAGGCGGATAGCCTTGTAAAGATCTTGGAGGGGAAACTCGGGAAAAAGGTTAGGCTTGATAGGGCGGAGAAGGTGGGACCTAGGATCGGGACCGAGCTGAGGAATAGGGCGATAATATTGAGCTTGGTGGGCTTGCTCGTGATCCTGATTTATGTATGGTTCAGGTTCGATTTGGTTTTCGGTGTTGCATCCGTCCTAGCCCTTTTCCACGATGTGATAATATCCTGGGGGATCCACTCCCTCCTTGGATTTGAGACCGATATGACCGTTATAGCAGCCGTTCTCACCCTAATGGGTTATTCTATAAACGACTCTATAGTTATTGCGGATAGGGTTAGGGAATACTTGGGAAGGTTCAGACTTATGGAAATTTCCCCAAGGGAGCTGATGAAAATTTTCAACGATGCGATTAACTCAACCCTTCCAAGGACGGTGATCACGTCCCTTACGGTTTTCATCGTGGTCTTTTCAATCTTGATACTTGGGGGACCCGTCCTCTTTAACTTCGCCTTCGTCATGACCATAGGTACCATAGTGGGAACATACTCCTCCATCTTCATAGTTGCCGCCTTGGTTTTGGATTGGAGGCTGAGAAAAAAGGGAAGCTAACCCACGGTTATAACGTTCCTGAAAAGCTCAAGGCTTTCCCTCAAGGGTAAGTTTCTCTCAAGAAGCAAGCCCGGATCTTGCGACAATATGTACTCCGCATCTTTTTTTGCAATCTCAACGATTTTCAAAAACCTTTCATCCGACGAAATTTCCGATATATTTATCCCTTTCAACACCCATTCCCCATGCTGTTTTAACCCCATTATCTCCCCAGGTCCCCTTATCTTCAGATCCTCCTCCGCCAAAACAAAACCATCCGTTATACTTTCAACCGCCTTTATCCTCCTGTAAGCATCGTACCCAATTTTGTCGGGTACGACCATTATAAAATATGCTGGCTCGCTATTTCTTAATATCCTCCCCCTAAGCTGGTGAAGCTGGGATATTCCGAACCTATGAGCATCCTCCACCACCATAAACTTCGCATTCGGTACATCCACCCCAACCTCAACGATGGTTGTAGAAACAAGAACATCTATCTCTCCCTTTCTGAACCTTTCCATTACTACGTTTCTCTCGTTTAGGGGCGTCCTCCCATGTAAAATCCCGATCCTTATCTCGGGAGGTGCTATTGATAAAAGCTCTTTGTAAAGCCTCTCAACGGAGGATACATCAATCTTTTCGCTCTCCTCTATTAAAGGGGCTATCACATAAGCCTGCCTTTTGGTTTCCTTTATCTTTGCGAATAACCACCTGTAAAGGTTTAACCTTTGGTTTTCCCTAACAACCCTGTTATAAACCACCGTATCAAATGGTCTTTTTGTTATCCTTGATACCCTAAGGTCCCCATAAACGGTTAAAGCTAATGTCCTTGGTATTGGAGTTGCGGTTGAAACGAGGAAATGGGGATAAATATCCTTGGCTTTTTCCAAGAGCCTGGCCCTCTGGGCCACCCCGAACCTATGCTGTTCATCCACTATAGCCAAAGCCAAATTTCTAAACACCGTTTCGTCGGTTATTAAAGCGTGGGTTCCTATTATGAGCTGGGCGGAACCGAGGGCGGTTTTCTGTCTCGCTTTAAGCTTCTCCCTTTTCCCCATGGAGCTCGTTATTAAAACTATATCCACAAGGTTTCCAAGAAAACTTTTTGCTACAGAATATATTTGCTCTGCCAAAATTTCCGTAGGTGCCATTAATGCCGCCTGATAGCCGTTCTCTATGGCTATTAAAGCGCTCCAGAGGAGGACCACCGTCTTACCGGATCCCACATCCCCCTGCAAGAGCCTATGCATAGCCTCCTCTTTACTCATATCCTCCTCTATCTCCGCCATAACCTTCAACTGCTCCTCCGTTAATCGGAAAGGTAAGCTTTTTACGAACTTTGCGGTAAGCTCCCCCGTCCTCTTTAATGGAACAGATCTCCTTTTCCCAAAGGAGGAAGAAAGATTTAGGGAAAGGTAGAACTTCAAAAATTGCTCGTAAATGATTCTCTTCTTTCCCCTCAATATATCCTCCTCGGTTTTTGGGAAGTGTAGGCCTTCAAACGCCTCCCTTAGCGAAACCAAATTCCTACTTTTAATAACATATTCTGGCAGTGTTTCCTTTATTTTTACGTTCTTCAGGGCATAATCTATGAATTTTCGTATAGTCTTTGATTTTAGCCCTTCCGTCTGCGGATATACTGGTATTATTCCGACCACCTCCGATATTTCCTCCTCCCGCACTATCTCCGGATGGTATAACCTGTAAATTCCAAAGGATCTTTGGTATGCCCTGCCCGCCGCGAAGACAATCTGCCCTATCTCGTACTCCCCCAGGACAAACTCCATATTCCTCCAGACGAGCTCCACCAAGGCACTCCCATCCGATATTACAACTATGGCTTCCGAAACACCTCTCTCAAGGTTCCTCTTAAGCTTCTTTATTACCTTTCCCCTAACCACCACATCCTCACCCGGTTTTATGCTCGCCATTCTCTTCACCTCCCCCCTCACTATGTACCTTCTTGGAAGGAGATATAAAAGATCTTCCACCGTCCTTATCCCAAGTTTTTCAAGCTTCCTTGCGATCTTGGGACCCACACCCGGGATCTTTAAAACCTCATCCGAAAGGTTCATCTATGAATATCGCAATTTTCTTGAATTTCCTTACCCGCCCAAAACATCTCTAACGCCTTCTTTGGACAGGATCCGTTCGCCAGCTTGTAAGATTGCTGGCATATACTTACAAATACGAAGGGACCGGAGTAGTCAAAGTTCTTCCTCGGCAAATTTTTATGGGCTTGAACCATAAACTTCGCCCATATTGGAACCGCAAGCTCGGAACCTGTGGCCCCCTGAAATATTACCCTAAGGCTATCATAACCCACCCAAACCCCAACGACCATATAAGGGGAAAAACCTATGAACCACGTATCCTTGTAATCGTCGGTTGTACCGGTCTTTCCCGCGGCTGGGATCCTGGAATTATCCCAACCGTAAGCGCTTGAGTTTGAAGCTGTACCACAGCATACCACATAAGTCATGGCATATGTGGTCATCTTTGCGACGTTTGGATCCAAAACCTGAACCAAGCTCGGTTGGTTCTCTTCCAGAATGTTTCCATATACATCCTCTATCCTCGTTATGAAATAAGGGTTGAACCTTTTGCCCTTGTCCATCAGAGTTCCGAAAGCCCTAGTAATATCCCATAGAGTGACTTCTACACCCCCAAGGGCCATTGAAGGGTAGGGCTTTATGTCGCTTGTTATCCCCATCTTTCTTGCAATATCGGCAACATAAGATGGGCCTACGTCAAGGGTTAGTTTAACCGCTGGGATGTTCTTGGATAGGGCGAGTGCCCTCCTTAAATTCATCAGTCCCTCGTACTTTTCATCGTAATTTTTGGGGGACCATATTCTACCGAGTTCGTCTATCATCTCTATGGGTTCATCCCTTATTGTATCTCCTGGGGAATAACCCTTTGAAAAGGCGGCGGTATATACGAAAACCTTGAAAGCCGATCCCGGTTGCCTTTTCGCCTGCCTAACCCTATCAAACTGGGAATGTTGGAAGTCCCTACCACCAACGTAAGCCAGGATCCCACCGAGGGTATCGTAAGCTATAAGTGCCGCTTGTAAATACTTGGGTTCCCCACCGTTATATTCAGAATACTTCGGCTTCAAAAACTTCCATTTCTTTTCGTAGGAATCCAAAGATGTTCTGATCACATCGTTTGCGATTCTCTGAAGATCAAGATCCAACGTGGTGTATATCTTTCCCCCTCCCCTATAAAGGAAATCCTCCCCGTATTTTTCGGCTACATAAAGTCTAACGAGCTCCGCAAAGTAAGGTGCATCCCCTCCAAAGGTGGTCTTGGGTCTGGGTTGAAGCTTGGGTGGATTTTTCAAAAGGCTATCGTAAGTCCTCTTATTTATAACGCCGTTATCAAGCATGGCGGAGAGTACGATTTTTCTCCTAGCTTCTGCCCTTTGGGGGTACTTGTATGGGGAATATCCGTTGGGATTCTTTGGAAGTCCGGCTAAAAGCGCCGCCTCGTTTATATCTACATCTTTTGCGTTTTTCCCAAAAAAGAACCTACTTGCGGATTGAACACCATAAACCCCCTCGCCGAAGTATATCTGGTTCAGGTACCTTTCCAGTATCTCATCCTTCGTAAATGTCGCCTCAAGCTTCAAAGCCAGGGCAAACTCCAATATCTTCCTCTTTATCGTCCTCTCGTGTCCAAGGAACATATTCCTCGCGAGCTGTTGGGTTATCGTGGAACCTCCCTGCCTGATCCTGAAGGATAACAGGTTTACGAGAAAGGACGTAAATGTCCTCCTTATGTCTATCCCCCAATGCCTGTAAAACTTTCTATCCTCAAGGGATATGAAGGCATCCCTTAGCGCGGGAGAGATCTCGCTTAGTGGCACATACTCCCTCCTCTCCTCAAAGAACTGGTATATTACCCTTCCGTGCCTGTCGTAAAGGGTGGTTGCCTGTGGGGGCTTAAACGCCTCTATCTTCTCGACGTCGGGAAGTTGGGGGCTTGCCCAAAGCAAAACCAAAACCATCACCAAAAATGCAAATGCGTACATTAAAAATACCGCTACCCCCACAAAAAGGAAGTTTCTTATCTCCCCCTTAAATCTCCCCATTATATATCTTCCTCAAGACGTAAGGGAGTATTCCCCCATGCTTAAAGTATTCAACCTCAACGGGTGTATCAAGTCTTGCTATCACCTCAAACTCAACCCTTTCCCCATTATCTTTATGCGCGATTACCTTTAGTGTTTTCCTTGGGTAGATATCCCTTATACCCAAAATGTCGTACCTCTCAAAACCCGTAAGTTTTAAGCTTTTAACGTTTTGCCCATCCTTGAATTGCAAAGGTAAAACTCCCATACCCACCAAGTTGCTCCTGTGGATCCTCTCAAAGCTCTCCGCTATAACCGCCTTTACACCCAAGAGAGCTGTTCCCTTCGCCGCCCAATCCCTTGATGAACCGCTACCGTACTCCTTACCCGCCAGAATTATTAAAGGTATCCCGTTCTCCTTGTATCTCATAGCCGCATCATAAATGCTCATCTTCTCACCGGTTGGGATGTATATAGTCCACCAACCCCTGACCTCTTCCTCAAATAGATAATTTCTGAACCTTACGTTTGCGAAGGTCCCCCTCATCATAACCTCGTGGTTCCCCCTCCTTGAACCGTAAGAGTTGAAATCTGAGGGTTTTACACCCCTTTCGATAAGGTACTTCCCCGCAGGGCTTTCCGGGTGTATGCTCCCAGCTGGGGATATGTGATCGGTCGTAACGCTATCCCCAGCCATAGCCAAAACGTACGCTCCCTTTATATCGTCAGGTGGTACAACATCAAGGGTGAAGTTGTCAAAATAAGGAGGTTTCCTTATGTAAGTTGAATTCGGATCCCATTCAAAGGTCTTCCCTTCCTTTACCTCCAAATTCCTCCAGAATTCGTCCCCCTCAAAAACCCTCGCGTACTTTTCCCTAAAGAGTTCGGGCTTTAAAAACCTCTCAATGTATTCCCTTATCTCCCTCTGGGATGGCCAAATATCCCTTAAATATACCGGCTGTCCGTTTGGGTCGTACCCCAAGGGTTCATTTTCAAAGTCTATATCAACCTTACCTGCAATCGCAAAGGCAACGACGAGAATGGGGGAAGCTAAGAAGTTGGATTTAACCAAGGGATGTACCCGAGCCTCAAAGTTCCTGTTCCCGCTTAAAACCGCGCTTACAACAAGGTCTCTCTCCTTAATTTCCTTCTCCACGTTTGGGGGAAGGGGTCCGCTATTCCCTATGCATGTAGTACATCCATACCCAACCACGTGGAACCTTAGAGCCTCAAGGTAAGGCAGGAGACCCGACATCTTCAGATAATCCGTCACAACCCTTGAGCCCGGAGCAAGGCTGGTTTTTACGTAAGGTTTTACATCAAGTCCCCTCTCAACCGCCTTCTTTGCCAAAAGCCCAGCCCCTATCATAACGGATGGGTTTGATGTATTAGTACAGCTCGTTATTGCCGCTATTACCACGGAACCGTGCCTTATTTCGCTCCCATTTTCAAATCTCTTCCCAAAATCTTTCTCAAGGGAAACATAAAATGCTTTTTTCAGTTCCTTTAACGGGATCCTATCCTGGGGCCTCCTCGGGCCTGCAACGCTCGGCTCTATATCGGAAAGGTTTATCTCTATTACCTCACTGTAGTCGGGTTCGGGGGAGTTTGGTGTCCAGAATACACCCTGCTCCTTTGCAAAGATTTCAACTAACTTAACTAGTTCCTCATCCCTACCTGTCCCCCTGAGGTATTCCAAGGTCCTTTGGTCTATTGGGAAATAACCGCATGTTGAACCGTACTCTGGTGCCATATTTGCTATGGTTGCCCTGTCGGGAACGGATAGGTTTTCCAATGCGGGTCCAAAGTACTCAACGAATTTTCCAACAACCCCCTTCTTCCTCAAAACCTCCGTTATAGTCAAAACCAAGTCCGTGGCGGTTGCCCCCTCCCTAAGCTCCCCCACGAGCTTAACCCCCACCACCTCCGGAAGTAGCATATAGTAGGGTTGTCCGAGCATAACCGCCTCCGCCTCTATCCCACCAACACCCCATCCCAACACACCCAAACCGTTTATCATCGTAGTATGTGAATCCGTACCCACGAGCGTATCAAATACAACAACACCATCCTTAATATAAGCCACCTTTGCCAGATACTCAAGATTTACCTGGTGAATTATCCCAGTTCCCGTAGGTACCACCCTGAAATTGTTGAAGGCCTTTTGCGCCCACTTTAGCAGTTGGTACCTCTCACGGTTCCTCTCAAGTTCAAGCTTGGTGTTCCATTCATATGCGTAAGATGTTCCAAAGTAATCCACCTGAACCGAGTGGTCTATCACCAAATCCGACTGAACTATGGGGTTTATCCTATCCGGATCCCCCCCAAGCTCCACCATCGCATCCCTCATAGCCGCGAGATCAACGATCACGGGAACCCCCGTAAAATCCTGCAAAACCACCCTAACGGGCATAAAGGGTATTTCCACCTCTTCTGGCTTTGGCTTCCAATTCGCTACGTTTTTAACATCCTCCTCCCTCACCAAAAAACCATCAACGCTATGCAATAAATTCTCAACCAAAACCCTTATGGAATACGGGAGCTTATCTGGGTTTATGCTTAGGGAGTTTAGGTAATCGGGAACGGAAAAGAGATCAAAATCCCCCACCTTCCTTCTGAATTCCTTTAAACCTTTCATAAGCGGGAATTTTAAGGTGTGAAAATAAAAAGGGGCTGGGGAGAACCCCCAGCCCAAACTTTTACCTAACTATAACCACCCTACTATCCTTGCCAAGCTTAATCATGTACGCGCCACTTGGAAGGTCAAACCTCCCCTCACCCTCAACCTTGGCGCTCTTTATCAACCTACCCGAAGTGTTGTATATCTCAACGTTCCCGCTATAACCCTTGATGAGGATATAACCCTTTTCACCTTCAACCCTTAGGGACTCCAAAACCTTACCCTCCTCAACATTCGAAATATCATCGTAATCCATCACCGCAACGGGACATGACCAGAAGTTCGTCCAACAAGAACCATCCCCCAGGACGAGCATAAGCGAAGTGTTCGTCCTCCTTGCAACGACAAGGTCGCTGGTTATCCCGAAAGGTGCCGCTCCTGTGCCGGTCCATACCCTACCGGACCAACCGTTTGATGCGGAATAAGCTACGGGATCCCTACATGCTATTATTACGTCGTTTATACCATCCCCCGTGATATCCGCTATTGTAGGAGCGGAACAACCTTCGGTCGCATCGGAGAACATAGCAATTAGGGAACCATTAATACCGTTTAGAACGACGTAGGCGTAATTATAGTAGCAATATGTGTTTCCGTACTCGTCTGTATAGCAGGTAGAATCAACAGGATATGTAGATTTGAAAACTATATCCGGATAAGGATCGGAGTTAAGTTTTCCTATAGCGCCAGCGGTTGTTGCTCCATAAGTAGAATTGACCCACCAGAGCCCGACGCCATATTTAAAAGCGGCAACGCAAGAGCTTCCCAAAGCCACAAGCTCATCCTTACCATCCCCATCAAGATCCTCAGCCATAACCGCTTGGGTGTACCAGGATGCGGGTCCATACTCATCGCTTATTATGCCGATGAACCCGCACGGCATGCTCCAGCTCCACTTAAAGGCTCCGTTTATGGCGTTCCTGCAGTTTATGGTACCGTTCGTAAGGGGGAAGCAAGCCTCAAGAACACCATCACCATCAAAATCTCCCAAAACCGGAGTTCCAACATTCGTTCCCATATTCACGGACCAGTTTTCAGTGTAAGATCCCGCGTTCCCATTCACCGAAACCGCATAGGTACCCACACCCCTAAAAACTTCCGGGTTCCCATCTCCGTTTACATCCGCTATGGTGAGGTTTGAGTGATACTCACTCTCGCTCCTCCTATAAACTTCACCACAAGAAAAGTTACCCTTCGTGAAGTATCCATCTACGTTTCCCCAGGTATCCTCTTCCGTTAGGGGGCATAATACACCGTTTGCTCCTATTACGCAATCACCCGCAGCTTGATCTGCCCAGAAGGAGTTGTCGCACATCGTCGATCCGTATATGTTCAACCATACATTCGGAGCCCCATCAAACGCTCCCCTATCGTCCCCTGTGTAGAAGATCTCCGCAACACCATCCCCGTTTATATCGGCTGTGGTGACGAATATGTAGGAATCGTTAGGATCCTCGTGATCCCACTCTTTTGATACGGACATGGGGGCGTTGCATCTCCAGGGAGCCCTCGCGGTCTTCTTGTAGTCGTGCCTACCCTGACGCCAGTCCGGATCGTTCGGGGAGTAAGTTTGGGAGTATAAACCCCCAACTCCCCACACCATCAGCACGCTTAGAAACAATCCTATCCTTTTCATCATCGTATATTATATGGATGAACCGTTTTCGATGTCAAGGTGGCAAAATTAAGATATTCTGATATTAATGTAGTATTATCCCCATAGCAGACCCAACCTTATAATACTTGGTTTATGAAAGAAAAGGAGTTAAGGGAAAAAAGGCGGGAATTCCTGAAGAATTTGGGTAGGATCTTGGGATACGGGACGTTGGGAGGATTATTTGCGGGGTTTGGTAGGTCCCTTTGGCCTAACATCCTTTACGAACCACCCAAGAGGGTAAAGCTCTTGGATCCCAAAAACTTAGCGGAGGGTATGAACTATTTCCCCGATCAGAGGCTCTTCGTATTTAAGAGGGGAAACGAGTTTTGGGCTGTCTCCGCGATATGCCAGCATCTCGGATGCACCGTAAACTTCGTCCCGTTTGGTGGAAAGGTGAAGAAGAAGATCCTTGGGAAGGAGATAGAGGAGGAATGGGAGTTTCACTGCCCATGCCACGGCTCAAAGTATACCCAAGATGGGGATATTTACGAGGGTCCGGCACCAAGGGGTTTGCCTTTTTATCCCCTTGAGATAGATCCTGCCACCGGTTATTTGGTGGTCGATATGTCAAGGGAAGTTAAGAAAGACTGGAGGTTAAAGCTATCATGAAGGAGAAACTTTACCAAGTTTGGAGGGCTTTGGTTTGGACCTTTGACCCCGCGGATAGGACGGAGGCTGGGAAGGCTGTAACGAGGAACTTCTGGCTACACTGGTTCCCCCCAAGGGTAACGAAAGCAAGCTTGGCATGGAGTTATAGCTTTTGGCTCGGGACGATCTCCGCATTCCTATTTCTGATCCTTGTAGTCACCGGCGTAATTTTGATGTTCCTATATGTCCCTTCTGTTGAGAGGGCATACCAGTCCATAAAGGATCTTGAATATGCGGTGACCTTCGGGTGGCTCCTGAGAAATATGCATAGGTGGTCCGCCCATATGATGGTTGCGGCGGTTTTCCTACACATGGTCAGGGTCTTCTATACGGGGGCATATAAGAACGGTATGAGCCATATGGCAAGGAGGGAGGTGAACTGGGTAGTGGGGATTATTCTTCTCCTCGTTACCCTCCTCCTCTCTTTCAGCGGATACCTCCTTCCATGGGATCAGCTTGCCATATGGGCGGTAACTGTGGGAACGCAGATAGCAAGGTCAGTTCCCATAATCGGGGATAAGATATATTACGTTCTTGCGGGTGGGACAAGGCTTGACCAGAACGCATTAATAAGGTTCTACACCTTACACGTCATATTCCTTCCCCTTTTACTCTTGATTCTCTTCTCTTACCATATGTGGAGGATTAGGAAGGATGAAGGTTTAGCGGTCGTAGAGCAATTCAACATTACCAGGAAGAAGGGTGAGGCGGTTCAGCCTGAAATGATCTTCTCTTCACCCTGGGTGGTAAGGAGGGTAGTTTTGGTGTTTATGGGGACGTTCGCATGGATCCTTTTCCTTTCCGTATTTCTAAAGTCTCCCTTGGAGGAGCCTGCGAGTTTAGAATGGACACCAAACCCCGCAAAGGCACCCTGGTACTTCCTTTGGCTTCAGGAGCTTGTTGCGATAACAACGATCAGGATGGGTGGTATAACCTTAAACGGAGGTTTCATAGGAGGTGTTCTCATACCCGGGATCCTCGCTACCCTACTTACAATTTGGGCATTTATTGATAAGAGCCCTGCGGAGGCGACGGGCGTATGGTTCCACAAAAGTAGGCTCGTTCAAAACTTGGTTTTCACCTTCTTTGTTCTCGTAATAGTTGGGATGATAATCTTTGCCATGTACTTCCGCGGTCCATATTGGGGGGTTTATTGGCCTTGGGCTTGGCCCGAGCTACCCGAGATCATTTAAAAAGGAGGTAAAAGATGGAGCAGAAGCCCCAAGCAAAACAGCCTTTGCCGGATGTAAAGGAGGATCCGTTTCCTTACGATTCTTGGATAATTTACGGTTTGGCGGTTATTTCCGCCTTCCTTTTGGGAGTGGCAATATACAAGGAGCTTAACCCCGAATACATAAAGTATCAGAGGGAGTTTAAGGCTTTGGTGGAAAGAAAGTTCGGGAAAGATGCGGCAAAAAGTATAACGTTCGGGGTGAAGCAGATCTGGATCCCCGCCCTGAACAAGACCGACAGGTGCATAACTTGCCATATGGGGTACGAGTGGAAGGGGCTTGAGGGTGAGGATATACCTTTGGTTTTCAGGACACACCCTAACCCAAATGGACTTTTGGATAAGCATCCCTTCAACAAGTACGGTTGTACCACCTGCCATGGGGGGCAAGGTTTTGCCACGAACATAAGGGAAGCCCACGTTATACATGAAGGTGGAAAGAAGGTGAGGTGGCTTGAACCCCTACTTTCATCGGAGAAAGCTAAAGAATACGGTTTCAAAGATTGGCAAAATCTTCCCCTAACCGAGATAAACTGTAATGTCTGCCACAGGTACGATGATAGCCTTCCCGGAACCCCTTACATAAACCTCGCCAAGAAGCTCGTGGAGGAGAAGGCTTGTAAAACCTGCCACGTTATAAACGGGGAGGGTGGAAACATAGGTCCCAATCTTACTTACGAAGGTTCAAAGATGCCCGAAATGTTTGATATGAGGGGGGCTTATTACGAGATAAAGGACGGACAACCCGTACCTTCCGGAAGGAAGATAGAGGACGAAATAAAGAGGAGGGGATTACCCCTTACCGTCTTCTCCTGGCACCTTCTCCACTTTGAGGAACCCAGGTCAATAACACCAACATCCGTTATGCCCAATTTCGGATTTACGGATGAGGAAAAACTCGCCCTAACCATGCTCGTTATGTCCTGGAAGAAGGTTAACTTACCAGCAGAGTACATACCGGTTAAGAGATCCACAACCCAAAATGCCCAAATGGATAAATCATCAAGCGCCCAAAGTGTATCCGCCGATCTTGTAAAAAGGGGTGAGGAGATATTTAAGCAAAAATGTACCGCATGCCATCAAATAGAGAAAAAACTGGTTGGACCCGCCTTAAAGGGATTGTTTGAGAGGAGAAAGGAGGATTGGGTCTTGTCGATGATCCTAAATCCCGACTCCATGATCAAAAACGATCCAATAGCGAAGAAGCTTTACGAGGAATATAAGGTCCCAATGGTTGTTCCGGGAGGAATAACGCAAGAAGAGGCAAAGGCGGTAGTTGAGTATCTGAAAACCGCCACAAAATAACTTGAAGGTCTGCGTAATTACGGGTGCAAGTTCCGGCATAGGTTACGCAACCGCTAAGCTTTTCTCGGAGAGAGGGTATAGAGTTTACGGGATAAGTAGGAGGAGTGAGTTAAGGGCGGATGTTAGGAATTACGAGGAGATTAAGGGGGCTGTTGAAAGGGTGGTTGAAAAGGAAGGGGGATTGGACATCCTCGTTGTGAACGCGGGTATAGCGAGGGTGGGTTATGTGGAGGAGTTTGATATTTCGGACTGGTTGGAGGTGCTAAATACCAACTTAAATGGGGCGTTTTATACCGTCAAGGCGGCCTTACCCCACATAAGGGAAGGGGGGCATATAGTTTTCGTGGGTTCAATAGCGAGCAAGAGGGCCTTTCCGGGGTGGGCCGCCTACTGCGCCTCAAAATGGGGGCTTTTGGGTTTTGCAAAGTCCTTAGGTGAGGAGCTTAAAGGTAAAATAAAGGTTTCAACGGTTTTACCCGGGGCGGTTGATACGCCCTTATGGGAAGGGATAGGAGGGGATAGGAGCAGGATGTTGAAGGCTGAGGATGTCGCAAAGGTGATTTTAAACATCGTAGAAAGTGATGGGTGGATAAGGGAGGTTGAGATCCTACCTAAGGGGGGGATAATTTGAGGGTTATAGGGATACCCGCGAGGCTCCGCTCAAGTAGGCTACCCGAAAAGATGCTCAGGGAAATCGGGGGAAAACCCGTGATAAGATGGACGGTGGAAAACGCATTAAAGGTGGAAGATGCAAAAGTAATAGTTGCGACGGACGATGAAAGGATAAAAGATGCGGTGGAAGATATATGCGAGGTAAAACTAACACCTTCCGATCTACCTTCTGGTACCGATAGATTGGCTTATGCCTTGAGGGACCTTGATGATGGGGATTTCGTGATAAACCTTCAGGGGGATGAACCCTTCGTTGATCCGTATATATTGAAAAGACTTTTCCTCTTGATGGAAAGTGAGAGTGCGGATATTTATACCTTGGCGAGGGAGGAGGATAGGAACGAGGACCCCAACAGGGTTAAGGTGGTGCTTGACTCAAGGAATTTTGCCCTATACTTTTCAAGGCTTCCGATACCTTACCGCTCCGAAAAGGTTCTAATACATATCGGAATATACGGGTACAGGAAGAAGAAACTTTTGGAATTTTCAAAGCTCCCGAGGCCAAGGATCGAGGAGCTTGAGGGTCTTGAGCAGCTGAGGGCGCTTTATCATGGTTGGAAAATAAGGGTTGAGGTGGTGGATTACAAGGGTATAAGCATAGATACGGAGCAGGACCTTGAGAGGGCTAAGGGAATTTATCTTAAGGGCAATTGAGGAGGATGCACCTTTTGGTGATATAACGAGCAGAACTATATGCGGAAACAAAAAAGTTAAGGCGGTAATAATTTCAAAAGGTGATGGGATATTTTGCGGGGAGGATGTTTTGAAAGCCTTCGCGAAAGAGTTTGGATTTGAAATAGTGGGAAAGAGGGATGGGGAGGAAATAAAATTTGGCGACGAGGTTGCAAGTATATTTGGGGACTGTTATTACGTTTTAATGTGCGAGAGGACCATTTTAAATATTATTTCAAGACTCAGCGGGATAGCTACATTAACGAGAAAGTTCGTTGAGATCGCAAAGAATGTTCCCATATACGATACACGCAAAACTACCCCCCTTATGAGATACCTTGAGAAGTACGCGGTAAGGGTGGGTGGCGGATACAATCACAGGATGACCCTATCCGAAATCGTGATGATAAAGGATAATCATAAAAAAGTTGCGGGTGGAATAAAAGAAGCTGTTGATATGGTTAGGAAAAGTTTGAAGCACGTGTATATTGAGGTTGAGGTGGAGAATTTGGAGGAATTAAGGGAAGCTTTGGAGTGTAAGGTTGATTGGGTACTTTTGGATAATATGGATATTGAAAGTTTAAGGAAGGCTATGGAGATGGCGAGGGGAAAGGTTAAAATTGAAATTTCGGGAGGTGTGAATTTGGAGAATTTAAGGGAAATAGCAAGTTTAAAACCCGATAGGATCTCAGTAGGGGCAATAACCAAGTCCGCAAAACCTCTAGATATGAGCTTAGAGGTGGTCGAGGTGCTGGAAACCTGACATCCTTATATTACCTTCCTATGGTAGAATTTGTGCATCTACATGTTCATAGTGAATACAGTTTGCTGGATGGTGCGGCTAGGATAGATGACCTTATAAATAGGGCGAAGGAATTGGGTTTTAAAGCTTTGGCATTAACCGATCACGGCAATCTTTTTGGTTCGATAGAGTTTTATGTTAAGGCTAAGGAAGCTGGAATAAAGCCAATATTGGGAATGGAGGCTTACATAGTTGAAGATATTGAGAAGAAGGATAGGAATTACTACCACCTCACCATCCTTGCCATGAACGAAAAGGGTTGGAAGAACCTTATGAAGCTCTCCTCCGTAGGGTATATAAAGGGGTTTTACGGGAAGCCGAGGATTGATAAGAAGCATTTGGAAGAGCATTCCGAAGGTTTAATAATCCTTTCGGGTTGCCCTTCTGGGGAAATCGCCCATTACATAATCACGGACAATTTTAAAAAAGCGGATGAAACCATAGGTTGGTTCAAGGAGGTATTTAAAGATAGGTTTTTCCTTGAGGTTCAAGATGTTGGGATGGAGGAGAACCAAAAGATAAACAACTACTTACTTGAAGCGTCAAGGAGGTTTAACCTGAAACTTGTGGCAACAAACGATGTGCATTACATAAATAGGGAAGATAAGCATTTGCAGGATATTTTAATATGCATTTCTCAGAATGCGAAGCTCTCGGATGCCAATAGGTTCAGGATAGATACGGAGGAGATTTATATGAAATCCGCGGAGGAGATGTTGAAGCTTTTCAGCTGGCATCCCGATGCGGTAAAGAATACTTTACTAATTGCGGAGATGGTGGATCTTAACCTTGAGCTTGACCCCCAAAAGCTCAAACTCCCCCTTCCCCCAAACATATCAGATCCCTTTGAGGATTTAAAGAGGAAGGCTTATGAGGGCTTGAAAAGGAAGATGGGAGAAATTCCGGAAAATTACATAAATAGGCTTGAGTACGAGCTTAAGGTGATAAAAAATACGGGTTTTAGCGGGTACTTTTTGATAATTGCGGACATAATTAGGTTCTGTAGGGAAAAGGGTATAATGGTGGGAATAGGGAGGGGATCCGCGGCGGGTTCCTTGGTCCTTTATGCCCTTGATATAACGGATGTTGATCCCATAAAGTATGGGTTGCTTTTTGAAAGGTTCCTTAACCCCGAGAGAGTGTCGCCTCCGGACGTTGATATAGACTTTGAGGATCGTAGGAGGGATGAGGTAATAGATTATATAAGGAAAACCTATGGAGAAAATTCAACCGCACAGATAATTACATTCAGTAAGCTTAAATCTAGGGCGGTACTGAAGGATACCGCGAGGGTTTATGGGGTAGAATTTGAGGAGGTAAATAGGATAACCAAACTTATACCCAACATCCCATCGGATCCAATAACCTTGGCGGAAGCTTACGAAAAGGTTGAGGATTTTAAAAGGGCGGTATCCAATCCAAAATGGAAGGAGATCGTTGAGAATGCGATAAAAATAGAGAACTTTACGAGGGGATTGAGCGTGCATGCGGCGGGTATAGTGATAACGCCCGGTGAGATAACGGATTTCGTCCCTTTGGCTGTTGTAAAGGATAGGGTTGTTACGCAGTTTGACAAAAACATCCTTGAGCTTCTTGGAATATTGAAAATAGACATCCTCGGATTAAGGACTTTAAGCGCCTTGAGTTCGGCGGAAAAGATGATAAGGCAGTATTACGACCCCAACTTCTCCATTAAGAACATTCCCCTTGACGATAAGAAAACTTTTGAGCTTTTACAGCAGGGTAAAACCATGGGGGTTTTCCAGCTTGAAAGTCCCGCGATGAGAAAGCTTTTGGTTAGGCTTAAACCCAACCACATAAACGATATAATCGCGATAAACGCCCTATATAGGCCCGGACCAATACAGAGCGGTATGGTGGATGAGTATATTGATAGGAAAAATGGGAAAGATTTCGATTACGATTTTGAGGAATTGAAACCTATACTTGAGGAGACTTACGGGCTTATAGTTTATCAGGAGCAGGTAATGATGGCGGCTCAAATACTGGCGGGCTTTACACCAGGCGAAGCTGATACCCTAAGGAAGGCCATAGGAAAGAAGAAGAAGGAGTTAATGGATGAGATGAGGGATAAGTTTATAAGCGGGGCAAAGAGTAGGGGGTACGATGAAAGGAAAATTGAAGAACTTTGGGAGAAGATAGAGAAATTCGCAAGCTATTCTTTTAACAAATCCCACTCCGTTGCCTATGCTATAACCTCCTTCTGGACCGCATACATAAAAGCGCACTATCCATTAGTCTTTTACGCCTCAACGTTATCCTCCTTTAGAACATCCGGACAGCAAAAGTTCTTTGATAACGTACCGTTGTTCATACATGAGATGAGGGAGATGGGTATAAACATTGAGGCACCTGATGTGAATAAGAGCGGGGTTGAGTTTGAAATTGACGTTGAGAAAAACTCTATAATCTGGGGGCTTGGGTTTATAAAGTCCGTGGGGGATGCAGCCGCGGAAGCAATCGTGGAGGAAAGAAATAAGAGGGGACCATACAGGTCCCTTGAAGATTTTATAAGGAGGACGAAGGCAAACAAGAAGACCCTTGAAGGTTTAGCAAAAGCAGGAGCCTTCAGATCCATAACAAACATGAGCAAGAAAAACCTTATAGATTACATAAACTTCGGGAAGCAAGTATCCAAAGGGGTTTCAAAGGGGTTATTTGATGTTGGGATGAGAAATGGCGAAAACGAGGACTTTAAGTTCAACATGATGGCAGAGAGGGAAGCTTTAGGATTTTACATCTCCGAAAATCCATTTTATAGGTTCAAGGCATTGAGGGATGCCCAAAACCTAAAGAAAATTGGGGACATTGAGGAGGATGAAGAGGTGGAGATAATGGGGGCTTTAACGCACTTCTCAAAAAAGAAATTTAAAAACGGGACTAAGTTTACCCTTAGGCTAGAAGATGACAGCGGATACATTGATGCCATAATCTTCATAAACGAAGATCCCATATCCTTTGAGAAAAAGCTCTCGGAAAACTTGGTCCTTTACGTTAAGGGAAAGGTACAAGCCGTTGAGGGCGAGGGTGAAGATGATGAGGAGGAGACTTACCTTGAGGTAAAGGTGGATTCTCCGGAAAACATCAAAACCGTTGAGGAATTCCTTTCCATAAAACTCTCGGAAAAGCTAGATCTTGAGAGGACATGGAACAAGTTTTTGGCTGAGAAGAATTACACCTTTAACGGCGCAAGGGAAAGGGATATAAAAGAGGAGTTTGTAAGGTTCTGGATAAAAGAGATAGCGGGGGAGGAGTTTGCGGTGAAGGTACCTTACGAGTGGGGTTTGAAGGTTCTGAAGGCTTTGAGCCTTGAGCGTGCAAAAATTCTTGAGAAGAACGGGGATAATCTATCTCTTCTCGGCGCAAGGGCAATAATACTTAAGGACCTCAAGCTATGGGATGAATTTTTAAGGAGGGTTATATGATATTCCCCATTTGCTCACCCTATCATCCCGTCTTTGGCGATAGGAATTGTGAGGTTTATTCCCTATATTCCTTTAGGGACGCCTTCAGGTTCTCATACGAGAGGAGAATTTTCCTACCCCAAATCTCCGAAATCACCTTCACGGATATATACACATATAGGGCTTTTTATGGAACCTTGGATCCCCAAATTGTCGGCTTTAACTTCTCATCCAAAAACCTCGTAGGTTCCGCATATACGGAAAGGTTAATTCGCGAAAGTTATGGCTTCGGTTTTTCCGGAAGCTACAGGTGGTTTTCCGTCGATGTTTTGAAGGAAAACGAAGAAAAGGGGTACTTTCTAAACTTTTCAAATAACTTCCTTTCAATAACGGGGGGTTGGGATGGGGGTTTAAGCGCAGGTTCAAGTATTGGAAATAAAATTTTCCTAAGAGGTTCTTACTACTCCTCCCTTGATACCCTTTTGGGTGTGGGCTTAGGAATTAGGGAGGAAAACTTTCTGGCTTATTTGATCGGTGGGAAGGGTATGGTGGGAGAGGTATCCTTAAAGCTATCATCCCTACAATTTCTCGGGCTTTATAACAAAACCTCAAAGTTAAATTCCATTATCCTTACCGCTAAATATAGGGAAATTCTTGGGTTTTCCTTTGTGGGGGGGAAAAGGGTATGGAGGGGAAGTTTGATAAATTCTCCCGAAATTCAGGGGAAAATCTCCATCAAAAACCCAATATTCTCCGCATATTCTGGTGGGGCTTTCATCTTTGAGGATAAGATTTATAGAATTTCGGGTGGGACAAGCTTGAGGCTGTTGAAATACAAGGATGCGGTAAGTATTTACCCAAGATTTGAGGTATATTACGAGGAAAATGGGAGGCTTTGGATCAACGGGGGGGCAGAGGTAGTATTTTACGAGGATCTAAAGATCGGAGCGTTTTACGAAAGTTGGGATGGGACTGGGGGGTTTAGGTTAGAGATCTTTTGGAGGCTTTGGGACTAAGCTTCAACTTTAAAATATCCTCTTACGGAGAGGTGCCCGAGCGGCCGAAGGGGCACGACTGGAAATCGTGCGTCCCCCCAAAAGGGGGACCGAGGGTTCAAATCCCTCCCTCTCCGCTTTGAAATTTGGAGTAAGGTTCTCTTACCTCCTTACCATGGAGGATGATGGATATATTGAGGATGGCTTTCTTGTGGTGGAGGATGATAAAATAATCTTCGTAGGAAAGTATAGGGAAACCCCCGAGATCCCCGTTATAGACACAAGACCATCCATAGGCCTTCCCACCCTAATAAACACCCACACCCATACCGCTATGGTTGCTTACAGGGGTCTGGCGGACGATTTACCTTTATTTAAATGGCTTCAGGAGTACATATGGCCCGCGGAGGCTAAAACGGTAAGCGAGGAGATGGTTAGGCTCTCTTACAAGCTTGCCATAGCGGAGATGGTTAGCGGGGGTACGGGGGCTATAAACGATATGTACTTCTTTCAGGAAGTGGGAGCGGAGGTGATGGAGGAGATAGGGTTTAGGGGGCTTCTTGGTGAGGGCCTTATAGACTTCCCAACCCCATCGTTCAAGAAGGTTGAGGATGGATTAAAGAGGGTGGAAAATCAACTGAGAACGAGGAATTTATACAAATTTGTGAGGTTTTCCGTATGCTTACACGCGCCTTATTCATGTTCTCCGGATCTGATAAAAACGGGTTATGAACTTGCAAGGGAGTACGATGTCCCCTTGCATATGCACGTCGCGGAAACATTAACGGAAGTGGAGCAGATAAAGGGGAGGTTTGGAAAGAGGCCGGTGGAATATTTAGAAAGTCTTGGGGTTTTGCACAATAAGTTCATCGCCGCACATTCAGTGCACCTTGAGGAGCATGAGATGGAGATATATAGGGAGAGGGGGGTAAAGGTAGCTCACGACCCACAGAGCAATATGAAACTCGCATCGGGTATAGCTCCGGTTGATAAATATTTGGAAAAGGGGATAACGGTGGGACTTGCTACGGATGGATGCGCATCAAACAACGACCTTGATATGTTTGAGGAAATGAGGAGTGCCGCATTGCTACACAAAGTTAACAGGATGAACCCGGAGGTTTTGAACGCAAAAACCGTCGTAAAGATGGCGACAATTTATGCGGCGAAGGTTTTGGGATTTGAAGATATAATAGGTTCCCTGAAGGTTGGAAAGAAGGCGGATTTCATAGCGGTATCCTTGGAAAGCCCACACATGCAACCAATATACGACCCTTACTCCCATCTCGTTTATACCGCAAAGGCATCGGATGTTAAGTGGGTTTTCATTGATGGGAAACCATTAAAGAGGGATGGGAAATTAACTTTCATAGACGAAGAAGAAATATTGGAAATTGGTAGGAAGTTAAAGGAGATGGTTCTCAGCGCTTTGAAAGGTGAATAAAGTTCAAGGAAATACCGAGAAGGATACCCAAGAACCAAAGGGAAAAGGTGATAATAAGGGATCTTTTATCGTAATAAACTTCAAGTTTATGAAAACCCGACGGAACCTCAAAAGCCATAAAAGCCCAGTTAGCCCTAAGGATCCTTATATCTTTTCCGTCAAGCTTTGCCCTCCAGTAAGGATATATTGGAAGGGAAAGGTAAAGGATCCCGCTTTTTTGCGATGAGTATTCAAGGACTATTTTCATATAATCGTACTTTAATATCCTAACGGGTGAGCAAGGTTCAGCTTCTTCGTACTTCCCCTTCGGTTCATCCTGTAAATAAACCGTTTTTCTAACATCAAATTCCTTCAGACCCCCGAAAAATTCCGCACTATCCTTTACAACTTCTGCCTTGAAGAAAAGGCAAGCTCTTGGCAATACGTCTTGCTTCTCCCTAAAACCCTCCTCCGTTATGTAAAACCTGATGTTTCCCATATCCAAAAGTTTTTCAAACCCTTCCACCCTGTTTATTAAATTCCTGTAATAGTCTAAGTAAAACTTTGAGACTAGGGGTTCATATCCATCTGCAAGCTCCAAGCCGTTTATCATTCCAGAGTTTCTCGGAAGAGCCAAACCCATATTGAACCTCGCGTTTATCCTGTAATCACCCAACCTTCCGGATGATAAATCCGATATAAAGGGGGGCTTATAATAACTTTCAACATCAATTTTTCTCTTTAGGTAAGGGTTTCCCGCGAGGTATAAGTCTAGGAATGCTAAGGCGGTTATTGAGTGTGGCAAAATCCCCCTCCACCCCAAAAGGGCGTAAGTCAATATTAGTAACGCGAAGAACTTTAATATCTCACCAGTGTTGTCTATGGGTGGCTTCTGCAAAAGGAAAGGTACGGAGAATACAAAAATTAATAGGATTATCCTAAAGACTGTCCCTTTATCCCCATTTTCCAGGAAAGACTTTAAGCCATAAGCTGAAAGTAGGGAAACGAAGATCGGGAGGATATGTAAGGCTCTAACGGGATCCCTAAGACCCTTTATTAACCCTGTGGAGTATATCAGATTTATCAAAGGGTTCTGATCACCCAAGGCAAGGAAAAAAAGTATTAAACTTGATAGGGCAAAAACCCTGATTTCAAAAATCTTCCAATTTTTAATCACTCCGTATATCCCCAAAATTAAGGCTGGAATTGAAAAATATATGCTCATTTGCATATAGAAGTGATAAGGTCCTCCCACATACACCGCTCCTTCCTCTATTGAGCCGTAAAACTTGGGAATTATGAGGGATACAAACTTATCAATGTGATAAGAGGATTCAAGAAGGGACCTTAAATCCCAGTTTATCCTTTCGCTGAAAGCGAAAAGGTCCTTTACTTGGAAGTAATAGGAAAGGATAAATGGTAGCAAAGCTAGGATGTAAAGGATAAGGACTTTAAACCTTCTAACCAAAACAAGATATAGGATTATGGGGATAAGGAGGTATAGGGGTTTTTGTGGGTGTCCGGTGTGAAAGGAAATTCCCAAGATCGTCGCGGATAACAGGGGTTTTTCATCCAAAAAGTAAAAAATTAGGGGTATGAGGGGGATGAAATCAAAAACGTGGGGGTGGACTATGGTGGTGATGTGGTTCATGGAAAATGTATAAACTACCGATCCGAAAAGTGAAATCCCTTCATCAAACCTTTTCCTAAAAAAGAGATAAGCAAAAATTAGGGAAAGCAGGTAGTTTAGGGAAACCAATAGGTTATAGGCGTAAAGGGAGTTGTTTAGGATTCCAAAAGGGTGGCGAAGTAGAAATAGGGGATTTAGTGCGAGATATTGGGGTTCGTTTAGGAAAGGGAAGGAGGAGAAGAGGTGATGGTTAAAAAAGGGTATTTGCCCTTTCTTCAGGCTTTCCGTGAAAAAATAAAATGCGGGATAAAATTCTTCAATTGTATCGTCAAAAAGGGGTGAGCCCTGAAATATGGGAAGGAAGAAGATGAACCAAAAAAGAAAAATCGCGAACAAGGGATAAAAGCGCATAGAGAATTTTAAACTCGTAAAGATATAAGGTTTGCAAGCGATGATACGAACATAAAGATTACTGCTATGTACAGAATAATGAATTTCACCTCAAGGTCGTAAAAGAAGGTTATTAAAACGAGGGTTGAGAAAAGGCCGAAGAGCTTACCTATTGGATTTGAGGAAGGGAAGGAACCCCTTTTTACTCTAAAGTACAGGGCAACCACAATGGTTAAAATTTCCCTAATTAGCAACAAAAAAAATACCCATCTGGGCAGGTCATATAGCAAGCTCAAAACAAATGAGGCAGATAAAATCAACCCCTTATCTATGACGTGATCCAAAATTTTCCCAATATCGGAAACCGCGTTTAACCTTCTGGCTAAGAAACCATCCAAGGCATCCGAAACGAATGTTAAAAATAAGGAAAGCCAGAATAAACGGAGATCCTTATGGAGGAGGGAATTTATGAGAAGCGCTCCAAAAATGACCCTACTGAGACTTATTATGTTTGGAACCTGTTTATAAATGTTTCTTGATCTCGGAAATGAGGACATTTAACACCTCTTCCTCCGACCCAAAGATCCTACAACCCGCGGAAAAGTAATGTCCTCCACCCCCAAATTTTTGTGCGATCTCCGCAACGTTTGGTCCCCCCTCCTTGCTTCTCAAACCTACCTTCCAATAACCCCTCGGATCCCACTCCATTTTAAAGGCAACAATAACCCCTTTTACCGATAGGGGATATTCTACAAACTCCTCGCTATGTTCCTTGTTCGTTCCTGTTTCCTCAAAGAACTCCCTCCTAACTATTATGTAAGCTATCTTTTCATCCACAACGGTTAGGGTTTTTAAGGCTAAAGATAAGAGCTTATAACTCTCAATAGGAACCTCTCTAAATACCTTCTCCGCAACCCACTTGGGATTTACTCCTTTCTCCACCAAAAATATAGCATCCTCAAAGGATTTTGTGCCTTCCCTATTCTTGAAACCGCCAGTATCAGTTAAAAGCCCGACGTATAAGGGCAGGGCGACATCGTAATCTATGGAGCTTTCATCCCAAAATCTCAAAAAGTCCAAAATTACCGATGTTGCGCTTGGATGCCCGTTTAAAAGAATGTCCTTATCCGAATACCTCTCACCCGTTAGGTGATGATCAAACCTTATTATGGGCTTATCCGGCTTTTCAAATCCCGTCCTGTTCCAATCGCTCGCATCCACCAAAATATAAACCTCCGAGTCTGGTAGAAAATTCACGATTTTCTCCCATCCGTTTATAAACCTGAATATATGAGGAACACCATCCTTTAGAACCCCAAAGGCTTCAAATCCCTTTTTCTCCAGAAAATTTACAAGCCCAAGAACGCTTCCCACCGCGTCTCCGTCGGGCCTTTCGTGGGATACTACCGCTATTTTCTTGAAGTTGGATATAAACTCTACCGCCTCCTTCAAACGGGTATTATACAACCGACACCGTTAAAATTATCCCTTGAAGTTTCTCGAGGGGATAGAAGGGGAAGAGATTAAAAAGGCGGTTTATCATTCTTCTTTGGGAAATAGGGATTTCTATAAGCTTGCCCTGGTAGGGGATGCGGTTTTGAACCTTTACCTAGTTCTGAAGTTTTACGATAAAGGAAATCTCGAGGAGATCTACGACATGATATCGGAATACAAAAGTAACAAGGCTCTATACTATGCGGTTGAAGAGCTAAATTTAAAAGAACTTTTGGTGGCAAACACGAACCAAGTTAGCGATTACATTTACGCTTCAATGCTTGAGGCTATTACGGGGCTTATATACATAAAATTCGGTTTGGAAGGTGCTTTCAAATTTTTGGAGGAGGAAGTTTTCCCGGCCCTTGAAAGGAACAGGGGAAAGTTTAGGAACTATTGGGAGGAGCTAAGGAAGAGGGAAAGGGGGAAAATAAAGGTCTCTTTTTATGAGGAGAAGGGGGAGTTTGTGGCGGAGATAAAGATAAAAGATGGCGTATTTTGGGGTAGGGGTAAAAATAAGAAGGAGGCGAGGAACGAGGCGGCAAAAAATGCTCTTTTGAACAAATGATTTGGGAGCCTTTAGTGTTTATAAATTTAGATACATCAGACTTCCGGAGGGGGTACGAGGTTTATTTTTCGAATACGGATACCATATTTTGGAAGCCTGGGCTACATTTTTGGATAAAAGGCGGGTTGAGGATCTTGGGGAACGATCTGGATTTTAATTCCGACGGGAAGGTTGATGTTTTCCTTATGAATTCCGAATGGTATTATGGTTATCCTTACGCACATATTTTTCTCAACAATGGCGATAGGACGTTTTCCTTTGAAACTTTCCAATTTGCGGAGATAATAGACAGCTTTTGTACTGATGCGGTTTGGGTGGGGGATATAAACGGCGATGGGAACTTGGATTTCGTTATGGGAACAATGAGTAATAGGTCCCCAAGAACCTCCCTACTTCCGACTTTCATATACTTCGGATACCCGTTTAATATGGAAAATGTGGATACTATTTTCCCCTCATCAAACGAAACGCCTTACGTTGCGGATCTTAACAATGATGGTTATCTGGATATAATAACCGGTGTTTGGAGAGATTACGATTTTTCCAACCTTTTGACCTGCTCTTGGGTATATTGGGGATCCAATGAGAGTTGGAGCGATTCAAACAGAGTTTGCTTGCCCGGGGCGGGTACGCATCCCGTTTTTTCGGCGGACCTTAATAGGGACGGATTTTTGGATGTTTTCGTCGGCAATCTATACTACCCAGGATACTTTCCCCCCATATACCCACCTAAGGTATATAAAAACTTCGGATACGGCTTCGATTCAACGTTTTTTGATGCAATATTTTTCAAGGATAGCCCCTTTGATTCCGTAGGAACCTATGGTGCCACAGTGGCGGATCTAAACAACGACGGATACTTGGACATAATAGGGTGCGCTTACGGCTATGGGGTGGTTATGTGGGGAAGCGAAATGGGTTATTCACCTTTCAACAAGCATGAATTTTTATCTTTAAGGGATTGCAGGAACGTCCAGGCTTACGATATAAATGGGGATGGGTGGGTGGATGTGATTTTTGGTGAGAAGGCTCCCCTTTCCGACTGGAGAAACGGTAGGATAACGATTTACTTTAACAACGGTGGAAACTTTTCCGAATCTAACAAGCTCGTAATACCTTCAAGTACGAATTATGGGATTTTGGTTATGGATTTTGATGGGGATGGGAAACCTGATATTCTTTCTTCAAGGAAGGAGATAGATAGCTCAAGCATATATTGGAACATTGGGCCTCCAACGTTCTTTGATACCTCAATAAAAACCAACCTTTATTCTGTTAAGGCTTCAAGAAATTTATCCGTACAGATCTTCGGAAATATTTACAACAGAAAAAATAGGTTTTACTTTTTACTGCCCCCAAAGCCCTCGCCGATTTTTACATCCGCCTTATCTGTGGTTCAAACTTTTGGGAATTTTCCTTCATGTTGTACGTTAAAAATTTACGTAAGACCTTACAGGGAAATCTGGGGGGATTTTGTTGAAGTTCCCATAAATTCGGAATTTTATAATCCTTACCTTTCCTATATGGACAGCTTTCAAATTCTCCTTGTAGTTTCCACAAACTTTGCGGGTACATCAAAATTCTTAATTGATAGCATAAGAGTTGGGTTTGATGTTTCCGATAGAGAGCTTAAATTCATCGAGAAAGGAGGAACAAGAACGGAAAACTTTGAAATTTATGATGTTCTGGGAAGGAAAGTAAAAGAAACAAGAAGGGGGATCTATTTTTTCGTTGAAAGAAGGAAGGTGAAAAAAGCGATCCTTAGATGAGCATCTATATAATACCCGTTTATGATCAACAGAGAATTTCTTTTAAAGCTCCTTTCTCAAGTTGGACCTTCGGGAGATGAGGGTAGGGCTTCAAGGGTTTGGCAGGAGGAAGCAAAAAATTTCGCAAAGAAGGTATATACGGATACACATGGAAACACTTACGCGGAGTTTGGGGATGGAAAACCCACCTTAATGTTGGCGGGGCATATAGACGAGATAGGTTTAATGGTTCAGTATATCGACGATAATGGGTTTGTTTATATAAGCGGTGTTGGGGGTTGGGATCCACAAGTTCTGGTGGGACAGAGGGTGAGGTTCATAGGGAAGGATGGGAAGGTGGTAAAAGGTGTGATTGGGAGGAAACCCATACACATTCTAAAGCCCGAGGAGAGAGATAAGGCGGTTAAGATGGAGGAGCTATGGGTGGATTTCGGCATGACAAAGGAGGACCTTGAGAAGGTTATATCCGTTGGGGATTATGGGGTTTTGGATTGGGATGGTGAATTCCTCACAGATTTCAGGCTCGTCTCAAGGGCCCTTGACGATAGGATAGGCGCCTTTATTGTCCTTGAAGCTCTGAAATTTTACGCTCAAAATCCCGGGGAGACAAGGGTTGTATCGGTAGCCACGGTTCAAGAGGAGATAGGGCTTAGGGGTGCAAAGACCAGTTCTTACTTTTTAAACCCGGATATCGCCATAGCGGTTGATGTGACGGTAGCTACGGATTATCCAGGCGTTGATAAAAGAATGATAGGGGATATAAAGCTAGGTGGGGGTCCGGTTTTGGCAAAGGGACCCAACATAAACCCCGTTGTTTTTGAACTCTTGCTTGAGACCGCAAGGGAGGAGGGAATAACCATCCAGATTGAGGCTTCACCCAGGGGAACACCAACGGATGCGAACTTTATACAGATGGAAAGGGGAGGGATCCCTACCGCATTAATTTCCATACCTTGCAGGTATTTGCACTCACCCTCCGAGATGGTGGATATAAGGGATGTTGAAGGGGCAGTTAAGCTCATATCATCTTTTGCCAGAAAAATTTCGGGCAAAACAAAAGAGGATTTTATACCCTGGTAGAATATGAAGGCTTTAGCCAAGACGAAGGGGGGACCGGGGTTACAGCTTATAGATGCTCCGGTCCCAAAGCCCAAATTTGGTGAGGTTTTAATAAAGGTAAAATATGCCTCAATATGTGGGAGCGATGTGCATATATACAAATGGGATGAGTTTGCCCAAAGCGAGATAACAAAGTTCCCAAGGATCATAGGACATGAATCCGCAGGGGAAATAGTGGAGATAGGTGAGGGAGTTGAAGGTTTAAAGGTCGGGGACTTCGTCGGGATTGAAACCCACATAGCATGTGGAAAGTGTTATCAGTGCAGGATAGGAAAGAAGCATGTTTGTAAGAATGTAAAGATCTTGGGTTTCCATAGGGATGGAGCATTCGCGGAATATATGACCATACCTGCGGAAAATGTCTGGAAGATACCGGAATCAATACCAAAACATTGGGTTCCCCTCATGGAGCCTATGGGAAATGCGGTGGATACCGCCCTCGCGGGTGATATAGTTGGTGCGGATGTTTTGGTGGTGGGAACGGGACCAATAGGGGCGATGGCGGTTGCAATAGCAAAGGCTGTCGGAGCTGGAAAAGTTATAGCAACGGACATAAACGATTTTAGGTTGAATATAGCAAAGAAGATGGGGGCGGATTACACCATAAATCCCGAGATAGAGAGCCTGAGGAGTGCGGTTATGGATATAACGGGGGGAAAGGGGGTTGATGTGGTCCTTGAGATGTCCGGAAATCCCAACGCCTTAGAGAATGCCCTAAACCTATTAACAAACGGTGGATGGGTTGGTTTGCTCGGACTTTACGGGAAGAACAGGATAGATTTCCCGATGAACTCCGTAATAATGAGGGGGATAACCCTTTACGGGATAACGGGAAGGAAGATGTTCTCAACTTGGGTAAAAACTACCGCCCTTCTTGAAAGTGGAAAGGTGAATCTGGAACCCCTCATTACCCACAGGATAACCCTTGATGAGTACAAGGATGGCTTTGAGGCTATAATGAACGGTTCCGCAATGAAGGTGATGTTTGAGATAGGTTAACGGGTATATAATACCATCTTATGAAGAGGTTTTATTTTCTCCTTTTGACGGGTTTGGTAATATGCGGATGCAAGGAAACCAAGGTTCCCCATACCTCCGTGTTCGGCGTGGGTGGATCTACGGGACCTGCTTTGAGGAGCCTTTACTCCCTCCTTCCCTCCAACATAACCCCACCAACTTTCCCTTCCTTCCTTGACAGCATAAAATACGAGACAGCGATTTTTAAGATCTTGGTGGATGGGCAAGAAGATCCAAACGCGGAGGTTCTAGTGGGTTCAACCAGGTTAAGCTATTCTTCCGATAAGGGTTTGTACATGCTTGTGGATTCAAACGGAATACCCAAACCTATAGAACTTTCTGTCGGAACGGAAATTTCCATACGTACCAACAAGTACAATGAAAGCATAAAATTCAGCCTTCCCGCATTAAATCCTCCGGACAGCATAGCGGTTGATACCGGGATAAGGGTTGGGGATTCCATAAGGGTTTCCTGGAGCTCCGTATCCGGTGCGGATTCAATACAGGTTTTCTTCAAGCTCAACGATAAGGATCCATACATAAAGAACTTACCCCCCACCGCAACTTATTATTACATACCGTCCTCTTATGTTAGCGATACCGGAACTGCCTTCCTGATGATTAACGCACTAAAATACTTGAAAATCCAGGATGCCCTTCCCCCCTCAACCATGCTTTTGATAAAGGGCAAAGCCTATCCCCTGCCCATAAGGGTAAGGTAATGCATAGTTCGGTTTATGAGAACCTTTTAAAGGGGAATTTAAGGGGGCTTTTATTTTCAGGTTCTTCAAGCGAAGAATTTGCAGAGGTTGATTGGCTTGAATTTCCAAAGGGAAACATAAAAAAGCCGTTTATAGCGGTTGATGGTTCTTACAAAAGCGCAGTCAGGGATTTTGGGTTAATATACGTTATAACGGGACTTGCGCTCTATCAAAATGGGGGAATGATAAAGGATAGGGGGCTATCCTTCGTTGATATAATGGAAAAAAATATCTTCAGACAGAAGCACCTATCCGACTTCCTTTCTATGTTTATGAAGTTGGCGGAGGTAAAAAACCTTTTGAGGATTTTGAGAGATATGAATGACGATCACATCATCCTTATGGATGGCTCCTTTATAAGCGATGTAATAACCCCACAACCAACATATGAATGGGTTAGCCACTTGGGGGTTGAAAGGGAGGAATTGGAAAGGTGCGAAGAAAAACTCTCGGAGATTTCCGAAGAGATTGAAGGGAATTTTTGGAAGGAAGATTTCGCCTTTGTTTATCTTGCGGAAAACTTTTTAAAAGAAAGCCTACCCATACGAGCTTACGCGGTTATTAATCTCCTATATTACGAATACTTGCTCGCCTTAAGGAAGCTAACCGAACTCCAAAACCCCATATTTTTCATAGCCAAGGATTCCTTCTCTTCGGATTTCGTAAAAGCTTGGGGGATAAAGGAATTTTTGACGGATCAGGTGATGTTCAATACTTGTACAAGAGGGATACCCGGTTATGCGTCTCCAATACCCGCAATCCTTGAAGAAAAAAAGAAGTATTTACCCTCGAGTTTTGTGGGAATATTGGATGTGGAAGTTTATCAGACCTTCGTCCGCTTTACGCCAGGGGCGGTTTCAACTTACAAGGTTGAGATCCTGAACGTCCCAAAGGAAGAGATAGGAATTTACCTATCCCATATCGCAAATATCTCGCCAGAAGGATATCCATTTTTGCTTATAAAGGCTCATAAAGAAGTGGTTATAACGGAAAGGGATATAGAAAGGATTGGGGATAAGTTATATCCCTTGGCAAAATCGCCCAGATTTTACCTCAATGGATAAACCCTTCTTCATAGCCGGACCCTGCGTAATTGAAAGTGAAGCTTTGGTTATGGAAACCGCGGAAAAATTAAAGGAGAGTTCGGAAGATTTAAGGATAGAACTTTTCTTTAAATCCTCCTACGACAAGGCAAATAGGACATCAATAAGTGGGTTTAGGGGACCGGGTTTGGAAAGGGGTTTAGAGATCCTTGCGAGGGTTAAAGAAAGGTTTAATTTAAAAATTTTAACGGACGTTCACGATATGCACGATATACCGAAGGTTGCTGAGGTTGTTGATGTGATACAAATACCCGCCTTCCTTTCAAGACAAACGGATATGCTTGTTTTAGCGGGCAGGACGGGCAAGATAGTGAATATTAAGAAGGGGCAGTTTATGTCCCCGAATGAGGCGTTAAAAGCGATTGAGAAGGTTAAGAGTGTGGGGGGTGAGGTTTGGATAACCGAGAGGGGAACAACCTTTGGATATAACGATCTTGTGGTTGATTTTAGGAATGCGGTTTGGTTGAGGGGTTATGGGGCAAAAGTGGTATATGATGCAACCCACTCTTTACAGAGGCCCGGGATCTCGGAGGGTTCGGGTGGTTATAGGAAATTGATAACACACTTGGCAAGAGGAGCCATTGCGGTGGGTTTTGATGGGATCTTTTCCGAGGTTCATCCGGATCCAGGAAAAGCTCTATCCGATGCAAGCACGCAAATACCCTTAAAATTTTACAAAAACTTCGTTGAGATGATCCTTGAAATTTGGGAGGCATCTAAGAAATGGTACGATTTTGAGTTTCCCGATTGACCAACCACCTCAAAAGCTCCCCGGCAAGTGGCAAATTGTCCATCATAACGTGTTCAACGTTTATTCCAAGCTTTAAGGATAATACTTCTTCCGCTAAGGCTTTTGTCACATCCAAACCCCTCCCAGCCAAAATTTCCATTTTAACATTTTCCGGGATTTTTACCCTGAATCCCTCCAAAAAATTTATATCCCTCTCCCCCCTTATGGGCGCGATGCTTACGAAGATCTTGGCGGGTTTTATCCCCTCCCTCTCGCAAAGCCCATAATAACCTTCAAGGGTCCTTTTCAAGCTTTCCATCTCGAATATTATTTGGGAAATAAATCCGTCAAATCCCCAAACCGTTCTCTTAAAAAGCCTAAAATCCTCACCTTCCCTTGAAAATATCGCTATTCCATAAACCTCCCTAAAGTATCCCTTTGCCAATCTAACCACCCCCTCTTTCTTACCTACGTTAACCAAAGCAACCTTGTCCGTAATTTCGTATATCTCACAGAAAATTTCCTCAAGATCTCCTTTGATTGGTGAAACAACCTTGTCAATTATCACATCCATCTTTTCATTTATTCCCTTTATGGTCTTTGCGAACTCAATCGGTGAAACCTTTTCCCTCTGGGGAACCTCGGGAATGTTCATTATCCTCAACCCAGCACTTTCTAAGATCCTTACGAACTCTTCCGCCCTCTTCCTTATCCTTTCCTCATCCCATCTCAAGGGTGGGGGAACCGCGGTGAAGATGATCATATATCCTTACAAGTTTATCGGCTATCTTTTCCGGCGAGAACCTTTCCCTTATCATTTCCTGTCCCCTTAATACCATCAACTTCGCATCTTCCCAATTTGAAAGGAGTTTTTCTATAGCATCCGCGATCGCCACTGGATCCTTTTCTGGGACCAATATCCCAGTTTTGCCATCCTCAACTATATCTGGAATCCCGCCCACATTGCTCGCTATAACGGGAAGTCCGAAGGATAAAGCCTCAAGAAGTACGACCCCCAACCCCTCGGTATCCCCCCTTGAATCCACTATTGAAGGTAGAACAAATATATCCGCCCTTTTGTACTCTTCCATTAAATCTTCGGCGCTCAATTTTCCCAGGAACTTAACGGAATCCAAATCCTTTGCGGAATTTTTCAAACTTTCCATAAGGGGACCTCCTCCCACGATTCTAAGCTCAGCCCTTATCCCCCTTTCCTTCAATATCCTCATAGCCCAGATCAGGTAAATTACCCCCTTCCTCTCCACGAGCCTCCCGACGAAAAGGATCCTCGGATTTTCCGGCTTTTCTTTTGGTGGGAAAAATTCCTTAAATTCAAGGGCGGAGGAGTAGGGAAGTATTATCACATTTTTCTCACCTAAAAGTTTTGCGGAATAACTTGATATTGCGGTTTTAACGTTCGCGGTTTTAACCAAAATTTTTAAGACTTTCCCCAATATTCCCAGACTTTCCGCGAGTTTTATCTCAACGGTATAGTAAGAATGCACCACAGGTGTCCCCTTAACCTTGAAGGGTAGGGAAAATAGGGAGAGGGGTATGGGCCAGTGAACGTGGATCACATCGTAATTTTCCTTCCCCGAGAGGATCAGGGCGTTTAAAAAACCCGATGTTATGTAGAAGGGTATTAGGAACTTTGCCCATCTGTTGATTTTCAAAAGCTCGGGGATGGCGGTTTTATATCCCAAAATTTCTCCCTTGGGGAAAAAGTAGGAGAAGCGATGAACGTAAAGATCCCCAAACCTCTCCCCCTCCCTTCCCAAATACCTCGGGCAAAAAAGCTCTACTTTTACCCCTTTCCTCTCAACCTCCCTTAAAATCCTCCAAAGCCAAGGCGTTAAAACCTCCGCCTCCTCCTCGCTATACGGACATGCGGTTAAGATATGTAAAACCCTCAACTACCTTTGGTCAAGTGGTATATATTTCTTATCCAGCTCCCCCTTGTATATTGAGGATGGCCTAAAGATCCTGTTATCCTCAAGGTATTCCAAAACGTGAGCCGCCCAACCCGCCACCCTTGATATTGCGAATATAGGGGTAAACAGATCCGTGCTTATTCCAAGGGCGTTATAAACTATTCCGGAATAGAAGTCCACGTTGGGGAATATTCCCTTCTGAGCCACCTTCTTCATCATATACTCCTCAACCTTTACCGCAATCTCATAGTATTTGCTCTCTTTTGAAAGCTCCTCCGCGAACTTCTTCAATATCCTCGCCCTTGGGTCGTAAGCCTTATATACCCTGTGCCCAAATCCCATTATCTTCTTCTTCTGTGCCAAGCTTTCCTCTATGTACTTTTCCACGTTATCAACCGAACCTATCTCGTCAAACATCTTTAAAACCGCTTCGTTTGCTCCCCCATGTAAGGGTCCCTTTAGTGCTCCTATCCCCGCAACTATGGCGGAGTACATATCCGATAGCGTTGATGCGACGACTAGGGAGGCAAAGGTTGAAGCGTTCATCTCGTGGTCCGCATGGAGTATTAGGGCAACATCCATAACCTTACCTTCGTACTTGGTGGGAATCTTACCCGTAAGCATATAGAGGAAGTTTTCCGCGTGGGATAGGGAGGGGTTGGGCCTTACTATGTCAAGGTTTTTCCTAACCCTGTCAAAGTAGGCAACTATGGTTGGAAACTTCGCTATTAATCTTAAGGCTATCCTGAACTTCGCGTCAAGATCGTCCCTCCTTGCATCCTCGTCGTAAGATTCGAGGAGGGATACCACGGATCTCAGGGCGCTCATAGGGTGGGTTTGAGGGGGAAGATCGTAAATAAACCCTATCACATCTTCGGGTAGGTCCCTTGAGCTCCTCAAAGCCGCGTCAAATACCTTCAGCTCTCCCTTCGTCGGAAGCCTCCTTAGAAGTAGGGATAGCGCCACCTCTTCGTATGTGGAGTTTTCTGCCCATTCCTCTATGGGAATCCCAAGGTAATAAAGCTTACCCTCCTGACCGTCTATATATGTTAAAACGCTTTCCGCAGCTGGCACATCCTCCAAACCTTTAGAAAATGGATACTCTTTCATAGCCTATGTATTCTAAGCCTGAAACCTAAAGTGCAACCCTATAATACCCGCCTATGGATCTCAAAAAGCAAAACATCATCATAACGACGGTGAATGTGATCCTCGCCATCATCCTAATAATCATCCTCGCAAGGCCCGGGCAGAAACCTAAGGAGATAGAGGTAAATTTGGCGACAATAGAGGATATATCCAGCCTACCTTATTGGATAGCGTACGAGAGGGGAATTTTTGGAAATTATGGTGTAAAGTTTAAGCCGAACGAGGTAAGTAGGCCCCTTGACGAGCTTGAAAACACCATAAAGGGTAGCCTTTACGCCCTTTTCGGAATAGATTACACATATACTATCTTTAAAAATGCGGGGGATTTAAGCCTCGTGAGGGTTTTGTATTATGTGAAATCCTACGGGGATGGATTGGTGGTTAAGGATACTACGCTTAAGTTGGGGAAATTAAGCGGAAAAAGGATCGGATACAGCGAAAACACGAGGTATAACGTTTTGCTGGAGGAGGCTTTAAAGCTGGGTGGGGATACCGCGGTGGATTTCGTGGGTTTAACCCTTGAGGAGATGGAGAGCGCCCTTGATCAGGGTAGGGTAGATGCGATTTACGCGGTGGAACCCCTTTTGTCTTACCTTGAAGCTAAGGGTTATAAGGTGATAAAGAGGGAAGTGGTCTTTCCGAAGGATGTACCCATAATTCAGGGTATGGGAATAACATCGGCGGTTAACGTATCCTTGAGGAAGGACGCTATAAATAGGATAAAGGGCACCGTAAGGGACGCGGTGAAGTACTTAAAGGAAAACCCCCAGGAGGCAAAGAACATACTTAAAAACCGTTTAGGACTGAACCTTAGAGAATTACCGGAGGTTGTTATCCCAACAAACCTTGATGACTTCAAGAAGATGAACGAATACCTAATATCCAAGAAGCTTGTGCCATATAACACAATAAAGGTTGAAAATATCCTTTCCGAAAAGTAGTTTTTACGCCACCCTTTCGTCGGCTTTCATAATTTTTGGGAATTCGCCCTTTTTCCTTCCCCTCCTTCCCTTTTTGGGTTTCTCCCTTTGGTTCAAGGCTTTAAGGGAAAGTCGTAATCCCTTTCTCCTCTCCTTCCTCATAGCTTTACCCTATTGGCTCTTCCACTCCCTATGGATCTACAACCTTGATGTTCCGAACAATATAAGGCCCCTTCTACTTTTGGGGGTTTTAACTATGTCCATAACCCTTTCCGCTATTTGGGCTTTCTGGGGTTGGGCGGTTTCAAAGTTTAAGGGTTTACCTGCGGTTCTTTTCGGTTCATTTTTATTCGTGTCCTTAGAGTTCATAAGGGGGGAAAATTTGGGGGATCTATCCTACCCTTGGGCTTTGGTGGGGGAGAGCTTGGTAAATTCACCTTTTTTGAAGCTTTCCGCCCTATTTGGCGTTTATTTCTTAAGTTTTTTCGTTGTCCTTGTGGGGGGTTTAATATCCCTATGGAGTTTGAGGTACATAATTTCGGCGCTAATAATGCTTTCCTTCGGTATTCTTTGGAATTTCGTTTATAAATTACCCGAGCCTTCGGGAGAGATAAAAGTCGCGATTTTACAACCCAACATCCTCCCGAGGTTAGATTTTGATCCCAAGGAATGGGAGGAGACTTTCAAGGCTTATAGGGAAATAACTGAAAATTTGGGGAAATTGGACCTCGTTGTAGCATCCGAATCCGCCTTTCCAGGAATACACACGCATTCTCAAAATTCTCAAAAGATAGTTTCCGAGATCTTGGAGAGAACAAAGGCGCCTATACTCTTTGGGACCGGAGGGGTTGAGAGGGATACGATCCTTAGGTACTACAATAGGGCTTTGTTGGTGGATACGAGTGGTAAAATAGTGGGGTTTTACGATAAGGTGCGTCTTGTACCTTTCGGCGAAAACCTACCTTTTTATGAATTCTTACCCGAATTTATCAGGGAGATAGAGCTCGGGCAGGGGAATTACAGTAGGGGCAGGGGTTTTTATCCGATAAGCTACGGTAATTTGAAGATAGGGGTTATGATTTGCTACGAATCCATATTTAGCGGTATAGGTAAAAGGTTGGTTGATAACGGGGCGAATGTTCTGGCGGTGATAACGAGCGATGGATGGTTTGGGAAAAGCTTGGGACCCGTTGAGCACTTTTATTTAGGGATCCCGAGGGCGGTTGAAACGGGTAGGTATCTAATAAGGTCCGCAAAGACCGGAATTTCCGCGATAATAGACCCGGAGGGTAGGGTGGTGGAAAGCTTGGAACTCTACATAAGGGGTAGCATAGTTGGGAGCGTTAAACTTTACGAGCATAGGACACCCTTCGTTTCATTTGGTTTCCTTTTCCCTTACCTCTGCCCGATCCTTTCCCTACTAATATGGATCTTAAGGAAAAGGTTTATTGGGCTTTCCTAAAACTTTTGTGCGCATTTGGTAGGCAAAACTGGTGGCCAAGGATATGGAATATTGCGAGCGTTGAGGATGAGGTGATATTGGGGGCGGTTTTGACGCAAAACGTAAGTTGGAAAAATGTTGAAAGGGTTTTGGAGAATTTAAAACAGATGGGAATAAGGAGCTTGGAGGAACTTTTGAAATTTGAGGATGGGGTTTTGGAAGAACTTTTAAAGCCCACCGCATTTGTGAAACGAAAAATCAAAACCCTGAGGGGGATATTTGGGGTTTTAAGATCGGGGAATTTGAGTAGGGGGGAACTTTTGAAGGTTTATGGGGTTGGCGAGGAGACCGCGGACGTAATAATGCTTTATGCATACAATTTTCCAACTTTCGTTATTGACGAATACACCCTAAGGTGGTTTGTGAGGTTTTTCGGCTTTTTGCCAAAAAAGGGAGAAATCAGGGAAATTTTGCACTTTGAAGATCTATTTTACCTAAAGGAAATGCACGCTTTAATTGATGAACTTGGAAAGAGATTTTGCAAAAAGGAGCCGTTATGTGAGAATTGTCCCTTGAGGGTTAAATGCTCTTTTGCGAGAAAATAAAAAAGGGGGCGGGCTTTCACCCACCCCCAAAAAGTTTTAAGGGTTTTTTATCTGATCACCACCTTCTCCCTTATTGCCTTTCCACCCGAGACAACCTCCACAAAATATACACCCCTTGAAACCTCAAGCTTAACCTCGTCCTTACCCTTTATGGACTTAACCATAACCCCGCTCACATTATAAACCTTCACCTCAAATTCTCCAGATCCGATAACTTTGATCCCACCTTTGTATGGGGTTATAATGCCACTTACAGGTTTGCAGGATTCGGAGATTCCAAGTTCATTATCGTCGGATAAAGGACAGGGAGCGTAAACAGGTAAAGTTGGGGATGTAACGATTGGATAAAAGGGGCCAAAGTATATCATGGAACGAACGGAAAGAGAAGGTGTAGTTACCGTTAGTGAAGGTGTTGTTACCGTTGGGCTTGCATTTATAACTATTCCACACAAACCTATATCTCCGTTCGCATCAGTCTTGATGAGGAAAGCATCATAAGCACCGAACGCTTCTGTATAACCCGCCACTATGTATCCGCCGTCTGATGTCTGTTGAACGGAATAAGCACCATCATAACCTGTTCCCCCGGAAGTTTTAGCCCATTGTATGTTCCCGTTCGCATCAGTCTTGATGAGCAAAATATCATACCAGCCCGCACCGAAGGAACGTGTACTACCTGCCAAAATGTATCCGCCGTCTAATGTCTGTTGAACAATAGCATATTCATCCATTCCTCCCCCGTAAGTTTTAGCCCATTGTACGTTCCCGAATGCATCAGTCTTGAAAAGCAACATATCAGTACTGCCCGCACCGAAGGAATATGTCTCACCCGCCACTATGTATCCACCGTCTGATGTCTGTTGAACGGAATAAGCCCAATTCCAATATGTTCTCCCGTAAGTTTTTGCGAATTTTACCGCGGCGTGAGCGTACTCTGTGAATAAGGCGACGAGGGACACACTTAAGAGGGCTAACATTAGCCCCCTAACCCATAGCGCGATAGTGCGTAAAATGTACATTTTCATATGCAAAATATTATAACGCTGTCCAATTCCCCTATTGCCCCCTTAAAATACCCAAACTATGCAAAGGGTTAGTCCCACGAGGATGAATCTTTTGGCGAGGAAGAGGCAGTTGGTGATAGCAAAGCAGGGTGCGGACCTTCTGAGGAAAAAGAGGGATGCCCTTTTGAGGGAATTTCAGAAACTTCTCTTACCAATAGTTGAAACCCATAGGGAGATTGATAGGCAGGCAAAGAGGGCGATAGGGGTACTTTCCTTGGCGTTGGGGTACGATGGTCCCGAAGCTCTACGATCCGCAGCTTTATCCATAGGTAGCAAGATAAATGTTAAAAAAACGGAGGTTAAGGTTTGGGGGGTTAGGATACCCGAACTTAAGGCGGAGAACCTTATCAAAAAGTCAAAGGAAAGGGGATATTCCCTTATCACGGTAACCTCAAGGATAGACCTAACCGCAAGCGTTTACGAGAGGCTAATACAGAAGATCTTTGAACTTGTACCCTTGGAGGCGAAGCTCAAGAAGCTTGGTGGCGAAATAAGGAAGACATCAAGGAGGGTAAATACCCTTGAGCAAAGGGTTATACCACAAATAATAGCGGAGATGAAGTTCATAAGACAGGTCCTTGAGGATAGGGAGAGGGAAGATAAGTTCAGGCTTAAGAGGTTAAAGGCGAAAAAAAGATGATAATTTTCTTGCTTTCGCAGTGGTCCTTTGGGCAGAACAAGGTTGAAGCTAAGGATATAAAGTGGAAGGTTTTGGATACGGAACATTTCAAGATATACCATTATCAGGGTGGGGAGGCTTTGGCGGATTTTGCATCCTTGGTTTTGGAGGAGGCTTTCAACGAGTTTAAGGACTATTTTCCGGGGGCGATAAAAAGCGGGGAAAAGATCCCAGTTTTGATATACGTATCCTATAAGGATTTTCAGCAAACCAACGTATCACCATACATAGTGCCGGAAGGTGTGGGGGGCTTTACGGAGGGTTTTAAGAGGAGGGTTGTGGTTCCCTTTGCTGGGAATTACGAAGAATTTAGGCATGTATTAAGGCACGAGCTGGTTCATGCTTTTCAGTTTGGCTATAGCAGGGGTCTAAGTGGTTTGATAGGTCAATCCCAACCTCCGCAATGGTTCATAGAGGGTATGGCGGAGTACCTCGCCCAACCTTGGAGCCTGAGGACGGAGGTTTATATGAGGGACCTTGTTGTAAATCTCAGGCTTCCAAGTCTTGAGGAGATGAACTACTATTCGGGATACATATCCTACAGGTACGGGCAAGCTTTTTTCAAGTTTTTGGAAGACACTTACGGGGAGAAGGCGGTTAGGGATTTTATTAGGTTGGGTTTGGGTGGGAACATAGACGCGGTTTTAAACAGGATAACGGGTAAGAGCTTTGCGGAGATTTCCGAAGAATTCTCTGCGTACATAAAGAGTAAGGTTTTGAAGGTTTTCGGGAAATACATTTTCCCTACGGATGCCAAGAGGATAACAAATAGGAGGGACAATTCCTTTATGAACGTGGGCGCGACGATATCTCCAGATGGCTCATACATAGCCTTCATCTCGGATAGGAAGGGTAGGATGGGGGTTTGGGTTTTGAATTTGGCAAACAGGAAGTTAAGGATGCTACAGGAGGGTGAAAGATCCCCGGACTTTGAAAACCTCCACGTTCTTAAACCCTCCCTAAGCATTTCAAGGGATAATCTCCTCGCGGTGATATCCCAAGGGACATATTCCGACATAGTGAGCGTTTATGATTTGAGGAGATTTAAGAGGGTTAAGAGGTTTGAGCTTAGGGGTCTTGATGGGGCGCACAGTGGGGAGATCTCGCCGGATGGCAAAAGGTTTGCCTTTGTGGGGTACAAAAACGGAATACCCGATGTTTTCGTCCTTGACCTCCAAAGCGGTGAGATAAAAAACATAACAAACGATCCATTTACGGAAGATGATCCGAGCTGGTTTGACGATAGCACGCTTATCTTTGTAAGCGATAAAAACGAATCGGGTAAAATTGGAAGCTACGCCATATTCAAGAAAACCCTAAGCGGTAAGGAAGAGAGGGTTTTCGGATATAGGAGATTTCTAAAGAAGCCTAAAAGGGTTGGGGAAAGGCTCGTTTTTATAGCGGAATACGAAGGGTGCGCCAACCTTTTCTCCCTTGAAAACGGAAAGACGAAGATTTTAACGAAATATTTTACGGAGATCGGAGATTACGATATTTCCGAGGGGGGAAGGTGGGTTATGAGCGCCCTTTGGGAGGGGGGATGGGATGTATTCTTTTTCTTAAAGTTCCCGGAGGATGGGGAAGAGGTGGCCCTTGAAAGCGAGGAGGGGACCCTCGTAGAGGAGAAGGATATTGAAGCGGTTAAGGAACCTCTGGGTTTCACCTTGGGTTTGGACTTTGCCTATGGGGGACTTTCTTACTCAAGCCTTTATGGAACCGCGGGTGCCCTGGTTATGCTATTTTCGGATATTCCTGGGGACAATTGGATAATAGCCCAGATAATAGGGCAGTCAAGTAGCATAGAAAATTCCCAATTTTTGATAAACTATTACAACTTCAAGGGGAGGATAGACAAGGGTTTAAACCTTTACCAGCTCTTTTACGTTAGGTACTTCAGGCCCTACTTTGTTTTTGAGAAGAGGCTTGGGGCGGACCTTTTCGCATCATACCCTTTCAACAGGTTCTTCAGGCTTGAAACCGGAATTTCCTACCATTACAACACCTGGGTAAAGCTTCACATTGATACCTTCGAATACTACTGCGGGATAAACTTCGGTCCGGATTGCATAATACCCAAGGTTGAGTATCCGAAGGGGTTTGATGGGTTTTTAGGTTTCTTTTACGACGATGTGATAATTAACCAGTACGGTTCCGCGGAGGGTATAAGGTGGCACTTTGGTTTATCTTCATATTTGCCATCCTCCCAGATTTTCAATACCTCCCTCCAATTCGTGGGCATGGCGTTCAAGAGCGTGACCTATCGGACCATTTGGGCGAACCTTTTCATATCCGCCAGGAGCTTTGGGAAACACGCGGAGCTATTCTTCGCAAGCGGTCCCTTCGGTATAAGGGCTTACCCCGAACCTTACTATATCTTTTACGATGCGGAGGAAGGAAGGTACGTTTACGCCCTTATGGGAAACAACCTCGTCCAATACACCACCGAGCTTAGGTTTCCCTTCATTGACAGGTTGAGGTTCGGTTTTCTACCCTTGGAGTTTAGAAATCTTAGAGCCCTATTATTCCTTGATGTTGGGAATGCTTGGTTCAGTGGGGATAAACCAGTAGGGGATAGATACGACTACTTTTACCCCATAAACTTTAGGTTTTTGAACAGGAATTACGAGGTTTTTGCGGATTTGGGGTTTGGATTAAGGTTTGGCTTCGGAAGTCCATTTTATATACCCATCAGGCTCGATTGGGCTTTCCCCGTGGATGAGAGGGGCATAGTTTTTCCCGGAAGATTAGTCTTATCCTTCGGATGGGACTTCTAAACTTTAAAAGGACGATTGGTCAGGAAACCGCAAAGGGAATACTGTCAAAATTAACGAATAACAAAGCAACTTTAATGTTCTACGGTCCCCCGGGTGTGGGAAAGGCCAGCTTGGCCCTTGAGTTCGCCCAGTCTTTGGTGTGCTCCTCGGAAGAGAAACCCTGCGGTGAATGCTACGGTTGTAAGGCTTTCGGAAACCTTAAGTCCCCGGATCTTATCATAATTTCTGACATAAAACCCCAGCCAGAAAAACCCAGGCCGGACGAGTTTTATAACCTTGAGGGTGATCTAACGATAAAACTCTCCCAAATTAGGGAGCTTCAGGCGGAACTTTCAAAATCCCCCTTTGAGTTTAAAAGAAGGGTGGTGATAATTATGAACATAGAGAACGCGAACCTCGAGAGTCAAAACGCCCTCTTAAAGGTCCTTGAGGAGGGTTATAAGGATACCGTCTTTATCCTGATCTCATCAAAGCCCACCTTCGTCCTTCCCACCATAAGGTCCAGGGCTATAAAGGTTAGGTTCTCCCCCTTATCCCCATCGGACTTCTCAAGGGTTATAGGTTTTTACGACGAAATTTTATATAAGATCTCAGAGGGAAGTCCGGGAATAGCGAAAAGCCTGATTCAAATGGGGGAGGACCTTCAAATTTCTTTGGATATATGGGAAAGGGTGATATTCGGGGATATATCCGCCCTAAGTCGAGGTTTAGAAATGTTTGACAAGTGGAAGGGACTTTTTTTGAGGATCGGATATTTCAAGGTTTCGGAAATTTACCTTTATTCGGGGGATATATCAAGTTTCCGAAGGTTTATATATGCCCTGAAGGACGTGGAGGTGGGATTTAGGAGGAACACCCGGGAGGAACTTTTGTACCTATCCGCATTATGGAATCACCCCTTCAGCGTGATTTAAAACTCCTTTAAAATATTTGTATATGCTTGCAATTTTGGGACAGATAACTTTGCCAAATTGGGATGCATTACTTACGAAGGATAAAAAGGATGCGGTGGTTAGGATCATATCCTTCGGTTTGCCAAAGCTTAGGTCGGTAGGAGATGTTGCGGTTGATTGGAACGTGGTAACGGGCTCGGGCTTCTTTATCGATAAAAACGGAAAGATAATAACAAACAGCCACGTTGTAAGGAACGGGAGGGTTATAGCGGTGATTTTACCTGGACCTTCCGCCACGAACTTCAAGGAGCTCGTTGATAGGCTATATTTTGCGGAGGTTATATACGACGACCCGGATAACGATATAGCTGTACTAAAGGTGACGGGGGAAAACTTCAAGACGTTAAAGTTATCCTCGAGGGATAGCTTAAGTCAGGGGGAGCCGGTTGTGGCGTTAGGATACCCTGGAACCTCTTATCACGATAATCAGCTTAAGGTTATGTTTGGATTTGTAGCATCCGATAAGGGTGCTAATCCCATATCCCTGAATATGAGCGTAAATCCTGGGAATAGCGGGGGACCAGTTTTGGATAGGAACGGGGAGGTTGTGGGGGTGATATTCGCAAAAGAGGGTATGGGGAGGGAGGCTATATCTTATGCGGTACCTTCATCCGTTGTAAATAAGGTGCTGAAAAAGGTTGAGATAAGGGAATTTAAGGGGAAATATTCGGGGACACAACTTTACGAGGCTTACGAGGAGCTCGGGAGGGGCCTGATAAAGGCACTGTTCTTTGAGGATTACAACTCCGCCCTAGAACACGCACAAAAGGCAATAGAGATGGATGACAATTACGCGGAGGGGCACTTTTTTTACGGCTTTTTGGCTTACAAGTATAACGCGTACAAAATAGCGGAAAGGGAGTATAACACCGCCTACAAGCTCAAACCTTCCCTATTTGATGATAACTACAACAAGGAAACCGTTGAAAAGCTCTTAAACATAGGGAAGGATAGCACGGAAAACAAAGAAGAAGATGAGGACAAAGCGGAGAAAGAAGAAAAAACTTACATACAACCCGTAATTTCAACGCCAAGACAGACGAGGAAGGTGGAATTCGGGGCTTACATCCTTAGGGGGTACTTTGAGGATTATATAAGCGGAAGTCAATCCCTTCCCCCTGACGACAGGATGGAGGTTTTCCTTGGGGTGGATCTAAGGTTATGGGGTTTGTGGCTTTACATTGTTAAAAACGCATCCTTCGGTTTGGGTTTATCCTCTTCCTTCTTAAAGGTCTTGGCGTTTTATAAGGGGTACGAGAGCCTTAGGCTTGAGGGTATTTATAACCTTAGGTCCTTTAAGTTTTCCGCGGGCCTTGGGGTCCTTAGGGAAGGGAACAAAAACCCGGTATCCTTCAGGTTTTCGGCATATTACAAGGCAAAGGATAACCCCTGGTTCTTTACCGCATCCCTTGAGAGGATAAAGGCTTACGAGCTCTCAGAATTGATTGAAAATAAAAGGAGAGGATTCAATCCCCTAATCGGACTCGGACTTGGCTTCCTCCTTGAAATTCAGTAGCTTAGGCTTGATGGAGAAAATATCTATCCCATCCTTATCTTTAACGAGCTCCCTATAAACGAAAACCCTACCCGTCCAACTCAAACTAACAAAAACCGCAAGGCATAAAATTAGGGTGAAGACGTACCAAAGGGAGAGGATTTTTGAGTAAGCGTCCGTTAGGGGTGTTGGGATGGGGGTTCCGACGAAAACCAAGAACTCTTTGGGAAGGATGAAGGAGAGGAAGTTGGAAAGGTAGGGGTGAAGTTGGGGTAGGGAGCCGAGGTCTATGTTAGGATAGAGTAAAAACTTCAGGCTCGGGGCAAAGAAGGTTAGGATTTTGCTTGTGAGTAGAACGGCCCTAAGGAAGAGGAAGGAGAAGGCGGAGAAAACCACAAGGCTAACTATGAGGTTAAGGAGTTCAAGGAATAGGGCTTTGAAGGGTCTCTCGTTCAGGACTGTAAAGCCCTCGTAGAATATATCAAAGGTGTCTCCCTCAAAGGATGTGGCGGTTATTGGACCGTATATGATCCCAACAAGGAAACCAACGAGCATATAAAGGAACATTGCGGAGAGGATGAAAAGGAAGGGGAAGGCGAGGAAAAGAATTATTGCGGTTGGGTAAAAAAGCGGTTTAAAGTTGGCGGTGAAGGAGAATAAGAGGTGGAAGAATAGCAAAAGGAGGAAGGAGGAGAGGAGGGTTAGGGTGGTGGTTATGAAAAGCCCGGATTTTTTAAAGGATTCCTTAAGGGCATCAAGGAAGGGATAGAAGGGATCCCCCCTCTTTTCCTCAAGGGTAAGCCTTGAGATCCCTATGCCAGCGCAAAAGTAGGAGAATACAAAGAGGTATATCCCCAAGAACCATAGGGCTTTGCCCGTAAGGTTGAACCTATCAAAATCCGTCCTAAAGAATACGTCCCCACCCCTCTCCGCGATGAATTCGGGAAAGGTTTTAGCCCATGTGGGTACGGGGAAGAAGCGGTGGATCTCCCAAACCCTAAAAATGTCAAGGCCTGAAGAGAAATAGGCTAGGTAGGTGAAGAGGGAGTAAAGGGCAAGGCCTAAGGATACGAAAATTAGGGCAATAGAAATTTTCTTCATGGTCAGCGCCTTATATGGTGAGTTTATGATCCCCATCATTTTTCCCTCGCCAAAAGGTGGTAAAGTACAGACATCCTCACCGCAACCCCATTCCTAACCTGATCCAATATAACCGTGTTCCTCCTTTCATTCACCTCCCAATCCATCTCCATCCCCCAATTTACCGGTCCCGGGTGCATTATTAGGGTACTTTCCGGTATCCTCGTGAGCCTTTCGGATGTGATTCCCCAGAACATCCTATACTCCCTCTGGGAGGGTATAAAACTTCCCTCCATCCTCTCCCTTTGAAGCCTCAGCGCCATTATCACATCCACCTTATCAATATACTCATCAAGTTCGACTATCTTCGCTCCCAGCTTTTCAAACTCCTTCGGAACCAAGGTGGGGGGACCGGAGAAATAAACTTCGCAGTTGAACTTCCTCCAAAGGAAAAGGTTTGAGCGGGCGACCCTTGAATGCAAAATATCCCCAACAATTAGAATTTTTAACCCTTCCAACCTACCCAGATGTTTCCTAACGGTAAAGGCATCCAAAAGCGCTTGGGTTGGATGCTCGTGGGCACCATCCCCCGCGTTTATCACCTTTGCGTTGGTATGCTTTGCCAAGAAGTGGGGAGTTCCCGGAGATGTAGCCCTAACGACTATGGCGTCTATTTCCATAGCCTGAAGGTTAAGGAGGGTGTCCAATAGTGTTTCCCCTTTTTGCATGGAGGACCTTGATGGGGAAAAGCTTACGGTATCCGCTGAGAGCCTCTTTGCCGCCATCTCAAAGGAAATCTGCGTTCTCGTTGATGGTTCAAGGAACATAAGGAGGACGGTTTTACCCTTTAATGTAGGAAGCTTTTTTGAGGGCTGATCAAGGATTTTAAGGAAGATTTCGGCGGTATCAAGGATCTTCAATATATCCTCTACGGATGTGCTTTCAATGTCCAAAAGATGCCTCATTAACCCGCTATTTTAAACCCGTCCGCCTTAAAATAATCCGCTATGTCTGAACTTTGGAAATTGGGTGTAATGTTTCTCATTGCCTTGATTTTGGGATACTCCGGTGTGATTTTATCCTTCCTATTGGGTCCTAAAAGGCCAAATAAGGAAAAGCTTGAGCCTTACGAATCTGGTGTAAAGCCGGGAAAATGGCCAAAGGGCAGGCTCGCGGTTAAGTATTTCTTGATAGCTTTAATCTTTTTGATCTTTGATGTGGAAGCTATTTTGTTGTTTCCCTGGGCTTTGCATGTGGGGGATTTGAAGGTTTTGGCGGCGATTGAGGGGGGTTTCTTTATATTGGTCCTTCTTGTTGGATATGTTTACGCTTGGGGTAAGGGAGCGATAAGGTGGTTATGAGGGCGGGGAAAAAGGATTATTACGAGATCTTAGGAGTTTCCAGGGATGCGACTAAGGAAGAAATAGATGCCGCTTTTGCCCGCCTTGCAATGAAGTGGCACCCAGATAGGGTTCCCCCCGAGATGAAGGAGGAGGCAGAAAAAAGATTTAAGGAAATAAGCGAGGCTTACGCGGTCCTATCCGATCCACAAAAGAGGGAGATGTACGATAGGGGAATAGATCCGGAAAGCGGAGCTTACGATACTGGCTTTGACTTCTCCCAAATGAACCTTGAGGAGATCTTTGAAAGGTTCTTCGGAGGGGATATATTCGAAACATTCTTTGGCGGAAGGAGGGAAAGCTATGAGGATCCGGATGTTCACGTTGAGGTTGAACTTTCCCTTGAGGAGGTAATAAAGGGGACGGAAAGGGTGATCCATTATAAGAGAAAGGTAAAGTGCGATGTATGCGGGGGGGAGGGGATCGTTGATGCGAGGACATGCCATACATGTGGGGGTAGGGGTAGGGTAAGGAAGGTTAATAGGACCTTTGTGGGCTTCTTTTATGTTGATACGGTTTGCGATAGCTGTAAAGGTAGGGGGGTTGTGGGAAAAGCCTGTCAAAAGTGCGGTGGGAGGGGTTTTGTTTGGGAGGAAGTTAAGAGGTCCTTTAAGATTCCAGCTGGGGTTTCGGATGGGCAGAAGGTAATTTATAGGAACTGGGGGCATTTTAACACCGGAAGGTTGGTTATACACATCAGGGAAAAGCCTCATCCGAAGTTTGAAAGGAGGGGGAACGACCTGATATACAGGATGGAAATGGAACCGCCTTTGGCGGTATTGGGTGGGGAAATGGAGTTTGAACATATCACGGGAGAAAGGATAAAAGTGAGGATCCCGGAGGGGGTTCAGAATGGTGAGGTCTTTGCAAGGTTTAGGGGGAAGGGGATAAATGGGGGAGACCTTTTAATTTATGCGGTGTTAAGGGTGCCAAAGAATTTGAGCAAGGAGGAGAGGGAACTTTACCGGAAACTTTTGGAAATTTCAAGGAGGAGAAATGAAGGTTGAAGGAAGTGGGGTGATAATAACGGGCGCAACATCTGGAATAGGGTACGAAATTACGAAGTTGCTTTACAATAAGGGGGCGAGGATTTTGGCGATAGGGAGGAACGAGTCCGCCCTTGAGGGATTAAAAAAGGAATTTCCCAATTTGAAGGTTTTAAGGGTGGATCTCGCGGATAGGAAGGCAAGGAAGATCATAATACCCTATGCCCTTGAGGTTCTTGAAGATCTTTCCATTTTAATAAACAACGCTGGGGTTGGGTACTTTGGTAAAACTTTGGGTTCAAACCCAGAAATTCTTGATAGGGTTATGGAGGTAAACTTCTGGGCGCCCTTGGATCTGAGCCTTAGTTTCGCAAGCATAAAATCGGGTCAGAAGTCCATAATAGTTAATATAATCAGCCTTATAGCGTTCATTCCCCTGCCAAAGTGGAACATTTACGCGGTTTCAAAGTCAGCGGAGAGGGTATTTTTCATATCCCTTAGGGAGGAGTTGAGAAAGTATGGGATAAAGGTTATTAACCTCTATCCCCCGGCGGTAAAAACCCCCTTCTTTGAAAATTCCTTGGGTGAAAAACCTAAGCCCGTGGGGTTTATGGTGGATCCGCAAAAGGTGGCAATCAAGGTTTTAAACGCCATCGAGAGGGAGAAAGAAGAGGTTTTCCTTTCTTTTCGGGATTTCATAATCGCGAAAATTGGAAGCTTATTCTCCCCAACCATATCAAAGTTATACGGTTTTAGATGAGGGCTCTAAAGCCTGAGGATCTTGAGAATTTCTCAACGATCCTGTGCGACTTGGATGGTGTGGTTTGGAGGGAAAAAAATGTTATATGGGAAAACGTCAATGCTTTGAGGGAACTGAAGGGTAGGGGTAAAAGGCTTATATTCATAACGAACAATTCCTCAAGGAAACCCGATGATTACTGGGAAAGATTGAGGGAATTGGGTATAGAGGCGGATATGATAATAACCTCCTCTACAGCAACCGCGAATTATCTTGTTAAAAGGGGGATAAAGAGGGTTTATGCTATAGGGGAGGAGGGGTTGTTTTGGGCTCTTGAAAGTAATGGGATAGAGATTTGCGAGGAAGAACCACAAACGGTGGTGGTTGGGATAGATAGGACTTTCAATTACGAAAAACTAAAAAAGGCTTCAAACTTCGTTTATTTTGGAGCTTTGTTTGTTGCGACAAACTTGGATGCGCATGTTAGGGAGGAGAATGGGATCCTTCCGGGTGCCGGTTCAATAGTATCCGCCATATCGTACGCAAGCGGGAAGAAACCCGATGTTGTTATAGGAAAACCTAATAGGTACATATTTGAAAACTTAGATTTAAATGGTGCGGTTTTGATAGGGGACAACCTTGAAACGGATATATTAGCGGGAAAGAACTTGGGGATCCCTACGGTTCTTGTGTTAACCGGTGTGCATAAATTGGAAGATGTGGAAAGGCTCAAAATTGAACCCGACTTTTATGTGGAGAACCTTCAGCAACTTTAAAATTCCCATATGAAAATTCCAAAATTTTCCCTAAAGGGGACGGATGAAAAGGTTCATTCTTCGGAAGATCTCAAGGGTGAATACGGAAGTGTGATAATCTTCTGGTGTAACCACTGCCCTTACGTTAAAGCTTGGGAAAAGGAGGTTTTAAGGATAGTGGAAAATTACAAGGATAAGTTCGGCTTCGCATTCATAAACTCCAACGACCCAAACAAGTACCCCGAAGACTCCTTTGAGAACATGAAGAAGAAAAACTATCCCGTTCCTTATCTATTTGATGAGACGCAGGAAGTTGCCAAAATGTTTGGAGCGGAGAGGACACCCCACGTTTTTGTATTTGATAAGGATGGGAATTTGGTTTATAAGGGGGCAGTAGACGACGATTACGAAGGAAATCCAAAGAAAAGGTATTTAATTGAGGTTTTGGATGCCCTAATATCGGGTAAAGAAGTCCCCTATATGGAGACCCCCGCGGTGGGTTGTACCATAAAGTGGAAGTAGCTACCTATCCTGGAAGTTAGGCCTCCTCTTCTCCTTAAACGCCCTTATTCCCTCCTTCTTATCCTCGGTTTCGCAAAGCTCCGCAAAGAGCTTAGCTTCAAGGTCCAAACCCTCGTTCAAAGTTAGATCCTCCCCCTCATAAACCGCCCTCAAAGCTGCCCTAATTGAAGGTAAGCCCTTTTGGGCAATCCTCTTAGCGAAGTCCTTTGCGGCCATAATTACCCTATCGCTTGGAACCACCGCATCCACCAAACCTATCCTGAAGGCCTCCTGGGCGGTTATCTGCTCCCCGGTTAGGATGAGTCTTAGGGCGTTTGCTTTACCCACCAACCTCGTAAGCCTCTGGGTTCCCCCCATCCCCGGAATTATCCCAAGGTTTATCTCCGGCTGTCCGAACTTCGCCTTGTCCCCCGCTATCCTGAAAGTGCAACCGAGCGCAAGCTCCAAACCCCCTCCGAGACACAGGGAATGTATCGCGGCTATTGAGGGTTTCCCAAGGTTCTCAAGCTTATTCACTATACCCTGCGCCTGTTTTACGACTTGATATGCCTCTTCCTTGGTGTTGAGATTTTCTATCTCGTTTATGTCCGCCCCAGCTATCCACGCTATCTGCCCCGCCGCGGTCAATATTACAACCTTAACGGAAGGGTTATCCCTTAGCTCGTCAAGGGCTTTATCCAGCTCCTCCATAACGGGCTTTGAAAGGGCATTTACCGGTGGGTTCTCTATCACCAAAATTGCCACACCATCCTCTACGCTATATCTTACGTATGCCATAGTTGGGAATTATAAGAGGGCAATTTTCCCCCTTATAATATCCGTCTTCAGGTTCCCCGGTAGCTCAGCAGGTAGAGCACCCGGCTGTTAACCGGGGGGTCGCAGGTTCGAATCCTGCCCGGGGAGCTTGGAAAACATTTGGGAAAGCCTCGCGGGTTTAGGGATATTCCTTATACTCGGTTTCCTCGCCATAGCGGGTATGATTTTGATATACAAGCTCCTGCGTCCCAAGTCCATTCCCGAGCCCCAAAAGTACGAACCCTACGAATCCGGGGAAGTACCCCTTGATGAGGCAAAAAAGAAGTATTTTATAAGGTTTTTCCCAATAGCCCTCATGTTTATCCTGTTTGACGTTGAGATCGCCTTCTTTTTGCCCTGGTTGGTCTCATACAAGGCGGTTTATCCCGTGATATCCTTTTGGGCGGTTTTGGTTTTCGTTTTTATCCTACTTGGGGGTTGGCTTTACGCTTTTAGGTATAAGGGTTTGGATTGGCTATGAAGTTTCTCCTTGCCATTTTACCAATTCTTTTCCTCTCTTGCTCAAGCGGGGCGGATGTTAAAAAGCTTGAGAAAAGGATAGAGAAGCTTGAGATAGAGATGAGCAGGCTAAGGGGGGAGATGAGCGAGGCGAAGGGAGAGGTTTCAAACGCGGTGGGTAGGGTGAAAGCTCTCGAAAAGAACTACGAGATCCTATACAGAGAGGTTGAGAATCTGAAGAAACAAAAGAAATGAACTTTTGGGATATCCTTGGAATTTGGATAGCGGCTTTTCTTACCCTAGCAATTTTATCTTTGGTAATCAAGGAAAATCCAATTTATAGGTTTGCGGAGCACATATTCGTTGGAGTTTCCGCGGGTTATGGCTTGGTAAATACCATACAACAGGCTATATGGCCCCAAATAAAGGAGGGGCTTTTGGACGAGAAATACTTAATTTTTAAGCTTGGGGAGATCACCCTATTCGGCCAGAAGGTCGCCTTCCTTTCATGGGGACAGTTTTCTGTTATCTTGGGAATAATATTGGGCTTAATGATCATAGCCAAGCTTGAGATCTTCGGGTATATACCGGTCGTGAGGGATTTCAGGTGGATAGCCCTCTTCCCCCTCGCTTACACCATAGGTATATATACGGGTATAGGTTTGACCGCAACCTTTCAGGGTTTCATATACCCGCAGATAAGGGCAACATTTTTGCCCCTATGGGGGGAAAACTTTTGGCAGGTGTTTTCAAATTGGATTTTCGTTCTGGGCGTAATAACCTCAATAATGTACTTTTTCTTCTCCACCGAACATAAGGGTATTATGAAACCCATCGTCAGGTTGGGAATAATATTCATAATGGTAGCTTTCGGTGCGTCGTTTGGATATACAGTTATGGGTAGGATCTCGTTGCTCCTTGGTAGGATATACTTTCTTTTTAACCAATGGTTGCCGACGATTACGGGCATTTTCGGATAAATGGTATGGTTTGATGTAGTTTTAAACGGCAAACCTTTTGAAACTTATAAAGTTCAGATCCCACCGAGGGTCCCTTACACGGTTTCCTGTGATTCATGCTCGTACCAAGAGGGGATGTCCTTCGGTGTTAGGTACTTGGATATAAGGGTTTATAGGGATGGGAGGGTTTACGTAAATTTCCCAGAACCGAAGTTTAAGGGAAGACCATCAAACGATTTTAGGACGCACCTCCTGCTTGCAGGGGTTTTAAACCCAAACCCCAACTGGGTTGATTATGATCTCCCAAAACCCCATTCTTTACCTCAAAATCCGTTTTCAAAGGCGGAAGTTTGGATAAAGATCAAGATTACAAAAAGCGGGATATACGAAATCCCCTTCTCCGAACTCTCAAAACTGGGGATAAACATAAACTCATACCCAAGGAATACCATAAAGATGATCGCCCTACTTGACACCCCTAGGTCCAACCTTTCCACAACTTTCAATTTCCCTTATGAAATTCCCATATGGATAGATGAGGGGGGACAGAGGATACTATTTTGGGGGGAATCCCAAAAAGGGTTTAGGGTGATCGGTGGGAACATCTCTTACTTTGAGAACCCTTATACGGATACGACGTATTATTTTTTGGGTTTGGGTGGGGAAACCGGCAAAAGGATAACCATTGTGAACTTCCCCCCAGGACCTTCGGTTCAACCCATAAAGTTTTATAGGTTTGAGGAGAATATAAACAATCCGGGAAAGAAGGGTAGGGTTTGGTTGGGTAGGGAAATGTCAAGGACCGCCTCGGACCCGGACAGGATATATACATATAATTTTAATTTATCCGACATCTTATCTGGCATATCCTTCAAAACTAGGGTTGCAAACGGGGAATTTTCCGACACATCCGCCAGGCTCTGGGTAAGGATAAACGGACAAATATGCGATTCCGCTTACGTAAGGGTTAGGACCTTCGTTACCCTAAGCTGTTCCCCTCCCCTTTCCACAAACAACACCTTAGAGTACATCCTAAAGCCCTTCTTTGGCTCCCAAACCCTGTACTTGGATTATTACGAAGTTTCCTATGTTTCAAACGGAAGTTACGGGAACGAGGGGCTTTTCTTTGTGAATTTCTCGGGTAGATTTACCTTGTATTTGAGAGGGGGAAGGCCCGTTTTTGTTTGGGACATCACAAACCCCTACGAACCCAAGATAATTGAAAGCTATACATACTCCTCCGGAAACCTATTTATAAACGATTCCTCAAATGGATGGGCGAGGATATACCTTTCAAACTTTGCTAGAAGGCCCATATCCCTTGAGATTTTGAACATTTCCGAAGACCTCTATTCCCTATCCGCCGATTACGTCGCCTTAGGATCAAGGGAATTTTCGGGTACCTTTAGGAGATTGTTGGACTTTAGATCGGGAAAAACCCCCATATTTAACGGCTCAAGGTGGGAGTACTCTAACGTCTCCACCGCTTGGGCGAACATAGAGGATATATACACCCAGTTTTCCCTTGGAAATCCCGATCCCGTTGCAATAAGGAACTTTTTGTATAACATCTATTTGAGGGATCCAAGTAAGCCAAAGTACGTAGTCCTCGTTGGGGATGGGAATTACGATTATAAGAACTTCTCGGGTTCCGCCTTCCCAAAGCAGGTCCCACCGTACTACCCCCTAGACTCAAGCCTTTCTGTGAATCTTGATAACTTCGGCGCATACGACGACTTTTATGGGGACTTTGATGGGGACGGTTACTCCGACATAGCCCTCGGTAGGATACCCATAAGGGATAACACGGAACTCTCCGAGTACATCGAAAAAGTTGTAGATTATGAAAACCTTAAAAACGATGGGATATGGAGGTATAACGTTTTGCTCGTTGCGGATGATGAAAAGTCCGAGAGTCCCACATCTTGCGAAATCTTCCATACATACGACGTCCTATACACCGTCAGATCCGTAATCTCCCCCCGAATAAACACCATACCCTTTTTGCTTCAGAAGTATCCCCTTGAGGGTTCCGTAAAACCATCCGCAACATCCGATCTGATAAAAATTTTAAATTCCGGCGTTCTCATGGTTAGCTTCTTCATACACGGAAACCCGGTACAGATGGCGCACGAAAGACTTTTAACCATAAGCGATGTAGGTAAAATAAACACTAAGGGTAGGGAGAGCTTTATAACCGTCCTATCATGCAAGGTGGGGGCTTACGACAGGACAGATCCTGTGCACGTCCTCGGTGAAGAGCTTATGCTGAAAAGGAACAGGGGTATAGCGGTCTTATCCACAACAGCCTTAGCCTTTGCAGGAAGCAACGCCCTTTACGCCAGGGCTATGTATAATTATCTATCAAATTACGGAAAAGCACCTTTGGGGTACCTTTCCTTAGTCGGCAAGAACGATAGATACTATGTTTTACTTGGGGATCCCGCAATTATGCTAAAGCTTCCCGACAGTTTGGCTCCCGTCTCCTCGGACACCCTCAAAAGGGGCGCCAAAAATTGGGCTTACGTCCCTAGGGGGAAACTCGGGGTTTTTGATATTCCCGAATGGGATACTGTCTCTTTCAACTGCCTCCCGATAAAATACCCATACGCCAAAGGTAGGGCTCCCTTATTTTATGGTGATGTTCCCGGGGATACGGTTAGATTCTGGGTCCCTCTTAGGGGGCTTTTAACATCCTCGGATACACCGACACAAAAGGCTTTGTTAAATTGGTGGGATGGCGATAGGGGTTATTCCGCTTTATATCCCATATCTAAGATGGATTCAAGCTTAGGATCCTACAAACCCAAGGTCTATGGGTATTACGGGGATATTCCCCTTGAAAACGGTATGTTCTTGCCTTCAAAGGTTAGACTGAAATTCCTATTTGAAAGCAAGGAAGGCTTTGATATTAGGACATCCGGTGATAACGCTTCACCCCCCAGGATTCTAATAGATAATCTAAGGAGCGAAATTCTGGAAGTTAAAATCCTAAACGATACCTTAGCGGAAGCCTATTATGATCTTGATTTTTCCTCTTCTCCCGGAAAACACAGGTTGGGCGTCTCAATAACATCCGCAAAGGGGGTGAGGGGTTATAACGTCTGGGATTTGGAGTTTTCGGGTGATAGCCTAAAAATATTGGATTTATTGGCATACCCGAATCCTTACAGGAACGGGAAATTCTATATAACATTCAACCTAACCAAGAGGGCGGAAGTGAGCATAAAAATATACACGCCTACAGGTTTGATCGTTGATGAGATGAAGAGAACTTTGAATCCGGGCTTTAACTCCGTTGAGATAAGTACCGCATATCGCCTTGCAAACGGAATATACGTGGCGGTTGTGGATGCGAGGTCAGGTAAGGAGAAGGTAAAGGCCTTTACCAGGTTCGTAATAATGAGATGAAAACCTTAAAAGTGGTTTTTGCATTCTTCGTTTTATCCGCTATGGCAATATCACCCTACATGAGGAGCTTGAGCGAGAACTTTGTTTATTGGATGGGGTTTTTCGTTTATCTTTTTGCGGGAATTTTAACGTTCGTTGAAGGGAGGTATTTTGAGAGGTTTTGGGCTTTGGGCTTTTTCTCCCTATCCCTATATTCCGCCATAAACTCCCTCCAGATCCCCTTATCCTTCTACTATTTGGGGGACTTTTTATACTTCTTGGCTTACATCCTCCTTATGGTGGGAACGTTTTCTTACCTATGGAAAGAGGGATATAGGACCTATCCGATTTTGATGGTAATTTTGCTCCTTATTTCCCCCCTCTTATCCTACGCCCTCGTTAACTTTTCCGAATTGGATCCAACGAAAAGGCTCTCCATGTTTTTCAACTTTGAATATGTTATCCTTGGGATTCTGAATACCCTCTTCGCCCTACCCCCCGCAACTCGTGATAGGGCATGGGCAATTCGTCTTTTGGCTTTTGGGATACACGGCGTATCCGAGATTTGGTTTATCCTTTGGTTAATTTACGGATTTACTCCGACGGATATATCAATAATCTGGCTAACACCCCTTATTATCACCCTGCTAACCCAAAGGGCGGATGTGAAAATGTATTACAGAACTTAACGCTTCCGCTTGTATTCCCCCAACCCCACCTTTACGTTACCAATATTACCCTTATCCTCAACTTCGCCTATCCCCACATAAACCTCCCCTATCTCCCCTTTGTTTAAAACCTTGCCGATCCCCAAGTTCACCTTACCTATTTTCCCGTAATTTTCCACCTCCCCAACCCCTAACTTCATCTCCGAGACATTTCCCCTGTTCAAAATCTTACCCACCTCCACGCTTAAAACCCCAATCTCCACACCCTCCAATATCTCAACCTCGTAATTCTTACCCTTCAAGGACACCTCCCCCTTACTTTCTGATATTATTACCTTTTCCTTCTCTTTCTTCCACCTTCCGAACTTTACACCCAAGAGCAAGGACGTGGGTAGGCTGATCAGGAGCACAATTATGACAAAAATAAGGGCAAAGGGAAGGGATATTATTGCGAGCAAGACCGAAAAAAGGGCTATGATGGGAACGAGCAACAAGGCAAATAAAAGCCATATAGGGGAGGTGAGGAGGACCAAAAACTTAAGAAAAATTTTCATGTTTGAATTTTAAGGATGGTATCTCGGCGATATAGTTTGTTAGGCTTAGTGATTATGCTCGCCTTCTTCAACAGACTTGGACGGCGGGTACATCTTGGCGGGTTATACAACTTCCTTAGGTGTGGGTGGAGATAAACTTTCCAAACTGTAAGCGGTTTTCTCGGGTGGTAGGATAATCAGATAAAAAACCCTTAAAACCTCTGGGGGGTGGTTAAAAACCCGCCCCCTTTTTTGTTTTCCTGCAAAAGTACATTTAATCCTTAATGGACACTTTTCACATAGTTCTCAAATTAAATCGTGCATTCCCTTAAAGATCCTCGCTCTGTTTTGCTATTACCAAGTGGGAATAACCCTTTGGACAGTTTGTAAATTTTTTTGGGAAGCCTTATAATATCCGTATGAAGTATATTTTACGCACTTTCGCGCTATGGGTTAGGGGGCTAATATTAGCCCTCTTAAGTATGTCCCTCGTCGCTCTCTTCACACAGTACGCTCACGCCCAGGTAAGATTCACAAAAACTTACGGGGGAACAGATTATGATTTTGCTTATTCCGTTCAACAGACCCCAGACGGTGGATACATCTTGGCGGGTTTGACACGTTCCTTCGGTGCGGGCTTTTATGATGCTTTCCTTGTGAAGACGGATGCGAGTGGGAACGTACAATGGGCTAAAACTTACGGGGGAACAGATGATGATTTTGCTTCTTCTATTCGACAGACATCCGACGGTGGATACATCGTGGCGGGTTATACAAATTCCTTCGGTGCGGGCTCGGATGATATTTTTCTCATCAAGACGGATGCGAGTGGAAACATAATCTGGGCTAAAACTTTTGGGGGAACAAGTTATGATTTTGCTTCTTCTATTCGACAGACATCCGACGGTGGATACATCGTGGCGGGTTATACAGCTTCCTTCGGTGCGGGCAGTTATGATATTTTCCTCATCAAGACGGATGCGAACGGGAACGTACAATGGGCTAAAACTTACGGGGGAACAGATGATGATTTTGCTTATTCCGTTCAACAGACATCCGACGGTGGATACATCTTGGCGGGTGAGACAAATTCCTTCGGTGCGGGCTTTTATGATATTTTCCTCATCAAGACGGATGCGAACGGAAACATAATCTGGGCTAAAACTTACGGAGGAACAGGTGATGATGTAGCTTATTCCGTTCAACAGACATCCGACGGTGGGTACATAGTGGCGGGTTATACATATTCCTTCGGTGCGGGCTCTATTGATGCTTTCCTTGTGAAGACGGATGCGAACGGAAACATAATCTGGGCTAAAACTTTTGGAGGAACAAGTTATGATTTGGCTTATTCCGTTCAACAGACATCAGATGGTGGATATATCGTGGCGGGTTATACATATTCCTTCGGTGCGGGCTATTATGATATTTTCCTCATCAAGACGGATGCGAATGGGAACGCAATCTGGGCTAAAACTTACGGGGGAACAGATTATGATTGGGCTTCTTCCGTTCAACAGACATCCGACGGCGGATACATCGTGACGGGTTATACAGCTTCCTTCGGTGCGGGCTGGAGTGATGCTTTCCTTGTGAAGACGGATGAGAATGGAGACATAGGTTCGTGTGGAATAGTTCAAAATGCAAGCCCAACGGTGAATACGGCCTCACCAACGGTAAATATACCATCTCCTTCCGTTTCTTCTCCAAGCCCAGCCATTAATTCCCCATCTCCAACCATTACATCTCCAACCTTAACAGTTTCCGAACCCTGCCCCTTATCCATCTCCGAATCCTGCAAACTTGCAAGTGGTCTTATAACCCTATACAAAGGTGGTATAAAGGTTAGCGGATCTGGAGAATTTGAGGTGAAGGTTTATAGTGTGAGCGGGGTTATAGTTAAGTCCATAAAGGGTAAGAACGAGGTTAAGCTTGAGGTTTCAAGGGGTGTTTATTTTGTGGAGGTTATCTCGGGTGGAAGGGTAATAAGGGAGAAGGTGGTGATTAGATAAAAAAACCCTTAAAACCTTTGGGGGTGGGTGAAGGCCTGCCCCCTCTAAATCTTTAAGCCTTTGACAGTATAAGCTCAAGCGCCAAAGAAATCGCCAAAAAAACATCCCTAAAAGGTTGTATAAATGACTTTTCCGACCTTATAACATCTATGGGGACAAAGCCCACCTTAAAGCCCATCCAAACTGCCTTCACCAAGAGTTCCGATTCCGTATCGTACCTATTCCTCTTCAAATTTACCCTTTTCAAGACCTCCGCCTTTATCATCCTATAACCGCTCTGAGAATCCTCTATTCTTCTGCCCGTCATAAGGGAGATAAAAGAGCTGGTTATCCTGTTTGAGAGCCATCTCTTAAATTCCATCCTTTTTATGCTTTTCCTCCTACTTCCTATTACGATATCAAAGCTTTCCGAAAGTTTTAGAAACTCGGGTATATGTTTTGGGTTGTGCTGTCCATCCCCATCAAGGGTTATGAATATTTCGTACCCCCTTTCCAAACCCCACTTAAAACCCTCCTTAAGGGCATACCCCTTTCCGAAATTCCTTCCCAAATCCAAACAATAAACTCCCACACTTTCACAAACCTTATTCACATCTTCTCCCGAGCCATCATTTACCACCAAAACATCAAAACCAAAACTTCTACACCCCTCAACCACTTCGATAAGTTCGGGCAAACACCTATAACACGGGATTATTATTAGGACTTTTCCTTTGTCGCTTCCTCCCAGGTCGTTATTGTATGGTAGAATATTCCATCCCCATCATCTATCCCGCGGGTGATCTCGGTTATATGTACGTGTTTAGCCCCAAATTCTTTAACCGCGTAATCCATCGCGGCCTGGGGTAGCGTGTTATCCCCGCAGGTGTATATATCCAGGGCGGCGTACCCCACTTCGGGCCAGGTATGTATTGAAATGTGGGATTCCGCTATCACTATCACCCCGCTTACCCCATTTGGGGGAAACCTGTGAAAGGAGGTCGTCCATATGGTGACCCTGGCCTTTTCCGCCGCCTTCAGGAGGATCTCCTGAACCCTCTGTATATTACCTATTACCTCGGGATCGCATCCCGAGGCCTCCACTATATAGTGCTCACCCAAGGTGGAGTGTTCAAGCTTTTCCAATCCCCCTACCTCCTTTTTAAAAACCCTTTAACCATGCCGGGGGCGGGACTCGAACCCGCACGGGACCAAGCCCACTGGATCCTGAGTCCAGCGCGTCTTCCAATTCCGCCACCCCGGCGAAGTGGGTATTTTAAGGTTGATCCTTTTCACCTTCCCAAACTTTCCTGTAAACCTCAAATAGATGTTGTGGTGAAACCTTCGTATAAATCTGGGTTGTTGAGAGATTTGCGTGCCCCAAGAGCTCCTGGACGGTTTTAAGATCCGCTCCCCTCTCAAGTAGATGTGTTGCGAAGGAGTGGCGTAGGGTGTGGGGATGAACCCCGCTAAACTTCGCGATCTTTTCAAAGGTTTTCCTTATTAACCTATAAGCCTTGAACCTGCTTATGTTGAAAAGCCTATCCTCCGGACCCTTTATGTACTTCCCCAATACCTCCGCGCAAATTTTCACCATCGGAACCCTTCTGTATTTCCCACCCTTACCCTTAACGGTTATCACCATATTTGAAAGATCCACATCTTTCCCCTTAAGGCTCAAAAGTTCGCTTATCCTCAAACCCGTTGAGTAAAGGACGGTTATAATATCCTTCGCAAGGGCTTCCTCGCCATGCTTTGCATCCCATGATATCACAACCTTCAAAATTTTGTCCATATCAACTGGCCTCGGGATCCTTTGTGGGATCTTCGGTTTTTGCACGACCTTTAAGGGATCCTCCGATATATAGCCCCTCCTTATCAGAAACTTAAAATAGCTCTTTATGGCGGATATTTTCCTGTTTATTGTGGATGGGCTAAGGTTCCTCTTCTGTAAAAATGGGACGAAAAACCTGAAATCCCCCTTGTCCAGCTCAAGGACATCCTTTTTTATAACCCTTGAAAATTCAACCAAATCTTTTATGTCCCTTAAATAGGCGGATATTGTATTCTCGCTCTTCCCAAGAGATACCAAGTATTTTATGAACTCTTCCTCGTAGGGGATCACCCTTCTATTCCTTTTGGAGTCCTTAGGGTATCTGGCTTTATTTCAAGGGGATTTATAAGGAGATGGGGCATAACAAAGATAGGAGCCTTCAACCTTAGTGCAAGGGCAACCGCATCCGAGGGCCTACTATCCAAAACTACCTTTTGCTTAAACATAAAAAACCCTTTCTCAAGATGTATCCTCGCAAGGTAAGCCCCATTTTTAACATCGTATATCACCACCTTCTCAACCCTAAAACCCGAGATATCTATCAGATTCTTCATAAGGTCGTGGGATAAGGGCCTTTCAAAGGGTGTATTATCAAGGGCTATCCTTATTGAAAAAGCCTCCGAATCCCCTATGCTCATTATCACATAGGAGTGCGTTTCTTTATGCCCCAAAACCAAAAAGTTCCCTATTACATCAACCACATCAACCTTCACCTGACTCAAGAATAACAAAAGCATAACTTTATTTTAAGGTTGAAGGGACTTTAGCCCCTTTATCTTAAACTCCGTATACCTTCCCAGGATGGATGTAAAAAGATCGGAAAGTACCGCCTGGGTACTCTCTATAAGCTGTCTGTTCCAAATTTCCATCTCCTTCCTCACCTCTTTTCTTGCATAAGCCATCATACTGTCAAAAACGGGTGAAGCCTCGTAAGACCTCATAGGTGTCCCGAAGATCCCCAACTCCTCGGATACAACCCACCACTTCTGTATGCTTATATCTACCTTGGGCTCGGGCATTAATGCGGATATCACCATCGTATCCCCCCTAAATCCCACCTCTATATCCTTCTTTTCCAGTTTTGATATATCAAACCCCAATTTGTATAAGACGACGAAGTTTATTGTAGTCTTTCTTCCGCCTATCCTTAATGGTCCGGGAATTATAGGGCTTACGGTATCCTGATACAAGAACTCCCTTTGGATTTCAAGGGTCATAAGGTCCGCAACGCTCCTTATGGATCTCAAGATCCCATCCTTCGTAATCACAAACGTGTATCTTCTGTCCCTAAAAAGGGCGGATATTCCGGCCCTGTTTATATATAAAATCCCTATTGCGGTCCATATTAGTCCCCAAACGATCCCAAAAATGCAGAGATTCCTCAAGATACCCTTCATTAAGGCTTTTATTTTACCACCGTAAAATTGCCCGTTTGAAGATCGTAATAGCCTTGGGTGGGAATGCATTGAGGAAAAAGGGAGAGGGTTTTGATTTTGAGACCCATTATGAAAACGCGTATTTAACCTTTTTAAACCTGTTTGAGGCGGGAATATTTTCCCCCGAGAATAAGGTTTGTATTACACACGGAAACGGACCCCAGGTAGGTATGGAGTTTATGAGGAATTTTTTAAGTAAAGATAAATTCCCCATTTATCCCCTTGATAGCCTAACCGCTTCAACGCAGGGTTGGATAGGATACATCTTTGAGAGGGCTTTGAGGAAAATTTTCAAGGAAAAAGGGATAGATAGGGAAGTTTCTACGTTAATTACTTTAGTGGAGGTTGATAAAAACGACCCATCCTTGAAGGATCCAACAAAACCCATAGGAGATTTTCTAACCGAGGAGGAGGCCAAGGAGCTTTCAATAATGACGGGTTTGCCCGTGAAGATGGACTCAGGCAGGGGTTGGAGGTTTGTGGTAGGTTCCCCCGAGCCTTTAAGGATATTGAATTCAAATATAATAAATTCCCTTTTGGAGGCAGGAAAGGTGGTGATAGCGGTGGGTGGAGGGGGTATCCCCGTGGATAAGGATCTAAATGGGATTTCCGCGGTCATAGATAAAGATCTTGCATCTTCACTTTTAGCGAAAGAAATAGGGGCGGATATTTTTATAATCTTAACAGAGGTTCCAGAGGTTTATATAAACTTCGGAAAACCTAACCAAAAGCCTCTATATAACGCGACGGTTTCCGAGTTAAAGGATTACCTAAAGGATGGGCACTTTGCTCCGGGAAGTATGGGGCCGAAAATCAGGGCGGTGATAAGGTTCTTGGAGGGTGGGGGAAAGGAGGCCCTAATAACCTCACCCGAATATTTAAAAGAAGCCCTATTGGGAAGGAGGGGAACCAGGATAAAATAGGTACCTCCTCATAACCTCCCTTGAAAGGCTCTTTAGGGTATCCGTGGGCAGGACGGAGGAAAGCTCCTTCAAACTTCCGTTTACTTCCACCTTTATGCTCTCCTCGGATGCGGGATCGTAAGGGGTATATGCCACATCCTTAGGTGTTCTCTCGATTATGTAGTATTTCGGATCAAGTCCCATCTTCCTACACTCCTCCTCAATTCTTTGGTATTCCTCTAAAAAGTCCCCTTTTACCTCCACCACCTTAAACCTCTCCCTATTTATTATCCTCCTTGAAAGGTCCGAAATTACCTTATCCTTCTCCTTTTGCCACTCCGAGATGGTATAGAGTATTAACGCATCATCTATGTAAAGGATATCCTCGACCGTCTCGTAAGGGTCTTTTGAGTTTATTATGTTTCTCAGGGGTTTTGGCATAAAGAGATCTCCACCCTCCGAAATTATATCCCTAACCCGCCTAAAAAGGGAAAAGAGCATGGCCTGAAAACCCAAGTTCGTCTTATGGTAATAAACCGACCAGTACATAAGGTACCTTGCTATTATATAACCCTCGGCGGCGAAAATCCCTTTGGTGCTAAGAACGAATTCCCTACCCCTTGGTGTCCTGAAGAGCTTTGAGGATTGTATCAACCTTTCAATATCTATTAAACCGTAATCCACACCGCAATAATACGCGTCCCTCCTCAGATAATCAAGCCTATCCACATCCATCTGCCCCTCAATGAGCTGATATTTAAACGGTTCGCAATTTCTCTTAAAGATCTTCAAAATCTCCTCAACAAGCTCTTTACCAAGGATATCCGAGAATTTCGTCTCAATTATGGCGATCCCTATCTCCTCGTGCCTGAAGGGTAGTAAGGTGAATTCAAGGGCATGGGAAAGGGAAGTATGCCCTATATCGTGCAATAACGCTGCAAGTTTAATTGAGAGGACTTCTTCCTTTTCTATCCTTTCGTCCAACTCCAAAAATCTTTTTAAAAACTTTCCACTTAGATGGTATGCTCCGAGCATATGGGAGAACCTGCTGTGCGTTGCACCCGGATATACGTACTCCGCAAGTCCCAGCTGCCTTATCCTCCTCATCCTCTGGAAATATGGATGGGAAATCACCTTAAGGGTTATATCGTCGATTTCTATGAAATCGGAATAAAGGGGGTCCCTGATATACTTCACCTTTCTATCCTAACGAGGGCATAACACTGAACCGCATCTTCAAAGAACGTATTCCCGCTCTTAGCCTTAAGGGATATCCTATCAACCTCAAATAACCTCTTTAAGTTTTCCGTTATTTCCTCCCTGTATGGCGCAAGTTTAGGCCTTTGAAGGATCACCGTTATGTCCAAAAATGTTATGCTGTACCCCTCTTCCTTAAGGATCTCCATGGTTTTCCTTGCAAAAACCTCACTTTTTACATCTTTCCATCTCGGGTCGGTATCCGGGAAATTTGTCCCAATATCCCCGTATCCCAAACCGGAAAGCAGGGCATCCACTATAGCGTGTATTATTACATCCCCATCCGAATGTCCAATTGCCCCGAATTCCTCCGTTATCAAAACCCCACCCAAAAAAAGCTTCCTCCCATCCTCTAACCTGTGTATATCATACCCAAAAAGGTTTAAACTTTCCATTTTGAGCTTCCCGAATACCTCCAGATCATCTGGGTAGGTGATTTTAAAGTTCCACCTCTCTCCTTCAACAAAAGTTGGCTCTATTCCCAAAACCCCCTTCATTAGGCTCCCCTCATCCGGATAAATCTTATCCGCCTTACTATAAGCCTCCAAAAAAAGCTCCCTTTTTACTTTCTGTGGTGTCTGAACAAGGAAAACCCTTTCCCTATCCAGGTAATCCCCATCAAAGATCACACTATCCGAAGGCTTTATTACGGGTATTACGCAATCCCCCTCCGTTTCTAATACCCTTTTAGCGAGATTTATGGACAAATTTGCCCTCGCGGAATCGTGTATAAGGACATACTCCCCCCTGGAAGCCAGAACCCCATTATAAACCGAATCCATCCTCTCCTTCCCTCCCTCAACAACCCTAAAACCATCAAATTTACCAACATCCTCCTTTGGAAGAACCAAAACTATATCCTCTATCCCCAAGCTCTTGAAAACCTCAACAGAAAATTCCAAAATTCTCCTTCCCCCAACCCTAAAAAACTGCTTCTTAAATCCTACCCTATTTCCCCTTCCCCCCGCCAAAATCACCGCGCTTACCATTCTGTTTGAGAAAATAGATACCTTAAAGCCTGCCTGTAAAAGTCCTCAACCGCCCTTTTCAATGCGCTTTCCTCCTCCTCATTATCCGGAAACCATAAAGCGTTCCCGGTTATATTCGCCGATGGGGCAAATTCTTTGCCATTCTTTAAATCAAAAAACTCCACCTTTCCCGACAAAACCAACCTGTAAGATATCACTTTACCCGTGTTATCGTACTGCTCTGGGGACTTTAAATAAGACGTTATCTCCGTTTTTATCATCAAGTATGCGTTGGCACTATCGGTTACCTTGAGCCTCCCATCGGATCTTATAAAACTTAAACCGTAATTCAAAGAAACATCCTGAACCAAAGGGTAATTCGTCCTATTCTCTGGAATTTGGAAATAAACCCTGTTATAACCCCTCGGTAATCCTCCCCCTAAAGTGTATACGCAATTAATAGCCCATAGAGCGGAGAAGGGAAATAAACTCTTTAGTATCCTTAAGGGCAGTTTCAAAATCCACATTGTACTCGGCCACCAGATCGCTTGCTATTTGCTCAACCGTCCTACCCTCCTTATATCCCTTATATATCCTCCATCCGGTCTCGTTCATCGCGATGCTTCCCGCGTTCAACTTCTGGGGCTTCAAGCTACCCAAGATTCCCAAGCTTAAAAGCCCTACAGCGGCTACCTTCAAAAATTCCCTCCTGGTCATAATGGATATTATAAGGCTGAAAGCTATACCTGTGGGCAACCTTAGAATAAACCCCTATGATGTCCGAACCTTATAGAGGGAAAATCATTTCAAGTTTAAAGGTTTTGGATTATTCGGAGAGGCTGAACATAGCGGAGGAATACGGATGGAACGTGCATAAGATACCCGCAGGTTATGTTTTGGTGGATTTTTACGATTATACGCATAACGCCCTTTCGGATTTTCAATTCGGAGGTTTATTCTTGGGGGATGAGGCTTACGCGGGTAGTGAGAACTTTCTAAATATAGAGAAGAAGGTAAAGGAAATATTCGGAAAAAGTTGGGTTGTACCCGCACACAACCTTAGGGGGGCGGAGCATCTCCTTTTTAAAGCTCTGCTTGAGGGTAAAAGATTTTTTGCAAGCAAACCAACGGAAACCTTAATGGTTTTGGCAAAATACTTTAAATCCGAGACCGTAGAACTTTCCGAATTTCCAAAGGGAGAATTTGTATATATAAGACCCACACAAAAAACCATAAGGGAACTTCCTACATGGCTCAAAACCCTGAAAGAAAACAACAACTTTGTTATCCTTGACATTTCAATGATTTTCTCCCTTTTGGCTTTCAAGAACATTGAAGATTTTGGGGATGTTGGGAATATTGAGGAGGAGGTATTGGAAATTTCAAGGCTTGCTGATGTCCTGATCTTTGACGCGAGCAAGGATGCTTTCTCCCATGTTGGAGCCCTGCTTATAACCGACAACGAGGAGGTTTATAGGAAATTCCAAAGTTGGGTTGTATCCTTTGAGGGTCTTCACACTTACGGCGGGCTTGCGGGGAGGGATATGGAGGTAATACACCTCGGGCTAATTGAAGCCTTAAGGAAGGATTATTACTTGTGGAGGTATGAGGAAATTAAGAGGTTTTACGAAAGTGTGAAGGGTTTGGGATATAGGGTTTCCCCAAAATTCTCCCCCATGGGTTTCCATATAGATGTTGAGAACCCTTACGGTTTTAACCTTGCCCTTTACCTGTCCGGTCAGGTGAGGGCTTATGCAAAGAAAGATGAGCTTTGCTTCCGTATTCCAAGAAGGACATACCTTAAGGAGCACTTCCTTTATTTCCTTGATGTTTTAAATTACCTTAAGGATAAACCTTTGCCAAATCTTGAGGCGGATTTTGAGACGGATTTCAAGGAGGATGAAGTTTTAAGCTTTAGCATAAATTCTCAGATTCCGAGGTACGAAGTTTTGCCCTTCAAGGCTTATCCCTACAGGTTCAAGTCCGTTGAAATTTTAACGAATAGGACGAGGGAATACAGGGAGAAGGTGATGGAGGAGGCGGGATTTAACACGTTCCTTTTGAGGAGCAGGGACGTATACATAGACCTTTTGACGGATTCGGGAACATCGGCAATGAGCGATGAGCAATGGGCGGATGGGATAAGGTATGATTGGAAAAACGCTTACGAGTATTTATCACAGGCGGTTTATGAGGTCTTCGGATTTAAGTATTTTATACCCACGCATCAGGGTAGGCAGGCGGAACACTTCATCTCGCAAGCACTAATAAAACCAGGCCAATATGTGATAAACAATATGTACTTTACCACAACGAGGTTCCATCAGGAGTACGCGGGGGGCATATTTGTGGATCTCATAATCCCACAGGCACACGATCCGGACTTTGAACACCCATTTAAGGGGAACTTTGACATAGAAGCGGTTTATAGCTTTATAAAAGAGAAGGGGAGGGAGAAGGTAGCTTATATTTGCGTTGAGACGAACGTAAATATGGCGGGGGGACAACCCGTCTCCATGGAGAACATCAGGAAGCTTAGGGAAATTGCGGATGAGTTCGGTATTCCCTTGGTATTCGACGCAACGAGGATAGCGGAGAATGCGTACTTCATAAAGGTGAGGGAAAAGGGATATGAGAACAAGAGTATAAGGGAAATAATAAGGGAGATGCTTTCTTATGCGGATGCGGCGAGTATATCCGCAAAGAAAGATCCCCTTACCAACATAAGCGGTTTGCTCCTTATAAGGAATCCGGAAATTTACGCCAAAGTATACGAATTTGCCACAGCCTTTGACGGGAGCCCTTACGATGGGGGTTTGGCGGATAGGGACTTGGCCATCCTTGCGAGGGGGATATACGAAATGACGGAGTTTGAATACCTTGAAAGTAGAATAAAGCAGGTTCAGTATCTCGGAGAAAGGCTTATATCACTAGGTATTCCCGTTGTGAAACCCATCGGGGGACATGCGGTATATCTTAACGCCAAAAAGTTCTTACCGCATATACCCCAGGATGAATTTCCCGCACAGGTCTTGGCGGCGGAGATATACATAGAGGGTGGGGTGAGGACGATGGAGAGGGGTACGGTTTCCGCGGGTAGGGATCCAAATACTGGGGAAAACAGGAAGCCCAATCTTGAGCTTGTGAGGATCACAATCCCAAGGAGGGTATATACCACGGACCACATGGATCAGGTGATAGAAGCGATATTGGGGGTTTGGACCAGGAGGGAGAAGATCGTGGGATTGGAATTCGTATATGAGGCGCCTTTTCTAAGGTTCTTTACATCAAAGTTCCGGAGGAAATTATGAGGTACAGTGAGGCGGATCTTCCGGGATTTGGGAAAAGGTTCTCCATTAAATTAAAAAGTGGGCAGGAACTTATTTTGATAATTCACTCTACGGGAAAGAGGGAGCTCTACCTTATGCAGGGTGAGGAGGCAAGCTGTGTAATAGAGCTAACCCAAGATGAGGCAAAGGAACTGGGCTTTCTGATGGCGGGGGTGAAATACGAGGCGGTATCAACGGAAAGAATGGAGGCACTTTCAAAGGAACTAGTTATAGAGTGGGTTAAAGTGGAAGAAGGTTCAAAATTTATAGATAAGACCATAGCGGAGTTGGAAATAAGAAGGAAGACGGGGGTTTCCGTAGTGGCGATAGACAGGCAAGGTAAATTAATTCCTACCCCCGACCCCTTTAAGGAAAAAATATTACCCGGTGATGTTCTTGTGGTAATAGGTACAAGACAGCAACTAAAGAGCTTTCTTGAGCTCTGCGGAAAGTGTAGCACATAGTTATGCATTCTTACGAAATACCTTTATGGGTAGGACTCTTATTTCTTTCCCTATTTCTTTCGGGTTCCCTCCTCAAATTTTTAAAGTTTCCTTACATCCTCTCCTTTATGCTTATGGGGATCTTGGGAAAGTACATCTTCCCGGAGAGGATTATTGATTGGGTGAGATTCCTGGAAAGCTCCGCCATAATTTTCCTGTTTTTCTTCATAGGCCTTGAGTACTCCTTTGAAAGGCTCCTTGGAATGGCGAGGGTTATAAAGCCCGGCTTTATAGATTTCTTTGTGAACTCCGCTCCCGTTTTTCTTCTATCATATTTAATCACACGTGATCTTATGCTTTCCTCCCTCCTAGCAATAGCCCTTTATCCCTCAAGCACATCCATAACTGCCAAGCTCTTGGTGGATTATAAGAGGCTCATTAACCCCGAGGCGGACCTTCTTATAGGGATCCTGATATTCGAGGACTTGATTTCTGTGGTCTTTTTGGCCCTCTTTTCTTCTGCCTTAACCGGAGATTTCAGCGGATTGAGTGTGCTTAAGGGGGTTTTGGTGATGGGGGTGGTCATTGTTCTCTTTTATCTGCTTAGAGGGTTAGCGATAAAGAGCTTTAAGTATATAGACAGGATATCAAACGAGCTCATATTCCCGTTCTTTATAGTGGGAATCCTCTTGTTTTTGTCGGGCTTTGGGGAAAGCCTTGGGGTTTCCTCGGCCATAATAGCTTTCCTCCTTGGGGTTATCGTGCCGGAGAACAGCCAAAGTTTTGAGGTAATTGAAGAAAGGCTTGCAGATCTAAAGGAGCTTGCCATAGGCGTGTTTTTCTTTAGCTTTACCTTTTTGGCGCACATAAACTTACAACAGGATTGGCTTTTTATAATGCTCCTATTCGTGTTGATAACAATTACAAAATTTATATCCACGTACTGGGCTTCAAGGGTATATGGACTTGGGAAGAAGGCAAGTTTTAGGGCAAGCTTTTCCTTTTTAGCAAGGGGGGAGTTTTCGGTGCTCTTTGCAAGCCTAATGCCTCAGGCCCAACCGATAGTATTCTTTGTAGTAATGCTCAGCGCGATTTTGGGAAGCTTAAGCTTTATATATGCGCCTAAGCTAAGTACGAAATTGGCGGGAAAGTAAAGGGGAGTTTTCCTCAAGGTTAATGAGGATATGGTCGCCGGAGCCTATCAAATTCTCCCATATTCCCCCATCTATCGGTTCTCCCAAAAGGAGCCTCCTTGTGACCTCTATTGCAAGCTGATGGGAAACCACGAATATTATCTTATAATCATTTTTCCGCGAGAACCATAGGATATTCTCCAGGCACATTTTTAACCTCTCCGCCATATCCAATACGCTCTCCCCACCCGGCGCCCTAAATTCTACACTCCCCCAAAGCTCGGGATATTTATCCTTAATATCAAGGTAAAAAAGCCCCTCAAGATCCCCCATATTCCTCTCCCTTAACCTCCAATCTATGAATATCGGAGTTTCTGGGTAAATCTCCCTTATAAGCCGGGCGGATATTATAGCCCTCTTTAGATCGGAAGTAAATATTGCCGAAGGTTTATCTTTTATTGCCCTTACCTTATCTACGAATATCCTCTTTGCTTCCTCGTAAGGTTCAATATCCGCCCAGCCCTGTATCCTCCTCTCATCGTTCCAAACCGTCCTTGCATGCCTTATTAGATAGATTCGTCTAACCATTTAAACCTCTCCCTATAAAACCTTACAAACCTCGGATATAGGATCCCCCCAAGGATATCCTTTATAAACTGCTTAATTTCCCCGTGCGAAACCTTTTCGGAATATATCTCATCTATGAACTCCGCAACCCTATATGCCCCAGGCGGTAGGGACATGGGGTCATACCCTGAAAGCCTGTAATCCATAAACTCCCAAGCTACCATATAAACCGCCAAAATTATCGCCTCAACGTACTCCCTTTTATCCACCTTTTCTGAGCCCATCTATTACCCCCTCTATTTTCCTTTTGCTTTCCTCGGATGGTTCCGTCAAAGGTAGCCTGTAAGGTCCCATCTTAAAACCCAAATATCTCATCGCCCACTTTAAGGGTATGGGATTAGGCTCTACGAAGAGAACTTTAAATAGGGGATAAAGCTTTAGGTGGAGCTTGGGATCCCTGCTTTTTACCATATCCACCACAAGCTTTGGAAATAGGTTGCTCGCTACGGATACAACTCCCTTAGCTCCTATGGAGAGGAAGGGAAGGGTCATGGAGTCGTCGCCGGAAAGGACGAAAAACCCTTCCCTTGCCCCCATTAATATCTCCGAGACCGCATCGCAAGAACCCGAAGCCTCCTTTATCCCAACAATATTTTCAACAAAGGATAGCTCAACCACCGTTGATGGAAGGAGGGATACCCCCGTCCTTGAGGGGACATTGTATAATACTATTGGGATCCTAACCTTTGCGACTTCCTTGAAGAACTCAAAGAGCCCCCTTTGGGAGGTTTTGAGATAGTAGGGAGTTACCACCAAGGCGTAATCGTAGCCGAGATTATAAACCCTTTCCGTCCATTTTAAGACCTTCTTGAGGTTATTTGTACCGGTTCCAGCAATTAACTTTAAATTTTTTGGTGCATTTTCCTTAAGGATCCTAAAAACCTCATCTTTTTCCTCTTCAGAGAGGGAAACCGCCTCTCCCGTCGTCCCCAAGATTACAACCCCATCCACCCCATTTTCCGCCTGAAATTCCAAGATCCTCAAATATTCGTCAAAATTTATACTCCCATCCTCCTTAAAGGGTGTAGGAAGAGCGGTCCAAACCATAACGCCTATTCTACCGTTGTATAATCCTTTACCATGGAGAAGCCCTTAGTTTCAATAGTTATGGGAAGCGCGTCGGATAAGGATAAAATGAAGGGGGCGGTGGATATCCTTAAGGAGTTTGAGGTACCCTTTGAGGTTAGGGTAATATCCGCGCATAGGAGCCCGGATTTGGCGATGGAGTTCGCAAAAGGAGCCAGGGAAAGGGGTATTGAGGTAATAATAGCAGGTGCAGGGGGGGCGGCGCACCTTCCCGGCGTCCTCGCATCCCTAACCACATTACCCGTAATAGGAGTTCCCATAGATTCAACTTCTTTAAGGGGTATAGATTCCCTATATTCAATAGTTCAGATGCCGGCAGGAATTCCGGTTGCAACCGTGGGAATAGATGCATCGGCGAATGCGGGATTGTTGGCGGTTAGGATCCTTTCGATAAAGTATCCGGAATATGCGGAAAAGCTTGAAAGGTACAGGGAGAAACTAAGGGAGAAGGTCCTTGCAAGCAAGGTTGAGTATTAAGTTATTTCTCTCCGTATTTTTGATCACCTTTGTTTTTTACTCAAAGAGCCTATCTTTTTCCTTCGTTTGGGACGATTTCGCGAATTTCAATACCCTATCCCAAATGTCCCTATCTGATGTTATAAAACCCTCCCCAAAGGTGATCTCTTTAAGCACCCTGTTTGCCTCAAACTGGAGGCCCCTTACAAACGGAATTTTTGTTCTTTTCAACAATTTCCCCCCCCCAATTCGCGCATTTTATAAATCTCTTGGCATTCTCTTTAGGTTCCGGGATCCTCGCGATAATTATTCTGAAACTTATGAAAAACTTCCTACTATCCCTAACCCTTTCCCTCCTTTTCTCCTTACATCCCGCAAATGTGGAAAGTGCAGTTTGGCCCTCCTCGTTTTCCCTTTACCTCCCCGCCTCCTTACTTTCCCTATACTTCCCCATTTCCCAAAGATTTCCCCTCTCCGCCATTCTTTACTCCTTAGCTTTACTCTTTAAGGAGAGCGCCCTCGCCCTCTTCTTACCTCTCTTTCTTTATTCAAAGGGTAGATGGAAGTTGGTTTTTGTTTTAATAACGTTGGCTTACTTTCTCCTCCGACATCTAACGGTGGGCATAATCCCCCAAGAGCAAAAACCCCATTACGATATAAGCACGCTTATTGACATGTTTTACGGTTTCGGATTTTACGTTAGATCCTCTTTCTTCCCTTTCCCCTTTGAAGTTTATGTCCCCGAGGTTCCAAAGGATCCTATAAACCTTTTTCTTGCAATTTTTGTAATCCTTGCATCTTTTTTCCTTATCCGGAAATTTGAAGGGTCGGGACCTTGGGTCATCCTTTTTATCTCAAACATAGCCTTACACCTTTCGGTTGTCGGTTTTGAGAAGGTCCCCTCCGTTTTATCCTTCAGGTATCTCCTCCTCAGCTTGGCATCCCTCTCGGTCCTCATCGGCTTAACCCTTAGGGAAAGGTTCCAAATTTTTGCCCTCCCCCTATTAATATTCTTCTCCATACTTTCCTTCAACCTTTCGGATATATGGAGGGACGACCTAAGCTTCTGGGAGAGGGCATATATTACGAATCCCAACAATGCTACGGTTATGTTAAATTATGCCTCAAACCTCCTCTCAAGGGGAAAGGATAGGGAAGGTTTGGAAATCCTTTTTAGGATATTTAACGGGGATTATCCAAAGGAAGATAGATTTGATGCGGGGGTAAATATAATGGCGTATTATTATAACAGGGGGGATTTTAGGAGTTGTGCAAACTTTTCTAAGAACCTTGAAGGTTTGGGAGAATCCGACCTATTTTATTACCTAAAAACCCTCTGCGCTTTGGGTATAGGAGATACAGCGGGGGCAAGGGAGAGTATAAAATTGGGGTTCTCAAAATTCCCACACAGACCCGAAATTAGGGAGCTTTACGAAAGGCTCTCGTCTATCCAAGCTAAGTAGTCCGGATTCCCGAGAATTATAGGAAGGGCGATTATCTCGGGTACGGTATAAGGGTGGTTTTCCTTTATCTCCCTTTCAAGTTCTCCATAAGCCTCCCTTGAGGTTTTTATTATCAAAAGCTCCTCATCATCCTCCTCTATTTTCCCCTTCCACCAATAAAAGGACCTTAGACCTTTTACTACGTTTACGCAAGCAGCTAATTTCTTCTCAACCAAAAGCCTAGCCAAACCTTCCCCCTTCTCCTTGGGAACCGTGCAAAGAACAACTATATAACCGTCTTTATTTCCTCCCATAGCTTCTCCATCTCCTCCAAACTAATCTCACCCAACTTTAAACCGCGTTCCTTTGCGAGCTTCTCCATAAGGGAAAACCTCTCTATGAACTTCTTATTCGCAAACCTTAGGGCATCCTCCGCATAATAACCCTCCTTCCTCGCATACTGGGCCAATGTAAAAAGCAGATCTCCGAGCTCCTTAAACCTCTCTTCACCCTTAGCCTTCAAAAACTCCGAGAACTCCTCCTCCACCTTTGCCAAAACCTCCTTCCCATCCTTCCAATCAAACCCCACCCTTGAAACCTTCTCCCCCAACCTATGGGCAAGGATAAGGGCAGGTCTCCTGTGATCTATACCCGCAAGCATCCCATCCTTCTTTGTAACTTCCCAATTCTTAAGAAGTTCCCTTATTCCCCAATTCTCTTTATCCCCAAATATATGTGGGTGCTTGAAAATCAGCTTGTTCTTTGCGCTTTCAACTATCTCCTCCGCCTTCGCAACTCCCTCATCCTCCGCTATGAGAAGTAGCATCACCACCGTTGCCAAAAGGTCCCCGATCTCTTCCATTATCTTTTCCCTATCCTTCTTCTCCACCGCCTCAATGTACTCATAAATTTCCTCCAAAGCCTGATACCTTAGGGAAAATAATGTTTGCTGTCTGTCCCAAGGGCACTTTTCCCTAAGGATCTTTATAATCTCTACGAATTCCCCTAGGTTCCTCAATCCCATTCCATCACCTTCTTTATTGCCCTCTTTATCCTGAAAGCGTCGGGATGGTAGTATATCTGCTGGGCGAAGGGATAGGGCGTATCATATCCCGTCACCCTAATTATCGGTGCTATTAAATATTCTATCGCCTTTTCCGCGACAAAGGCGGCTATTTCGGAAGCCATACTTGCTATCTTTGGAGACTCGTTTACTACTATTAATCTACCCGTCTTCGCCACGGAATTTAATATTGCCTCCCTATCAAACGGCACTATCGTTTGAAGGTCTATAACCTCAACGGAAATTCCCTCTTCTTTTTCAATCTCTTCCGCCGCCTGAGTTGAAGGATAAACCATATAACCGTATGTAACTATTGTAACATCTTTCCCTTCCCTTACGATCCTCGCCTTACCGAATGGTATCGTGTAATCCTCGTCCGGGACCTCCTCCTTAACCGCCAAATATATTTTCTTAGGTTCAAGGTATATAACCGGGTCATCACCCCTTAAAGCCGTCCTCAAAAGACCCTTGGCGTTGTAAGGTGTGGAGGGTATCGCGATAAATACCCCACCCATATGGGCAAATATCGCCTCTGGGCTTTGGCTATGATAAAGCCCCCCACCTATTCCCCCACCGTAAGGTGCCCTTATCACTACGGGAGCCTTCCATTGCCCACCAGACCTATACCTTACCTTAGATATTTCGTTCATGATCTGGTCAAATCCCGGCCATACGAAATCTATGAACTGTATTTCCGCAACAGGTTTCAAACCATAAAGCGCCATACCGAAAGCAACACCTAATATCCCCGCCTCGGATAACGGCGTATCTATCACCCTCTCCTCCCCAAACTCCTCTATCAAGCCCTCCGTTACTAAGAAAACCCCTCCCCTCCTTCCCACATCCTCACCCAAAACTATTATCCTATCGTCCCTCCTCATCTCCTCCGCAAGGGTATCCCTTATAGCCTGCCTAAGCTGAACCGCCTTCTTGCTTCCACCTTTAGATCCTTCCTCAAGCTTTATGACCATATTGGGAATTTTAAAGGCGCAAGACGACTATATAATCTTCCCTTTTTTTGTAGATTTTGGGTGGGAAAGATATGGAGACGTTTTATGATTTATGTTTAGGCTTATGTTTATGGGTAGAACGCTAGGGTACATATTCTTCTAAGGCGCAGGACAACCTTATAATACCCTCTATGAAAAGGTTTTTGGTTTCTTTCTTCTTCGCGCTTCCCCTCCTTGCCCAACCCTTCACGTATCTAGGTATAGTGGATGGGCAAGTGGGGGTATTTTCGGGTACAAAGAAGGATTCGGTCTTCATAACCGGCGCAGGCTCCACCGTCTCTACCGCGGCAAAGATCGAAACGCTCTTAGTGAACCAAAGCTTCACATATATGGGGTACAACGCGAAGGGAATAGAGAGGAGGGTATATTATAACTCAACACCTTCGCCCATATTCGTGGATACGGTTTATGAGGTTGGAGATACCATGCGCAGACTCATGGTGATAGGTAGGACGAGTTCCTCAACAGTCAAAGCAAGCGTAAGGGCGCTCTTAACACCCTTTTCGGTGGGAAATAGGTGGACGCTTGGAATAGCGGGAAACACTTATGTTGCGGATGTAGACGGGGATACCAACTGGACAGCTCTCGATACTTTCGTTGTAACCAAGGACTCTATGTACGTCGTAAGTATGGGTACCATGTCCGTTCCCGCGGGCACATTTGATAGCGTATATACAATAAGGCTTAGACTTGAGGGTAGGATGTGGTCTTCCGCAGTTTATTCCAGGACCGGAAGCTCCTCCGCCGCTTGGTCGGACACTTTGTACAGGGATTATTACATATACTGGAGGCCCCACCTAGGTTATGTTAAGGATTCTATGTTCCAATATGGAAAGTGGCACTATCTCTTTGTAAATATAAGGGTTTATTCTTGGGAAACCTCACTGCTTGAAGGGTATTGGACAAGCCTTTCGGAGAGGAGATATGATAGGGAGGAAAACTTGATTTCAAAAGGATACATAGATCTTTCCGAGTTCGGAAGGATATACGATATAACGGGCAAGAAGGTTGCGGAGGGTAAGGGCAAGATATACCTTAAGAAGGGTGTTTATTTTGTCCAAAGCGGGGGTAGAACATATAAGATAATAGTGAGGTGATAGAAAGATTAAAAGGGTGGCCCCTCTTGGGGGTCACCCTACTTTCCTGCGGGATAGATTTCAATGCGTATTTTAACACTTATTACAACCTAAAAAACCTTGCAGGTAGAATAGATAAACTTGAAGAAATCGGCGATACCTTAAACGTAAAAAGACTCTATGATTCCCTTGAGATCAAGAGTGCATACCTGATAAAGTATTACCCGAGATCAAAGTACTTACCCGACGCGGTTTTTTATATGGGATTGGCATTTTCAAGGAAAGGTCAATACGAGAAGGCCATACAAAAGTTTAGGGAATTTTTGGAATTTTTCCCAAAGCATCCCCTTTCCCAAAGGGCCAAAATTGAACTTGGAAGGGCGTACGCTTTGGATCCAAGGTTTGACGATGAGGCATTGAGGATCCTAAAGGATATTAAGAGCGATGAGGCGTATTATCTAATCGCACTGGTTTATTACCGCATGGGAGAATACGCTTCAGCTAAGGAGTACTTTGAAAGGATAAACCTGAAAAACCCCAGGTCAGCCAAAAGGTACATACCATTGGGTTTGGACATATACATAGCGGAAAAAAATTTAATCAAGGCGGAGGACCTTTTAAAGGCTTATCTATCTCTAAATCTCACACCATCGGAACGTAAGGTTGCGGAGGAGAAGAGGGGGGATATACTCTTCGGTATGGGGAAAGTGGAGGACGCCTTAAGAATTTATAGTTCCATAGATTACCCATCTAGGAGCGCGGATGATGGCAGGCTTAAGATGAAAATTGCAAGGATATACTTGATGATGGGGGATACATCAAAGGCCCTTGAAAACTTTGAAATATGCTATTCTTCGGGCGCAAACGATAAGTGGTTGTGCGCCTTCGAGGCAGGCAATATCTTGGTTTTAAAGGGAGATTACGAGAAAGCCTTAAGGTTCTACGACGGGATATACACACAGGGACCGGCTGAGTGGAGATCAAGGGCTTTCGTGAAAAAGCTGGTCCTTGAGGAGTGGAGGGTTTTGAGAAACAAGGATGACCCAAGATCCCTATACAGAAAAGCCGAGATTTTATATTTTCACCTGAACAACCCCGATACCGCCCTTAAGATCTGGCAAAACCTTACAACCTCAAAGGATAAAGGGATCTCAACCAAAAGCCTTATGGCCCTCATCTACGCGTATGCTCATAGGGGGGAAACATTAAGGGTAAGGGAGCTATTTCAAAGGTTCAAGAATGAAGTTAAGGATACTTTTTATATTAATTGGGCTCAATCTTTTGTTCGTTAGTTGCGTTTCCGTAGGTAAAGAAAAGGGTAAGATGGAGGTTGAAAAGGTTGAGGTAGTGGATAGGGTAAAATACGTTGAATTCAGGGAGGTTTTTCCCGAGGAACCGGAAATTAAGGTGGGTATAGGGAAGGGCAGGAGCATAAGTTTAAAAACTTTTGGGAGATGCGAGATTTCTGATGGAGATGGGAAAAATATGGGATTTTCTGTGGCAAGCATTAGTTTTTATGCTTTGGAAGTTGGGAAGAAGTCCATAAAACATTGGGTTATCCTTGAAAGGTTTTTGGACAGGGATAAAGCGATAACGTACAAGATGGCAAATCCGGATTTGAAGATATTGAAACTCGGCGTATACCCGAGGTACTTCGTTGCCATAGGTCCTTTTGATGATTTTGAGAAAGCATTAAGGTTCAAGCACCCAAACAAAAAGTCCGTATTTTCCATATTGGAAAAACCTTCAGACGGAAAAATAAGGGTCGCAGAGCTTAAAGCCACCTTCAGGGCACCCATACAGATCTCCTGCGATTCCTTCGGATATAAGAATAACAAGTACAAGGGGAAGATGCTGGTTTTTACGGATGAGGATAGCGGTTTAATTTTGGTAAATTCATTGAAGATTGAAGATTACCTAAAGGGAGTGGTACCTTGGGAGATGTCCCCTTTGTATCCTATTGAGGCTCTAAAGGCGCAGACTATAGCAGCGAGGACCCACGCCCTTGAAGTTGGGGGGATAAAGTGGCATCTTCTAAAGGAACCCTACGACGTAACCGACGATTTTACAACGCAAGTTTATAGAGGTTTTACAAATTACAAGGTTATAGATTCGGTTGTAGAAAGCACGAGGGGTCTGGTTATGATGAACGGGGATAGGTTTTCAATAGCTACATTTTTTACTAACTGCGGTGGTTCCCTTGAAGGTGGAGAAGAATGGGGAGATACCCTGATAAAGCCCAAAGCGGATGCTTTTTATGATCTAAAACCCTCAATTGAAATCTTAAAAATCAAAAAGGATACATCCTTTGCCTGTTCTCCAAGCGAGGATTTACCTAGAGTTATAAAAAACGAGGCGGAAAACTTCAGGTGGGAAAAGACGGTTAGCCTTTCGGAGATAACGGAAAGTCTAAAGAAGAACTTCAACGTTGATATAGGGAAGGTGAAGGATATAAAGATTTTGAGTAGGAGCGAGGCGGGTAGGGTGAAGGAATTGGAGATAATAGGGACGAAGGGGAAATATAGGGTTAAAGGCGATTGGAATATTAGGAAGGCTTTGGGGGATTTAAAATCGTCTTTTTTCGTCTTTAAAAAGAAGGGAGATAGTATAATCTTTAAGGGTGGAGGGTGGGGACACGGGATAGGAATGTGCCAGGTTGGGGCTGGGGTTAGGGCGCTAAGGGGTTGGAAATACGAGGATATTCTGAGGTTTTATTACGGAAACGTTGAACTGGTAAGAGTTTATAAATAAGAATATATTGTGATCCCGTATGGGCTCCGCACACCTAAAGCAAGTTCGGATCTGGTAATTAGTAATGTTGTTTCCCCACAACCACAACAAACTCCCCCTTCTCCTTGACTTTATCCTTTACTTCACTTAATTTACCATATAGGTACTCCTCAAAAAACTTGGTCATCTCCCTGCATATGCAAACCCTCCTATCCCCCAAAACTTCCAGCACTTCCTCCAAAAATTCTCTAATATCGTAAGGTGATACGTAAAATACTATGCTCCCCTCAAAATCCTTTATCTCCTCCAAAAGCTTCCTCCTTTTTCCCTTCTTCTGAGGTGGAAAGCCCAAGAACATAAACCTATCCGTCTCCAAACCGCTCACGGAAAGGGCAGCTATAACCGCGGAAGGACCTGGAACGGGTAAGACATCAATACCCTCCTCCCTGCACCTTTTAACAAGCCTATAACCCGGATCGGATATTAGCGGTGTTCCAGCATCGGAGATTAAAGCTATGTTTTTCCCCTCCTTTAAAAGATCTATAACCTCCGGGATCCTCTTCTCCTCGTTTCCCTCAAAGTAAGAAATTAACGGCTTTTCTATACCATAATGCTTCAATAGGATCTTCGCCCTCCTTGTGTCTTCGCATAATATAAAATCGCACTCTTTCAAGGTTCTTATTGCCCTAAACGTTATATCCTCAAGGTTCCCTATAGGTGTCGCAACAACAAAAAGCTTACCGCTCATTTAACTAACTTTGAAAGGCTCTCATAAGCCTCCCTTATTTCCGGCAGGTCAACCTCCTTAAGAAGGTTCCCCAAGCTTTCAACAATGTACTTTATGTTTTCCCTGTTGGTTATAAACTTCAAGTTTGGTACCCCTACATTTTGCCCCCTAATTTTAAACGTTTCCCTAAACATTGGATTTTTGGAAGCTTCAACTTCCTTTATCTGAGCGAAGCCCAATATCCCCAAGACCCAAAGGTCGTAAATTTCCCCATCCTGCTCCACCTTTATTGAAAACCTAGGGAAGTTCGTTAGAAATACCGTATTTTCTCCTCTTTCAAGCTCCACATCAACCGAAATTACATCCCTCATATCAAAAGCCATATACCCTACATCCGTTGAAAATATCAAAAACATCCTACCTTCTCTTTTCTTTACTTGCGTCTCTTCAAATTTGATCTCAACGGGTTTCACGTTTAAAATTATTTCGGGCAAAAACTCCCTATCCCCCTTAAACTCCTCCGGTATTAAGCCATTAAACTCCATACCCTCTTCAAACACCACCTCAACCTTCTCGCAAAATATAAAAAAACCGTCGTTCAACAATATGGCGTACTTTTGAGGGATGGAATTTAGGGATATATAAGGTTTTCCCCTTTCGACTATTACAAACTTCCCCTCGTAAGGGATCCTTAAAATTTTATCAACTCTCACTATTGAATGAACCTTTTCCTTCCCCACTTTATAAAGCTCCCCATTGTACCAAAAAACGAGAGCCTTCATTCACCCAAAACCCTCTTTACCAAAGCCTCCGCTATCGCCTCTACCTTTTCCTCCCTTTTACTCCTAAGATTCTCAAGCAACCTTTTTGCCTCTTCAATTATCCTCTCCCCTTCCTTCTCCCCCTTTATCCTTCCGCTTACCGTATGTGCCCTTATTAGCTCTACTCCCTCTTCCTCCGCGCTTTGGATAATTTTAAGAGCCTTCTCCTGCGCCCTTTGTATAATGTTCTTTGCCATTTCCTCCGCCTTTTCTATCTCCCTTTCATACTCCCTTTCAAGATCCAAAATCTCATCCACTATCCACTTATCCTCATGAACCTTATGATGGTTTCCTCCCATATTGGGAATTTTAACGGTGATAGATTTACATTTTACCGCTTTATAATTTCCAACCTGCCGGGGTGGCGGAATTGGCAGACGCGCTGGACTTAGGATCCAGTGGGCTAAGTCCCGTGCGGGTTCGAGTCCCGCTCCCGGCATTTTATTATGTCAAAGATCCTTGAGGTTGAGCTTGAGGACGAATTAAAAACCAGCTATCTGGATTATGCGGTCAGCGTAATAGTGGGAAGGGCTATTCCGGATGCTAGGGATGGTTTAAAACCCGTTCAAAGGAGGATCCTTTATGCGATGAAGGAACTCAACCTCCTTCCGAACCGTCCCTTTAGGAAATCCGCTACGGTTGTGGGTGAGGTTATAGGTAAATATCACCCTCACGGGGACCAGGCGGTTTATGAAGCTTTGGTGAGGTTGGCGCAAGATTTTACAATGAGATACCCCTTAATACAAGGTCAGGGAAACTTCGGTTCAATAGACGGTGATCCCCCATCCGCTTACCGTTATACGGAGGCAAGGTTGAGCCCAATGGCCTTAGAGGTAATAGGGGAAATAGATGAGGATACTGTGGATTTTGTGCCTAACTTTGACGGGCAGTACAAAGAACCGGTAATTTTAGCCTCAAAGTTCCCCAATCTTTTGGCAAATGGGTCATCCGGAATTGCGGTAGGTATGGCAACGAATATACCTCCACACAACCTAACCGAGCTAATGGATGCCTGCATAGAGATGGTGAAAAATCCCAATATCACGGTTGATGAGCTTTTGAAGATAATAAAGGGACCTGATTTCCCAACGGGAGGATATATACTGGGTTATTCTGGGTTAGTAAAGGCTTATAAAACCGGGCAGGGGAGGATAACGATAAGGTCGAAGTACAGGGTTGAAAAAGATAAGATAATCATAACCGAGATCCCTTACGAGGTGAAAAAGGCGGAGCTTATAAAGGAAATAGCGGATCTGGTTAAAGAGGGTAAGGTTGAGGGTATAGCTAATTTGAGGGATGAAAGCGACAAGGATGGTTTGAGGATCGTAATAACCCTAAAGAAGGGGGCTGATCCCTCCATCGTTGAGAACCAGCTTCTGAAATACTCAAACTTACAGAGGACATATTCGATAAACATGTTGGCTCTTGTCGGCGTACAACCGAAGGTCTTGAACCTAAAGGAGGCTCTAGAAATCTATATAAACCACAGGAAGGAGGTTTTGATAAGGAGAACGAAATATAGGCTAAGCAAGGCCCTTCATAGGCTTGAGATAGTAGAGGGTTTGATAAAGGCGATCAATATGATGGATATGGTGGTGAAAACTATCAGGGAATCGGAGAACGTGGAGGAAGCGAGGAAGAATTTAATATCTATGGGGTTCAGCGAACTTCAGGCAAACAGCATCCTTGAAATGAGGCTTTCCTCCTTAACCAAGCTACAACTTAAGAACCTTACGGAAGAAAGGGAGAAACTTCAAAGGGACATAAAAAGTTACAAACTTATCTTGGAGAGCGAGGATGAGCTTAAAAGGGTTATGATAGAGGAGTTTGAGGAGGTAAAAAGGAAGTATGGGGATAAGAGGAAGACGGTAATATTGAAGCAAGAGGTTGAGAACCTTGATGTGGAATCCCTCATAAAGGAAGAAGAAACCGTTGTAATTTTCACAAGGGGTGGATATGCAAAGAGGTTACCATTGAGGTCTTTTAAGCTTTTAAACAGGAGGACCGTAGGAAAATCCGCCGTAAAAACATATGAAGATGATGTTCCCTCGGCGGTTGTCCAGTGTTCCACCCACGATCAGGTTGCGGTTATAACAAGTAGCGGGGCGGTATTTTGGACGAAAGCTTACAATATTCCCGAAGCTTCAACAGGGGCAAAAGGTAAATCTCTAAGAAACATATTTAAGAAGTTTTCAAGTGAGGATAAGGTGGTATGGGCGTTCAGGATCCCGGAGAATCCCGAGCAACACGAAATACTGATCCTTACGGGTGAAGGTAGGATAAAGAGGGTGAAGCTATCGGAGGTTTTGAAGGGTAAGATGGGTTCAAGTATATCAAAGTCCGGGATTTTGAGCGTTCTGCCAAGGAACGACGAGGATTACGTCTTAATAGCATCAAAATTGGGGAAGGCTTACTTAACCAAAATTGATGAGATACCGCTTTTGTCAAGAAGTAGCAAAGGGGTGGTTGCCATAAAGGGCGAACCCCTGATAGCCCTACCTGTTAAGCTTGATGAGGAGATTTTGGTACTTACGGAAGACGGTTATATAAAGAGGATGAAGGTACAGGAGATCCCAATTATGGCGAGGGGAAAGAAGACGGGAGTTTATATCACTCCAAGTAAAATTTTCACAATACTGAGGTTCCCACCAACAAACAACAACGAATGCATAGTACTTACTGAGAAAGGAACGGTAAATAGGATAACTCTTAAAGATGTACCCTTACTTTCGAGGACCGCGAAGGGTGTTAGGTTGATAAATCTTTCTGAAGGGGACAGATTGGTGGATGTGGTTGTAACCGAGGGTGAGGGATGAGGGCGGTCTATATAGAGGAGTTTGGGGATGTTGATGTTTTAAAATTTGGAGAACTTCCCGAGCCCAAGGTGGGTCCGGGTGAGGTTTTGGTAAGGGTTAAGGCGGTCTCCCTAAATCACCTTGATATTTGGGTTAGGAGGGGTATATATCCAAAGTTAAGTATGCCCCATGTTCTTGGAAGCGACATAGCGGGGGTGATAGAGGAGGTTGGGGAGGGTGTAAATTTGGAAGTGGGTAGGAAGGTTTTGGTTTCACCGGGGGTAAGCTGTGGAAAGTGTGAGATGTGCCTTTTGGGAAAGGATAACCTTTGTAAGGATTATAAAATTTTGGGAGAACACATATGGGGAGGGTACGCGGAGTTTGTAAAGGTTCCGGTGCAAAATATATTACCCTTCCCTGAGGGCCTTACCTTCGAAGAGGCAAGCGCTATACCTTTAGTTTTTCTGACCGCTTGGCAAGCGGTGGTTGAGAAAGGCGAGGTGAAAGCTGGGGATGTCGTTTTCATCACATCCGCGGGTGGGGGAGTGGGAAGCGCCGCAATTCAAATAGCGAAGCTTTTTAACGCCTTTGTGATAACGACAGTGGGATCCGACGAAAAGGTTGAAAAGGCTTACGAATTGGGGGCGGATTTTGTCATAAACAGAAAAAAGGAGGACTTTGAAAAGGTGGTTTTGGAGAAATTTGGTAAGGTTGATTTGGTTGTAGATCATTCGGGAAAGGAAAACATACAAAAGTTGATAAACATAACCAAGTGGGGTGGGAAGGTGGTAATTTATGGCGCAACATCCGGTTACAACGCCCAAATAGACCTTAGACATGTATTTTATAGGCAGGTTTCCCTGATAGGTTCAACGATGGGAAGTAAGGGGATTTTGTTTAGGGTAATCCGTTTGATTGAGCAAAAGAAACTAAAACCCATAATTTATAAAGTTTTAGAGCTGAAAGATGCGAAGGAGGGGCATAGGATCCTTGAGAGTTTCTCACCTTTCGGAAAGGTGGTCTTGAGAGTGTGAGGTTTATTTGTGCTCATTTGCTTGTTTGTTGTTTCAATCCCTTATAGGAACGTAATAAACCTGGAATGGGCACGAAATTACGTGGGATCCGTTCTCAGTTTCAATCCCTTATAGGAACGTAATAAACAGTATTCTGTCTTACCTAATCCTGAATAAACTTCTAGTTTCAATCCCTTATAGGAACGTAATAAACCTGCCCTTGTCCCTTTTTATTTTTACCCCAAAATTCCCAATACCCATAAGGGTTTTCTTGACCTCACCCACACTCACCTAACATACCGAAATTGATATTATAAACCCGTCGATCGCCGGTTGGGGGTAAAACCCTGGGGGATCGACGAACGCCCGTCAGTATTAAGTTTCTTGAACATCATTTCCAAAATTTTCAATAAAATCAAGGCAAAGAAAGTATGCCCTCCTTTCGCCCATCAGTATTGAATTTTTTGAACCCCACCCTTTCAACCCCTCCCTTTCCCCCATCATCACCCACCACATCGACGAACGCTTGTAAATATTTCCAATTTAAAATTTAGAGATGGGAAACCTTTGGGAGAATTCATACAATGAGCTTTTGGAGGTTGTGAAATCCATAAAGCACCTTGAACCCTTGGTTTATAGGGCTATAAATGGAATAATTGAGAGGTTAGGGAAGGGTGGAAAGATATTGGTATGCGGAAACGGGGGTAGCGCCTCGGATGCCCAACACTTTGTAGCGGAAGTAGTTGGTAGATTTAAGGGGGAGAGGGTTGGGTTGCCCGCAATAGCTCTAACCTCCGACGGGATACTTATAACCGCTATATCCAACGATTACGGCTATGAAAATGTTTTCTCAAGACAAATAGAAGCCTTGGGGGGACCTATGGATGTGCTTATAGCAATTTCAACATCGGGAAGGTCAAGAAGCGTAAATAAGGCGGTGGAGATCGCCCACAGGAAGGGGCTTTTTATCATATATCTCACGGGTGCGGAAAACCCGACCCTAAACGACCTTGGAATAATAGATGTCCTAATAAAGGTTCCTTCAAGATCCACCCAGAGAATTCAGGAGATCCACAGGTTTATCTTGCATGTATTGGCGGAAGGGATAGAGGACGCTTTTGTTTTTAAAACTTAGCCTGATTAGAATACTTTACTATGGAATTGATACCGAGGGCTCTAACTATCGCGGGTTCGGATAGTGGGGGAGGGGCGGGGATACAGGCGGATCTAAAAACTTTTACCGCTTTTAAGGTTTTCGGTATGAGCGCCATCACATCAATAACCGCCCAGAATACCGTAGGGGTTTTTGAGGTTTTTGACCTTCCGCCCGAAACCGTGCAAAGGCAAATAGACGTAATTTGCGAGGATATTGGGGTTTCCGCTGCCAAAACTGGGATGCTTTCCAACGAGAACATAATATCCGCGGTGGCGGAAAGTATTGTAAAAAACAAAATAGAAAAGCTTGTGGTGGATCCAGTTATGAGGGCAAAAAGCGGTGATCCCTTGCTAAAACCCACAGCCGAGAAGGCTTTAATCGAAAAGATCCTTCCCCTCGCCCTACTTATAACACCAAACATCCCCGAAGCGGAAGCTTTATCCGGGAAAAGGATAAAATCCATAAAGGATATGCGGGAAGTTGCAAAATACCTTATGGATTACGGTCCTAAGAACGTCTTGGTAAAGGGTGGTCATTTGGACGAAAAGGTTGCAATAGACATCCTATACAACGGTTCTGAGTTTTACGAGTTTGGGGCGGATAAGATAGAGACGAAGAATACGCATGGGACGGGATGCACATATTCTTCGGCTATAACCTCAATGCTAGCTTGGGGAAAGGACCTTATAACATCCGTAGATGTTGCAAAAAGGTACGTTACGGAGGCGATAAGACAGTCCTTTGGAATAGGTAAGGGACACGGACCTTTGAACCACTTCGTTAGGGTGGAGGGGATGCCCTAAGCGCTCTTCTTTCTCCTCCTTGGGATGAGGATAACCTTTAGGTTTTCGTCAATATAAACACCCTCAACTTTATCCTTAATGCTCGGAAGCTCAAACATAACATCCATTAGAAGTTCTTCCAAAACAGCCCTAAGGCCCCTAGCTCCCGTACCCCTCTGTAAGGCTTTCCTCGCTATTGCCCTATAGGCCTCGGGTGCAAACTCAAGGCTTACATTCTCCGCCTCAAACATTATGCGGAACTGATTTATTAGGGCATTCTTTGGTTTTGTTAAGATATCCACAAGGTGGTCCTCGTTTAGGCTATGAAGGGGAACAATTATTGGGATCCTGCCCACAAACTCCGGTATTAAACCGAACTTTATTAGATCTTCGGGGGTAACTTGCCTTAATATCTCGTAATTCTCGTCATCTATCTTTCCCTCCTCTTCCTCCGAAAGCTTAAACCCTATGCTCTTTTTCCCAAGCCTTTGCTTTATTATCTTCTCAAGCCCCTCAAAAGCTCCCCCAAAGATGAAAAGTATATCCGACGTATCTATCCTTATATACGTCTGCTCCGGATGTTTCCTACCACCTTGGGGAGGAACATTTGCTATCGTACCCTCTATTATCTTCAATAAAGCTTGCTGTACCCCCTCTCCAGACACATCTCTCGTTATTGATGGTCCTTCGGACTTCCTCGCCAGCTTATCCACCTCATCCAAAAATACTATTCCCTTCTCAGCCTTTTCAATATCGTAATTTGCGTTCTGAATAAGCCTTAAAAGGATGTTCTCAACATCCTCCCCCACATATCCCGCCTCGGTCAAGGGTGTTGCGTCGTATATCGCAAAGGGAACATGTAGGATCTTGGCAAGGGTTTTTGCTATTAGGGTTTTCCCAGAACCACTCGGGCCTATAAGTAGAATATTTGCCTTTTCCATATCCGGGTGTACATGCTTTAGGGAGATCCTTTTGTAGTGGTTATAAACCGCAACGGATATCACCTTTTTTGCGTACTCCTGCCCGATAACGTACTTATCAAGGAATGCCTTTATTTCGGATGGTGTGGGTAGGGGGATTCGGTTCCTCCTTTCCCTCTCCTCTATTAGCTTTTCCTCTATCATATAAAAGGCAGTCTCAACACATGTGTAGCATATAACCGCCCCGTTTCCCGTAAAGTACTTACCCTGTTCTACGAAGTTCCCACAGAAGGAACATCTTAAGCCAACTTTTCCCATACCTTCCTCGGCTCCACTATCTTATCCACTATCCCATACTCCACCGCTTCCTCCGCGGACATATAAAAGTTCCTCTCCGTATCCTTCTCCACCTTCTCTAAAGGTTGTCCTGTATGGTTTGCCAATATGTTGTTAAGCATCTTTTTAAGCCTTCCTATCTCTTTCGCCTCTATTTCTATGTCCGTAGCCTGTCCCTGCACCCCTCCCCAAGGTTGGTGGATCATAACCCTCGCGTGGGGAAGGATCAACCTCTTACCCTTATGCCCACCCGCAAGTAAAACCGCCGCCATAGATGCCGCCATACCCAAACAAACCGTCACAACCGGTGGCTTTATGTATTGCATGGTGTCGTATATTGCTAAACCTGCGGTCACGTATCCCCCGGGCGAGTTTATGTAGAAGTATATTTCCTTTTCGGGATCTTGCGTTTCCAAAAAGAGCATTTGCGCCACTATCAAACCCGCCACCTGGTCATCTATTGGGGTGGTAAGGAATATGATCCTGTCCTTTAGGAGACGGGAATATATATCATAAGCCCTCTCAAACCTACCTTCCTGTTCTATCACAACGGGCACATATTGCGAAAATTTCCCTTTCATTCTACAAACTCCGGTTCAATTTTCACCGTATTCTTTAGGTAATCAAAGGCTTTCCTTGCGAGGTATCTGGATTTTAATTCATCAAGCCTCCCTCTCTTCTTCGCTTCATTCAGGAACGCCTCTGGGTTTTGCTGTCCGTCCTCCTTTAAGTACTTAATAATGTCCTCCTCACTCACGTCTATGTTCCTTTCCTCTATGAGCTTCAGGAGGATTATCTCGGTTATCGCCCTAAAAACCGCGAGGTTCTGGGCGCTCTGTTCAAGCTCCTGAGGTGGCACCTTGCCAGAGAGTTCATCCTTTATATCTACATATATCTTCGCAACGAGGCTGGGTGGTGGATCAAATGGGCTAAGGCGGTATATTTCGTTTATTATGGAGTTTTCAAGCTCAATCTCCGCTCTTTCGCTAAACTCCTCTATAAGCTTCTCCCTAATTTTTTCCCTCATTTCGCCCACCGAAGTATATCCGAGAAGCTCCGCTATCTCTTGGTCATCCGGGTAAACCTTCTCGTATATGTTCTGAATAATGTAAATTTCCGTTCCATCTTCAACTGGGATCTCCACCCTCTCCCCCGCCTTCTTACCGATTATAGCGTTATATAAATCCTCGTCAAGATCGCCGGATTTTACAACTATCCTAGCCCTCTTCGGTTTTCCTTCGTTCCCCTCCTTATCCCTAAAAATATATTGGGCAACCACAAGGTCCCCTTCCCTCACCTCCCTATCAACCGCCTTTAGCTGGGCATTTTCCTCCTTATAAAGGTTTATCCTTTCCTCAACGTCAGAATCCGTAACCCTCTTTATCCTTTTCTTTACTGTAATTGAGGTTAGATCCGGCAACTCAAACTCGGGGATAATCTCAAACTCCACCGTAAATTCGTAAGCGGAGTCGTTTTGATCTTGAGCCTTTATCCTCGGGTTCGTTATCAGTTTCCACCCCTTCTCCTCAATTATCTCCCCCACCTTCCTGTTTAAAGCTTCATTTACCGCCTCCTCTATTATCCTGTCCATATACATGCTTTTTACCATACTTATGGGTGCCTTACCGGGCCTAAAACCCTGCACCCTGACGTTCTTTGAGATCCTAAGCGCCACCTCATCCACAAGCTTCTCAACCTCTTCCTTACTTACGGTTATTTTCACCTCCTTTACGGATTTACGCTCCTCCATAAGTCGGGATTTTACGGTTGAAAGGTTAAACAAAAAAAGGGGGCGGGTTTTCACCCACCCCCAAAAGGTTTTAATGGTTTTTTATCTGATTATCACCCTTTCCCTTATTACCTTTCCACCCAAGACAACCTCAACGAAATAAACGCCCCTTGAAAGCTCAATCTTAACCTCGTCCTTACCCTTTACGGACTTAATTATACCCCCACTCACATTATAAACCTTCACCTCAAATTCTCCAGATCCGCTAACCTTGATACCACCTTTGTATGGGGTTATAAGACCACTTACAGGTTGGCAAAATTCGGAGATGGATAAGGGGCAGGGTTCGGAAACTGTAAAGGTTGGAGATGTAATGGTTGGAGATGGGGAATTAATGGCTGGGCTTGGAGAAGAAACGGAAGGAGAAGGTGTATTTACCATTGGTGAAGGTGCTGTTACCGTTGGGCTTGCATTTTGAATTATTGAACACGAACCCATGTTTCCGTTTGCATCTGTCTTCACAAGAAAAATATCATCACTGCTCGCACCGAAGGAAATTGTACTACCCGCTACGATATATCCACCGTCTGATGTCTGTCGAACGGAATAAGCCCCATCCTCATCTGTTCCCCCATAAGTTTTAGCCCATTGTAAGTTTCCGTTCACGTTCGTCTTCACAAGGAAAACATCACTCAAGCCCGCACCGAAGGAAGTTGTCCAACCAGCCAATATATATCCGCCGTCTGATGTCTGTTGAAAGGAAGAAGCATCATCATAATTTCCTCCCCCGAAAGTTTTAGCCCATTGTAAGTTTCCGCTTGCATCCGTCTTAATGAGAAAAATATCATAATCGCCCGCACCAAAGGAAATTGTACTACCCGCCACGATATATCCACCGTCTAATGTCTGTTGAACGGAAGTAGCTCCATCAGTACTCGTTCCCCCGTAAGTTTTAGCCCAGCTTATGTTTCCGCTCGCATCCGTCTTCACAAGGAAAACATCACTCAAACCTGCACCGAAGGAAGCTGTATAACCCGCCACTATGTACCCACCGTCGGATGTCTGTCGAATGGAAGAAGCTCCATCCCAACCTGTTCCCCCGTAAGTTTTAGCCCATTGTAAATTTCCACTCGCATCCGTCTTAATGAGAAAAATATCATAATCGCCCGCACCGAAGGAACGTGTCTCACCTGCCAAAATGTATCCGCCGTCTGATGTCTGTCGAACGGAATAAGCCAAATCATAATCTGTTCCCCCGTAAGTTTTAGCCCATTGTAAATTTCCACTCGCATCCGTCTTTACAAGGAAAATATCACTCAAGCTCGCACCGAAGGAAGTTGTGAAACCCGCCAAGATGTATCCGCCGTCTGATGTCTGTTGAACATAATAAACCCTATCATCATCTGTTCCCCCGAAAGCTTTATCCCATTGTACGTTTCCGTTCGCATCCGTCTTGATGAAGAAAATGTCGTAACTGCCTGCACCGAAGGAAGTTGTCCCACCCGCCAAGATGTATCCACCGTCGGATGTCTGTTGAACGAAACGAGCCCACTCACCATACATTCCCCCGTAAGTTTTTGCGAATGCCACAGCGTAGGCGGACTGTGTGAAGAGGGCGACGAGAGACACACTTAAGAGGACTAATATTAGCCCCCTAACCCATAGCACCGAAGCGCGTAAAATGTACTTCATACGGGTATTATAAGGCTTCCCCAAAAAATTTACAAACTGTGCAAAGGGTTATTCCCACTTGGTGGGCTTTAGAATACGACGGTCCAGAAGCTCCCGAAGTAGTTTTAAATACTTGCCATTATTCCACCCTTAAGGTTGTAAGCTTTAAACCCCAAATTCCTCAGTTTAACCGCAACGGAATAGCTAGTCCTTCCAGAATTGCAAAAAACAACGATCTTGTGGGTTTTCTTGTATCTTGCCAGCTCCCTCCAGCGTTTTTCTATCTCCTCCGCGGGTATGTTTATGGCCCCTTTTAAGGTGTAAGATTCGTATTCCGCCCTATCCCTTACATCCAAAAGAATAACGTTTTCCCCAAGATTTTGGATATCTTCCATATCAACCTCAAGTTCTTCGTATGAGATCCTTTCCATAACCTCCTTTAGCTCCATAACCCTCCTACATTTTGCGCATATATCCGAGGATGATGGCATACCGCAAACCGTACAGGCTTTTATTTCCAGAACCTCCTCCATATTCTTTTCCACAAGGGGTATTAGTTTTCTTCTGAAGATTGAAAGTAGCCTGAACTTTATGTCCGGTTGCTCCTTCTCCATCTCGTCAAGCCACTTTTTCATACCTTTTATTGGTGTAAATTCTCCATGCGGGCATCCGCATTCCTGAACGGGGAGCTCATTTAAGGCAACATAATATAGGTCCTCTATCTCGGGCGTTGTAATAAGGGGTTTTATCTTCCTAGGTTGTCCGGGTAAGAGGGGCTTTAAAACGGGCTTTAACCTCGCTATCCCTTCAAAGTCCCCGGCAAAAAACAGGGACATCATTGTGGAAACGGTGTCGTCAAGGTTGTGTCCCGTTGCTATTGCATCCGCCCCAACGTTCTTTGCCATAAGGGTAAAAATATTCCTCTTTATCGTCCCACAAACCGAGCACATCTTATTTTTATATTTTGTTATCAAAAAGTCGTCAATTGTGTATCCCTCTTTTTCCTTAAGGTTGTAAATTTCCAAAGGGACCCCCACCATCTCCGCCAGCTTTTCAACTTTTTTCTCAAGGTGATCCGAATAATACTTTATCCCAAGGTTTATGTAAAAGGCGTAGATCTCCTGTTTTGGGAAAGCCATCTTTAATGCGTGGAGCAAAGCTACGCTATCCTTGCCACCGGAAACCGCCACCGCAACCCTTTCTCCCTCCCTGAACATCCTATACTCCTCAACCACCCTCCTCACCCTTTTTACAAAGAAATCGTTAAAACAATCTTTGCAAAGCTTCTGTTTCGCGTAAGGAAGATTAATTATCGCATCCTTTCCACACCTCGTGCATTTACCTATTACCTCAAGGTTCAACCTTATAGCACCTATTCCACACTTCCCGTAGTTTATCAACATAAGGGACATATTTTAAGGCAGGGCGAGTTTTTCTAACATCTCCCTCACTTCCTCCCTTGCTTTCTTTGCATCCTGCACGAACTTTTCTACGAGGTTCATAGGACAGAAGGGCCCACACATGGAACAGGCAACTGTCTTGGATGCCCTTTGTTCGTAAATTTCCCTCGCTTTTTTGGGATCAAGGGCAAGCTTAAGCTGGGTTTCCCAATCAAGGGCGTACCTTGCCCTTGACATCGCCAGATCCCACTCCCAAGCCCCATTAATCCCCTTCGCAATATCCGCAACGTGCGCCGCTATCTTGAAGGCTATAACCCCTTCCCTTACGTGTTCAACTGTTGGAAGTCCTAAGTGTTCCGCTGGGGTTATATAGCAAAGCATATCCGCCCCCGCCCATCCTGCAACCGCACCGCCTATAGCCCCCGCTATGTGATCCCAACCCGCGGCAACATCCGTAGGGAGCATACCCAAAATATAGAAAGGCGCCCCTTTTGTTATCTTCTTTTGGGCTATCACCTGGGCTTGTATCTCGTTCAGGGGTACATGTCCCGGACCCTCCACCATAACCTGCACACCTGCGGACCTACACCTGTCAACAAGCTCCCCCAAAACCAAAAGCTCGTGTATTTGCGGCCTATCAAAACTATCGGCGATGCTCCCGGGCCTTAAGGAATCCCCCAAGCTTATCGTAACATCGTAGGTCCTACATATGTCTAAAATGTCGTCAAACCTTTCAAGGAGTGGGTTCTCCCTGTTATGGTACATCATCCAAGCCGCCAAAAGCCCCCCTCCCCTTGACACTATCCATGTTGTCCTCCCCTGATTCTTCATAAACCTTAACCCCTCAAGGGTTATACCCGCGTGTATAGTCATAAAATCAACGCCATCCTTTGCATGCGTCTCTATTGCCTTTATGAAGTCATCCGGCTCAAGGTCAAAGATTGAACCTTTTGTTTTCGCAGCCTCAAATTCCGCCTCGTATACCGGAACGCTACCCATAGGAACCTCGCATATCTCCATCAAAGCCTTCCTGATCGCCCTAAGGTCCCCACCCGTTGAGAGATCCATAACCGTGTCAGCCCCGGCCTCAACCGCAACGAGGAGCTTTTGTTTTTCCTCCTCTACATTTACGTAATCAAACGAAGTTCCCAAATTGGCATTAACCTTTGTTCTTAAACCTTTCCCGATCCCGGTAAGTTTCCTCAGGTTCTTTGATAGGTGGATCTTGTTGGCGGGTATTACGATTTCCCCCCTCGCAACCCCCTCCATAACCACCCTTGGATCCAATCCCTCAACCTTCGCAACATATTCCATTTCTGGGGTAACTATACCCCTCTTTGCAGCTTCAAGTTGTGTAAGGTTCATAATTGGGGAAAACCTTGGAACCTCGTAGGAAGGGCACCTTCCCTACGCCGGTATTACCCGGATCAGGTTCCAAGGGTTGGACCCAAAGGGTCCTCTCAGCCGGGGAAACCCCCAGCACCCCCGGTGCCCGATATGGGTATTATACGGGTGTTTTCACCATTATAATACCTGTACTATGGTAGGGTACATTTTTCTAGTAGCAGGCGGTGGGCCTGATGGGTATGGGTACATGTGGTTCGATCAGGATGATGGGGTCCCATACGAGTGGTATGACCTAGGTTATCCCCCCATATGGCAGTACCAGCCCATCATAGATAGCGCGGATGCGGTTTTGGCCGCCCTCATGTGGATCCCCACTTCCGCCCAAACGAGGGTTATAGGCGGAGACGATGTGTATAACAACACCCGAACCCTCCCCTTCGACGTGACGTTCTTTAACACAACATACAGCGCGGGTACAAACTTCACGATCTCCACCAATGGTTGGATCGCATTAGCATCCTATACATCGTCATATGCTTCCAACACAACCTTTCCAAACTCCGCCCTTCCCAACCACCTCATAGCCCCATTCTGGGATGACCTTGTAAGCAGGGTTTGGGTCGGTTTCATCCCGGATATAAGGACGTATTGGCCCTGGTGGCCCGATCCCACTTCTGCTCTCGTGGTAACCTGGGATAGCGCAAAGTACTGGAATGCTGGCTCTCCAGTTGCGGAATTTCAGGCTATAATTCTGGATGCGACCGATCCTAACGGGAACAACGTAATAGTCTTCATATACAAGACGCCCTTCACATATTCAATGACGGGTTCCATAGGATTTGAAAACTCCACGGGAACTATGGGGAACGCGTATACGGGGGTTTTGTCCGTAGGAACCACGCCGAATGTTACGAACTTTAACCCGGGTGTTGTAGTCTTCAACAGCGTCTTAATTCCGGGTGATCCCGATGTTGTGGTTTTAGGTTCCGGTGATGAGGTTCTATTTTCCACAACGCTACCGTTTGACGTAAAGTTTTACGGTACAACATATACCGCGGGTTCTACGGTGAAGATCGCAACAAACGGTTTCCTCTCCTTTGACCCAAGTATAACTACATCTTACTCTTCAAACGGCACAATACCATCAACATCCCTGCCCAACGCCATCCTTGCCATATGGTGGGACGATAACGTTGTTATGGGTAGCATAAGGCACAAGGTGATAGGGAGCGCACCGAACAGGAAGTGGGTGATACTCTTTGACAGCGTGAGGAGGTTTTTAGCGACCGGAGGAAACGCCAAATTCCAGATAATAATCTACGAGGAAACCTCAACCACAACCGGAGACAATAAGATAGTTTTCTCATACAATACCACGGACTTTGGCTCCGCAACCCCCAACGCCACCATAGGTATAGAGAATCAAAGCGGAAGCATCGGATTGCCTTATACCGGAAGCAGGATAACGGGTACCCAACCTAACATATCCGCAATACTTCCAAATACATCCATACTATTCCAAACGGATGTCTTTACCTCAATTTCCGAGGCTTCAAGGTTGGTTAAAGTTTCCATATCAAAGGACGGCATAAAGGTTGATGGGAAGGCGAAGGTGGAGATCTACGATGTTCTGGGCAAGAGGGTATTCTCATCCGAAGTTGAGAACTCAAAGGTTAGCCTCAAGGATCTACCTAAAGGGGTATACTTCGTTAAGGTCGGTCAGAAAACTTACAAGATAGTTAGGTAAAACCTTGGGGGAGGGGAAAACCCTCCCCCCATTTTATTTGGATAAGCATAAAAGACTTCTTAAGCTTCTGAGGGAATTTAGGGATAATGAGGAGGGATACGAGGTAGTCCTTGCGGAGTTTGAGAGCTTTTTGAATTTGGAGGAGGAAAGATTAAAGTATAGGGCTATGGCGTTTGATGTTATGAGGACAGCAGCCCTTGAGAACCCCAGGGACCTCAGGTACGAACCGTATATAAGGAAACTAGTTGAAAGGCTCCTATCATACGATAATATCAGGGATAAGCTTGTGGCGGACTTTGAATTCCTTTTTGGCGAGTACTTCTACCTTGAACACATATATCCAATATCCCTGATATTTTGGAGGGCCTTGGAAAGATTGGGGGCGAAAGGTTCTATGGAGAGGATAAGAAGGGAGATCCTTTCCTCAAATGTGGGGGAGTGGATAAAGAGGGCGGAGGATCTGGGCATTCTTCCTTAAAATTTTCAGAAATGGTTCAAATTCTCCTTGCGGTTTTCTTCCTCCTTCTTACCCTTTACTTCACCCACATAAAGAGGGACTTAAGGCCTATGGCAATCTTTTTAACTTTGACTCACATCTTTTCCATCTGGGGGATCTTTTCCATTTTTGGGAACATAAAGGGCGCAATAATAAGCATCATCGCAATAACCGCCATTATGGGGGTCTCTTTGGTTGGATACGTTTTACAGAACATAAAACTTGCGGAGGAGAGGATAAAATATAAGCAGGAATTGGAGGAGCTATATTATAGTATGTGGGAGGTGTTGGAAGGGGTAGGGGATCCCATTGAGTTTGTACTGAAGTTTGATAGGCTATACCTCCTTTCTCAAACATTGGCGGATGAAGAGGATAAGAAGATATTGGAGAAGATAAAGAACGTTCTTGCATCAAGGAAGGAGATTTTTGCCTCAAACGAGCTTAGGGAGTACGCTATAAGGAGGGGTATTCCGAAAAGGAGGTGGTGGTTCTACCTGTACGAGCTTATAAGAGATGCAAACGGTGTTTGAAAGCGGTTATAACCTATTTTACGACCTTGCGAAGAGGAAATTCAAAAGGTTTAAGGAGCTTGGGAATTTTTTTGTGATCAGGAAGGTTGGGAAAACCTTTAGATTGCACCTTGCCTTTGACGATTTTGTGGATTGGTGGGATTCCGAAATTGATAAGGAAACATTAGAAAGTTGGTTAAAGAATGAGATTTATACGGTTGCGGTTTTTAAGTGGCTTCCTGAGGATTCAAAATTTCTAAAAACGCTAAATTCCCTAAGGATAAGCCCACGCAAGGTTTTGGAGGGGAAGGTTTATTACATAGATTTAAGGGAAATTTCCGACGAGGAAAAGCTTTTGAAGAGCCTTTCAAGGAATAGGAGGAGGGACATAAAGAATATGATAAATAGGTTGCGTAGGGGAGGGGAATGGAAGGTTGAAAGGGTTTCCCTTGAGGAGAATTGGGAGAACCTGGTAAATTTTATAAACTCAAGGTTTGAGAGTAGCCTATTCAGGGACCCCGATTATTCAAATACTATTAAGGAATTTATAAAGGCGGTTGAGCACGATTTTTGGGCTCTCTACCTGAACGGAAAGGGGATATCCTACGGTATAGTTTTAAGATTTAATAAGGTTGCGTACTGGTACCTGGAGGGTATGGATGGGAACTTTGCATATTATTCCCCAACCAAGATGCTACAGTACCATATGATCCTTGAGTATCAGAGGGGGGGTTTTTGGGAGTTTAACTTTATGAAGGGGGAAAGCGAGTATAAGGCTTGGTGGACGGACAAATTCAGGAAAATATACAGGTACGAATATTTAAACCCTTCAACCTTCAAAAGGTACCTTTCCGCTTTCGTAAGCCTCGTAAATCTCGTATAGGGTTGCCCCCCTATAACCCCTATCTACAAGCTTTGGAATTATCCCCTCAAGGTTTTTCCTTGTAAATTCCGCATCGTAAGGGCTTAAGTTTTCAACCACCTCCATATTATGCAGGAATAAATTTAAAATTACCACCTTGCTTCTCTCCTCTATCTTCTCCACGAGTTTTAGCATTGATCCTTCGTCAAAAAGGGAAGGCCTTAGCCAAATCGGTCCGAACCTCTTAGCCCAATTCCTAAATCTCCTTAATTTATACAGGGGAAGGGACCTTAGGATCTTGAAAAATTTCCAATTTAGGGGGTAGGAGGTTATCGGAACTTCCAGTATTTTTCCTACTTTGTAGGGTTTTGGAAATATGGGAGGATGGCCGAAGGAGAAGGGGGAAACGCTCGTATCAACCTTGTAATCCAAAGCCTCCAGAAATCTAAAGGTCCTTTCACTTATAGAATACCTTCCCGCCCTATAGGATCTTGGGGGAAATTTGAAGGTTTCCTTAAAAAGAACCGTCAAATTCTTAAGCTTCTCAAACTCAACCTCATCCGTGTAATCTTCCGCCTTTTCTTCCGTCTTATCCGCATCAAAATTTGCGAAGGGTTCTATAAACTCCCCGTGAAGGTGCGTCCCCAACTCCGCCCCCCTCTTGTTTATATCAATAAATATCTTTACGCTTTTTTCGTCCAAGATCACCTCCGGGCTCAAGAGATAAGTGGGTTTCAAATTGTAACTTTCAAACAGCGGTTGTAAGTACTCCGCAACCCCCCAATATATCCCCCTAAATCCCATGGGCTTTATCACCTCCCACCTTTTCCCCTTATCGCATTCGGTATCTATTGATATCGCCAAAAGTTTCAAGAGAAAATTTTAAAGTATTCCTTAGAATTCTTTGATATGCTCAAGGTAGCTTTGGGTTTTCTGCTGGCATCTTTTCTTTGGGGTTTCGCCTTCAAGGGACCTCTAAACTTTTGGCTCGGTATATTCATAGCGGGTCTCGGGATATTGATCTTCGGCTTTTCGGAAGAAAGAACGAGGAAGATAATAAGGCCTAGGCTGGAGGATCTTCCCGTCGGGATCCTTTCGGGAATATTGATATATTCCTTTTTCTTTGCCCTTGCGGTTTTCGTTAAAAAATTCCTACCAGAGCTCTACCTATCTGTCGAAGAGGTGAAAGCATTGAAGGATTTGGCACCCATTTACTTTTCCTTCCCAGTAGCCCTAACCGTATCCGTTGGGGAGGAGGTATTTTGGAGGGGTTTTGTTCAAAGGACACTTATGGAAAACCTTGGGAAATTACAAGGCTATCTCCTTTCCATTATCCTTTATTCCCTCGCCCACGCCTTCACATTCAATTTATCCCTCATGGTTGCGGCAGTGGGAGCGGGAGCCTTTTGGGGTTTTCTCTTTATATGGAAGAGGGACCTAACCCCATTGATAATCTCCCACATAACTTGGGATGTACTCCTCTTTACCTTCGGTATGTAAAATTTTCCCTTAAGACATCCTCGAAGGTATAAAAACCGCGATCCTTATCCTTCAGGAAATCAAGGGAAAGGAGGACACCCTTTGCCAAAGCCCTCCTTGATGATAACCTGTGCGTTATCTCCAACCTTTCCCCCTCCGAAAATAAAAATACGGTATGCTCTCCGAATACGTCCCCTCCCCTCACCCCAAAAACCCCTATCTCCCCTTCCTTCCTCTCCCCCTTCCTACTTAAATTTATCTCCCTTCCAAAAATTCCCGCAAGCTTTAGGGCGGTTCCGCTCGGAGAATCCTTCTTCCACCTATGATGTATCTCAACGATCTCAATATCCCAATCCCCGACAAATTCCTTTAAAAGTTTCAAAATTTCCCCCATAAGATAAACCCCTACGGAGAAGTTCTGAGAATAAACTATAGGTATAAAATTACCAAATTCTCTTATTTTCTCCATATCCCCCTCGCTGTATCCTGTTGTTCCGAGAATATATTTTTTCCTATATTTCTTTGCCCTTTCTAATGCTTCAAATGTTGCGCTTGGATGCGCAAACTCCAAAACCACTTCTCCTTCTTTTATAACCTCAAAATCCCCCCCTCTCTCTACTACCCCTACTATCTCATGCCCCCTTTCCAAAAGGAGTTTTTCCAATTCCTTCCCCATCTTCCCATAACCTACTAAAACTACCTTCATACTTCAATTCTAAATCCGAGCTTATAATCAACGATTTGGTAAAGTTCGTGGTTTTAGCGAAGAGCAAGAGACATAAGGGTAGGGTTGGAATGCTTATAACAAAGAGGGGAGTTTTAATTACGCCAGCCTTTATGCCCGTGGCAACTTACGGTGCGGTAAAGACGCTAAGCCCCCACGAACTCAAATCCATAGGAACAAAAATAATAGTATCAAACACTTATCACCTTCATCTTAGGCCGGGCGAGGACATAATAGAAAAGTTTGGGGGATTGCACAAATTTATGAATTGGGATGGGTTTATATTGACGGATTCTGGGGGTTTTCAGGTTTTCAGCTTAAAGAATTTGAGGAAGATAAGCAGGGAAGGGGTACTCTTTAAATCTCCGATAGACGGATCCGAAGAATTTTTCACCCCAGAAAAAGTGGTGGAGATACAGCATAAATTGGGTTCGGACATAGCCATGGTCCTTGATTATCCGATCCCACTTCCCTCGGATAGAAAAGAGGCAGAAGAAGCCTTAGAAATAACGACTTTATGGGCGAAGAGGAGCAGGAAGAGATTTTTGGAGATGAAGCATCCATATCAGGCACAGTTTGGGATAATACAGGGCGGGCTTTATAAGGACCTGAGGGAGAGGTCCCTTATGGAACTTTTGGAGATAGGGTTTGAAGGTTTCGCGGTGGGGGGATTGGCTTTGGGGGAAAGCAGGGATGAGAGGAACGAGATCTTGGATTTCATCCTTGAAAAGATCTCAGAAAATTCCGTTAGGTACGTTATGGGGGTAGGGCTCCCGGAAGATATAGAGGACGCATTTAAGCTCGGGGCGGACTTATTTGATTGCGTCCTACCCACCAGGAACCCTAGAAGGGGTACTGTATTTACATCCGAGGGAAAGATAAACGTAAGATCCGCGAAATACAAGGAGGATCCAAGGCCCCTAGATCCAAACTGCGATTGCTTTACCTGTCAAAATTTCAGCAGGGCATACCTTAGGCACCTTTTTACGGTGAATGAAACACTTGCCGGTAGGCTCGCAAGCTTACACAGCATATACTACTACAACAAGATTTTGGAAAACTTCAAGAGGGAGGTTTTGGCGGAAAACGGCCTTTCTAACCTTCTTCCCTTGACGATAAAATAGTGAGGTATCCCAGTATTAGCAGGAATAAGAATATCGTAGCCCTTCCCAACCAAACCCCCAAACCCGTCTGGGATATTACACTCGGGAGATTTTGGAAGGTCCAAACGAGGAGGATAATCACCAAAAATGCCAAGGAAACGGTGCCCGTTAAATAAGCGACCCACTTTGGGATCCTCAAAACCGAACCTTCGTTAAGCTCCCTTATAAAGTTATCCGGACCAAAGAGCCAAATAAAGAAGATTATCTCAACTATCCCAAAGAAGAGCAATATAAAGCTCCCCGCCCAAAAATCAAGCTCGTCTATGTAACCCGGGACGAATATTGAGAGATGCGCCCCTATGAGGACTAATATCATAGAGATTGCTACCGCCTTTGCGTGGGATAATTTGACCTCATCCTCAAGGAAGGTTATTAGGGGTTGTATAAGGGCTATTGAGGATGTGAAGGCGGCGATGAAAAGGAGCATAAACCACACGAAGGACCAGAAAAAGCCTAAGGGTAGGGAGTTTAGGACCGCGGGCATACTCATAAAACCCAACCTGAAGGTTCCAGCTCCCGCAAGTTCCGGAATGCTCGCGGGACCAAAGAATAAGAAAGCTGCGGGTATTGCTATTGCGGATCCCAAGATGATCTCCACAAATTCGTTTGTGCTTGCGGTTGCAACCCCCATAAGGGCAATATCCTCTTTTTCCTTAACGTAGCTTGCATAGACCGCCATTGCCCCCATTCCCAAGGAAAGTGTGAAGAATATCTGTCCCGCCCCTTCAACCCAAACCTTACCTTCAAGTATCCTTGAAAAGTCGGGCTTCCATATATACTCAAGTCCCTTAAGGGCAGACCATTCGGGCTTCGGACCCTTTGATGTAAATATAACTATCGCAAGGGCAACCCCCATAAGCAAAAGCAAGGGCATACCTATCTTTGCAACGAGCTCTATACCCCTCCTTATCCCCCTGTGAAGGACGTACCAGTTTAATAGGAAGGTGATCCAAAAAAAGATATATGCCTCAAGGGATGGGGAGGTGTATTGTTTTAGGAAATCCGCGAAGGGTTTTAAGGCTTCGGAGGTTTCGGAGGTTGGCACGGGCTTTGGCATCTGTCCTATAAGGGAATGGAAGGCGTACCCCAAGGTCCAGGACTCAATGTAAATGTAATAAAATACTATCAGAACTGGGGCTGCGACCCCGAATATCCCCAAAAGCCTTCCCAAATTGTTTTTTGTAATCAAACCCAAAATTCCCACAGTTGAACCATGTCCCCTCTTACCCCCATACCTACCCGCCACCCATTCTACCCACATCAGGGGAAGTCCGAACAAAGTTAAGGAAATCAAATACGGGATTATGAATGCGCCCCCTCCGTAAAGGGCGACCTTTGAGGGAAACCTAAGCAAATTCCCCAGGCCCACCGCGTTTCCAGCTGCCGCAAAGACCACGCCTATCTTTGATCCCCAATGTTCCCTCGCTTTTGCCATAGGGGGGTATTATACGGAAGTAAAATTGCAATTTATGTTTGAGGCGAACTACAAACTTTATAAGATCTTCCAAACGATTGCGGACATTGAGGAGATAAAAGGGGAAAATAAATACAAGGTTGAGGCTTATAGGTCCGCATCAAAGAAGGTGATCCTATATTCTGGGGATCTTAAGTCCCTTTACGAGGCAGAGGGCTTGGCTGGACTGAAAAGATACCTAAAGGTTGGGGATGCCATAGCGGGGAAGATAGCTGAGTTTTTGGAAACGGGCAAAGTTTCAAAATACGAGGAGTTAATAGCCGATTTCCCCTTGGCTCTCACGGAGCTTTTGAGGGTGAGGGGGTTGGGTGCGGGGACGGTTAGGGAGCTTTGGAAGATGGGGATAGAGGATATTGAGGGGTTTGAAAGGTTCTTACAGGGCGAAGGGGCAAAGAAGCTTTTCAAGGATCCCTCAAAGATCTACGAAAACCTGAAATTTTACCTTTCCCAGAGGGATCTTTTACTTTTTAGCGAGGCGGTTCCCATAGTAAGATCCTTCACCTCCGAGTACAGATCCGCCATAGCGGTGGGTTCCTTCAGGAGGGGGGAACCTTTGGTGGATATCTTGGAGTTTGCGATAAGCGAGGAGGAAGCCTTTCGCCTAACTCTTTCTGGTAGGTTTGAGAAAGGTTATTTGCTTTGGGCGGGCGAGAGGATCCCAATAAAACTCCATATATACAATGAGCAGGATATGGGGGAAGTTCTGGTTTATTCTACGGGTCCAAGGGCTCATGTGGAGAAGCTTTTGGAGTTGGGGGGTATAAAGGGGGAGACAGAGGAGGAGGTTTACGAGAGGCTTTCCTTAAAATTCATACATCCGTTCCAAAGGTTTGACGGTTCGGAGGTGGAGCTCGCCTTAAAGGGGAAGCTCCCGAAACCCGTCTTACCCGAGGATATACTTGGTGATCTCCACGTACATACCACCTTTTCTGACGGTTCTATGGAGATAGAGGAGGCGGTGCAAAGCGCCATAAACAGGGGATATTCCGTAATAGGATTGGCGGATCATTCCCCCTCAGCGGGGTATGCGGGAGGTTTAAACGAGGAGAGGTTGAGGGAGAAATTCCTAAAAATTCAGGTTTTAAGGGATAAATACCCCTATATGAAGATCCTATTTTCCGCGGAGGTTGATATAAAACCGGATGGTAGCCTTGATTACCCCGAAGAGATCCTAAAAAATTTTGACTTTGTAATAGCAAGTGTGCATTCATGGAAGGAAGACGAAGATCTAACGGAAAGGATCATCTCCGCCCTTAGGAACCCTTACGTTCATATAATCGCCCATCCTACAGGTAGAGTCCTAAAGAAGAGGCCATCCTATAGGGTGGATATTGAAAAGGTTTTTAGGGTTGCGGAAGAAGAAGGTAAAGCTTTGGAGATAAACTCAAATCCCAAGAGGGTGGATCTTGACGCTTACGTTTTGACGGAGCATGATTATAAAGGTTTGGTTAGCATAAACACGGACGCACACAGGGAATGGGATATGGACTTTATATTTTTGGGATGCGCCCAGGCAAGCAGGGCGAGGATAGGAAAGGAGAGGGTTTTAAACTGCGAGGAATCCGGCTTTTTAAGGAAATTTCAGTAGGTTATGTACGTACCTTGCGAGGACATCCACCTCAACGTTCAGCAGATCTCCTACCCTTCGGTAAGGGAAGGCGGTTATCCTTAAAGTTTGTGGTATAAGTCTTATTCTTATCTCATCACCCTCAACGGAATTTATCGTAAGGCTTGTTCCATCCAAGGCTATTGAACCCTTTCTCGGGGCGAACTTTAATAGCTCTTTCGGGATCTTTACCCTTATCTCCCAACCCTCCTCCCCAAAATCCAAAATCTCAGTTATTTCACCTACCCCATCCACATGCCCCAAAACAAAATGCCCGTCTATCCTATCTCCGACTTTTAAAGCCCTCTCAAAGTTGCAAACGTATCCCTCCGCCAAAACCCTCCCGAACTTTGTGACCCTTAAGGTTTCATCCGAAAGGAAGAATTCCGCAAGGTTATCCCGAAAGTCCTCAACCGTCAAACATACCCCATCTATGGAGATAGACTGTCCAACATAAAACCCCCTTAAATTCTCAAACTCAAAGAGGACCCTTAACCCCCTTTTTCCCTCCTTAATTTCCCTTACCCTACACCTACCCTCAATAATTCCCGAGAACACTACTTCAGGATGTACCTCAAGCCTATCCCGAAGGTCAAACCCGCCCTTACATCCCCATTAGTTGTAAATCCTATCACTGGAGGAACTTCTATGAAGAGGTCAAGGGGAACTTCAGATAGTATGAACTCCAAACCCAGGGGTATAAGGATCCCGAAAACCGCCTCATCACCGCGCCTTCCCTGATTTATACCCGCAAAGGCTCCGACGCCGAGATATCCGTTTATAGGGGTTTCCCTTGTCAGAAGTGCGTGGAAGAGGAGGGAACCGCTCACCGAAAGGTCCGCTGGGGCAACAAACCCACCACCCCCTACGTTAACCTGAAGGGCGGAATTTTGGCCTATCCCCCAGAACTTCAGGGAAAGGCCCGTAGGATCCCCTATCACTATCCCTATGCTTATACCGGAGGATGGAGTACCGGTTAGGGCGGATAAAAGGGTCAAAGCCAACATAGAAGGGAATTATAAAGGAGTTTTGTTAGCCACTTTATAATTTCCGCTGTGCCCAAGAGGGATATAAAGAGGATCCTAATAGCAAATAGGGGGGAAATCGCCTTAAGGATCATCTATGCCTGTAAGGAGCTGGGAATAGAGACGGTGGCTATATACAGTACTGCGGACGAAAATAGCCTGCACGTTCAGCTTGCGGATTATGCGGTTTGCATTGGAGGACCATCCCCCAAGGAAAGCTATTTAAACATCCCGAACATAATAGCGGCGGCGGAGGCTTGGGAGGTGGATGCCATACATCCTGGATACGGTTTCCTTTCGGAGAGGGAGGATTTTGCAAAGATCGTAGAGATGCATGGGTTAGTTTTTATAGGGCCTACGCCCGAGCAAATAGCAATAATGGGAGATAAGGTTGTGGCGAAAAAGACGGTGAAGGAGGCGGGGGTTCCCCTAGTTCCGGGTACGGAAGAGCCCCTTGAGGATGTAAAGGAAGCAAAGAGGATAGCAGCGGAGATAGGTTATCCGGTCTTATTAAAGGCGGCGGCTGGTGGTGGGGGTAGGGGAATGAGGATAGTTAATTCGGAAGAGGAGATGGAGCAAAAGTTCCTCTCCGCATCCGCGGAGGCGGAAGCCGCTTTTGGGGATGGGAGGTTATACCTTGAGAAGTTTATAACAAAACCCAAACACATAGAGGTTCAGGTTTTGGGGGATGAATACGGAAACATAACCCACCTTTTTGAGAGGGAATGCTCCCTTCAGAGGAGGCACCAGAAAGTTGTTGAAGAGGCGCCAAGCCCATCAATAACTGAGGAACAGAGGAGGAAGCTCCTTGACTATGCGATCAGGGCGGCGAAGCACATAAATTATAGGAGCGCGGGAACATTGGAATTTCTTATGGATGAAAACGGGAACTTTTACTTCATAGAGATGAACACGAGGATCCAGGTGGAGCATCCAACCACGGAGATGATCACAGGGGTGGATATAGTGAAAGCCCAGATCCTGATAGCCATGGGGGAAAAATTACCCGTTGATACGAAGAATTTAAGGATAAACGGGCATTCCATAGAAGCGAGGATAAACGCGGAGGATCCCGAAAACAACTTTGCGCCAAGCCCCGGAAAGATAGAACTTTTGCACAAACCTGGGGGGCCCGGCGTTAGGGTGGATACGCACATTTATCAGGGATACACGATCCCACCATATTACGACTCCCTTATAGCAAAGTTGATCACCTGGGGAAACGATAGGAACGAGGCTATAAGCAGGATGAAGAGGGCGCTTTCCGAATTTGTTATAAGCGGGATAAAAACAAACATAGGATTACACCTTGAGATTATGAACAGGCCTGAGTTTTTAAGCGGTAAGTTTTACACCAACAGTCTTGAGAAATGGATAAGCTCCTAAAACCCATTGAGAAGGTGGGGGATTTTGCCATATTCTTTATAAACACGATTTTGGCCCTTGGAGAAGCTAACAAGGTTTTTGGGGAAGTTTTCAGGCAGATCGCAATAATAGGCTTTGATTCTCTTTTGATAGTTGGGGGAAGTTCCACATTTGTGGGATTGGTGGCGGCACTTTTGGTATCCTTTCAAGTTAAGGATTATGTTCCCGCGAACATTATAGGGATGGGAATATGGAAAGGTACGATAATAGAGCTTGCGCCCGTTTTAACCGCCTTGGTGATAGCGGGTAGGGTAGGAGGGGGGCTCGCATCCCAGCTTGGAACAATGAGGGTTACCGAGCAGATAGACGCCCTTGAGGTTATGGGGATAAACCCTTACAGATTCATAGTCTTACCCAGGGTAATAGCGAGCATAATTTCCATTCCCATCCTCACCGCCATAGCCACCTTCATTTCCATATCCGCCGCCCTTATTTTCACCACTTACGTTTATGGGATGCCTTATAATGACCTCGTAGCGGGTATGAGGGGGAGTTATCAAGATAGGGACCTGCTCGTTGGTGCGGTTAAATCAATTGTTTTCGGTATAATAATAACCTTCATAAGCTGTTACGAGGGTTTTAATTCCGAGGGAGGGGCTATAGGGGTGGGCTTATCCGCCATGAGGGCGGTGGTTTATTCCTCCGTCTTGATCCTCGTGGCTGACTTTATAATTTCTTATTATTTCTACGGCGGATGATAAGGCTTGCGGTAATTTTAATTGCGGATCAGTTCAGGTACGATTATCTTACCCTTCTGGATAAAAAATTTCTAAATTCCTCCTTCGTATATACCAACTGCCATCATAAGCATATTCCAACCTTCACCGCGGTGGGGCATGCCACAATATTAACGGGCGTTCCCCCAAGGATACATGGGATAATATCAAACTTTCCATCCGTTGAAGATCCAGATTTCGGCAAATCCCCAAGGAGGCTCAGATATCCAACCGTAGGGGATGAGATAAAGCTCAAGTATCCAAAGTCAAAGGTTGTAAGTATCTCTTTAAAAGACAGATCGGCTATATTTTCGGGGGGATTCTTGGCGGATGTTGTTCTTTGGGTTGAGGATGGGAAGCTAACAACATCAAGGTATTATAGAAAACCCGAATGGTTGGATGAAATAAACAAAAAGTTTTCCTTAAAGGACGAGTTCTTTGAGGGAAACCGCTTTCTCCTTGAGTTATTTAAAGAGGTTTTAAGGAGGGAAGGGCTCGGGAGAGATACGTTCCCAGATCTGGCGATTTTGAGCTTATCATCCTTGGATTTGGTGGGGCATAAGTATGGTCCAAACAGCGATGAGGTTAGGAGGGTGGTTAAACAGGTGGATACGGTCATACGGGAAATTTTAAGATTTTTGGATAAGGAGGTAGGAAAAGGGAATTATATCCTGATCTTCACCTCGGATCATGGGGTGGCGCCCATACCGAAAAATTTCGGGGGGTATGTGGATGAAGAAAAGCTTGGGGAAGAGATAAGGGAAATATTGGGAATGGATGTTAGAATTTCGTATCCTTGGGTGTTTTTGAATAGGGAAGAGGCATCGGCAAAGAAGACAATTAAGGAGTATCTTTTGGGGAAGGAGTGGATCTTCAGGGTTTATACGGATGAGGAGGTTTTATCCCTAAACCCCAAGGATTTCGTTGATAGCCTCATTATAAACGGTTTTGATGGTTCCGCGGACCTCGTTTTTATAGCGAAACCTTACTGGGTAGTTGGATATACAAAGGGTACCACCCACGGCTCGCCCTATTTATACGATACCCATGTTCCCCTCGTTGTTTATGGGTTAAAAAAGGGAAAGAGTCAGGAGGGTTGTTATATAACTAAGGTTGCGGAAATTTTGAGGGAAGCTTTTAATTTACCTTAAAAGCGCCGAAAGCAAAAGGTTCAGTATTATCAGAAAGGTAAAGATGTTCCACCATCCCATATCCCTCCAAAAGGAGATGGAAAGAAGGACAAGCATAATTAAAGGCGCCAAAGCCCAGACAAAAAGCCCGAATTTTATTTTTAACAGGGATAAAGTTAAGCCCAAGAGCACGAGGAAAAATCCGAGCCTACTCACGGAAGAAAAGCAGGATATATTCCGCAACCGCCCTTTTATCATCTTCCGTCAAGATTTCCCTAAAGGAATACATGTTCGTTCCCTTTATACCCTCGTTTAGGACCCTTATTGTGGTTTGGGGAAGTGGGTTAAACTTTGAGAAGTCCGGCGGTGGAGGGATATTCCTTCCCACACCCTCACCATCCCCCTTTATCCCATGACAGGAGGAGCATATATTTTCAAATAAATATCTCCCCCTTGATATTAGAGAGCTGTCCACCTTTACCTCCCTTTTCGTTAATTTCTCTATATACCTTGAGACCGCTTTAATTTCCCTTTCGGAAAGTTCTTTGAAAGGCTTCATCGCGGTTCCCTCGACACCTTCCCTTAACACCTTTTCAACATAATCGGCTTTTATCCTATAATCCGTAAAAATTGGGGCCGGGGGAACAAGGTCGTTGTTTTCCCTATGACAGCTTATGCACTTTTCCCTAAAAACCATCTCCCCCGGGTCTTGACATCCCCACAAAGCCAAAATTAGTAACATCTTAACCTTTTGATGGTAGGAATTCAACTTCCTTTATGGTATAAGTTGCCCTTCCCTGGGACGCGGACCTGAGGTCGTTTGCAAGGTCAAAAGTTTGCTTTAGTGGCACCAAGGCATCGACAAACTGAGTCCCAAACTCTTCATATATGTTCTTTATTTCCCCATCAATGGAGGATAAAAGCTCCACGATATTTCCAAGGTACTCCTGAGGTGTCATAACGGAGATCAGGGCGTAAGGTTCAAGGAGGATGGGCTTTGCGTTTTGTATCGCTTCCTGAAGGGCCTTTATGGATGCAGCCCTAACACCAAGGGGGGTAAAGGTAGGATCGTAGGGTACCTTAAATTTTGCCTTAATTTTAACCATAGGATAACCCATAAGGGGTCCAAACTCCAAAACTTCCCTAAAAGAAGAAATCAAAGCCTCCCTTATTTCTTGAGGTAGTTCGGATTCTATCTCAAAGGAAGTTTCATCCGAACTTTCAACCTCAACCTCCACTATACCCCTATGAACAACATCCATTGCTTCTTTCTTGAACTCCGCCCTTGCGTATCCTTTATCCGTTATCGTCTCCCTATAAGATACATAAGGCTTTCCTACCCTTACCTCTAAACCGTAATCCCTAATTATCCTATCAATCACAATATCGAGGTGGAGCTTTCCCATACCCGTAAGTATAAACTGCCCAGTAGACTCGTCCTTTCTAACCCTTAGGGATGGGTCCTCCACCGCAAAAATATTTAAAATTTCCTCCAGTTGGGCTTCATCCGAACTCTTCTTGGGTTCCAAGGCAACGGAAACAAGGGGTTCTGGGAAAGGTATCCTGTCAAGCTCTACGGGCTCTTCAATTACGGTTAAAGTATCGCCCGTTATAGTTTTGTCCGAAAGTCCTACCAAAGCCACTATATCCCCCGCTTCCGCCTTCTGTATCTGCTCCTTTTTGTTTGCATGCATTTTGTATATCCTCGTCGCCCTCATTGTCTCCCCAGTCCTCGGGTTGTATATCTTCGTCATAAAGGTTATCTCACCCCTATAAACCCTCGTGTAAAAATACTTATTTTTTCCCTTAGGATCCACCTGAATTTTGAAAACCTGAGCCACCAAATTCCCCTTGCCCGTATGAATATAAACGTCTTCACCCCTTAGTTTTCCATGAACGGGGGGAACATCAAGGGGTGAAGGTAAAAGCTCTACTATAGCATCTATCAAAGGCTGTATTCCTTTGTTTTTCAGGGCGGAACCCATAAATACGGGAAAGATCCTGTTTTCTATTACACCCTTTCTCAGCGCCTTTTTAACCCTTTCTGGCGGTACAAAACCCTCCTTTTCATAAATCTCTAAAATTTCGGGGTCATACTCCGAGGACCTAAGTATTATATCTTCGTAATATGGGATACTCTCCTCGTCAAATTCCCAATCCTCAACCCTATATTTCTCCCCGGTCTCGTCAATATCCCAGATATACTTTTTCCTCTCCACAAGGTGTATTACCCCAATGAAATCCTTCTCAATCCCTATGGGAAGCTCCATAAGAAGGGGGTCAACGTTCAACTTCTTTTTTAAACCTTCGATTACCCTCCTAAAGTCCGCCCCTATCCTATCCATCTTGTTGATGAATATCAACCTCGGAACCTTATACCTCTCCGCCTGACGCCATACGGTTTCGCTTTGAGGCTCAACCCCCTCCACCGCGCTAAAGATCACCACCAAACCATCCAAAACTTTCAAGGATCTTTCGACCTCTATCGTAAAATCCACATGCCCAGGAGTATCTATTATGTTTATCTGGTATCCTTTCCAGAAGCATACGGTGGCCGCGGATGTTATAGTTATTCCCCTTTCCTTTTCCTGTATCATCCAGTCCGTTGTCGCGGTCCCCTCATCCACGTTTCCGAGCCTGTGGATCCTTCCGGTATAATACAAAACCCTTTCCGTTGTTGTGGTTTTACCCGCATCTATATGCGCAATAAAACCAATATTCCTTATTTTTTCTAAGTCTAAATCCTCCTTAACCGCCATACTAAACCGTTAGCCTTTTCCTTCCCTTCTTGCGCCTCCTCTTCAAAACCCTCCTTCCACCCGGAGTCCTCATCCTCGCCAAAAACCCATGCCTGCGCTTTCTCTTCCTCCAAGAGGGTTTATTATAGGTGATGGACATAGGCGGAAATTATAAAGATGATATAACCTCTTGAGTATGGCGATGTGGGATGATCGCGCTTATAATCCTTTTATGCTTGGATTTCTTCTACTTTCTCAAAATGCTGATACGGTGAAAAGTGATGGGGTAAGTAGAGAGGAAACTTTCAGGTTCCTCGCGGGACAGTGTATCCTCGGAAGTACCGCTTACCCTACTGCGGTGTTTTTCTGGGTTCTTTCTAATTCAGAGGATGGGAGGTACGCCTCATGCGCCGCGTGTATGACTCCTATGGCTTGCCTCATGGCAAACGGAGCTTTTGCACTCTCCACAAACATCAAAAAACCATTGGCAATTTCATCCTTTACGGGAGCCGTAGATGGTATGATATGGTCTGTACTTCTAATAGCGAATATAGTGGTTTATACTGAAAAGTGGGACAACAAGCTTTATTCCACCCTGTTTCTCTTGGGACTTTCGGGGGGGAATGCCGCGGGATATCTCTCGGGTTTGCAGGGTGGTTCGGATGGCGCTTACGTCTTAAAAACCGTCTCCGCCGTTCAACTTCCTTACGCATATAACCAACTGAAGAGGTTAATATTTGGAAGGTGGGTGTTTGACTCAAAAAGTGATGGTGAGGGCAAGTTGGATTTAGGGATAATAACAGGTCTCTCAATAGTTGGAGGTCTTGGGACATTTGCTTTAACATATAACGATTACAGTATAACAGACGGGGATGCCTTGTTTATGGCATCAAACATAGCGAAAGGTGCCTTTGTCCTTGAGGCTCCGATTAAGGTATTATATGCGGTCACCCATAGAGATTTTGGCGGTGCCTTCTTCGGATATTACAACCGAGATCCCGTTTTTGAAAGGGTGGGGGGATTTGCAAACCTTGCGGGTATGGCCCTTGGGGGGTATTTATCTTACAAAATCGTAAAGAAAAAGGACTTTTCTCTCCTTGAAGGTTTAATTTATTCAGCGGTTCCAACCTTGGCTTATTGGGCGGCTACCGCTCCCGGATATATAATAGGACCCGATTACTACAGAATTTCCCCAGTAGTTCAGGCAACCTTTGATGTAGGCACATCCCTTTTGATATACCAGCTCATAGAGAAGTTTTAAAGTCTTCCGAAAACGGAGAAAACAAAGGTCCTACCCCTTGATGGGTAGCCCTCAATAAAGTAATTCTTCCTGTTTGTTATGTTCTCCACACCAAAGAGGAAACCCTTTCCCCAAAATTCAAATTTCAAATATCCGTCAATCCTCAGGAAAAAATCCAAAAAGCGTGTGTTTGATGGGTTTGAAAACCTCGGATCCAAATAGAGAAGGGAAAGCTCAAGGTTGTGGGCTGAAAGGGAGGCAAAGTAAGAATTCCTGGGTCTGTATATCATCCTTTTTCCAGAGTCATAGTAAGCGTAAATTCTGTCGTATTTAATTTTGAAACCGAGAAAATTTGCCCCAAAGCTTGCCCCCCACATCCTTCCACCGCCGACGTTCTCAGGTCTCCATATGCCCCCATGGTTCCTCCACTCTATAAGATCCCAAACCCTCCTGAAGAAAGCCGAAAGGTAAAAGCCCTTAAGGTTTAAATCCGAAGCAAGAGTTGTAGCCTTTTCGTTTTTTAGGTTTGGGTTCCCTTCCGCCTGAGCCCCCTTCCAATATAACTCGTCAAAAGAAGGGATCCTGTTGGAAAGGGAAAAGCTAAAGTTTGCAACCTTCAAAGGAAAGTTCAAAAACGAACCGTACCCGATCCTTTTCCCATCCGTCCAAACGTTGGATGAAATAATGCCCCAGTAAAGCCTAAAATCCCTTGATATATAAAGGATTGGCCTAAATTTTTCCCCCACGTTTGAGCTTTTGATTCCTTCAAGGTAAGTTAAAAGCCTGAATTTTGAAAATTCAAATCCCCTACCCAATCTAAGGTTCATATGTTGGGACTTAACAAAAACATCTTCCCATTCCCTGCCCAGAATAAGGAGCTCAAAATCTTTAAACTTTCCCAGAATCCTTATATCCGTTTGGATGCCCGAACTTTGCGGAAATCCTTCCATTCCCGATGTCCTCTTCCTTGAGAATCTAATGTTCCAAAAACCTCCGGCAAACACCACCCCCTCTAAGAATGTTAGTGTGTCCCTTCCACCAATTAAATTTCCCAAATCAAAACCCCCAACGCTATCCCTAAGCCCCAGCGAAAAACCGAGAAAGCTATTTAAAAAACCGTAAAAGGCTTTATCCCTTGAAGGCTTAAAGTTCAAATTTCCGTAAAAGGAATATGGGGAAAATCCCCCATCCACAACCCGAATTGTGCCAAACAAAAACGGGGATATATCGGTAAGGTCCGCGTAGGAACTTTGGGGTTGGTTTATTAAAACGCCGTTAATATAAACAGCGTTTCCCTTTGGGTGCCCACCCTTTATTGAAACTCCGGAAAGATCCGAATAGGAACCGTAAGTAAATCCGAAGGATAAGGGGAGGGAGGAGGTGGAGAGGTAGGGGAAGGTGGAAGGTTTTAAGCTTAGGGTTTCCCCCACCTCTGCCTCCACCACTATCTCGGGAAGCAGAAAGCTTAACGTACTACAACCCTCCTTAAGGTTTTCCCATCAACTATGAAATATACGCCCTTTCCGTTTAACTTATCCACTTTCCTTCCCGAAACGTTGTATATACCTTTAACCTCAGGTCTCCTTACAATGTACTCCCTTGAGGATAGGGTGGTGGGGGATAGGGCTATGGATATTGGACCCACATCAACGGTAGCTACATGCTCTATGGTGTTGGTATTTCTATTGAAAACTATCAGATCACCGTTTGATGTGTAATTTCCCGCCGTAAGGATAAATAGCCTTTCGTTATAAACCTCACCCTCGGAAAATCCGTAATAGCTTCCAAGGGGCAAGGGGATGAAAGCCCTTGAGGAAATTAAGTAGTAATAAGCCCACGAATAGCTCAAAGCCAAAACCGTATCGCCGTTCACCCTCTTTACGAAACTAAAACTTGTGGGAGCGGAAACGCTATCCAAAACCGTTAAAGGATCCGTTGAAATTATATAGATTTTCCAGGTTGAGCTTGTGAAGAAGTCACCACCCGAAATTATCGCGGAATCTCCCCCAAGGAAGTCCATATAGAGTAGGTTTATTCCCAGTTTAAGGGTATCGACGATGTTGCCGAGAGTGTCAATCTTGTATATTATTGATGTGTCGGTGGTGTATGTGCTCCTGTTGTACCCAGTTGAGATCGCAAAGTAATAATTTCCGTTATATCCCACATACTGGGGGCTCCTCCAAACCCCAAGGCCCCATAAGCGGTTCTTTGTTTTTATGTCGTAAGAAACTAGGCTATCCACCTCCCAAAGGCTAACTAGGATTTTGTCCCCTAAAACTACCGCGGAGTACGGGTTTGTCATCGGTCCGATCTCAATGCTATCCTGCAAATTCGGGATGTTATCGTCGGTGAAAATATAGATCTTTCCGTTTCCAGAACTTACGGTGAAGAGTTGCCCGGAGGAGTATATCACCTTATTTAGGGTAGCCCCGTGCGGTGAGATACCGTTTCTCAGGGAGAAGGGTGGAAAGACGTTCATTAGAGAGATACCACCCGGCGATCCCCAAACGCTATGTATGACCACAACCCTCTGCGCAAAGAGGGAAACACCAAAAAGCAACAAAGCAAGAAACCTTTTCATATTCCTACCCCTTTAACCCCTAAGGGAAGGCGAGCCCCGGCACCTTCCCCTGGATCCCTTCCGGGCAGGTCTTCCGGCTCGGGGGCAAAATCCTACTCCCCGGCCTTCCCACCCATTCGGGCAGTGGCCTTTTTGGGTTTCGTTCCCCCTCACGGCCGCCGGGACGGCTCCCGATTTTCACGGGATTCCCTCAGCCCGGAAGGTTAGGTATTATATGGATGAAAAAGAGCCCTGATGTATATGGGCAAAAAAAGGATGGGAGCGAGGGGCGTAAAAAAGGCGGGAAGGAGGCGGTCCTTGAGGGCAATCTGTACAACAGCACGTTCAAGGATCCCAAGAAGCCCAAGATCCCAGCGACCAAATAGCCATGGTATGGTGTAAAGTAACAGGTGGTAAAAGGCGGCGCTCAAGAGGATGGCCGGGTTTTTCATGTGGATATCCAAAAAGTTCTTTCCAAGACCCTGAATCGTCTCCAAATAATTCCTGTACATTCAAGCCCAAATATAGACGGTAATTTTTTACCCTTCTGGCAATGGCGATATCCTCCAGAACCTCATTTGTACCAGTATGCATCCCTACGGAAGGCTAAAACCTGCCCGTTCGCAAAGCGCAGAGCCTCAAGGGCAGGATGAGGTAGGAATGAGAAGAGCCCGTTCATAAGGAAAACCAACATACCCGCGGTGTCCCCTTCCTGTCGAGTCAGTGCGGATACCACATCCTTACCCTCCAAGGCGGAAATAAGCCCACCCAACGCTCCCTCCTCCCAGAATACATCCGCATCCGTGAAAACGAGAATTTCCCCCCGAGCTTCCTGGGCCAACTGCCAGCATGCCCAGTTTTTCCCAACCCAACCTTGAGGGGGGGGTTTCCCAAGCAGGAGGCGGAATCCCGGATAACCTTGACCGATCTCTTGGGCAACTTGGGCGGTTTCGTCCTCGGATAGGTCGCCCAGAACCAATACCTCTAAGGCCCCCTGACGGAGTACGGAGGGGAGGGTGCGCTTAAGATTCTCAGCTTCGTTTCTAGCAGGAATCAAAATGGATACCGTGGGGTTTTCCGGCGTAGGCATAGGTTTTAGGCGCGGGAACCTTAAAAGGTTATAGATGAAAACAGTCCACCTCAAAAGGAGGAGTACGAGGATGTTGGAGAAAAATTGATCCATCATCGGATAAGCCTAGCCAAGGGTACCATCCTCTCATCCAAGCTTCGCCTTCCTTTCAAAATCTCTCTAAAACCCTCGGGTATCTCCCTTGGGTGCGTGTTCCGTAGGATTCTACCCAAGACCCTTTCTAAATCCTCATCCGGCGAAATTGGGGGAGACACCTATTGGTAAGATAGGAACTCCCGCCTTTCTCGCAAGCCAAACTGCCCCCGGCTTGAGGGGACCTAAGGGTCTTGAGTCTCTAGGGCTCCGACCAGCTTAAGGACCGGCAAGACCTTCAGGTTCTCCTCCGATACCAGTATGTTAAATTTTTGACCCTCTAACTTGGCAAGGAACCCCATTAAATGATAGCTAAAACCATGGGACCCTTCGGGATCTCCCCCTTTACATAAACACCCCGGAGGCTCTCCTTTAGACTCTTAATGAATGATCTTTCCACGAAGGTGGCGATTTTTCTAATTTCCCCTCATTTCGTAAGCTTGGTTATTATACGTACGAACTCCCCTATCGGCACATCCGACTTTATGCCAGTTCTTGAAAACGTTGTCTTCCCCGCAACGAAACCCATTTCCCTAAGGGCGGATATAATCCTATCCCTCTTTAATGTGGAAAGTTCGTAGTAAAACGGTAGATCCGGCTCCTCCAAAAGTTCGGAAATATACCCCCTTGCATCCTCCCAACTATCCGAGAAAGCAAGCGACTTTTAAGAAAGGACTTTTCAATAAATTCATTCTCCTATCCCTCTCAATCCTATGCATTTCCTTCAACCCGTAAGGTCGGATATTATAAGATAGCCAAAAAACCTATTTTGCCTTTATGTATTTTTTGATCCTCTTGGTTTTACCCTCCTTTAAAACAAGGATATAAACTCCTTTTTTCAGCTTTGAAAGCTCCGAAGTTTCACCCTTAAAGTGTGCAACTTTCTTACCCTCTACATTGTACGCTTCGACCTCCGTACCCTCGTTTAATCTTATAGTTTCCTCTACATCCGATGAGGGGGTAAACATAGCGAAGATCACCGTTCTATAAGGTGGAATATGTGACTCGGTGGATGTGGGACTAAAGGAGATCCAGTGTTGGTGGATCCAAGGTGTATAAGTAGGTCCATAGTCTCCAAGCAACCCTATGCCCCAAGCGGCGGTGTCTTGTCGTGATAGGAAGGTGGAAACTGTGTGAGAATGGTAAGAAGAGCCACCGTTTATACCTGTAACCGTATCCGCCTTGGGTATCCTTCCCGTGAAATCCGTAATTTTGGTCCAACAACTGGAAGGTAAAGTATCAAACATTAATATTGCTTGTGAATCGGAATAATATGCGGGTTCGGAGATGGCTTTCCAAAACCTTACAGTTCTAAAGGGTGGTTGAATTAATGCGGCGCCCGTTACTCCTTCAAATGTGTGGGCGTGCGGATGAGCTGGGGCAAAGTACCCACCAGGTCCGACGTATACCCTCACGGAGGGATTGTCGTAGGATGTTGTACCTCTAAAGAAATGTGAATGTATATCGAAACCTATCCCACCGATTATGCCCGGATTTAATGTGTCGCCTCTTGGAAACAGCTTTATCATCCCTAACGTTATATCCGTCCATCCTGGTCCAAGCGAGCGAGTATAGGACATTATTACCGCGTTTCTTGGCAAATAGTCGAAATCCATAAGGGCCTTAGCAAATATAAACGTTCTATATGGTGGTATATTGCTGGCGGTATCCGTTGTTATAACGGGAACCGTATGGCTATGGGGTGGAATAAGATCCGCAGGAAAGGAATCGCCACTCGATGCGAGGGGCATACTTTCACCGTAGGATACCATACCAGTTAGGGTATGTGAGTGTCTCGTGGTACCACCTAAGGATCCTCCAAACGTATCCGTCCCCATAGGGAATCTACCGTGGAATTCCCCGAGGATCTGCCACCCTATAGGAGGGATGCTATCAAACATCACTATAGCACCCCTAGGAACCAAGGGGCAAAATGCAAGAATCCATACCATATGAAAATTCTAAGGCGTATTGGTGTAAATTTCAAGTTGATGAAAATGCTGCACGTATAAATTCGCCTATGGGTACATCCGACTTTATGCCCGTTTTTGAAAATGTCGTCCTTCCCGCAACGAAACCCCTTTCCCTAAGGGCGTATATAATCCTGTCCCTCTTTGGGATCCTACCGATCCTAAAGGTGGAAAGCTCATAGTAAAACGGTAGATCCGGCTCCTCCAAAAGTTCGGAAATATACTCCCTTGCATCCTCCCAACTATCCGAGAAAGCAAGCATATTGCTTAAAAATCGGTTATCCTTCAATCTTCCTATCCAAGTGTTCCCGGAATAGGTTAAATTTCCCCCACAATTTTCGCAAACTCCAATAACCTTTTTTCCAACCCCAAAATTCCCACAGTTCCTACAATAGTAAGCGAATCCAACATTATCAACGTTAGGGCTATTGGTAAATTGGAAGAAAACCCTGTATGCGTACCTCTCAAAAAGGTAAAAAAGGACCCTTATCCCCATCCCCAAAGAGGATGCGATATTCCAGACCTTGTATATCAAAGCCCTCAAACCCATCTCGGGATATAGGGGTATTTTGGGAATGTATGTTCCGTAAAGCCTCCAATCATCCCCCCTCCGGTTTCCCACCAGCGTCGGCATATCCGTGGATGTTAGGTACAAAAAGGAACCCGGTTCCACGAGGAGAAGGATATAAGGAAGGTACTTTGATGGGGAACCGAAGGGATCTAAGTCCAAAAATTTAAACTTTTTCCCCTCAATTGAAAGCTTCAAAGATAGCCGAAAAATGTCCGAGTTCGTTAAAATTACGTTATCAAGGTAGTTTATCAAAACGTTCGCCTTAAGCTCGCAGAAGACCCTCCTGTTTCCCTCGTTAGCCCAAATCTTTTTTGCCCTTCCGAAAATCCCGTACATAACCGTCCTCACCCCGCTTCCCGCAAATGCCTCAAAAACCTCATCCGAGGATGACGCAAGAAACGCCAGAACCCCCAATCTCCTCGCCAACTCCCCCTTTGGGTTATAAAAACCCTCCTTAATGTAAAGCTTCATAGAAGTTTAATTAAAAGTTCCGAGAGCTTTGAGTATATCTCCCCCTCCAATCCCTTCAGGTTTTCCCTGTGAATTTCCACTGTTTCCCAATCCCCCCTAACTATTGGTCCCGTAAGCCCTTCCCTCCCGTAATTTAAGAAGTTTTCAACCGATGTCCTTAAGAGCCTCCCGTAATCCTCCCTATCTATACCTACGCTGGAAAATAACCTTTCCGCCCCTAACAGGGGAACGTATATTAGGTTTGAGAGCATAACCGCCGCCGCATGATATATTACTTTTTTATCTTTTTGTATGATTTTTAACTTGAGAAATAAACTTTCGGAAAAACTTTTCAAAATCTCAATTGCTTCCTTTGTTCCTTCCGCCACAACCGTGATCCCCTCCCATAAGTTTGGGTCGGGCCTTGAAAATGCCTGAAGGGGATGGAAGGATGCCCTCTCTTTATTCTGGGGCAATATATCCGAGGTTAAAACGCCGGAAAGGTGGCAGAATACCCTAAATTTCAAGTTTGAAAACCTCTCCGAAACCTCCTTTATCTCCCCATCCTTAACCGCAAAGAACACTATATCCCCATCCTCAAGGATCCTTCCCCCCTCCCTCCTTGAGAAGATCTCCGCGTAAACCCCCCTTTCCTTCAAAAACAGATAAAGCGAATATCCCACCTTCCCCTTACCTATTATTTGAACTTTCATCCCAAGCCCTTTGCATTATCACTGATGCGGAAACCATAGCCGCGGTCTCCACCCTCAATATTATTCCCCCCAAATTCACCGGCAAAAACCCGCTTGAAATGATCTTTTCCTTTTCCTCTTCCGTGAAATCTCCCTCCGGACCTATTAAAATCAAAGTCCTTTTCCCGTAAGGGCAGGATGATATGTTCATTTGAGCCCCTATTATCCCAGCTATTTTAACATCGTAATTCTCCGAAAGCTTCAAAACCTCATTTAAACTCATAGGTTCAGTTATTTCGGGTATGTCCGACCTCTCGCACTGCTTAACCGCCGAGAGCACTATTCTTTCCCACCTATCCTTCCTTTCGCCGGGCCTCTTAACCGTCCTCTCACATATTGTCGGAATTATCCTTGAAACCCCTATCTCAACGAGCTTCTCTATTAGGTCGTCGAATCTGCTACCCTTCGGTATTGAAACCGCAACCGCGAGATCTATCGGGGGTAAGAGCTTGGGAATCTCTTCAATGAATTTAACTTTTGCTTTATCCTTCTCCATTTCCACTATCTCCGCCAAAAATTCCCTTTCCCCGTTAAATATCCTAACCTTATCTCCAACTCTTAGCCTCAAAACCTTCCTCAGATGCAAAAACTCCTCCCCACCGATCACCCCAAAACCCTCGTATATTTCCCCGAAAAACCTATGAAAGGAACCTATCCACCGCATAGGATGAGAGCCAAATTATTGTGAGGGTTATAAAAACCTCAAGATCCCAAAAGTACCCTTTCCAGAAAACTATTCTGAGGATCATATCAAGAAAATAGAAGGCACTTGAAGAGAGGGCAAGGAGGACCCAGCTAAAAGATACCCTAGTCCCAACTATTACCGCAACCGTTAAGAGAAGGGGGGAATACCAAGGTAAAGTTAGGAAGAGTCCATCCCTAACTATACCTATTGCAACGAAGCTTGCGAGGGCGAAGGTTCTGTTGACGTATGGGGCGAAAGGTAAAACCGCAAATGATGGATCGAGGGGGAAGTTGAAAACATTTCTGAAAAGCGTTAGTATCAAACCCAAGAGGATGAGGACGTACTTCAATTTTATCCGAAAACAGCCCTCTTTAGGTAATCCACAAACTGGGCTCCCCCTTTCTTTGCCGCGAACAAAAGGAGATTGGGGGCTGTGGTTAAGATAAACTTGGCTATCTCCGTTGCGTTAACTGTATCAAGATCCTTGTTGTGGAAAAGGGGTTTGAGCTGGTCAAAGAGATACTGTATGTCGTTATCGTCCATTTTTAAGAAGACCTTTCTAACCTCATAGGCTAATTCGTATTCCCTCCTGTTTATCTTCTCCCAGAACCTATCGTGATATTCCTTCAATCTACTCTTTGATAGGTTCCCCTCCTTTAAAGCCTTAGCCCCAACTTCGCCAGCTATTGAACCGGAAAGTAAAGCTGCGGGTATCCCACCCCCCGAGATGGGTTCCGCGAGCCTCGCCGCATCTCCAACCACCATTATCCCATCCCCATAAATTTCCATCTTATGCCCACCCACGGGTACGACGCTACTTATAACTCCCAATATTTTCGCCCCTTTGAAGTAGGTGTTTACGAACCTCTCCAAGTATGGTTTTGCCCCAACCTCCGGGGGAACTAAGGCAACACCCACACCAACGTTTCCGTAATGTCCCCCCTTGGGGAAGCTCCAACCGTAACCCTTATGACAGTACTCGTCCCCTGTGAAGAAGTCTGCCCTTCCGTCCTCAATCGCGGGATGAACCATGAAGTACTCCATAACGTAATGGTAATCCTCGGGATCGAGATCTAATTTTAAACCCGCTTGCCTACCCACGTTTGAACCCGGACCGTCCGCCCCTATAACCAACCTACACTCAACTATCTCATTTTTCCCCTTATGCGAGAAATGCACAAGCCAATTTTCCCCTTTCCTCTCCAACCTTGTAAATGTTGCATTTGTTAAGATTTCCGCACCCGCCTCCGCCGCCTTCTGGGCTATATACCTATCAAAAACCCTCCTTTCCAAGATATAACCTACCCCTTCCTTCCTAACCTCCATGTAGTCCCCGTTTGGAGCGTAAAACCTCGCCCTATTTAACCTCGATGCTATAAATCTTGGATCCGGTTCAAAAAAGAGGGTTAGGGATTGGTGGGATATCCCCTCCGCACACTGCACCACCATACCTATCTCGGGTTTCCTCTCAAGGAGTAGAACCCTGGCTCCCCCTTCCGCCAACTTCCAAGCCGCCATAGAACCTCCGGGACCTGCGCCTACTACTACCGCATCAAACTTTTCCATATCTGGTATTATAACACCGTTTAAAAATCTCCATAGCAAAATTTTCCATCTCCTCCATTTTTCCCGCCTTACTCTCAACCTTGTGATCGTACCCCAAGGCGTGAAGAACCCCGTGAATTATCCTCCTTGCTACCTCCACCTCATCAAACTTCAAAAACTCGGGACATACCAGAACCTCCCTAACTTTATCGTAAACAAACGTCAAAACGTCCGCCCCTTCTTCTACGCCAAAAATCTCCCTTTTTACCCTTTTTATATATTCCAAATCCACGAAAATCAGCATTATACCCCTCGTATCAAGACCTTTAAGGGATTCGTTTATACAAACCCAAAAACCCCTCTTGGGCTTCCAACTTGTTAAATTCAACCTCTTCAAATTTTACCCCTTATCCTGTTTATCCAGAGGCTCCTTAAGAACGCGGCCATGGGAACCGCAAGGATCACCCCTATGGCACCAAATAGAGATGCACCGACTATCAGGGCAACCATAACGAGGACCGGATGGAGCCCCACGCTCCTACCCAATATCCTCGGTGTTAAAACCAAAGTTTCAAGGAGCTGATCCAATACTAAAACTAGCGCGAACTTCAACAGGGCAAAGATAGGGGAGCTTTCTGTCAAGAGGATAATAAGACTTCCGAGGATGGTGGTCATGGCAAAACCGAAGTTGGGAATTAGGTTCATAACGCCCGCCAAGAAACCTATAATGATCCCAAATTTTATCCCCAATATCTGAAGGAGAAAACCCACAAAGATCCCAACTATGGTCGCGACCGTTATCTGCCCCCTAAAGTATTGGGAAAGGAGCTTATATACCTCCTCAAGGACGGGCTTGAACCTTTCGGGTAAAAGCCCCTCTATCTCCCCCGCAATAACCTTAGTATCCTTCAGGGCATAAAAACCCATAACCAAACCTATTAGGGTGGAAAAGATCAACTCAAAGGCACCCGAAACGAATCCCCCCACGTTCGGTAGGATGGCGCTCTTCCCCATCTCCGAAATTTCCATCATTAAACCCTCGTAAATCCCCCTAAGGCTTTTAATTAGGTTCTCGTTGTATATGTAGTTCCTCAAGATCCCCTCAAATTCGTCGGGTTGTATGTAATACTTTTCCAATAGGGATAAAAGCTGGCTCCCTTGGGAGTAAAGTTGGAAGGCGAGCCATAAGCCGGCGGAGGATATGAAAAGGAACATTCCTAAGGTTATCACGAGGGATGATAACCACCTTGGTATCCTATATTTTTCAAGGTGGGAGACGAGGGGGAGAAAAATGAAGGCTATGACGAGGGCAAAACCTATGGGGAAAAGGATATAGGAGGCCATACGGAGGATTATCAGGAAAAATAAGCCCAAGGATATAGAACCCATAAAGGCGTCCCTACCGTGATAAAAGGATATTGAAGATATAAGGAGTAGAACGAGGGCACCCCATTCCTTCCCGAAAGCCAGAAAAACTGCTAAAATTAGTGCGGTATAACCCCCGGTTATTGCTACTATATTGAGGATATTATCCCTCAACTTATCTCGCTACCTTCCGGAACTTCGCCCTCGGGCGAAATTATTACGGGTTTTCCATCCTTACCGGTCGCCGCAAGGATCATCCCATCCGATTCTATCCCCTTTATCCTCTTCTTCTCAAGGTTTGCCACTATTACCACCCTTTTGCCCACTATATCTTTTTCGCTATAGCTTTCCGCTATCCCCGCCACTACGGTCCTAACCTCGCTTCCTATATCCACCCTGAGTTTCAGTAGTTTATCCGTCCCCTTAACCCTCTCCGCTTCCAAAACCCTACCCACCACCATCTTTATTTTCTTGAAATCATTTATGGAGATCCTCTCTCCCCCAGCCCTCTCGTTCAACACCCTCACCCATTCATTTATCTTACCCTCATCTACCTTCTTGTATAGGACGCTACCCTCCTTTACGTTGTTCCCCGCAAGATCGGGCGACACTTTTACAAAATCGTCAAAACTTCCCTTTGGAAGGTTCATATAATCCCATAGCCTTTGGACGGAATTCGGGACATAAGGATAAAATAATGCGGATACCATCTTCAGGGCCTGATATGAGACAAAGAGGACCGTTTTTGCCCTATCCGGGTTTTCCTTTATAAGTTTCCAAGCCCTTTGGTGCTCAAAGTACCTGTTTATTGCGTTGCTAACTTCCACCGCATCCTTTAAGGCAAGGCGGAAGTTGTAGCTTAAGATATTCCTCTCGTATTGGGAAACCTTTTCCGAGATATAGTTTAAAAGCCCCTCATCCTCGGAATTTAACGAATTTGGATGAGGTACCCTCCCACCGAAATTCCTGTTTATAAACGTCAGGACCCTCTGAGCTAAGTTCCCAAAGCTATCGACGAGTTCCGCGTTTGTCCTCTCAAAAGCTTCCTTAACGTTAAAGTCCGTATCGTCCTTTTCGGGGATATAAAGCGCTATTGCATACCTTGCTATATCCTGCCCAACGGAATTTACAAGCTCATCCGCCCATATCGCGTACCCCCTTGAAGTTGAGAGCTTCCTTCCCATAAGGTTCAGGAAGGCATTCGCGGGTACATCGTAAGGTAAATTATACTCCCCATGAGCCATAAGCATGGCGGGCCAAACCACCGTATGGAAAACTATGTTATCCTTCCCTATGAAATGTATAATTTTTGTTTCCGGGTTTTTCCAGTAATCCTCCCATTTATCGGGCAGGTACTCCACGGTGGCGCTTATATAACCTATCGGGGCATCAAACCAAACATAAAGGACCTTACCCTTTGCGTCCGGATCTTCTAAGGGTACGGGAACCCCCCAATCTAAGTCCCTCGTTATCGCCCTATCCTCAAGCTCCCCAACCCAAGATAGGGCAAATTCCTTAACGAAGGGCTTCCAATTTTTCCCCCTTAACCACCCCTCAAGATCCCCCCGTAGGGAAGAGAGCTTGAAGAACCAATGCACTGTTTCCCTAAGCTCAAGGGATGATCCGCTTATCGCGGACCTCGGGTTTATAAGCTGGGTGGGTTCAAGCTGTCTCCCACATTTTTCGCACTGATCCCCCCTTGCCTCCTCGTACCCGCAATATGGGCAAGTTCCTATTATGTACCTATCGGGTAAAAACTTCCCCTCCTGAGGGCTATAAAACTGTTTCACCTTCCTCTTTTCAAGGTACCCTTTCTCATAAAGTCTCAGGAAGAATTTCTGGGAGATCTCGTGATGTATCTTCCTACTTGTCCTTGAGAAGTGATCAAACTCTATCCCCATAAGCTCAAAGTCTTTTTTAATCCTATCGTGATATTTATCCACAAGCTCCTTTGGTGAGATCCCCTCCTTATATGCGGCTAATGTTATAGCCACTCCATGCTCATCCGTCCCGCATATATGTATCGCATCAAAACCCTTGAACTTTAAAAACCTAGTAAATATATCCGCGGGCAAATATGCCCCAGCAAGGTGCCCTATATGTATCGGACCGTTTGCGTAAGGTAGGGCGCTCGTTATGAGGTACCTACTCACGGGTGGAAATTTTAAGGGCGCTTTCGTATTTATAATACCCGCTTATGGAATCCTTAAAGAGGCTCCTGCTTAACTTAATAGGCTTCAGGACATCCGCCGAGAACCCGGACCAGCTCCTTGAGATAATAGAATATGTTGAGGATTACTTGAACCACCCAAACTTAAAAATTGAAAGGTTTATGAAGAACGGAAAACCTTCAATTGTGGTTAGCTTCTCAAAGCATTCCAATGACAGAAAATTCAAATTGATCTTTGCGGGGCATCTGGATGTTGTACCCGCTAGGGATGAGCAATTTGTCCCGAGGGAGGAGGGGGATAAGATCTTCGGTAGGGGTGCCATAGATATGAAGGGACCTTCCGCGGTTATGATAAAACTATTTAAGGATCTCGCGGAGAGGGGGGAATATAAGGATATTGCCCTAATGCTCACCACGGATGAAGAGGTGGGGAGCGCAAACGGGGTAAAGTACCTTTTGGATGAGGAGGGCTTTTCTTGTGATCTCGCGGTGATACCGGACTCGGGGGAGGACTTTACGATTATAACGGAGGAGAAAGGTGCCTTACACTTTGCGGTGGAGTTTGATGGAAAACCCGCCCATGGTTCCACGCCTTGGCTCGGAGAAAGCGCCATAGAGAAAGCCTTGAAATTTTATGAGGAACTTAAAGGTTTCATCCTTTACGAATCCCAAGACCCGGATCATTGGCATAATACTTTGGTTATGGGGGTTTTCAAAGGGGGGAACAAGGTGAATCAGATACCCCCAAACGCCAGGGTGGAGTTTGACCTAAGGTTTGTCCCACCCTTTACCTTGGAAGAAATAAAATCGGGAATTTCATATCTGGTTAAGAAGCATAAGGGTAATCTTGAGATCCTGTCGGAGGGACATCCCTTTTCCACAGACCCTAACCATCCCCTCGTAAAACCCTTTATTGAAAGCGTGGAAAAGGTGATAGGGAAGGTAAAATTCGGCAAAACTCATGGGGCTACGGACGGTAGGTTCTTTGCGGAGAAGGGGATGCCGGTGGTGATGATATACCCGCAGGGTGGAGACATTCACGGGGATAACGAATGGGTATCCTTTGATTCCCTACTAAAGCTTTACGCCATATTTGAAGACTTTTTGAAGAAGATTTAGGAGCACTCGCAGCTCCTTAAAACCATAATCTCTATATCCTTCGGGACCAGCGAGGTATCACATCCCCTGCAAACCACAAAGATCTTTGCTATCAACTCAACCCCTTCCTCGCTAAAGTTCTCAACGAAGTTTTTCATCGCATCAAGGTGTTCCTGTGTCACCTTACACTCGGGTATAACAAAAACTATAGCCCTCTCGTAGGTTTTCCTCCTCCTTTCAACCAAGAAGTCCGGGTTGTTCCTTTCCCTATCAAGTTTCCTTATTATCCAACCCTCCTCATAAGGGTACCTCTTTCTAAGGTTAGCCTTTACGTAGGGGTAAAGATCGCTAGCCCTGAACATAAAGCGGGAATTATACCGTTGAACACCCTTAAAATATAATCTATGCTCTGGGTTTTGGCGGATATGGAGTTCTTGTACCCCGTTGAGTTGGAGAGGAGGGCTAAGGAGAAGGGGGATTGGGCGGAGGTTGGGAGGGTTTTCACATCAAACCTTCCAACATATCTGAATGTAAGGTTTCTGGGTCCAAAGCCGATTTATAACGCGAGCTGGAGCGATGGGAAAACAAGTGGCAGGGTATCCTTTGTACTACCCCATCCAACGGATACGGGAATAGCATATATCGCATCCGCGGGAGGAGGGGTATGGAAGACTACGGATGGGGGAAATACTTGGATCCCATTAACGGACAACCTCCCTACACTCTCCGGTGGAGCCTTGGCTTTCAATCCCTTAAACCCAAACGTTATATGGTACGGAACGGGGGAGCAACACTACTGTGCGGTTTGCTTTCCGGGGGATGGCCTCTTTAAGTCAACGGACGGGGGAAACACGTGGGTTAAGGTTGCTCCAGCAAGCGTAGTTGGATTTTACATATCAAGGGTAATAATATCCCCCCTTGATACCAATACTATATTCGTTGCGAGCGATAGGGGTATCCTTAGATCCACGGATGGTGGTCTTACTTGGAACTGGATATTTTCCGGGGATCAGGTGAACGATTTGGTTTACAGGCAGGATAATCCGAATGTATTATTCGCAACGACTTTGTATTCGGGAATATACAAATCCACCGACGGTGGTAATACCTGGATTAGGATAAACTCCCTTCCAACTTCCGGATACTTTAGGGCGCAAATTGGGATCTCCCCAAGCAATCCGGATGTGATTTATGTAGGTTTTGGTAGGGCAAGCAATTATTCCCTCTTGGCTTTTTACAAAAGCACGGATGGGGGAAACACATGGGTCCAGCTCACGAGTACACCCAATTATCTTGGCACTCAAGGTTTTTACAACCACACCATAGTGGTACATCCCACAAACCCGGATATGGTTTTTGCCGGGGGTCAGTATCCTTACGGTTCCGGATATTACGGTATAGTTAGAAGTACGGATGGTGGGAATACGTGGCAGGATATAACCAACAGGGGACCTTTGGGGAACGTACATCCGGATATACACCATATGGCTTACGGGGCGGGAGGTGTGCTTTGGGTGGCTTGCGACGGTGGAGTCTGGAAGAGCTATGACGACGGAAATTCTTGGGTGAATTTGAATGAAGACCTTGAACTCACGCAATTTTACACCGTAGACGCCCACCCAGGGGATACCCTCCTTGTAATTGGAGGGACGCAGGATAACGGAACCCCCCTATTTTCCGGGAGCTTAGCCTGGTGGGAGGTTTCGGGTGGGGATGGGGGACCCGTCCTCTGGAGACCCGACAACCCCACATACTTTTACACCACGTATATCTATACCAACCCAATTTACAGGTTCAGGTGGACGGGAAGCTCGGCGGTATTTGACAGGTACATCTCTCCACCTTGGGGCTCGGATAGGGTATCCTGGGCAAACGGACCCCTTGAGGGACATCCATCGGGACCTATAATGATCGCGGGAACGCATAGGTTGTGGAGATCCACGGATGGAGGTATAAGCTGGGCCGCTATAAGCGGGGATCTGACGGGTGGGGGTTATCTGCTTTCCGCATCCTTCTCACACACAAATCCCGACACGATATACACGGGCTCAAGCGACGGAAGGTTTTACTTCACGCATAACGGTGGAATACTTTGGACCCTGAGGACATTGCCCGTAAGCGGTCCTATAACCGACATATGGGTAAATCCCTTCAACAGTGCGGATGTATTTATAACCATCCAAAGGGCTTCGGGGATAAGGGTTTTGCGTTCAACGGATGCGGGGGCAACATGGACGAACATAACCGGGGATTTACCGACGGGTAGAACCGTAAGGGCGTTGGCTGTGGATTTTCAGTCCGGGATCCTCTTCGTAGGAACCGATGAAGGGGTTTATTACACCACAAACTTATCAAATTATACGAAAATACCCGGCATTCCCAATGCCATAGTTTTCAACTTAGATGTGAATACTCTTTACAAAAAGCTATACGTCGCAACGCACGGAAGGGGGGTTTGGATGGTGGATTATTCCGCTGTTTCCGTTGGGGAAAGGAAAGAGGCAACATACGCGGGAAATTATGAGGTATTTGATGTTTTGGGAAGGAAGGTATCCACAGATAAGCTCAAAAGGGGAATATATTTCTTCGTTTCGGATAAGGGGGTGAGAAAGGTCTTTGTTAAGTAATCACCTGAAGGAAAACTTTAGCTCAGCAAAGGATGTGGTATCCACCTTCCCATCTTCCCAATACCTTATAGCCCACCTACCATCCCAATTTCTAACGAAATATAGCTTTGCCCTTGACCTCGCAAGGGTTTCACCCAAGTTTTTAAAAACGAAAACAAACTCAAAGGATACATCCATAAAGGCGCTATCGGAATAAACGGAGGAGTACAAAACCGTGTAGTTCACCCTTGAAGGTTTTGAAACGGAAAAATCCAAGGAGGATATGAGATTAGTTATGATCCTGTTCTCCTCCTCTTTCCCCCAAGGTGAGCTTATGGGGTAGGGTAGGGACCTGTCGGGTTGAAATACGAAATCTTCCGAATAACAGTTCAGGTATATCCCCTTATCGTAGAATATCTCAAGGGAATTCTTGAAGTTTATTAGGACCTTTGACGGTTCGTCGGGAAAGACTTCTTTACTTTCCCTGATGGGTTCTGGGGGTGATGGGAGGGAGAAGTAGTTACAGGAAAGAAATAAAATTAAGGGGGGCGGGGTTCTAAGCAATTTAATTATTTCTTCCCAGAAACCAAACCCTTTAAAGAAGCGCTAAACTTGAAAACTGGAACCTTGGTAGCGGGTATGGTTATGGTTTTACCCGTCCTCGGGTTCCTCCCCTTCCTCGCCTTCCTCTCCCTAACCATAAATGTCCCAAAACCTATAAGACGCACACCCTTACCCTTCCCAAGGCTATCCTTCACAGCCTCTATGAAAGCCTCAAGGGCCTTCTCCGCATCCGCCTTCTTCAAACCGGCCTTCTTTGCTATATATGAAACGAGCTCAGCCTTTGTTAAAAACTCCTTTGCCATCCTTCACCTCCTTTTTTGTATAGCCTTTTCAACTTTACCCCGCCCCCCTTTGTCATATATGGGAATTTTACACTTGAAGGCCGTTTTTAGCGAAGGAGACTGCAAGGCGTGCCCCCTCGGACATTCCACTTGCGGTTTTTATTGGAAGCCCACTCTTTTCAAGCATCTCCCTACCTATATCCTCGTTTGTACCCGTAAGCCTAACAACCACGGGTACATCTATTTTCATAGAGTTAAAAGCTTCTATTAAACCCTTCGCAATATCGTCGCACCTGGTAATCCCCCCAAAGATGTTTATGAAAACCACCTTCACCTTCTTGTCCCTTAGGATTATTTCCATAGCCTTTTTGACCTTTTCGGGGTTCGATGATCCACCAACATCTAAGAAGTTTGCGGGTTCCCCACCCCAGTACTTTATTACATCCATTGTTGCCATCGCCAAACCTGCGCCGTTTACCATACATCCTATGTTCCCATCCAGCTTAACGAAGGATAGCCCAGCGTTTTTTGCTTCCTCCTCCTCCTGGTTTTCGTAATCCTCATCCCTGTACTTGAGTATGTCGCTCTGCCTGAACAGGGCGTTATCATCAACGATTATCTTGGCATCAAGGGCCTTGAGGGTTCCATCCGCGGTAAGGGCTAGGGGGTTTATCTCCGCAAGCTGGCAATCGTAATCAAAATAAACCTTTGAAAGCTTAATATAAATATCCACAGCCTGAAGGGCCAAATCCGGGTCATCAAAGACCTCAAAGGCTAGTTCCCTCGCCTCAAAACCCTTGAGGGGTTCGTCGATGTATTTCTTTATTATTGCGGAGGGGTTCCTTTGTGCTATCTCCTCTATATCAACCCCTCCCTCCTTTGAAGTGATAAACACGGGTTTTGAAAACCTCCTGTCAAGGGCTATCCCCACGTAATATTCCCTCTTTATATCCTCCGCCTTCGCAACTAAGACCTTCTTAACCGGGATCCCTTTTATCTCAAGGGAAAATATTGCCTTCGCCTTTTCAAGGGCCTCTTCCCTGTTATTTGCGAGCTTAACTCCCCCCGCCTTTCCCCTACCTCCCACGGGCACCTGGGCTTTTATCACCACCGGGAAATCCAGTTTTTCTAGAGCCTTCTCAACCTCATCAAGGTTCCTCGCCAAAAAACCCCTCTGGACGGGTATGCCATAAGATGCAAAAACCTCCTTTGATGACCACTCCAAAAGTTTCATAAGCGTCTATTATATCCTTGAAGAGAGGAGGTAAGATTCAATTCTCAGTTTCAGCTTACCCTTTTCTTGGCTATCTTTAGGATCCTCGTATAGGAATCCGGGTTTTGGGACGCTTACGCAAAGTCTCCTCGAAGATTCCTCAAAGCTTTTCACCCTATCCTCCATCGGATAAAGCCTTATTTTTACGAGCTTGCGAAGTTTAAGGTATTTTAAGAAAATTTTTCTATTCTCCGCCCTCCAGTTTAGATAGGTTAAAACCTCAAGGTCCCCCTTGTTGTAGAATGTGGAATGTATGGAGAAAATATCCTCATTGATCTTTGGGATCTTAAGGATCTCTGTACAACTCCTCTCAACTCCCTCAAGGGGCAAATCCTCCCTTAAAAATGGGGCAAGGAGGACAACCCACCTGTACTTTATAGGCCTTCCAAGATAGAATCCTTTCCAAGCCCTTATATCTTCCGGCCCGATCCCTCTAAATCCCCAAAAAAGCACATCAAATTTCACCATATCCGAGAAGGCTCCCAACATAGCCCTTTTCGGAATAACGGAGGTGTTTCTAAGCTCGTTTAAAAGCCTGTTTGGGGAAACGTTTTGAATGTACCTTCTCCCCTCTTTCAAAAATCCAAAAAACTCATCCGAATATCGGAAACCCAAAAGGTTTTTATACCTTATTCCCCTAAATATTCTCGTTGGGTCGTCCGAGAAACTCGCAATGGGCCTTATAACACCCCTTGAAATATCCAAAAGTCCCCCCACCAAGTCTATTACCCTTTCCCCATCAAAGTACAAGGCATTCACTGTAAAATCCCTCCTCAAAACATCAATATTTATATCCCTCACAAACTCAACCCTTGGCAGGGCTCCGGGGAAATCGTAAAACTCCCTCCTCATAAGTGCCACATCCAGGTTTAAACCTCTAAAATTTAGCTCTGCTGTTCCAAATTTTGAGAACTTTGAAGCCTTAAACCCCTTACCCTTCAAAAATCTCACAAAACCTTCAAGATCCTCCTTTATTGCAAAATCGCAATCCTTAACCCTAAAGTCCGAATATCCCCTTATCACCCAATCCCTAACAACCCCCCCAACCAAATACACATCCCAAAGCTTCCTTGCCTCAAGTAGGATCCACCTTATCTCCGAAAACCTCAAGGTTTCAAAATCACCTTCTTAATCTTCCTCACTCCATCAAAATCAACCACAACGAAGTAAACCCCCTTACCTTCAAAGGTTTGTTCCACATATCCAACAGCATCCTTATAGAATTTATCCAAAACCCTCCTTCCATCCGAAGAATAAACGGAAAGTCTTAAATCTCCCCTCTTTGGGACAAGAACCAATATCCTTCCACCTTCAAACCTCACATCCAAATTCTCCCTCTTTTCCTCTTCCGATGTTCCAGTATAACACGCGGAACTACTCCATTGGAACTTTATCCCATCCGCAATAACCACGCTCCCATCTGGTGCCTGATCGTAAAGGGTAACCAGGAAAGTATCCGTACAAACCTCACCCAAATAAAACCAACCGGTATCCGACGAAGATGAAGAATATTGGTTCAAGTAAAGGAGCGTATCCCTCCCTATCATCTTCACCCTGTACATAGCTCGTGTGGTCCTGTTGCTACCCTTCCTAACCCAAGCGTATATCTTCCAGGATCCAGCGCATGGCAAGGAAGATGTCCAAATCGCGGAATCGGGTGTCCCACCTACGTTCGCGTACCTGTAATCCCCGTTGTATCCAGGATATGAGCTCAGATACCAATTTCCGAACGGGTACCAGCCAGTGTCCCCGTCATCAACTATCACATCCCCGCATAAGGAACCCCTGTATAACCAAACCGCCGCATCAAATGCGATCTTACTACCCGAGACGTCGGATGTATCGCCCAATGTTAGGGAGTTTGATGGGGAATAACCCGCGTCAAACTCGTAAGTCCCCAAGCTTACCCACTGGTTAGAATAGCTTGCCTGGTTCACCCAAACATCCGTAACCCCACCCCTATGATATACCCTATACCTAACGTAGGCGTTATAACCCGAGGGAATATAAACCTTAACCTCATAAAGTCCGCTTCTTGGTAAATTTGGCGTCCACCTGCCCCAATTTACCACGGAACCCGTAGTTGTGTAAGTGTACCAAGTATGCCTGTAGTTTCCGAGGGAATATACGGTGCCAAACCCATTTCCCGAATCAAACCACCAATATTGGTAAGGTCCACCCCTCCTAAAGCCCGTGGTAAGATTATCCACAAGGGTATCGGATGTTCTCAATCCCTCAATTAGGGCCAGATAATATAGCCAATCCCAATACTGTCCGGGATCTGTGTGCGTCGCCCCGGGGACCTCAACGTGCCCCATTATTCCATTTACGGTATCGTGCCTTAAAAGGACGCCAAAAGTGCTTATCGTCATCCTGCTAATGTATGCGGATTTCTTTAAAACCGTATCCGTATACCAACCGTTTTGACTGATATATCCCTCGTGTTCTAATCCTATGGAACGGGTGTTATAGTACCAATTCCCCGCATGCCATGCTATGTCTTTGTGGCATACCATCTGGGTTGCCTCCCCATCCGAGGACCTAAGAACATAATGGGCGCTTACATTTGCGGATGGGTTTTGGAACCAGGATATCGTCCCTGCGTAAGAACCCTCGGTTGTATGCACTATTATCTTGGTTATTGGGTAGCTTGTGGGCCTGTTGCTTGATGTGTAGTTTGATGCATCAGCGGGAATCCACCTATCCACCAAGGGGTACTCGGGACCAGGGGGGCAGGCGTTGGGTTTTATTGGGTTTTCTTCATCAATTAAATTTATTTCGGGGTGGGGTTTTATGGGGAGGATGGGATAATCCAAACCGTTTTTCAGGAGCTTCAAAACGTCTTCCGCAAAGATTTCCCCTCCGTAATTTCTTAGGGCGCATCTCAGATCCCCACCGCAATCTTCAAGGTATTTCTTTAGAAGCATTGCACCCGCCAGGATGTTTAAATACTCGTCGTTTATTATGCCTTCCGAACTTATACCTGAAAATTTTTCCGCATCCGATAACCTAAAGATCCCCATTATCCCGTACTGGGGAATATCTTCGGGTTTTTTTGGTATATGATGGTAGTACCTGGTTAGGGTGTATGAGATCGCCTTGAGGATATCCGAAGGGATCCCGGTTATGTTCTCCACCCTTTCAAACTTTTCCTTTAATCTTTCCAACCTCTCAAATTCCTCGGGAGGAGGCGCGATTACCAAAAACCCAAACATCCCAATTATTTTAAAGCGGTTAGCCCAACCTTATTATGTTCTCCTTGCTTATTACCTCCTCCACCGCATCGTCATGGGTTACTGCTATTATCTGGATATCCTTCTCCTCCGAGATTCTCCAAAGGATCCTCCATACCACCCTCCTCCTCTCCTCATCCAAATGCGTAGTCGGTTCATCCAGAAGTAATATTTGTGGAGAATTGGGGAAAAGTTCCCTCAATGCCAACCGGTACACTAAACCCAAGGCGGTCCTTTGCCCCCCGCTCAAACCCACCCTATTTACCGAAAGCTCCCTACCCCTTTTCACCTCAACCCCCTCCGCGGTATGAAATATGGGCTCAAAGTTCTCATCCACCTCAATTCTTATAAAATGGTCAGAAAATCCGAAAAATTTTAAAAAGTGCTCGTTCAAGGCGTTTTCAAAAGCCTCCTTGGCGTAACTTATGAACCTCCCCTTCCCCCTCTCAACCGCCCCCTTGAAAGCCTCCAAGATATCCAACCCCTTCTTCAACTTTTCCATCTCTACAACCAGCTTCCTTATCTCCCCATATTTACCCTCCCCTTGCATCCTCTTATTTAAGACCTCCCCCCTCTCCCTTTCCAACTGGGCTATCCCTTGTACAACTTCCAATTTTCTTTTCCTAACCCTATCAAGCTCCTCTTCGTAATACTTAAGTTTCCCCTCAATCTCCGATGTTTCCTCAAGAGAAAGCCTTTCCTTTAAACTTTCCAGATCCCTTTCAAGATTTGCCAAATTTTCCTTCAAGAATTTCAACTTCTCAAGGGTTTTGAGGTTCTCCTCTATCTCCTCCTCCCCGAATTTTAAGTAATATTCCATCCCATCAATGTTTTTGGCAAGCCTTTCCACTTGCGCCTTTGCATTCGTGTATTTAGCCCAATCTTCCCTTAGGATTTTTAACTTCCCCTCATAATATTCCAAAAGTCTCCCATATTCCCTCTCCATCCTCTCCTTTTCTTCCTTTAAACTCCTCCCCATCTCACCCACCTCCTCCAAAACCTTATCCAAATCCCCCAAAACCCTTTCCCTCCAATTTTTAAAAATTTCCTCCAAACCTTCGGGAATATCCTCAAGGCTCGGAAAAACCTTGGAAATTAGTAAATTTCTAACATCCTCTATCTCCTCAAGCTCCTTTTCCAAAGTCCTTAATCTGTCCTTTGCCCAGCTTAAAAATTCCAAACTTTCCTTTATGAGATTCTCCCTCTTTTCCTTCCCCAAAGGCTCCCCGCAAACCGGGCATCTATCCCCCCCAATTTTCAAATTTTCAAGCCTCTTTTCATGGTGCTTTATATCGCTCAAAATCCCTTCACGCTCCTTCTTAAGATCCTCCTCCTCTTTAATCTTTCCTAAGTTCTTCCCTTTCAGCTTCAAAAGCGAGCTATAAACCTTCCTTAACTTCTCAAGTTTAACCTCAATCTCCTGGATCTTCCTTGGACTTTCCTCCAACAGGGATCTATATTCCTGCTCAAGCTTCATATACTCCTCATAACCTCCCTTACACTCCTCCATAATCCTGCGGTTTTTCACAAAATCCAATATATCCTTTAGGATCTGCGGATCCTTCGGAAGTTCCGGATTAAGGGTTTTTTCCAACCTTTCTATTTCCCCCTTGTATTCCTCCCTCCTCTCCTCAAGGGCGTTTATCTTCCCCTTTATCCTCTCCACCTCGTCCTTTTTCTCCCTCAACTTTTTTACCAATTCTTCAAGTTCCCCCTCAAAAATCTCCAAGTCTTTCCTTTCCTTTTCAAGCTTCAAGATTTCCCTTTTTATCCTCCTTTCAAGGCACAAAGCCTCGCCTATTTCAACCCTTAACTCCCTAAACGTCTTTTCCCATCTTCCAAATTTACTTAACTCCTCCTCTATCCTCCTAATTTGACCCCTCTTTTCCCTCTCAACCCCCCTTATTGCCTCCAAGATCTTCTGCGGGAAATCCACATCTAAGATCCTCCTCGTGTTATCAAAGAGCTCTTTTCTGAAATCATCAAGGCTCCCCTGCTCAAAAAACGATAAAAAAATGAACTTATCCTCCTCCGGGAGATTCAAAATTTTCCTTAAACTCTCCACACTCAAGATCTTCCCATCTGGAGAATAAACCTGAGGCTTCTTACTCAAGGGGTAGTGTAGGTATAATTTGTATCCGTTATAAAAGTCAATTTGGATCTTAAAACTTTTCTCCCCCCTCCTGATGTAATCATCTCCGAATTTTTCCGGGTAAAGGGCCTTATATATAGCCTCAAGGATCGTGCTCTTTCCTACGCCATTCCTCCCAAATATGACCGTAAATTTCCCAAATTCCCTATCAAACAACCTATGCGCCTTAAAGTTCTCAAGCCTCACCCTCTTAATCACCATACTTTTTCAGGATCTCCAACACCCTCCTCTCTATTTCGTCCCTCACCTTCCTGTAAAAATCAATATCCTTTCCTTTTGGATCCTCCACCCCCCAAACCTCAACGTTTTTTCCCGGAACGAAGGGGCATTCCTCCTCCGAACACACCAAAACCACAACATCCCAAGGATAATCCGGTAGCTCATTTATTCCCTTTGACCTCTGTTTTGATATGTCTATCCCTTTCTCCCTCATGACCTCTATGGCAATGGGATGTACGTACCCCTCGGGTTTTGACCCCGCGGAAAATACTTCCCAGTTTTTCAGGTACTTCCTCGCAAAACCTTCCGCCATCTGAGATCTACACGAGTTTCCCACGCAAAGAAATAATATCCTTTTCATCTTGGAAATATGAATGAGCTACTAAGGGATACGATCTCCCCCAAATCCGTATGGCTCAGGGCGGAAAACGTCAAAGGTCCCCCAAAGGAGTTGTAATACACCATAACCCCAAACGAATTCCCCGTATTCCTGTATATCCCTCCCAACGTTATATCACCGAAATCCAAAAGGATCCCAAGGTTTAAGAGTTCATATATTCCGGGTCTGGCACTAGCTCCAATGAAAAAAGTTGCAAAATCCCCCTTTATAGCTCCCTCAAAGGAGATTATGGGGGTGTATATATACCCAGCGCTTATTGAGATCTCAAAGGTTTTTCCCCTTGATGAGGATGAGAGCATTCCCCCTAAGGTACTCTCAAAGTGATCCTCTATCCTTACCCAACCGTAAATTACGGAAATTCCAAAATTTCTAAACCTACCGCCCACATAAATGGAGTTGTCGGAAAAGAGCCCATCCCTTGATCCGAAGTACCTAAAGCCCAAACCCGCACCCATATAGCTCCATCCCACCAAACCCTCATAAAGCTCACCAAAAATACTACTTCCAAAGATCTTCAAAGATGGTGCATCCGAGAACCTTGAGGGAAATAGATAATCCACCTGAGGGAAATAAAAGCCCCTAACATCACCCAAAAAGCCAAATAGAAATATCATAAGCCCCTACATATTAGAACTGGGGTGGTAGTTTGCATTAGAAACTCCTCGCTTACCAAACCAAGCCTCCCGGGCCTCTCAAATAGAACCGTCAGATCTACATCGTTTTTCGTTGTCCAATAAAATATCTCAAATGAAGGGTCACCCTCCAACACAACAGCCTCCACCTGAACTCCGGGTGTGGATTTTTGAAGCTCCAGCATAAGATCAAACTTCAACTCTTGCAAGAGATCTTCTGGTGCGTGTTCCACAAAGTTCCTTTCTATCACATGGATCCTGTAAATCTTGGCTCCGAAAAGCTTAGCAAGGGCAAAGACCATAAGTAGGGAGGATTTGCTCCTGTTCTTTAATCCATCCGCAATTGCTATCTTCCTTATGGGCTTAAACCTTCCGTTTACAAGTAGTACATTTGTGTGGCTTTCCTTTGCTACGTTTAATGCGGTGCTTCCCACTGGGATCTTGCTCTTTCCGCTTCCCCTAAACCCCATGATTATCAAGGAATGCCTGTTCTCTTGGGCAAATTTTACTATAACCTCGTCCGGTTCCCCTTCCAACTCGTGAAGGTTATAACCCTCTTTCCTGAGAAGATCCCCTAAATTTGAAAAGAGGTCCTTCTTCGCCAAATTTAGATTGTTTTCAAGCTCCCTGTTCCATCCGACAAGGGGAAGGTATATATCCGGAATCGCGGGAAATACGGTTATATAATCCACATAAGAGTTCATTGCCTCCCCTAACCCCTCACTCCAGCTCTTTACATATTCCAAACTTTCCGAAAGATCAACGGCGGAAAGGATCTTGTTGAAAACCCTCACCTTCAACCTCCTTGTTTTTCGGTTAAAATTTTAACCCCAGGAAGTTCTTTCCCAGCCAAAAACTCCAAAGTCGCACCACCACCCGTGGATACGAACTCGTAATCGTTCAGGGAAATATCAAACTTCTCAATGGCGGAAACCGTATCCCCTCCCCCAACTATCACCTTTATACCCTCGTCCTTTTGTGCGCTAAGAAAAACCGCCAAAAGTTTTGTCCCACACTCAAAATGCTCGCACTCAAACATACCCAAGGGCCCGTTCCAGAAGATCATCCTAGCCCCCTTCAAAATATCCCTGTACCTCTTTACCGTCTCAAACCCTATATCGTACCCCACGTATTCCTCCCCAAGTTCCTTAACCTCCTCCACCTCCTCATCCTTTATCTCCTCACACTTTTTCCTTCCCTTCACCGCAATATGATCCACCGGAAGCTCTATTTTCCCCCCGTTATTTTTCAAAAATTCAACAGCCCAATCAATTTTATCCTCCTCCACAAGTGATCCCCCGACCTTTTCCCCCTTTGCCTTCAGGAAAGTGTAAGCCATAGCACCGCCTATTAGGATCTTATCCGCTTTATTTACCAAGTTCTCAAGGATCGGGATCTTATCCGAGATCTTAGCCCCTCCAAAGAGGACATAGAAGGGCTTTTCGGGATTCTCCCTAACTTTCATAAGGTAATCAAGCTCCTTTTTCATAAGCAAACCCGCGTACCTCTTCTCAAAGAAATTCGCTATGGCACTAACCGAAGCATTTTTTCTATGTGATACCGCGAAGGCATCGTTTACGTAAAGATCCCCAAACCTCGCGATCTTCCTTGCAAAATCCAAATCATCCTTCTCTTCCCCCTCCCAAAACCTCAAATTCTCCACCAAAACCACCTTTTTTCCCTCGGGTATATCCTCATCAACATCCCCGTGGAAATAAACTTCCATCCCGAGCTTTTCCTTAAGGTAATCCGCGACCGGCCTCAGGGATAGCTTTTCGTCCTTACCCTTAGGCCTTCCACTGTGGGAAAGTAGTATGACGCTCTTTGCCCCAAATTCCAGAAGTTTCTTTATTGTTTCAAGGGTGGAATCTATCCTGAAGGGCGCCTTTATTTTTCCATCCTCCACCACGTTGTAATCCACCCTCAAGAGAACCCTTTTATCCTTAAAAGCTTGGGGCTCATCCGTTATGCAAAGTTTTCCCATAGGTGGGAATTATAGACTTGAAACTCGCCTTTAAAATTCCCATATATGACAAAGGGGGGCGGGGTAAAGTTGAAAAGGCTATACAAAAAAGGAGGTGAAGGATGGCAAAGGAGTTTTTAACAAAGGCTGAACTCGTTTCAGATATAGCAAAGAAGGCCGGTTTGAAGAAGGCGGATGCGGAGAAGGCCCTCGAGGCCTTCATAGAGGCTGTGAAGGATAGCCTTGGGAAGGGTAAGGGTGTGCGCCTCGTAGGCTTTGGGACATTTATGGTTAGGGAGAGGAAGGCGAGGAAAGGGAGGAACCCGAAGACGGGACAAACCATAACCATACCCGCTACAAAGGTCCCAGTTTTCAAGTTCAGCGCTTCCTTAAAGGGTTTGGTTTCTGGAAAGAAATAATTAAATTGCTTAGAACCCCGCCCCCCGATTTTTAAAATAAAAAAACCTCCCCCACCCTTTTAAAGGTAGGGGAGGCCCCTTTAACTTTACTTTATCGCTATCTTCGTGGTTATACTACCCGTCCTTACGAAATAAACACCCGGATCGAGATAAGTCCATCCCTTACCCTCAAATACCTTCCTACCGGATGGGGAGTAGATTATGGAAAATTCGGGAAGATGCAGCATCCTACCCTCTATCCTTATTTTTTCCCTTTCTTTATCCTTCTCACCTACCGCAAGTTCGTCATCTTCACCCAAGGCGCAAGTTAGCACCGAGAAGTAAAGATCATAATCCGTGCTTGAGTACTGATAAACCCAAAGGGTGCCGTACCACCAGGTTGCCCCAGCGGTCGGAGTTACCTTGTAAGTGGTTCCATTTATCTGCCACCAGTATTGCCACAAACCTCCAAGGTTAAACGCGGGAGGGGGAGGTATTGCTATGTAGTCCGCGTAGGTTCCGGTGTTGGGGCAGTACTCCCTACCCCAAGATGTTGGGCTCGTCCAAGGTGCCCTCAAAACCGCAACCCTGAAGGTGTTGTTGTAAGAGGATAAGGGAGCGGTACAGTAGGTGTGGGATGTTGTGTTTGAGCATGCATGATAAAAGGATGCGTGGAAGTAAGAGGCGCTTGTTGAGGTTAAACCTGGGCACCACTGCCACCTCGCATCCGTATGAACGGTGGGAGTTCTACTGTCTATGGTGGAGGCATCCAAGGTGAAAGTTGTCCATCCTGAAGGTGGAATTCCGCTCGCGTAAAGCCCGAGGATATCTCCATCAGTTGTACTCCATTGACGCTCGTAAAGTACCACCGCCCTTGTACCTGTTGTCGTCAAGCTCCTTGAAACCGCAAGCCAAGGCTGGTTTATGGGATAAGAGGAACCGCTGAGGATCGTGGTGGTTGTCCAGGAACCTCCCCAACTACCAGACGCGTCCGTATATAGATGCTCTATCCTATGATTGGTTAAGGAAGTTTTCCAATCATAAACCGCCTGTATGGTGTTATCTCCACCGTTTGAGGATGAGCATACGGAAGAGCTTCCACGCGGGTCGTTCGTAGTTTCAAGCATTATCTGATTGTTGTTGTACGCGGAACCAGCCCTTGCGGGTCCGTCGTAAGATGTGCTCCAAGAGTTTCCGCAGGTCGTGCTCCTCGCTATCCTTACGCCACCACCTGCCTTATTCATACCTATGAACCACCAGTTATCCGCGAGCGTGCAAGAACACGTTGATGGCCATTGCCCCGCGCATCCGCTTGCACCCCAGTTAAACTCGGCGGTTACGTAAGGTGTTAGGGTTGATGTGAGTGAAATATCAACCCAGGTGCTGTAATTCAGGGAAGGATTCGAAAAATGGAAGGTGAATGCCCCTATATCGTAATCGGGATAGTAATAATCGCTCGTATAGGCAACCGTCACGATTTTCCTATAGTCCTCCTCCCCTATTGCGGCCTCACCTACATTATAATTAGGGTTGTGTATGCAGAACCACAAGTTCCATGTGTTTCCCTGATTTAAGGACCTTGCGACCACTATGCATTCGTTTGTATGGCTTACCGAGCACCAGGCACTGCAAGGATATACGTTAAACGCCGCCACCAAAGTATCCGCGTTCCCTATCTCAACAATGGTGGGGTTATACTCGTAAGCTCCGCTTGTTGCAACTGGTATGTTTGACCATCCGTTTCCATCAAAAGGAGTAATTATTCCGTCGTCCCACCTGAAGGGTTTCTTGAGGAGATCTTCCCTGACCGGTGCCATTTGCGCGGGTTCAAGGTTTGCCTTAAGCTTTCTCGCATACTCTTCATCTTGTAAGGCCTGTGCTAACCTCTTGGCGTCCTCTATGTAGTCCTCAAGGAATACGAAATCCCAAGGGTCTTTTGAGCTCTCAAATTTTGCCCTATATTCAAGGATCTTTTCGTTAAGCGGGTGCTCTTGGGGACAGGGTTCCCCCCTCATCTCTTTCCTCGCGCATACTGCGCTCTTATCCGTCCTCTCGTAGTAATCGTTCAGGTACCACCTAACGCTGTTCCATTCCTGAAGGAGGCTCGGTAGCCTCTTGTAAGCCTCATATATGTTGAAGTTATTTACCCTTTCCTGCCTCTCGGGGGACCATCCGGGGAAGGGCGCGGTTATGAGGTTATCCTCGCTCTTTGATGATGGAGTATATACTTCTTGTGGGGGTACCACTTTGTTTGGACCCCCTTTTATTGCTACGCCTTCAAGTGCCACTACCCATATCATATCCCACCTCCTGTTCTATTATTATATAGCCGTCAGATCCGCGTTAAAATACCCGCCTATGTCCATCTTAATTGGATCGGAAAATAGGGTTTTGGTTCAGGGAATTACGGGAAGGGATGGCTCCTTCCACACAAAGCTTATGCTTGAGTACGGGACAAAGGTGGTGGCGGGTGTGACGCCGGGAAAGGAGGGTCAAAGGGTCCATGGGGTTCCGGTTTTCAATACGGTTAAAAAGGCGGTTAGGGAGACGGGGGCGGATACGAGCATAATCTTCGTTCCCGCAAAATTCGCCGCAGATGCCATAATGGAGGCTGCGGATGCTGGGATAAGGCTAATAGTCGTGATAACCGAGGGGATACCCGTAAAGGATATGATAAACGCCCTGAATTTCGCCAAAGAGAGGGGTTCAAGGATAATAGGTCCAAACTGTCCCGGTATAATCACCCCTGGGGAGGCTAAGGTAGGTATAATGCCGGGGAATATATTTAAGAGGGGGAAGATCGGTGTTGTTTCAAGGAGCGGGACGCTAACGTACGAGATAGTCTCGCACCTTACTAACAACGGTTTTGGTCAGAGCACAGCCATTGGGATAGGCGGGGATCCCGTGATAGGGACAAGGTTCGTTGATGTTTTAAGGCTTTTCAAGGATGATCCCGAAACAGAAGCGGTGGTTCTAATAGGGGAGATAGGGGGAACGGATGAGCAGGATGCGGCGGATTACATAAAAAGCGAATTCAAAAAACCCGTCGTAGCCTTTATTGCTGGAAGGACCGCACCAAAGGAGAAGAGGATGGGGCATGCGGGTGCGATAATTATGGGATCCGAGGGAACTTACGAGGAGAAGAGGAGGAAGTTTGAGGAGGTGGGGGTTAGGGTCGCGGATCTACCCGAGGATGTTCCAAAGATATTAAAAGAGGTTTTGAAGTGATGGCAAAGGTTGATAAGTTTTACTTCGTTGAAAACGGGGAAGGGGAAAAGAAGGTTTTGTTTATACATGGTGCTGGGGGTTCCCACCAGAATTGGATCCTACAGATCAAAAAACCGCCCAAGGGCTTTACCTATATCGCCCTTGACCTGCCCGGACATGGGAAGAGCGAGGGAAGTTATAGGGAAAAGGTTGAGGATTACGCGGAGGATATTATAGAATTCGTTGAGAAAAGGGGTATAGAACCTTTCGCGATGGTGGGGCATTCCTTGGGGGGATGTATAGCGATTTCAGCATATCTTAGAGGGCTTAAAGTAAAGGGTTTGGTTTTGGTTTCTTCCGCTTTGAAACTTTGGGGGGCAAGGGCATTTAATACCCCTCCCGACAGGTACCATATATGCGATTCCCTATTTTACGACTGGAGGCTTAGGGCTCAGTGTAAAAGCGGAAATATAGGGCTCTTCAATCAGGATTTTGAGGTTTTAAGGGCGGATATGAAAGCTGCGGAAAATTGCGACCTTAGGGGTTTTGCGGATAAAATAAACGTTCCCGTTCTAATAGTTTATGGATTTTTTGACAAGATGCTACCCGTTTGGGCAACAGATGAAACTTATTACCTTTTGAAGGGCAGATCAAGGAAAGTGGGGCTTGAGGCGGCACATATGCCCATGGTGGAAAGGGCGGAAGAGTTTAACCTGATCCTTTCGGATTTTCTAACGGGTTTAGAATAAAGGGTATGAGAATAGCATCCCTCAAGGCTTATGAGATTTTGGATTCAAGGGGGAATCCTACCCTCAGGGTGAAATGCTTCTTGGAGGATGGGACGGTGGGAACCGCAAATGTCCCTTCCGGTGCATCAAAGGGGAAAAATGAGGCCCTTGAGATTAGGGATGGGGGTAATAGGTTTTTCGGTAAGGGGGTTTTGAAGGCTGTAAGGAACGTTGAGGATGAGATATCAAAGGCTTTGGTGGGCAAGAACGCCCTTGATCAGTGGCTTATAGATAAAACGTTAATAAACATAGATGGAACACCAAACAAAAGTAGGCTTGGGGCTAACGCAATATTGGGTGCGTCCTTGGCGGTGGCGCACGCCGCGGCGAACTATCTGAGGATCCCCCTTTATAGGTACATAGGTGGTATATTCGCTAGGACATTGCCCGTGCCTATGCTAAACTTCATAAACGGGGGCTTGCATGCGGACAACAACCTTGATATACAGGAGTTTATGATAGTTCCCAAGGGGTTTGAAAAGTTCAGGGATAGGATAAGGTGTGCAGTGGAGATCTTCCAAACCCTTAAGGGGATATTAAAAGAGAAGGGGTTAAGTGTATCGCTGGGGGACGAGGGTGGATTCGCGCCGAGCCTTTCTTCAAACAAGGAAGCCTTGGATCTATTAATGATGGCTACGGAAAGGGCGGGATATAAGGTGGGGGAGGAGGTGTTCTTCGCTTTAGATTGTGCCGCTTCATCCTTCTTTGATGAGGAGAGGGGTATTTATAAATTTGAGGGGAAGGAGCTTCATGGGAAGGACCTGATGGATATTTACGCTGATTACATCAAGAGATACCCAATAATCTCCATAGAGGATCCCTTTGCGGAAGGGGATTACGATTCTTGGAGGGAATTTACATCAAAGTTTGGGGACAGGATAACCATAGTTGGGGACGACATTTATACGACGAACAAGAAATTGATAAGGGAGGGGATAGAGGGGGGATATTCAAACGCGGTACTGATAAAGTTGAACCAAATTGGAACATTAAGTGAAACCCTTGAGGCTATAGAGCTTACGAAAAGTGCGGGATGGAAGGCTATCATTTCCCATAGATCTGGGGAGACGGAGGATACAACGATAGCGGACCTTGCGGTGGGGACAAACGCGGGTTGGATAAAGACGGGTTCGGTTGCAAGATCGGAAAGGACCGCAAAATACAACAGGCTTATTGAGATTGAGGAGGAGATGGGAATATGATGGGTTTCTTTATTTTTATGGCAAAACCAAACCCGATAACATGGCAGGAGATAAAGAGTGGGCATATGTCCGGGGTTTCGGAAACAAAGGCGGTTTGGTACGATACGGGCTATTCCGATATACTTGAAAGTGCACCAGAAAACACTGTTTTGATCTTCCTTGGGCAGAGACCCACGGGTGGATATTCCGTTAAAGTTAAGGAAGTTAAGACAGATGGGAAGAAGATATACATTACAGCAAAGGAGGAATGCCCCAAACCAGATGCTATGGTAATTCAAGTGATCACAACCCCATTCGTTGCTGTGAAGATTGACATAAAAGAAAAACTTCCCCTTGAGCTAAAAATAGAGGGTTGCAAGAGATGATGTGGATCCTTTCCTTCCTTGAAATTTCCGCGGACAGCATAAGGGAGCATGTGTATTTCTTGGCAAGCGAAAATTGTGAGGGGAGATTTACTGGTTCAAAAGGCGAAAAAATTGCAAGGGATTATATAAAGAAAAAGCTAAAGTCTTACGGCTATAAGGTTTTTGAGCAGGGCTTTGAGGTCCTTGTGGATGTTAAACCGGCTAAGGGAACTTTCTTTAAAGTAGGGGAGGAAAAAATAAAGCTCGGGGAGGATTATTTGCCATTAAGCTTTTCTTCTGAGGGAAGGGTTAAGGGGGAGGTGGTGTTTGCGGGTTGGGGGATAGAGGATAGCCTTTATAGCGATTATGGGAACCTTGATGTAAAGGGCAAGATAGTCGCCCTTTTTAGGTACTCAAAGGAGGATACATCAAATAGATTTGAGAGATTTTCCGATATTCCCACAAAGCTAAGGATAGCGAGGGAAAAGGGGGCAAAGGGGGTGATTATAATAAACCCTCCCGATCATGGGGACGAGCTTAGGCCCATAAGGGTTAGGGAATTCCAAAATTCGGGGATAATCGCGGTTATGGTAACGAGAAAGGTTGCGGAAAGGATCCTTGGGAGGGATATAAATACGCTTTACGATAGTCTAAGGCTAAAACCAATACCTTTCAGTACAGGAAATACAGTTGAGATTGGGGTAAAGTTTAAGAAAATAAAGGCAAAAACCGCAAACGTTTATGCGATGCTTGAGGGGAGGAGTAAAAGGTGGATAATCTTCGGGGCCCATTACGATCACCTTGGGTGGGGAGGTCCGGGTAGCGGTTCCCTTAAGCCAGATACCCATGCAATACACTTTGGGGCGGACGATAACGCCTCTGGGGTGGCTTTGGTGTTGGAGGCGAGCAGGGTTATGTCAAGGGAGAAGGGGGATGTGGGTTATATATTCGTGTTCTTTAGTGGTGAGGAGCTAGGGCTTTTGGGTTCAAAGGAATTCGTTAAACATCTTCCCGTTCCCAAGGAGAGCGTCTTGGTGTATTTTAACTTTGATATGGTGGGGAGGGTTAAAGATTCTGCCTTCTCTTTACTTGGGGCGCAGAGTGGGGAGGGTTTGGAAGGGATAGTTGATAGCATAGCAAATCTCAAGGGTTATAAGGTGGTATTTGGGCAGGGGGCGGTAGGTCCAAGCGACCATACATCCTTTTATTTGGCTAATATTCCCGTCGCGTTCTTTTTTACCGGTTCCCATCCAGACTATCACAAACCCTCCGATACTCCTGAAAAGATAAACTATGGGGGAATAGCGGATATAGCGGATATTGCATTGAGGGCCGTGAAGGCTATAGAAAAACGGGGTAGTGTTAAATTCGTAAAGGTCAAAGAGGAAGTTAGGGATAGGGTAGGGAGATTAAAAGTTAGGCTCGGGATAATACCATCCTACGGTTCGCCGGTTGAGGGGGTTTTGGTCGATGGAGTTTCCCCAAACAGCGTTGCAGAAACGTATGGGATAATGGCGGGGGACATAATAATTTCCATAGGGGGAAAGCCCATAAAGAACCTTTACGACTATATGGACGTTATGGCAAATTACAAACCGGGGGATAAGACGGTGGTGGTAGTAAAGAGGGGGGGACAGATCTTGGAGATTCCTGTAGAGTTCCCCAAATGAGGAGGAAGTTGTATTATACGAAGGGGGAGATCCTGGAAATAACGGGGTTAAAACACCATCACTTGAGGTTTTTAGAATCAAGCGGATTTTTGGTTCCGTCAAAGATCCACAACGGGAGGAGGTACTATTCATACGAGAACCTGAGAAAACTTATAATGGTTTCCGCCCTTTTGGGGCAGTATAAACTTGAAGATATAGTGAGGAATTTTGAAAAGCTCAGCTTGGAGGCGGAGAGGAACATATACAGGAGCGCACTTTTAAAGGTGAGGGAAAGGATCGCTTCCATCCTTAATGAAAAAACCCTTTGACGAATATACCCACCAGTACGATTTATGGTTTGATACGAAGGGTAGGGGAATTTACCTTCACGAGGTATGGGCTCTATGCGGTTTAATACCCGGTGGTAGGGGTATAGAGGTGGGGGTAGGGACGGGTAGGTTTGCGGGATTTCTGAATATAAAATTCGGGGTGGATCCATCGGCAAATTCTCTGAAATTGGCGAAGGGTAGGGTTAAGAACTTGGTTTGCGGGTACGCGGAGGACTTACCGTTTAAAAATGGGAGTTTTGATTTTGCTTTAGTTGTGGTATCAATCTGCTTCTTTGACGATGTCCTTAGGGCTTTCTCGGAGATAAGGAGGATATTGAGGGATGGGGGGAAACTTATCTTAGGTTTTGTTCCAAGAAACACCTGCATAGGTGAGTTTTACGTTTATAAGGGCTTGGGGGGTCATAGGTTTTATAAGTACGCCAAGTTCTTTACGGAGGGGGAGATAGAAAGGATAGCGAATTCCGAAGGCTTTAAGAAGGTGAGGACCCTGTATCTATTTTCTGGGAAAAGGGGGGCTTATTTGAGGAATTCGTGGGGATTTAGGGCAAAGTTTGCGGTGATGGAGTTTTTGAAGTTATGAGGTTCTTCAGCTATTTTATCGCCAAGTTTGCTCAGGCGAGCGGTTTGGGTTGGATGATCATAGGGCTCTACGTGGGCTTGGTGAGGGGGAGTTTAAAGTGGGAGTGGATCCTCTTCCTCTTCGGACTTTTCCTATTCGGATTGGGCTATTTTCTTGAAAAGGCTTTATTGGGGAACAAACAACGGTAGAATTCCAAACTATGCAAGGGGAAAAGATAAGGGTAGTTGATGGCAAGCTCGTTGTTCCGGATAATCCAATAATCCCTTACATTGAAGGGGATGGTACGGGTCCGGAGATAATGGCGTCGGTTAGGGCGGTTTTGGATGCCGCGGTTTCCAAGGCTTACGGGGGGAAAAGGAAGATCGTATGGTTGGAGGTTTTGGCGGGTGAAAAGGCTTTAAAAGAAACTGGCGAACTCCTTCCCGATGATACCATAGAGAAGATAAAGGAGCATCATATAGCCATAAAGGGGCCATTAACCACGCCTGTAGGTGGAGGTTTCAGGAGTTTAAACGTTACGTTAAGGCAGGTTTTGGACCTTTACGCAAACATTAGACCTTCAAGGTACTTCCCGGGCGTTCCAAGTCCCCTAAAAAACCCCGAGAAGGTTAATATGGTGGTTTTCAGGGAGAACACGGAGGATGTATATGCGGGCATAGAGTGGAAGATGGGAAGCGAGGAATGCAAAAAGGTTAGGGAGTTTTTGGTAAAGGAGATGGGGGTTGATATTCCCGAGGATGCGGGTATAGGGGTGAAGATAATTTCAAAGTTCAGAAGTCAAAGGCTCGTTAGGAAAGCCATAGATTACGCCCTCAAGAAGGGATACTCCACATTAACGATTATGCACAAAGGAAACATAATGAAATACACGGAGGGGGCATTTAAGGAATGGGCGTTTGAACTCCTGAGGAACGAGTATGCAGACAAAGTGGTCTTTGAGGGGGAGGGTGAGAGGGTTGAGGGGAAGGTTTTGGTAAACGACAGGATAGCGGACAACATGTTCCAACAGATCCTCCTAAGGCCCGATGAATACGGGGTGATAGCAACCATGAACCTCAACGGGGACTATATTTCCGACGCCTTGGCGGCGCTGGTTGGGGGTTTGGGACTGGCAGCGGGAGCTAACGTTGGGGATTACCATGCCCTTTTTGAACCCGTGCACGGAACCGCCCCCAAGTACGCGGGTAAGAACGTGATAAACCCCACCGCGGGGATCCTCTCAGGCGTTATGATGCTTGAGTTTATGGGTTGGATGGAAGCGGCAAAAATGATAGAGGACGCTATAGAGAGGACACTTGAGCAGAAAAAGGTTACTTACGATCTTGCAAGGCACCTTGGCGTAGAACCCCTATCAACTACGGACTATACTCAGGCGTTGATAGATAATTTGTAGTGTTTAGAAAGGTAGTAGTTTATTTTGATGGCTCGCCTAAGGGAAAGAGGGTTGTAAAGAAGGCGATATTGTTATGTTCCCAGACTAAGGGAGAGCTTTTTATGGTTTCGGCAATAAGCCCCCTTGATGAGTTGGATGTGGGTTTTGGGGAGTTTGAGAGGGATCTGGAAAGGGGAATATCCTCCTTAGTGGAGGATGCGAGGGAACTGGGGGTAAAGGTGGAGGTAAGGATGCTCTTCGGCTCGCCCGAGGACGCCTTGATTAGGGTAATAGACGCGGAAAAACCCGACCTTGTTGTCCTTCCCTTAATTCAAACAAAGGGGGGATTCTTCGGGAGGGGTGAGTACCTCCACACCAAGCTCCTGAATATTTACTCCGACGAGGGCTTGGCTGTTATGGTAATACCTTAAAATAGCGGGTTATGTCCGACAGGGAGATCTTGGACCTCTGGGTGAATATAACGGGTTTTGAGGAGGATTGGAGGACCATTATAGAGAATCTTATAGACGAACTTCAGAATCTTGCGCAAGAACCCATAGGGGAAGAAGGGGAGGAAAGTGTTGAAGATGTCCTTCTCAACGTTGAGACCCCTGAAGGCATGATAGAAAACCTACAGGAGCTCTTGGAGGATCTGGAGGAGAAGATAGAGGAAGCGAAAGAGGGTAGGATAACCGAGCAGGAGCTCTCTTTTGCCTTTAGGAAGGCGGGTGAGTACATTGAGAAGGCAAAGGAGCTTTTGGAAAGGTGGATATACGAGGAGGAATACGGGGAAGAAGAAGAGGAGGAGGAAGAGGAGTGAGTTTTCAGGATATAATCTTAAAATTGCACGAGTATTGGAAGGGGAAAGGTTGCGTAATACTCCAGCCTTATAACTCCGAGGTTGGGGCGGGAACCTTTAACCCTGCCACATTTTTGAGGAGCCTAACAAAGGAGGAGTGGAGGGTTGCTTACGTTGAACCCACAAGGAGGCCGAAGGACGGTAGGTATGCGGAAAACCCCAACAGGCTACAGCAGTATCACCAATATCAAGTTATCCTAAAACCCCCTCCGGAGGATGTAATAGACCTTTATATGGGTTCCCTTGAATACATAGGGATAAATTTGTCGGAACACGACATTAGATTTGTTGAAGATGATTGGGAGAGCCCAACTTTGGGGGCATGGGGTTTGGGTTGGGAGGTTTGGCTTGATGGCCTTGAGATAACCCAATTTACGTATTTCCAACAGGTGGGGGGTGTTGATGTTGATATGGTAAGCGCTGAAATAACATACGGGCTTGAGAGGATAGCCATGTTCGTTCAGGGGGTTGATAATGTGTTTGATATAAAGTTCAACGAAAATTTAACTTGGGGGGACATTTATAGGGAGTTTGAGAGGGAGTTTTGCGTTTTTAACTTTGAGGAAGCGGATGTAGAGTTTTATAGGGAGATGTTTGAGTTCTTTGAGAGGGAGGCAAAGAGGCTCGCGGAGAAGGGCCTATTGTACCCGGCTTACGATATGGTAATAAAGATGTCCCACACTTTCAACCTTTTGGATGCAAGGAGGGCGATATCCCCCGAGGAGAGGCAAAATTTCATATTAAGAGTGAGGAGGATGGCAAACCTTTGCGCCAAGTTGGTCTTGGAGAGGGAGAGGATTTAATTTATTATATGTATCGCCCTCTTATGAACGTTTCCCGCCGCCTCCATCAAAACCTCCGACATTGTGGGATGGGGATGAACAACCATATCAATATCCTCCGCTGTTGCCATAAGCTCTATAGCAAGGGCAGCTTCCCCTATGAGGGATGACGCCTCGGGGGCTATTATATGAACCCCCAAGATCTCGTCCGTATCCCCATCCACCACGATTTTAGCCAAACCATCAATGCCACCTAACGTTAGAGCCCTTCCCGAGGCGCTCAAGGGAAACTTACCTATTTTCACGTTATATCCCATATCCCTCGCCTTTTCCTCCGTCAATCCAACGCTCGCAAATTCGGGATGTGTATATACTACGCTGGGCATCGCCCTCCAATCCGCTTTTGAATCTAAACCCGCTATATTCTCAACCGCAACTATACCTTCCTTTGACGCCTTGTGTGCTAAAAGTGGAGGACCCGCAACATCTCCAATGGCGTATATACCCTTTATGTTCGTCTCCATCCTTTCGTCGGTTTTTATGAAACCCCTTTCGTCCATCTTAAGGTTCAAGTTTGCAAAATTTTCGGAGTTTGGGGATCTTCCAACCGCGATTAAGACCTTATCAAATTTCTCCCTGTATTCCTTCCCCTCCGAAACGAAAATTACCTCGCTCCCGGATATATCTTTCAAAGTCGCGCTCAAGTAGAATTCCAAACCCTCCTTCTTTAATACCCTTTGGTAGTACCTTGCCATTTCCTTGTCCATCCCCGGAAGGACCTGATCCGCTATATCTATCACGACCACCCTCTCCGAACCAACCATCTTATAGAACTGTCCAAATTCCAAACCCACCGCACCCGCCCCAACCACCAAGAGCTTTTGGGGAATTTCGGGGAAAGATACCGCGTGATCACTGTTCCATATAAGCTTCCCATCCGCCTCAAAACCCTTCAATTCCCTTATCCTTGAGCCCGTCGCTATTATTATGTTTTTTGCCTCTAAAACCTCCAAACCCCTATCCGTCTTGACCTTAACCTCCCCAGGCCTTTCAACAATTCCCTCCCCAACGTATATATCCACCTTCTGGTTCTTTAGCAAAAATTCCACCCCCTTCACGAGCTTATCAACAACACCCTCCTTCCATTTGTTCAGAGAGCTTATATCCAAAGATAGATTTCCCCTAATTCCGAACCTTTCCCCGTTCTTAGCGGTGTGGTATATATGCCCAACGTGGAGTAGGGCTTTTGTTGGTATGCAACCTATGTTTAAACAAACCCCTCCGAGTTTCCATTTCTCAACGAGTGCGGTTTTTAATCCTAACTGCGCCGCCCTTATCCCAGCAACGTATCCACCCGGTCCCCCTCCAATTATCACTACATCGTACCTCATACCGATATTTTACCCATGAAGGATTTTCCTAAATAGGTTTTCAAAGAGGACCAAAGGAGTTATTCTCCCAACACCCCCCGGAACCGGGGTTATAGCCCTTACAAAATCCTTAACTTCACCGAACTTCGCATCTCCTATGATCTTCCCATCCCTATAAACCGTTGAAATATCTACAACAACGCTCCTTTCGTTAAAATACTCCCTTCCGAAATGCTCCCCTATACCCGCGCATAAGAAAACAAAATCGCTCTGCCGAGTTATGCTCATAAGGCTTTGGGTTTTTGTATGGGCAATTATTGGAGTACCATTCTTCATTAGAACGAGCAAGGATAATGGTTTTCCAACCCTAACGCTCCTTCCCACTATCGCGCATGTTTTCCCCTCCAAATTGAACCCGTAAAACTCCAAGATCTTTATCGCCGCGTAGGGTGTGGGGGGAAAGAACCTTGGTTTTCCGTGTACCAAAAGTCCGAGATTTTCTGGAGATAAACCCTCAATGTCAAGCTCGGGGGGAATCTCCACCTCCCTTTTCCCCAAGCTTATTATTCCGTCCGCTTCTTCATCTTCCACGACTTCTACCTCCAACCTTTCCGCTATCCTCCTTATTGACCTCTCGTAAATTCTTGAATCTTCCGAACCGTCGGAAAGTACCTTCAACCTCGGCTTAAAATTTATCCCCCTCCTCAAGCTCAAGAGTTCCTCAAGATAAGCCTGTTCAACCACTTTCCCATCCAATATCATCTTTTTACCACCTTCCTAAACCTCTTCCCCTCCTTCACAAAATAAACCCCTTTATAAATCTTCTCCACCCTTCTACCAGAAACATCGTAAATTTCTACATTCTTCTTTTCGCTATGCGATAAATTTTCACTTACGATGATTGATGGGTCGTAAGATACGGTATGCTGTTCCAACACCCAGCTGTCTGGGTCAAAGACTATGGAAATGGGCTCCCTTGATAAGTCAAATGTGAAATTTTGTACAGACAAAGAATCCCAAACGGTTATTAAGGTATCCCCAGATGATAGATTTACCTTTATCTCTAAGGGCATCTTGTAAATCGGCGCGCTTGAAGGTTGAACCTGAGCTATCCTTAGGTATAACCTCCATGTTCCCCCAACGTTTTCCTTTGCCCACCTCACATCGTATATGGGCCAGCCCGGCTGATAAACCCACTGGTTAAAGAACCAAGTTAAATCCATGTCCGTATAACTCATAACGTTGTTTATGAAATCCGCGGTAGTTGCATAAGAATAATCGTGATTAGCCCTATAGTGCCTCAAGGCACCGAAAAATAGAGAAGTATCCTTGTTTAAAACGTACCTAAGCATATGCAAAACCGCCGCGCCCTTTTCGTATGTGTAAATCGAGAATATATCGTAAAGGCTTGGACCCGGGTTATATACGGGAAGTCCGGGGAAGGAAGCGTAAGCGAAAAATACGTTTTCAACCCTGTTTATGTAAGAGTTTTTGTATGCGTTAAATCCACCCGAATCCTCCTTCCAAATAAGCTCGGAATAAGTTGCGAAACCCTCATTTAGCCAAATATCCTTAAAAGTAGCGCAGGTTACCATATCCCCCCACCAATGATGTGAGAGCTCGTGGGCTTGTGTGGAATTTCCATAAGCGCCTCCGAAGAAGGAATTCGTCTGATCCTCCATCGCCCAACCCCCGGGTAAAACTATAGACTGTTCGTACTTTTCCGTATAAAAAGGATATATCCCATACCTGTTTGAGAATGCGGTAAGCATCTGCGTAAGGTTAGAACCCCAGGTTGTATATCCGGAGCCAAAGGGAATATATGCCCTGACGGGCATACTTATGGGACCGTAGTTCCATGTCCAAGAATTGTATTGTAAATTCCTTATGGCGAAGGTTATAAGGTATGGCGCTATGGGATAATTATGCCTATAATGCCACATCTTTAAAGTTCCGACGGTTTGGGTATCCACAAGAACGCCGTTTGCGACAACCCCCATATCCGCCCTCGCCCTAATTTCAAACTCCACCCCCTCTTCCGCCTTTTCGTAGGGTTGATCCCAGGATGGAACCCAACACCTAAAGTTGTAAGGTTCGTTATCCGCATAAACGAACGTATCCCCTCTAATTGTGAGTCCAGATCCGAAAGCCGAACAGGAAGAAGCCGGGGATCCATGATAGTACGCCCAAAGCCATAAGGTATCGCCAGAGCTTATGGTGTAAGGTATTACCAACAATCTGTCGGTACCGCTTCCGAAATAAAAATGGTTTAGCCGATTTCCGTTCCCATCCTTTAAACTATCAAGGACCACATCCACGATGTTTAACTTGATAGTGTCAAGGTTCCACCTTGCCCTAACTTTTATCCCTATCTCCGCCCCCTGTATCTGACCACCGTATATCGTCATCTTTATGTAATATTTCCTTATATCGTAAGCGGTGGTTTCAACGTCGGGCCAGCTCAAGAGGTCGTAATAGTAGTAAAAACCCTTAAACCTTTCGCTCTCCAAAAGCCTAACATCCGGCTCATCAAATTGTGTTAAGAAAATTATCATTGCGAATATTTTAACGCGGTTTTAGAATTCCGATTTATGGGAATAGCTTACTTTGAATTGCTTAAGGTTTTAAGGGAGAGGTTCGGCTTTGGGGAGCTTGATAGGACGGAAAATCCGGAATATGGGGATTATTACACGAACATAGCATTTAAGATGGCAAAGGAGAAAAGAAAACCACCGGTGGAGATCGCCCAAGAACTTTCAAAAGAGATGAGGCTTGATGGGGTGGAGGTCTTACCCGTAAAGGGTTATATAAACTTTAGGGTTGAGGATGGGAAGCTTTGCGAAATTGTCAACAATTTTGCGAAGGGAATAGAACTTAAGAAAAATCTTGGAAAAAGGGTTTTGGTGGAGTTTATATCCGCAAATCCAACGGGTCCTTTAAATGTCGCCAATGCGAGGGCGGGCGCGGTTGGTGATACTATAGTTAAAATCTTAAAATTCCTCGGATTTTCCGCCGAAAGCGAGTATTACGTAAACGACTGCGGAAGTCAGATAATAAATTTGGCTTTATCGGTTTTGCACAAAATAGACCCGGAAAAATATCCGTTTCCAGAGGACGGATATAGGGGGGAGTATATAGAGGATCTTGCGAAGGAATTTAAGGGGGAGAAGTTTGAGGATCTTGAGGAGTTCGGCAGGAGGATAGCCCACAGGATCCTTGATTGGCAGAAGGATACATTAAAAAGGTACGGAATAAACTTTGAGCGCTTTGTCCTTGAATCCGAGATAAGAAAATCCGAATATCCGGATATGGTTTTGAGGGCTTTGAAAGGGGGAAATCTCCTTTACGAATCCGATGGTGCCCTTTATTTTAAAAGCACAAACTTCGGAGATGATAAGGACAGGGTACTGATAAGGTCTAACGGGGAACCCACGTATTTCTTTTGGGATTCCGCATATCACCTTTACAAGCTATTAAGGGGATACGACTTCATAGTGGATATCTTTGGACCCGATCATCACGGTTATGTCCCAAGGATAAAGGCGATGGTTCAAGCCTTGAAGGAGTATTACAAATTAAATGGGGAGTATGCGGTGATAATAAACGGCCAGGTGAATCTTATGGAAGGTGGGGAGAGATTGAGGATGTCCAAGAGGGAGGGAAGGATTTACACCCTTGACGAGCTTTTGGATGAGGTGGGAAAGGACGCGGTTAGGTTCTTTATGCTTTTGAGGTCCCCATCCTCCGAGCTAAACTTTGATATCTCCCTTGCCAAGAAGCTAAACGTTGAAAACCCTGTATATTATGTTCAATACGCCCACGCGAGGATAAAAAGTTTGCTTGATTACGCCTCCTCAAACGGTATAAGCGATGCGGATATAATGGACTTTCAAAACGAGGATGAGAGAAGATTAGCTCGTGCTATCCAATTCTTCCCTTACTACCTTCTAAAAACCTTGCCCTTAACCTTGAGGGAGGAATACCTATTTGGTAAGGGGGGGATCTCATCCGATTTCCTTCCCAATCTACTTGTTGATTACCTTATGGAGATTGCGGGGGAATATCACGGTTTCTATCAGAGGAACAGGATAGTTGGAGATAAGAGGCAAAGGGAGAGGTTGAGGTTATCAATAGCGGTTATGAACATTTTGAAAACCTCCCTTGAGCTTTTGGGAGTTTCCGCACCTGAGAGGATGGGCTAAATCCCCTTTAAAATACCCAACTTATGACGAAGACAAAAAAGTCGGTTGCAAAGAGGTTTAAGATCACCGCAAACGGCAAGGTTAAACACCAAAAGAGCGGTAGGAGGCATAACCTCGGTCCAAAAAAGAGCAAGAGGAGAAAGAGGAATCTGAGGAAGCCGGGATACCTTGAGAAAGGAGATGCGGAGAAGGTTTTAAGGGCTTTGGGAATGAAGTGATGTTCAAGGATCCCTTTGAAGAATTTGAGGAATTTTTGACAAGCGTGGGGAATGTACCCTACAGGGTATATAAACCTCCAATAAGCGCATACGAAACGGAGGATGAGTTCGTGATATATTTGGCGGTTGGGGGGGCAGATAAGTCTTCCTTAAAAGTCATATACGACAGCGGAACTTTGATAATTTCGGGTAAAAGGCCCGAACCTCCGGGACCCGAGAACAGGATATATCACATAGCGGAGATATACTTTGGACCCTTTGAGAGGAGGCTAAGGTTGAACGCGGAAATAGATGTTGACGGTATAACGAGCAGGTTTGAGAATGGGCTTTTGGAGATAAGGGTCCCGAAGAAGAAGAGGAAAATACAAATAGAGGTGGAATAAAATGCAGATACCTTTTGAGGATATAAAGATACCGAGGGAACTTCCAATTTTGCCCGTAAAGGGGGGCGTAATATTCCCCTTTTCAACGGTCCCAGTCATTGTTGGGGTTGAGAGGTCAAAGAGGCTCATAAACGCGGTCCTATCAACACCCGTTGAACCCAAAATCATAGGCGCATTTATGCAAAAGGATCCGGAAGCGGAGGTGAAGGGAATAGAGGACCTGTATCCCATAGGTACCGCCTCCGTCCTCCTTAGGATGAATAGGCTACCAGACGGAAACATTAGGGTAATCCTAAGCGGAGTCAAAAGGATAAGGATCCTGAGGGAGATCCAGCTTGAACCCTACATAATCGCGGAAGTTGAGGAGGTGGAAGAGATAGATTACCCCGAGGAAGAACTTTTACCCCTAAGGGAGGCTTTACTTCAAACTTTAGCAAAACTTGCTGAATACCAAAGGGTGCCCCAGGAGGCGATAAACGCCCTTGCTACGTTGCCAAAAATCTCAGCCTTTGCGGATGTCTCCGCGTCCATACTCCAGCATTTAAAGCCCGAGGAGAGATACGAAATCCTCGAGACCCTTGATGTGAAAAAGAGGCTTGAGTTGGTCCTAAAGTACGCCACCAGGGAGACGGAGCTTCAGGAGCTTTCGGAAAAGATAAGGAGGAGCGTGCAAGAGGAGATGGAGAAAGCGCAGAGGGAGTACTTCCTAAGGGAACAACTGAAGGCTATACAGAAGGAGCTGGGTATATCGGATGAACAGTCCGAGATAGCAGAGCTTGAAAGGAGGCTGAAGGAGAAACCCTTACCGGATTATGTGAGGAAAGCGGCGGAAACAGAACTTAGGAGATTGCAAAGGGTACCCTCCGCATCCCCCGAATATCACGTGATAAGAACCTACATAGAGTGGATACTTGATCTGCCTTGGCTTGAAAGTACCGAGGACAACATGGATTTATCAAATGCCCGGAGGGTATTGGATGAGGATCACTACGACCTTGAAAGGGTTAAGGAGAGAATTCTGGAGTACATAGCAATAAAGAAACTGAATCCCACTGGTAAGGCTCCGATCCTTTGTTTCGTTGGTCCCCCGGGTGTAGGAAAGACGAGCTTGGGTAGGTCCATAGCGAGGGCTTTAAACAAGAAGTTTGTAAGGTTGAGCTTGGGAGGGGTGAGGGACGAGGCGGAGATAAGGGGGCACAGGAGGACATATGTGGGTGCCCTCCCGGGTAGGATAATAATGGCTCTGAAGGAGGCGGGAAGCAACAACCCGGTAATGATGCTTGATGAAATAGATAAGCTAGGGACGGATTGGAGGGGAGATCCCGCATCCGCCCTACTTGAGGTTTTGGATCCAGAACAAAACCACTCCTTTAAGGACCACTACCTTGACCTACCCTTTGACCTTTCCAAGGTATTCTTCATCACCACCGCAAACACCACCCTAACGATCCCAGCTCCCCTCTTGGACAGGATGGAAGTTATAGAGATCCCAGGCTATGTCTTAGAGGAGAAGGTGCAAATAGCAATAAACTTTATCATCCCTAAGCAGAAAGAAGAAACCGGATTAAAGGATTGCAATGTCAAATTTGAGGAAAAAGCTTTGGTTAGGATCATAGAGGAATACACGAGGGAGGCTGGCGTTAGGGAACTACAGAGGAAGATCAACAGGATATTTAGGAGGATCGCCTTAAAGATAGCTGAAGAGGGTGTATCCTGCGATTTTGTAATAAAACCCGAAAACATTGAAGAATATCTCGGAAAACCCGAATACTTCCCCGAGCTCGCGGAGAGGGAGGCTAAGGTAGGGGTAGCTACCGGCTTGGCATGGACACCCGTGGGGGGTTCCGTGCTGTTCGTTGAGGCGGTAAGGGTTCCGGGAGAGAAGGGATTTAAGCTCACGGGTAGGCTTGGGGATGTTATGAGGGAGTCGGCGGAGGCTGCCCTTACCTTGGCAAGAAAGTACTCATCCGAAAGGGGTGTAGATCCCGAGTTTTGGGATAAAGGTTTTATACACCTCCACGTTCCCTCCGGAGCAATACCCAAGGACGGTCCTTCCGCTGGCGTTACCATGTTCGTCGCCCTATACTCCTTAGCCTTAAACCTTCCCGTTCCACCCGATATTGCCATGACGGGTGAGATAACCTTAAGGGGTAAGGTTTTGCCTGTTGGGGGAATAAAAGAGAAGGTACTTGCGGCGGATAGGGCGGGGATAAGGAAGGTTCTCCTTCCCACATGGAACAAAAAGGACCTTGAGGATGTTCCAAAGGAGGTAAAGCAAAGGCTTACGTTCTCCTTCATTGACACTGTTGAAGATGTAATAAGGGAGGTTTTTGAAGAGGTTAAAAGTACTTACGGATAAGGGGATTTTCCCCTTTATTGGCGAGGGGGAAAGGGGGGATATAGTTGAGGTTGAGGTGAGGAATAAAAGGACGTTTGGGGTTATTTTAGATGTTGAGGGGGGAGATGGGGAAGGGCTAAAGTTGGCGAAAAACTTTAACCTAAGGATCCCTACAGAACTCTTTGACCTAATAAACTTCGCCTCAAAATATTACCACTATCCGCAAAATCTTTACTTAAGGCTCGTCCTTCCCTCACGTTTGAGAAAGATCTCAAGGGTATATTACGTTAGGGTTTCCGATAAGGTGCCAAATACGAAGTTTATTGATCTATGGGAGTACCTTAAGAAACCAAGGACGAAGGATGAACTAATTAAGATGTTTGGGAAAAGGGCGGTTTATTATCTGCGAAGGTGGGAGAGTTTGAACCTTATAAGTAAGATCGAAAAGGTGAAAATCCCAAAGTTTAAACCTCCAAAAATCTACGACTTGGGGGAGATTGAAATACCCGAAAGTCCAAACCTTGAGCAGATGAGAGCCATAAATTCAATAATATCCTCAAAGGGATTTTCAACTTTTTACCTTTGGGGACCGACGGGTTCTGGGAAGACATTAGTTTATCTTAAGGTGGTGGAAAGGTTCCTTGCGGAGGGTAAAGGGGCATTGATCCTCGTTCCCGAGATCCTTTTATCTTACCACATTGCTAGGGCATTCCAAAAAGCCTTTGGGGAAAATTTTGCCATATATCACGGAAGTTTGGGAGATAAACTGAACGTATGGTACAACGTAGCCAAGGGGAAGGTAAAGGTGGTTATGGGTACCAGGAGTGCGGTGTTTTTGCCGATAAGGGATTTGGGAGTAATACTGGTTGATGAGGAGTTCGATGAGGGTTTCAAGGAGGAGGGGAGGATCCCATTCTATAACGCCCGCGATCTTGCGATATACAGGGGTAAGATTTTGAATATTCCAGTGGTTTTGGGAAGTGCAACCCCTTCCCTTGAAAGTTTTCACAACATAAGGATCAAAAAATTCAAGCCCTTGATTTTAACCAAGAAGATACACAGGGGAAATGTGAGCATGGAAGTCGTTGATATGAGGAGGGAAAAAAAGGTAAAGGGGATCTTTTCCGAGAGGATGATATACGATCTCCTTTCAACCCTTCAAGGCGGTAAAAATGCGATAATATACGTAAACAGGAGGGGGTACTTACCTTACTTCTTCTGTACGGATTGTGGAACACCGGTTAAGTGCGAAAATTGCGATGTTGTCCTTGCTTTGCATAGGGGGAAATTTGGGGAGTTTTTGAAGTGTCATATATGTGGGTTTTCGACGGATATACCATTGAGCTGTGGTAACTGTGGAAGCACCAACCTGATAGGTGTGGGTTTTGGGACGCAGAGAGTGGAGGAGGAGCTTTCGGAGATTTTAAAAGTTGAGGTTTTTAGAATGGATTCGGATAAAATCAGAAAGAGGGATGAGGTTATAAGGCTTTTGAAAGAGTTCGGAGAGGGAAAAATTAGGGTCCTTGTGGGGACAAAGATGGTTATTAAAGGTTTGGATTTCCCAAACGTTTCCCTTGTTGTCATTTTGAACGCGGACCAGTTCTTATACAGGGGAGGGGACTTTAGGGCGGAGGAGAGGGCCCTTCAGATCCTCTATCAAATTGCGGGTAGGATAAGGGGAGAGGGAAAACTTTTAATACAAACTTACAACCCAAACCATCCCGTTTTGAGGGAATTTTTAAAGGGAGATTTGGGGCGCTCTTACGAGAGGATATACGGGGAAAGGAAGGGTTCGGATTTCCCCCCTTTCAGGAGGATGGCATTCTTTGAAATCAGAACCCCATCCGAAGAAAACGACAGGATAAACTTTAAAATTTTGGAAAATTTCGTGGAGAATTACAAGGGTGTAACCCTTTGGGGACCCTCATACCCTCCCATGCGCAAGCTCAGGGGGATGTATAGGGTAAGGGTGGTTATTTTGGGTAGGGACCATAGGGAGGTTCTGAAGGCTCTTTCGGATTTAGAAAGATTACCATTAAGGGGTAGAAAAATTTTCAACGTGGATCCGATGTCCTTAGTATGACTTTCTTAAAGATTCATCATAGATTTATTTTCCCAGCTCTTCCCCATCATTTTTCTTAAACGTCCTTTCACAACCCCTTATATTTAATCAACATTTTTCCGCAGGTTTTGGGTTCTCGGATGGATCGTATTCAATAAAATCCTACCATGCTCCACCTCCACCACCTCCCGCACCTCCGCCAGAACTTCCTCCACCCCCAAACCCACTCCCACCACTTGAAAATGTTACATAGGACGTACTAAGGGATGATGCCGTGATACTTATAGCTTTACCTACATCCATTGTGGAAGTTTGAATCCAATCAGGTATATAATTTAACACTTTGCTTATCTTTTCTATCCATATGTTCTCTATCCCTAAAACTATCGCATAAGGTATTATCCTTTCTAACTTGTTTGGCTCCATTCTCTTTAAATAATCCTCCTCAACCCTCTCTATAAACTCCTTAAACCCCAAAATCCTTTTATACATCTCAACCCCTCTCTCAGTTTTCCTCGGCATATAGCGACCTATGAAAGCAATAATCGCTCCAGTCAATAAAAATCCTAAGGGTACCTCTATGGATGGATGATGTAGAAAGTATATAATTTCCGCATCCTTCATGAGCATATAAACCAACAAAATATCAATACACAAAGCGATATAATAATATAAATATCCATAAAACTTTTTCGTCTTATCTGAAGTGAATAAAATAGCAAGACGAGTGGGAATAGTAACGAAACTAATAACCATAAAGAAGAATATAAAGATAAGAGTGATAAACAATATAAACATAGTAATCGTAATACCGAATAATTCGAATAATTCGAATAATTCGAAAACGATATTATTCAGCAATTCGAAAATTTTCATTATTTGTAGGACCACGAGTAACACAAATGCCGTAAACAGAGGAAAATGAAGTAATGCTATAAATATTACAGCTATTGGATAAAACTTTTTCTTCTTACGAAATGAAGTTAAAAAAATAGGAAAAATAGCAAGAGCCATAATAAACATGATGAATAAGTTGACACTGAAAATGTCAGGGTTTTGGAGAACTAAAGCAAAAGCTATGAGAAAACCTATGAAAGACATTATTACTCCTAAGAGTGCATATTTTTCCCTTATCACATCCGGCTTTTCCTGAAAATAGCCTATTTGCGTTAACAAATCATAAACTTCATCTTTAACCGATTCCAAAGCTTTATATAATTTCTCGTACTTTTCTACATATTCCCTTGCCTTACTTGGTCCCAGACTTCTTATGTAGTACTTCACACCTTCCCCAAGTCTTAACACTTTTCCATCTTCCGCACTTTCCTTTATCGCTTCAAATACCTTCCTCTCATAACCCTCTAAATCATCCCCTCCCCTCAATATCTCTATCTCAACATCTTTATCTCCCAAAGGTTTTATCTTTAAATATCCCCTAATCGCAAGGTCAATTATTGTCGCAACTATATCCCTATCATCAGCATACTCATCAACCAAAGTCCCAACCTCCGCAGGCTTCAAATTTTCAGGCGGTTCATATTCTACCATTATCGACCTCTCTATCCTCGGATCCCTACCATAACGAAAGTATTTGTATAACATATACAATAACGCTATTAACGGCAATAATATCATAAACAAAAGACCCCAGTTCCTCGATATCCAAGAGGGTTTAGGCGGTTCAATTAAAACTCCTTTGGGAAGACCTACAACTATCGTTAAATTCTCACCAGCTTTAAACGGACCTGCCTTAAAGAATACCTTGTTCCCTTCAACCCAAGCCTTCCCATTTTGTTCCCTTGAACCCTTTTTACCAGTGTAAAATGTGTATTTCACTCTACTAACATCAACACCTTCGGGAAGATTCACAACGCAACTTACCTCGTTTATCCCCATCTCCCATTCAGTCCCATTCACATTCCAATAGATCTCATCATGTTCCTTAAAGTAGTTTATCGCTCCCTTTACTTCATATGTTATGTTATACACATTCTCTCCTTTAACTAAAACTTCTGGATCTCCTATCCTCCAATATACCTCCCCACCTTCTTCTTTCTCCAAAACCTGATAACTTCTCCCACTATCATCTTCTACGGATATTAATCTAAATTCCAGCTTTCTCCCTTGGAAGTAGTAGGGTATTTTCCTGTATATGCCGTGTCTCTCTTCTTCCCCAAAATCTACTACTATCCTCTCTTTTACTACCATCACACCATCCCTATGAACATCTATAAATGACTCAAACGACTTTATATAAGGCTCAACAACTATTACCCAAATCATAGTTTTCTAAGTTTTCTAAAACTTAACCTTTGGTACCTCCCTGTCCTCATCCCTCGCCTCAAAGAAGGGCGCAGGCTTAAAACCAAAGTAGTTTGCTATTATGACGTTGGGGAATACCTGTATTGAGGTATTGTAATCCCTAACTACCGCGTTGTAATACCTACGTGCCTTTGCTATATCTTCCTCTATATTCGTAAGTTCCTTTTGCAAAGCCATAAAGTTTTCGTTCGCTTTTAGCTCTGGGTATTTTTCTACAACCACCAAGAGCTGTCTCAAAGCCTGCGTTAGAAAGTTTTCCGCCTCAAACCTCTGATCCAGATCCTTCGCAACTATTACGGAACTCCTAGCTTTTATAACCGCCTCCAAGGTGTTCCTCTCGTGCGAAGCATAACCCTTTACCGTTTCGACGAGGTTGGGTATTAGATCAGCCCTCCTCTTTAAATGCACGTCAACATCGCTCCAAGCGTTATTCACCCTAACCCTTAGGGATACCAGATTGTTGTATGTGGATACGATCCACAGGAAGAGGGCGACACCAATGATTAAGAGGATAAGTATAACGATTATTAAACCTATTACCCATACCATACTATTAAGTAATTATAAAATTGCAAAACTCGGGTAATTATACCAATAATCTTATCAGATTATCCAAAAATCCCCTCTCCCCCTCCGCCACAACCCTAATTACAGGTTCCGTATTCGAAGGCCTAATATGCAACCAATTTTCACCGTTCCTATAATAATACCCATCAACTTCCGAAACTTCCCAATTCCCAACCAAACTTTTAACCTTCCTCAAAACCTCCTCCAATTCACCCTCAAATTTTATCTTCAACATTTCAAAGGGATATTTCAGTACATCTTTCGGTATATCGCCATCCTTGTAGGATTTAGCTATTAAAACCGACGCAAGGAGCCCGTCCCTTCCCTTCGTAAAATCGTAATATATCAACCCTCCGTTCCCCTCACCACCCAATTTCGCCCCGATTTCCTCCATTTTTTTAACTATATTCGGCTCCCCCACCTTCCACCTTACGACCTCAAAACCCAACTCCTTCAAAACCCTTTCGGAAATTATAGATGTTGAAAAGTTTAAAACCGCTTTCCTTGGAATTGCAAAGTTCTTTGCGCAGGAGTATAAAGCCAATGCTGTGGTTTGCTCCTCGGAAAGCATCCCAAAACCCCTTATCCCACATATCACCCTATCCCCATCCGGATCAAAGCCAAAGGCGACGTCCGCCTTCCCTTCCTTCAATAGGTTATCTAATATTTCAAACTTTTCCCTTGATGGTTCGGGGTTTTCGGGTATGTCCCCCGAATATCTGAAAGTTATCACTTCTGCTCCAAGATTTTTGAATATTTCATCCACCCAGCCCGCGGTTGCACCATTCTGAAAATCCAAAGCCACCCTTAAACCAGAAAGGTCAAATTTTGGAAAATGGGCAAAATATATAGGAAACCCCTTTAACCTAAATACCCTTCCAAACCTCCCAAGATTTACATCTCTATCCAAGTTCCCCTGTATTCTCTTAACCTCTTCTTCCGAGCTTAGCTTATCCCCAAAGGCGAACTTTAGGGCATTCCATTCGGGGGGATTGTGGCTTGCGCTCACCATTATCCCACCATCAAGTTTAAGGATCCCAATAAGCCTCAGGAGGGCCGGTGTTGGAATAATATCAAAATCGTATACGTTGTTTCCAGTTGATATAATGGTTCCTTCAACGAGGGCTTTTATCCAACCTCCGCTTTTCCTCGTATCCCTCCCCAAAGCCAAATTTCCGGAAAACAAAGAAGAGAAGGCGAGGGAGTACCTTATAACCTCCCCCGCCCCCATCCCTTTGCCCACTATCCCCCTTAATCCAGATACGCTGAACTTTAGATTACTTTCCAAGCCTAATGGATGCCCTTACGGGTTGTGAGAAGGTCTTGGCTTTTTTACCCTTCCCGTACTCAACCACAACCTCGCCCTCAAACACCACCTCCCCCATCTCACCTTTCATAGCCCTCATTACGATATCTTCGGCGGACTTAAGGTTCTTGGTGTTGAGGGAAAGCTCTGCTATCTGTCCGACCTTAACTTCTATGTTGTAGTTCTCGGATACTTCCGCAACATCCAAACCGTAAATTTTAACCGCCCCCTTGAGCCCCTTTATTATGAAATCCCTCTTGTCGTTGTTCCTGACGTTTAGGACCAAGGATAGGGTGGGGGAGCCGGCTTTAAAGCTCGAGGAGGTTTCCGTAATCTGATAGTTCATACAGCTCGCATTGAAGCTAAAGCTCTTGACGGAGAGGGCGAGCTTAGCCTCTTCAGTCTTACCCTTTGATTTATCCTGAGCATAAACCGCCGATACCATAAAAGTGCCCAAAATTAGCAAAAGCGCCCTTTTCATAGGGTGGATATTTTAAATCTGTCAAGCTTCCCTGTTGATTATGAAGTCCGCTATCTCTTCCAAGAATTTCCCCCTATCTCCAACAGCCTTTTTAAGGTTTTCCTTTGCCTCCTCCACTAACTTAAACATCATCTCCTCCGCCTTCTCCTTTCCCAATATCACCGCAGCGGATGCCTTGTTGAAATCCTTCCTCAGCTTCTTACCAACCTTTTCTTCCTCCCCATAAGCATCCAATAGGTCATCCTTTATTTGAAAGGCTAAGCCTATGTTTTTCCCAAATTTCCTAAAATATCCCTGCACCTCCCCATCCACATCCGAAGCTAAAACCCCGACCATAACGGATGCTTCTATGAGCTTTCCCGTCTTATGCGTATGTATGAAGAGCATATCTTCTAATGTTGGTTTTTTTCTTGTGGATCTTATATCCGCCACCTGCCCCTCTATTACACCCTTGTAGCACAAAGCGTTTGTTATCTCCTTAAGGATCTTTATTTTCTTCTCGTCTGATAGGGAACCCCTGAGGGCGGTTTTGAAGGCGCAAGCAAAGAGGGCATCCCCAGCCAAAATTGCTATATCGTTTCCGAATACCTTATGCACCGTGGGTCTCCCCCTCCTGAAATCGTCGTTATCTATATCTGGCAGGTCGTCGTGAACTAAGGTGAAGGTGTGGATCATCTCTATTGCGCAGGCTTGGGGTAAAACTATCTTGGGGTCCAAACCCAAAATCTCGGCGGTTGCCAAAGTCAGGGTGGGCCTCAATCTTTTCCCTCCCGAGAAAACCGCGTATCTCATCGCTTTATATAGTTCCTGAGGCTCCTCCTTTTCGCAGGGAAGGAAAACATCCAAAGCGGTGTTTATTATTTCAACGAACTTTTCCCACTTTTCCTTTGTCTCCTTAGAAAGCCCAATCAAGGACCAAACCCCCGTAAGAACCTTCGGATGGGTATCTCTTGGCGGTGTTATACCCAAATTCAAACCCAACTTTAAGGTTCCTGAGGGGGTAATGGCCGAAGGTGAAGGTTATCAGGCTTTTGTGGTATTTCCTTTGATATTCCTCGTATTTTGAGCCAATGTAGTTATAAAGGATGGAGAAGAAAAAGTTGTATCCGAAGGTTAGATCAAGGGAGGAATAGCCAGCTATGAAGGAGGGATTATCAAAGGAGAATTCCCCCAACTTTTGGTCAAAACCCAATATCGTGGAGGTTGTTAAATCAAAGGGACCAAACCTAACCCTGAAATCCAGCCCATGCCTATGGCCCAAAACGTAAGAATCTCCCATATAGAACTCCCCGTAAGGGACGGTGAAAACCCCGAAAGATACGAACCTTGAATTGTACCCCGCCCTAGCGAAAAACTTACCTTTTTCCACATCCAAAACCCCAAACCACATGTAAGGAGATAGCCTTAAACTTGCCCCCACCCCATAAAGTCCCGCAAAATCGTAGGGTAAAAAGTCCTGATATGTGATCCTCCAACTTCTCCTAAGGAAGAATTCCGACATATCCGTTTTACCGAAAGTTAAGATTGAACTTAGCGGAAGCTTAACGCTTAAAGTCGCATACCTCAAAAGAATACTATCCTTTCCCACTTCAAAGGAGAGGAAGAAAGAAGAGTTTCCGCTGAGGTTGGTTGAGGAATAAAGTGTCAAATAAGCGGAAGTATTTCCCCTAAATTTTCCTTCCGATGACACCAAACCCATAAGCGTCCTGAATCTCCCGCTTACCGGGAGATCCCTTTGTATGTAAGCTTTTTTATCCCCCTTTGCGTCTAAGGTTTGGATCCTTGGGTTGGTATTTGGTGGAAGATAAAGGTTTTCCCTGACTATTTCCCCGAAATATGAGGGTTTTGAATATGCAATATGACACTCCACGCATGATAGGTTGAACTTTCTGGAAAGAAAGGGTAGGGCATAAAGGAAATTTGCAAAAAATAAGAAAACAAAAAACCTTTTCATCCCCCGTTATTCTATACCCGAAAGCCTCTTTATGTGATCCGGCAAGTTTTGTGCTCTTAATGTCCCTTCATCCAAAGATAGGGCAAATTTCAGGGCGTTCTCAAGCTCGCTCAGATTCTTGGGCCAGGGGTAATTAAAATAAACCATCAAAAAACCTTCTTCCACATCCACATTCCTCCGGATCTCCCCCTCAAGCTTTCTAAGTATATGCTCCAAGATCAGAAGTCTTTCCTTTACGGTCCTTTCGGTGAGGCTGGGAACATAAAAGGATGGTATGGTGTTTAGCATTTGGGGTATCTTAGTTCCCTCAACGAGGAAAATGGCCTGATAATCTCTGGAATATAGGAAATCCGTAATCTGTTTAAGCTCCCTCGGTCCCTGAAGTAGATTAACGTTTATTACGACGTCGTTTATTTCCTCGGGAGATTCTCCCACCCTAAAGCCCATCCTGTGCCTTTCCGATATGTTGAATATGTCAAGGTACTTGTTTCCCAAAATTGAGCGAACTAAGGAGAGCTTTCCAACCCCCACGTTCCCAAATATTACAACCCAGGATTTGAGGGGATGAAGGAGGATTTTTTTTAGCCTCTCGTAAAGGTATGAAGTGTAGCCATAATACACTACAAATGGTACCCTTTCGTCTTCTTTAACCTTGTAGGTGATGTTATAAAGTTGGGAGAGCCTTTGCCTTATCCCCATCCTTGCGTACCTTTCAAGGAAATCCATAAGTTCATCCTCGCTTTTTACGGTGTAATCCACTGTAGGAATCTCAATCTCGCCAATATGCACCGTTGGGAAGTGGTGGGAGATGAAATTTATGTAATTTTTCGGGGTTGTTCCGTCCGTTACGACTATGTCGGGGAGTTGGGAAAGGTCAAATACGAGTTCGTACCCACTTATCCTCACGCCTGATAAGTTTAAAACCTTCATACCTTGACCTCCTCAAGATGGGGATAAACATCCAAGGACTCAAACCACCTCATCAGGCTTTCAACCCTTTCCTCTTCCTTTTCGGGTATCACAAGGGGCCTTCCCCTCCCGTCAAATATTAAACCCACCACCCCTCCCTCAACCTCGGCGACGAATTTCTTACCCCTACCTTCCCCCACATCCGCGCCCCTAATGGGTTCCAAATAAACCTTTGCCTTTACCCCCAAGGGCAGATCCAATTTCAATATCTCACCAAATCTCAGATCCACCTCCTCCACCCTCTTAGTCGGATATTCCACCTTTGCTCTCAGGATCGTCTTTCCGGGTTTTTCAACTACTACTGGGGCTATAACGGTTCCGAGTCTTATTAGGCAATCCCTATCAAAAACCTGCCATGCTGCCTCCTCGTTTATGGTTGATATAACCCCAAGGTGGGGCATCATAAATATGCTATCCACCGCAAGTTTTGTTATCCCTTTAGGTTGGAATGCGTCTATCATCATAAGGGCGGATTGGACCCTACGTGGGGCGTGGGAAAGGACGCCTCCCGAACCTATTATTAAATTCAAGGTCATCATATTTACCAAAGTGCGCTCCTCAACATCCTCTATTGCCCTTGAAATATCTCCACCCCTCTGAACACCCTTGAGCTCCGTGGCAAACATCTTGTGCTGTTCCAGAGAGAGCCTAAGAGCCTCCCTAGCGATTGCTTGCTCTATCATAAGGTCCTCCAAAACCTGAGGTATTGTGGTGGGCCTTATCATCTTGTTCCTTATCCTGTTCCTTAAGGAGGTCGGGCTTATTTTGAAGGGTATCCATCTCAATATATTCTCTATCCCCGCTTCCACCATGACGTTTGATATGGAGTAGCTCATACCCAAATTTGCTGAGACGGTTCTGTTGAAGATCCCCTTAAATACGCTGAAGACATCCGTAGTCGCCCCTCCGATATCAACCCCCAAAACCTCTATGTTCTCCATCCTCGCGACCCTCTCTATGAGCATACCCACCGCCCCGGGTGTGGGAACTATTGGGGCATCCACCATCTCCATGAGCTTGGAGTAACCGGGCGCCTGCTGCATGACATGCTCAAGGAATAGATCGTGGATCTTTTCCCTCGCGGGATGAAGGTTCTCCGTTTCAAGGGTGGGCCTTATGTTATCAACGATATAAAGGGCGGTCTTTTCCCCCAATATCTTCTTTATCTCCTCCCTCGCCTGGGAGTTTCCCGCGTATATAACGGGCATTTTGTAAGTTGATCCGAATCTCGGCTTGGGATCCGCGGCGGCTATAAGTTCCGCAAGCTCAACAACGTGCTTAACCGTCCCCCCCTCAACCCCACCTGCAAGTAGGATCATATCGGGCCTAAGTTTCCTTATAAGTTCAACCTTCTCGTAAGGTTTCCTCCCATCATCAACGGATATTACCTCCATAACTATGGCACCCGCCCCAAGGGCCGCCCTTGCCGCGGACTCCGCGGTCATGCTCTTTACCACCCCCACCACAAGCATCTGGAGTCCCCCACCCGCGGAGGACGTTGAAACGTAAACGTTCGTCCCCCTATCCTCCGTCGGGTTTTCCATCTTAATTATATTCCCCTTTTCATCCAAAAGCTTTATCCCCGTGATCTCCTCAAGCTCCCTTATTGCGTTTCTCACCCCAACGGTAACATCCTCAAAGGGCTTTTCAACCGTGGTTGGGGCTTCCCCCCTCGCGACAAGCCTCCAACCCTCCTCCCTCTTTTCAACCATTATTGCCTTAGTAGTCGTACTACCACAATCCGTGGCGATGAACCTCAAGGGCATAGGGGTATTATACGGATGTTTCACGCGTTAATCGTTGAAATCAACGTACCCTCAACCTTAGAATACCGATAGCATGAAGAGGTTTTCGTTGATTCCGTTTGCGCTTTTGGCCTTTCCCCTATACGGGGCGTATCTCTTGAACGAGGGCTTTGAGAGTACCACCTTCCCCCCCACGGGATGGGATACTACGAGGACAAGCGTATTCTGGGGCAGAAACACCTACTCAACCTCCCCGGGTCCTGAGTTTGGAACCGCATATGCTAGGGTTAGGGTAGGAGATACCACCGCATCCGGAGTAGGTGAAATCTCACTGATAACTCCTTTGATCAACTTGGGTTCATACCCTGGTCCCGAAACCCTCTCATTTTACTATAGGTTCAGCAACTCTTCTGGAAACTTTGGCCCAAATGACACACTGTATGTTGATATTCTACCCAACGGTGATCCCTCGCTTGGGGTACCGGTTTGGTTCGTAACCTCCGGTTTCGGTGAAACAAACGTTATGACCCAGGTGAAGATAGACCTAAGCCCCTTTGATGGGACGAACATAAGGGTTAGGTTCAGGTTCAAGAACAGACCTGTGGGTTCTTCAAATCCAAATAATTACTTCTGGCTTGATTTGGTTAGGGTATACGCGCCGGATTTGAACGCACCCCCAACGATCTCAATACTTTCCTATTCACCCCTTAATCCCGACAGCAACGAGGCTGTGAATGTGTATATATATGCTACGGACAGTGATGGTAGCTTAAGCTCCGTGAATTTGAGGTATAGGTACAATTCCGGTTCGTGGCAGACGGTTTCCGCAAGTTTGGTAAGTGGCGATACGTTCCTTGCGGTGATACCAGCACCGAACTTTTACTCAAAGACGAAGTTCTATGCGGTGGCAACTGATAACGTCGGGGACACAAGTGCTACCTCGGTAAGGTTTGTGATACAAGGTTTCAAGACTATAGCGCAGGCGAGGGCGTTATCCGATAGCGATACCGTTCAAGTTAAGGGGGTTATTACCGCGAACACCTTTAACAGGCCCGAGTATATCCAAGATTCAACAGCGGGTATAGCGGTATTTGACATAAACTTTCACAATGCGTATTTGGGGGACACATCTTTGGGTAAGCTTGTTGCGGTTGCGGGAATGCTAACCACTTACTACGGTTTAAGGGAGATAATTAACGTAAGCGGATATACAACTTTAGGATTTGTTGGGGTACCCGATCCGATAGTTCTTAGTATATCCGATATTGGGGAGCCTTACGAGGGTATGCTCATAAGGGTGAATAACGTTCAATTCACAACAAGCGGGACCTTTGTGGGAAACACGAACTATATCGTGACGGATGGAACAAATACATTAACCGTAAGGATAGATGCGGATACGGATATACCGGGGAATCCCATACCATCCGGTCCCGTTGATGTAATAGGGATCTTGGGGCAGTACGGCACAACTTACCAGCTCCTTCCGAGATATTTATCCGACATAATAGCCCCAACCACGTATATATCCGAGAAGGTGTCGGGATCTTCCTTCTCATATACCCTAAAGGGTAGAACCTTGATCCTCAAGGGTAAGGCTAAGGTTTATTCCCCAACGGGAAAGCTCGTATTTGAGGGCGAAGGGAAGGTTGATCTAAGACCCGGGGCGTACTTTGTGGTTGCGGATAGGGTTTATAAGATTCTGGTAAAATGAAACTCCTTTACGAGGGCAAATCCAAGAAAGTTTTTGAGCTTTCAGATGGTGAAGTATTCATAGAGTTTAAGGATGAGGTGACGGCCTTCAACGCGCAGGTAAGGGACGTATTTGAGGGTAAGGGTTACTACACATTCAAGATCTCTTCCCTTCTCTTTGAACTTCTAAAGAAGGAAGGAATTCCAACCCACCATATAGAGGACGGCGATAGGGGCTTTAGGGCTTACAAGGTTAAGATAATACCGGTTGAGGTTGTGATAAGGAACAGGTCCGCGGGGAGCATAGTGAAAAGGCTTGGGATCCCGGAGAACACCGTTTTTGAACCCCCGCTGATAGAGTTCTTTTACAAATCCGACGAGCTCGGAGATCCATTGATCTGCAAGGAACACATAATTAGGTTTGGTTGGATGAAGGAAGAGGAGATAAAAAAGGTTGAGGAGATGGCATTGAAGGCCACAAGGATCCTTACGGATTTCTTCGCAAAGAAGGACCTCATCCTCGTTGATATAAAGTACGAGTTCGGTTATAAGGCGGATGGTGAGATAGTTTTGGCGGACGAGATAAGCCCCGACACCTTCAGGGTTTGGACGAAAAAGGGAGAGAGCCTTGATAAGGACGTATTCAGGAAGGATAGGGGAAACGTGGCGGAGGTATACAAGAAGCTATACGAGATTTTAACCTCGTAAGAGCCACCTTATAATCCCCGCTATGTTCGTCCTGATAATCTCGCAGAGCGTTTATTATGAAGAGATGAGCAGGAGGGGGAGCTATTTGGTATTCGGGGGTGGGTACGAGGCTTTCATAAGGAGCAAGGACAAGGTAAATTCACCGGTTGGATTTGTGGGAATAAGGATCTTGAGGACGGACGACCCGAGGGCATACTTCACGATCCTGGCGGGGGGAGGATATAGCTTCACCTCAAAGTTCTGGCATGGGAGCGCGGGTTTGCTTTACGAGAGGAGGACCCAAAGGTACGGGGGTAGATTCTCCCTCCACCTCGGGATAGGGATCTTGGGGGGTTATTACTCTTGGGATGAAAATTTGGATATATTTCCCGGCGAGCAAAAGAATAACTCGCCTGTAATTGAATTTCCCGTAAGGGCATCTTTTAGCGTAAGGTTCTCAAGCTTTGAAATAATGCCCGAGATTTCCGTTATACCATTGGCTACGACAAATATGAATACCGATGTGATGGTTAGGGGTGTCCTTTTTGTATTTTATGGTCCTGAATCCGAGCAGGAGTTCTTTGAGGGGCAAAGAAAGAAGGAGGAGAGGGAAAAGATAATGCAAAGACCAAGATGATCCTCCTTTACGACGCCTTCTGGATATTTCTCTTTAATATAGTGGGCTTTGCCTTTCATTCTACATTAAACCTTGATTCCGCCTTTAGGTTCCTTATAACCTATGTTGCCACCTTGACATTTTGGTATATTCCAACCCTCCTCCTTTCCTTACACAGGAACCCCTTCAAGTTCCGAGAGATCTTCCTCTCATCTGCAATTGCGGTTCCCTGGGCTATAACCTTAAGGGCCTTTATCCTGCAAAGGACTATACCTCCCATATTTATACCCGTTATGTTCCTGTTTTTCTTTGTTTTCGCCTTATTCTTCCGATGGGTTTATTCAAGGCTCTTCGCAAGTTCTTAGTTCTAGTTGAGGTTTATTACCAATATATGCTCGAGTACAGGTCGGAGATCTTCTTTTGGATGCTCTCTGGGATTTTACCCTTCATACTTATGGGGATATGGATAAAGCTGATGGAAGGGGTGGATTTTGCAAGGTACTTCCTCGGAGTATTTATCACGCAGGAGCTTGTAAGCGTCTGGGTGATTTGGGAGTTTGAGGCTAGCGTCTTAAACGGCTTCCTTTCCCCCCTCCTTCTAAAACCCTACGACCCCATGTGGTATTACATTGGGATGCATATAGGGGAGAGGTTGGCTAAGCTCCCCTTCATACTTGCCATTGTTTTAGTTTTCTTCACCCTTTACCCACAAGCTTTTTGGATCCCAAACCCTTTTTATGTCCTGCTCTACCTGATTTTGGTTCTCATTGTTTTCATCCTGAGGTTTATGATACAATATACTCTTTCCTTCCTCGCCTTTTGGACGGAGAGGATAAGTCAAATTGATGGAATAATCTTCTCAATTTACATGTTCCTTTCCGGTTATTTTGCGCCCCTTGAAGTTTTTCCCCAATGGGCCAGAGATCTTGCGTATTTAACCCCCTTCCCATATATGATATACCTACCCGTAAATGTCCTTCTTGGGAAGGGTATTGATTTAAGGGGGATCCTCGTCCTTTTGCTTTGGACCACTATTTTTACGATCATAAATAGAGTTTTTTGGAGGTTTAGCATAAGGAAATATTCCGCAATGGGCGCGTAAGTTCCACTTTAAAATATTCGCATATGATGACGGGAACTTGGAAGGTAAAGGTGGGGCTTGCGCAGATGCTGAAGGGTGGGGTGATAATGGATGTGACTACTCCCGAACAGGCAAAAATAGCGGAGAGGGCTGGGGCGGTGGCGGTTATGGCACTTGAGAGGGTTCCCGCGGATATTAGGAAGGAGGGTGGGGTTGCCAGAATGGCGGATCCCGAGATAATTCTAAGGATCATGGATGCGGTCTCAATACCGGTAATGGCAAAAGTCAGAATAGGGCATTTCGTTGAGGCTCAGATCCTTGAAGAGCTTGGAGTGGATTTTATAGACGAGAGTGAGGTTTTAACACCTGCGGATGAGGAAAACCACATAAACAAACATGAATTTAAGGTTCCGTTTGTATGCGGAGCGAGGGATCTGGGGGAGGCTTTGAGGAGGATAGCGGAAGGTGCGGCGATGATAAGGACCAAGGGGGAAGCGGGGACGGGGAATGTGGTGGAGGCGGTGCGCCACATGAGGCTAATACAGAAGGAGATAAGGAGGCTAACTTCCCTGAGGGAGGATGAGCTTTTTGCGGAGGCAAAGAGACTTCAAGCCCCATACGAACTTGTGAAATACGTGGCGGAACATGGGAAGCTTCCAGTACCCAACTTTGCCGCGGGGGGAATAGCGACCCCAGCCGACGCCGCATTAATGATGCAACTCGGGGCCGAGGCGGTTTTCGTGGGTAGCGGGATCTTCAAGTCGTCGAATCCAGAGAGGATGGCAAGCGCCATAGTGGAGGCGGTAGCTTATTACGACAACCCCAAGGTTTTAGCGAGGATCTCAAGGAACCTCGGTGAGGCGATGAGGGGGATAGATGTGAGGAAGCTTGAGGAATCCGAACTCTTGCAGACGAGGGGTTGGTGATGAAGTTGGCCATAGCAAACCAAAAGGGTGGAGTAGGGAAGACAACGACCGCGGTAAATTTATCCGCAGCTTGGGCCCTGATGAACAAGAGGGTCCTCCTAATAGACGCGGATTCTCAGGCAAACGCAAGTATCGGGGTTGGGCTTGAGGGCAAGGAGCCGAACCTTTACGACCTTTTAACGGGAAATGCGGAACTTAGGGATGTAATTTACAGGACGAGGATAAATGGGCTTGATTGCATACCATCAAGTCCTGACCTAATAGGGGTTGAGGCTATAAGGAATCAAAAGAATTGGGAATACAGGTTAAAGGATACCTTAAGGGGTCTGAATTACGATTTCATAGTGATAGACACCCCTCCATCCCTAGGCACATTAACGATTTTGGCATTAACCGCCGCGGAAAATGTCTTAATACCCGTACAGGCGGAATATTACGCCCTTGAGGGTTTAGCCCAGCTTTTAGACACTATAAAGTACATCCAAGCCACCTTGAATCCAAAACTCGGAATATTGGGCCTTTTGATTACGATGTACGACAAGAGGATAAGGCTCTCCCAGGAGGTTTATGAAGAAATATACAGGCACTTCCAAGATAAGGTTTTCAGAACCGTTATACCGAGGAACGTCAAACTTGCAGAGGCTCCAAGCTTCGGGCTTCCCGCAATATTGCACTCCCCGGATTCCCCAGGCTCGTACGCTTACGTAGATTTGGCAAAGGAGATTTTGGAAAGGTTGAAGGATGAGAAGGTTGGGCAGGTTGGGTAGGGGTTTGGAGGCGATCCTCTCAGTTGATACGAAAGTAGAGGTTCAGAAGTTAATTCCCATAGACGAGATCGTTCCAAACCCAAACCAGCCAAGGAGGAGGTTCTCGGAGGAGGAACTTAAGGAACTTGCGGAATCTATTAAAGAGTTTGGCGTATTGCAACCAATAATAGTTAGGGAGAAGGATGGAAAGTATGAGATAGTTGCGGGGGAGAGGAGGTGGAGGGCGGCGAAGATGGCGGGTTTAAGCAGGATCCCGGCCGTGGTGAAGGAGGTATCAGATGAGGAGATGATGATATTGTCCTTGGTGGAGAACTTACAGAGGGAGGACTTAAATCCTGTTGAGAGGGCAAGGGCGATAAAGATCCTGAAGGAGGAGATGGGGCTTACGGACGAGGAGATTTCAAGGTATTTGGGGAAAAGTAGGAGCGCAATTACAAACATACTAAGGATCCTGAATTTGCCTTTAGAAGTTTTGAATATGCTGGCGGAAGGTAAAATAAGCGAGGGGCATGCGAGGGTACTTTTACGTTTGAAGGATAACGAGGAGATCTTAAATTGGGCGAGGAGGATATTAGAGGAGAATTTGAGCGTTAGGGATCTGGAAAACTTGATAAGCCCATCTCAGGAGAGGAAGGACACGGAAGTTTTGAAAAATTTGGCTTTGAGGTTTAAGGAGAAGGGTTTAAATGCGAGGGTTAAGAGGTCAAAGAAACATCTAAGCGTGGAGATAAAATTCTCGTCCGAGGAGGAGGCGGAGAGGTTCCTTGAATTTTTGCCAAATTTGAAGAATGTTAAGTAAGGAGCTCCTTGAGGTGATTGCCTGTCCGAAATGCAAGGGGGATTTAATTTATTGTCCAAAGATGAACGAACTTAGATGTTTAAATTGTAAGGTGAAATACAGGATTGAGGATGATATACCCATCCTCCTTATAGAGGAGGCGAAGGAACTTAAAGAAGATGAGCCTTGCGAATAAATACAGACCCAAAGATTTCTCGGAGGTGGTAGGACAGGAGTTCGTAGTTAGGGTTTTATCAAGGGCCCTTGACAAGAAGGAAATTCCTCAAGCTTTACTTTTTGCCGGTCCAAGGGGTATAGGGAAAACTACCCTCGCGAGGCTCTTCGCAAAGGGTTTAAACTGCGAGCTTGGTCCCACATCAAAACCCTGCAATTCCTGTAAATTTTGTATGGACTTTAACGAGGGGAAGGCAACGGACATAATTGAAATAGACGCGGCATCAAACAGGGGGATAGAGAACGTAAGGGAAATACAGAAGGACGCCAGGTTTTTACCATCCTCAAGGTATAAGGTGTATATCATTGACGAGGCACATATGCTTACAAATGAAGCCTTCAATTCCCTCCTTAAGATCCTTGAAGAGCCACCAAAACATGTGGTTTTCATCCTTGCAACCACGGAGCCCAACAAGATACCCGCCACCATCCTATCAAGGCTACAAAAGTTCAACCTAAAACCCCACCCAAAACACGCGATAATTCAGAGGTTAAAACATGTATGCAAGCTTGAGGGGATATATGCTACGGAAGAAGCCCTATCAATGATAGCGGAAAGGGCGGAAGGTAGCATGAGGGATGCCCTTATTCTCCTCGAGCAGGCGAGCATATTTTCCGACAAAAACGTTGATGAGTTTTACGTCTCAAAGATGCTTGGCGTGGTGCCGAGGGAGAGGTTTTCCAATCTTTTGGAGTACATAATAAGGGGGGACTTCAAGGGAGCCATGCAAAGCGTTGAAGAAATTTTGGGGGAGTTTTCCCCTCAGGAGTTCGCGGGGGGATTTGTAAAGTTTTTAGAAAATCTCCTCTTGGAAAAAACGGAAAACCTAAGCTTTGAGGAGAAAACAATACTCTTGAGAATGGCCCTTGATATGGAATTCCACGTCAGGGATACCTTCTCCCCAAGATCATGGATAACTTACGATATCGCAAGGATGTGCTCTTTCAAAAGGGTCGTGGATATTGATGAGATAAGCTCCCTATTGGGGGTTCAGAAAGCCGAAGAAGTAAAGAAAACGAATGTAATAACGGAAGATCCCCCCATAGACATCCTTAGAAGGAATTTCCCGGGTCTTTCCGCCTATCTTGAAAGCTCGCGTTATGAGATCGTGAACGGAAGCTTAAAAATTTACGTGGGGGATAAGGTTATAAAGGAGAAGCTGGAGAACGGATCGGAGATCTTGAAGGAGGTTTTTAAGGTGGAGGGGGTGGAGGTTATACTGGAAAGGTTGGAGAACGAAGAAATGGAAAAGAAAATCAGGGATATATTCTCGCAGATAAAGAAGGATTGGGAGGAAACCCAACCTTAAAGAACCTTACATAAGATAAATTTAACCGTCTCATTCAGATCGCTATTTACGACGGCAAAATCGTATTCCTTAGAGTTTTCAATCTCCTCTTTAACTTTAGCTATTCTCCTTTTTATCGTCCCTTCATCCTCGCCCCTCTCCCTCATCCTCCTTTCAAGCTCCTCAATGGATGGGGGAAGGAGAAAAACGCTAACGAACTTATATCTATTATCCCCACCGAAGATCCCCTCAAGGGCCCTCTTCCCGTTTATATCCAAGGTTAGTACGACGTTCCTTCCCCTTTCAAGTTCCATATAAAGGTTCTCCCTTGGGACGCCGTAATAGTTTCCGTAAATTTCCGCCCATTCAAGTAATTTCCCTTCCCTTATCCAACTTTTAAAGGTTTCAACATCCACAAAATGGTAATCTATTCCATCCCTCTCGTATGGCCTTCTTTCCCTCGTGGTTGCGGTAGTAATATGTGAAAAGCCAAAGTTTTTTAAGATCTGTGCGACCGTCGTCTTTCCTCCCCCGGAGGGGGAAGATATTACCAAGATTCTTGGAATCCTCATCTTATCAGATAAACCTCCAATTCGTCCTCCTCGTTGATCTTATAAACGTCGGGTGGGATATGAACGAGGGCATCGCAAATTAGATAGCTTTCATCCTCCTTATCCAATATTTCAACTAGGCTATCCTCCGTGATCCTTGCGGGAAGAAATAGGCTCCTTCCACCCAAACCCTTCTTGTATGTATTCGCGGAAGGTAGGTACATCTTTTTTGGATACGGATCCGACGAACCAAAGGAGGATCTAAGCGCCGGAAAAATGTATATGTATGCGGAGACTACAGCATCCGATATACTTCCATCCACAAAGAAACCCATAACCCCACTTTCGTATGTAAAGACCGCAAGATTTGAAGCGGGATCCTGATCTACGCCGGAGACCAGAAATTTCACCCTTTGGGGTTTATATCCCGTTATAAAAAAATCCGCCTTACTTATCCCTATCTCAAACCCCTCCTCAACGGAAAGAAGTAATAAAATCTGCCTTAGGTGATCGTTTTCAATTCCAACAAAAATTCTTGGTTTCCTATGAACCCAAACCTCCTTTACGTTTTTCCTCTTCATTAAAAACAACTTTCTCCCGTCTATCCTCTCCCCCTTTTCCAAAACCATCTCCCCATCTTCGGAAATCACGGGCCTTGAGAGATAAAAACCCAAAGACTTCCCAAGACTTAAAAGTATTTCCTCAGTTTTCTTTACATTCCCCATAATATAAGCCTGGGCCTCGGATGGGCTCATCTAATCATTGTATGCAATATTTCGGATACCGAGTTGGTAAAGTCCAAAAAAGTTTTTGGATAAATACCCATCCAAACCACAAAAACTAAAATTGCCACAAGTATCAGGGTCTCCCTTAAGGATAGATCGGGCATCTTTGCGCTCTCGGGATCCAACTGTCCAAAAACCACCCTCCTAACAAGGGAAAGCATATAAACCGCCGCTATTACCACACCCGGAACTGCCAGAATGCCCCAAAGGGGTTCCCTGTTATAAGCCCCCAGTAGGCACATGAACTCGCCGACGAACCCCGAAAGCCCCGGAAGCCCTATGGATGCAAGGGACATAATTACAAGAAATGTTGCCAGATTTGGGACGGACCTACCTATTCCTGAATATTCCCTTATCAGCCTCGTGTGCCTCCTTTCATAAAGCATACCCACTATCAAGAATAAGGCGCCCGTCACAAGCCCGTGGCTTAGCATAACTATTACCGCACCCTGAAAACCTATGGGATTCCCGCTTGCCAAACCGAGCATGGCAAAACCCATATGTGCAACTGAAGAATAAGCCACGAGCTTCTTCATATCCGATTGAACCCATGCCATAAGCCCACCGTATATTATTCCGATTATCGAAAGGTATGCGATTAAATTTGCGAAACTTTCAAAGGCATCGGGAAACATAGGGATGGAGTACCTCATAAAGCCGAAAATTCCCATCTTCAACAGGATACCAGCAAGGATCACGGAACCCGCGGTGGGAGCCTCGACGTGGGCGTCCGGAAGCCACGTGTGGAAGGGGAACATCGGGACCTTTATGGCAAAGGATATGGAGAAAGCCAAGAACAGGAGCTGTTGGGTGTATAGGTCAAGCTTGGATGTTTCGTTGAGTAGGTATTGGTAGTCGAAGGTGCCGTAATTTATGAAAAGCCAAATTAGTGCAACGAGCATAAATATGGAACCAAAGGCGGTGTATATGAGGAACTTGAAAGCCGCATAAACCCTATTCTCATGCCCCCATAGGGCTATAAGGATGAACATGGGTATAAGCTGTGCCTCCCAGAAAATGAAGAACTGGATGAGGTTCAAGCTGGCAAACACACCCATCATGGCGGTTTCAAGGGCTAGCATCGCGGCGACATACTCCCTGATCTTTTCCTTAATGTAGTTATACGAGGAGATTATACCTATTAGTGTCAGGAATGTGGTGAGGAGGATAAGGATCAGGGCGAGGCCATCAACACCGACCTTGTATGGGGCGTTCTGCAAACCCAAAAATGGGAACTCTTCAACAAGCTGGAAGTCTCCGGCCCTTGAAAAGTCAAAGTTATAAAGCAAGGACAAGGAAAATATGAACTCAAGGAGGGCGGCAAGAGTACCGTAAGCCCAAACCCTTCTGTTCCAAGATGGGTCAAAAAACAGGACGGGAATGGCGGCTAATACAGGGAAAAATATTACGAGGCTAAGCATAAGCGGGTATTATAACGGGGTTTTACCTGATCCTCTTTTCTAAAACTTTACCCTCTTCCAAAAGGGGTATATAAACCGTTTTCCCGTCAAATCCTATGCCTGCGGGTGTTCTCAAATTCTCAAACAATACCATATGTTTCCTGTCCGAAGTTATAAGGACTACTTTCCCAGATTCGTACCCAGAAGCGATTATGGACATACTTTCTGGGTCATAAATTATCCCATCTCCCCCGGAAATATCATCGCTCACAAAAAGTGTATCTAAATTTTTCCCGTCCCACCTCAAGATCCTGCCTGGCTCCGTAAAGGTTATTATATAAAGGTTTCCGGATGGATCCAACGTTAGCCCGTTTGGTTTTTCAACATCTAAAATTTTCCTTACGGTTTTTCTGGAAAGATCAACCTCAAAGATGGCGTTCCCATAAGTGTCGCTAACGTAAAGTTTTTTTCCCGCATAACACGTTATCCCATTTAGAAACTTTGCGGAAAAGTCCTTGGGTCCAACCAAAAGGAAAACTGTTGCTTTATCCTTCACCATCCAAATTCTATCCACATCCGCGACGTAGAGAGATCCCCCACAGTATGCCAAACCCTTCGGGTCGTTTAGATATGGGGCATAAACCTCCCAATTACTACCCTTCCTTACGTACACCTTCCCGTCCCTCTTATTAAACTCTCCAATATCGCTAACAAAGAGCCTTCCATCCACCCAAAGGGCGGTTTCTGGATGCACAAAGAAGGATACAAGGAACATACAAAAATTTTAAGGGGGTAAGGTTTCACGCGTTCATTAAGTTTCACGCGTTTTTCATTTTATTGGCTCAAATTTCTCCCTAAGAATTCTCGTGTTATGAGAGGGATTAAGGTTTTTCTTATAAGCGCTGGTATATTTGCCTTTTTTGATAGGGCTTACGCGGTGGCTTTTGCGAAGTCTTACGGGGGAACGATGTATGATGTGGGATATTTGGTTCAACAAACCTCCGACGGCGGATACATTATGGCGGGGCTCTTTACACCTTCCGCTTCGGATTCCGGAGATGTGCTACTCATAAGGGTTGATAGTCTTGGAAATGTTGTATGGAGTAAGAGGTACGGGGGACCCCGTGAGGAAAGGGCTTTTTCCGTCAAACAAACTTCGGATGGGGGATATATTACCGTGGCAAGAACGAAATCTTTCGTGGATACGACCAAATGGGATGTACTACTTATAAAGACCGACCCCAACGGGAACTTGCAATGGGGCAGGGTGTATAGTAATCGCTCGCTTGACGATGAACCCTCGGATGTTATAGAAACCTCCGATGGTGGGTACCTCGTGGTTGGAGGGGCACAAAGTAGAAGCTCCAGTTCCCAAAACGAGATCCTAGTTATGAAGATAAATAGTTCGGGAGATTTGCAATGGGTTAAGTGGTTTGGGGATACCATATATCAAGATCAGGCATATTCCGTTAAGCGTACTTCGGATGGGGGATATATAGTGGTGGGTAGAACGGGCTCTTACGGTTCCGGGAATGCGGATATATTCCTTATGAAGTTGGATGGCAGTGGAAATGTGGTTTGGGCGAAGGCTTATGGGAGCTCGGGGCCGGATTTCGGATACGACGTCCAGATTACGTCGGATGGCGGTTTTGTGGTGGTGGGTTTCTATACCTCATCCGGGGATACAAACGCCATTATCGTTAAAACTGACTCAAGCGGAAATGTGCAATGGTACAAGGTTTTGGGGGGGACGCAAATGGATGCTTTCTATTCCGTTGATCAAACTTCCGATGGCGGTTTCATAGCAACTGGAATAACAAAATCCTTTGGTTCGGGTAGCGCGGATGTTTTTTTGGCAGGGTTTAACTCAAGCGGTACCCTTCAGTGGAGTAAGACTTACGGTGGATCACAATGGGACCACGCCTCCTCTATAAGACAGACCTCCGAAGGTGGGTATGTCATGTTGGGAAGAACCAATTCTCCATCTTTCACGGCGGGAAATTACGATTTCTTCCTTATTAAAACGGATGCTGTGGGTAATATTGGGACCTGCGGTATAGTTCAAAACGTAAGCCTAACACCTAGCACCCCAACATTAAACACGGTTAGTTTTGCGCCAAGGGTTAGGACACCAACCTACAATACCTCTGTGCTCTCCCTTACGGTGGCTGACGTGACATTAAACATCAACGCACCCTGTCCCCTATCGGAAGATAAGGAGCTTGAGGTATCGGAATCTTGCCAGCGTAGGATTAGAGCTATAGAAACTTACAAGGGGGGAATAAGGGTTAAGGGTGTAGGAGACTTTGAGGTAAAAATCTACAAGGCGACCGGGAAACTTGTTAAGGCTTTGAAGGGCAAGGACGAGGTTAAGCTTGAGCTTTCAAGGGGTGTTTATTTCGTTGAGGTTGTCTCGGGTGGTAAGACAATAAGGGAAAAGGTGATAATCAGATAAAAAACCTTAAAAACCTTTGGGGGTGGGAAAAGTCCCGCCCCCTTTTTTGTTTTTAGGATTTTTGCGCACTTCTTCTTGAGTGTATCAAGGTTACCAATTTTCTTTACATCCTGAACTTTTCTCCCAAATATATCTCCCTCGCTTTGGGGTCGTTTATCAACTGCTGGGTTGAGCCCTCAATTAGGATCTTTCCCTCGTAAATAATGTATGCCCTGTCGGTTATCTCAAGGGTTTCCCTGACATTGTGGTCTGTAATTATTATCCCTATCCCCATATCCTTGAGTTTCAGGACTATTTCCTGTATTTCCTCCCTCGTTTTTGGATCCACCGCCGCGAAAGGCTCATCAAGGAGAAGGAATTTGGGCTTTAATACAACCGCCCTCGCCACCTCAACCCTCCTCCTCTCCCCACCCGAAAGCTGTATTCCCAAGTTTTTCACCACCTTTTTTAAATTCAAAAGCTCTATAACCTCTTCGGTTAATTTCCTCGCTTCCTTTTTGTTATACCCTCTCATCTCCAAGACGCCGTATATGTTATCCCAAACGGATAGGTACCTAAAAATCGATGGTTCCTGCGGAAGATAGCCTATGCCGAGCCTAGCCCTCTTGAACATCGGAAGCTTGGTTATATCCCTATCATCCAAATAAACCTTCCCCCCGTTGGGTTTTATTGCCCCAACTATCATATAAAAAGTCGTTGTTTTCCCTGCACCGTTCGGACCCAAAAGACCCACTATTTCCCCCTGCTTAACCGAGATTGAAACCCCATCAACAACTTTCCTTTTCTTATAGATCTTAACGAGATTTTCTGTTCTCAAAACCGAGCTCATAGCATCTTTAGGATGCTTTCCGCTATCTTCATAATCGCCCTTGAACTCGGGACATCCGGAAAAGCCTCAACAACGGGTATTCCGTTATCTCCGCTTGATGATATATACTCGTCTATCGGAACGCTACCCAAAAGGGGGATTCCCGTAAGATCCGAAAGCTTCTTGCCCCCACTCTGCCCAAAAATATAATACTTCTTAGCCGTATCCGGGCACACAAAATAAGCCATATTTTCTATTATCCCAAGAACCCTAACCTCAAGCTTCTCAAATCCCTTTATAGCCCTCAAAACGTCGGCGATCGCAACGAGTTGTGGGGTGGTTACAACCAATACCCCCTTAACATCAAAGAGCTGGGCAAGGGACATTTGTGCATCCCCCGTTCCGGGCGGTAGATCCACCACCAAGAAATCCAACTCCCCCCAATCCGTTTGAGACATAAGTTCCTCGTAAGCTTTATGAAACATCGCCCCCCTCCAAAGAACCGGTGTATATTCATCAACAAGAAGCCCAAACGATACCACCTTTACGCCGTATTTCTCGGGGGGTATGAACTTTCTTCCCTCGGGATCCACCCTCATCCTCTCATCTTTCAAGTTCAGCATAACGCTAACCGAAGGTCCGTATATATCCGAATCAAAGATCCCAACCTTATATCCCAACCTTTTGAAAGCGTAAGCCAAATTTACCGCGAAGGTGGATTTTCCAACCCCACCCTTACCGCTCGCAACAGCTATTATATTTTTCACATTCGGTAGATCTATGGTTTTGAAGGGACCCTTGGTTTGGACCTTAGGGGGAGGAAGACCCTGCTTAACCTTCGTTTTTATAACCACCTCCTTAAATCCCCCACTTAACAAGGCATCCCTTATTTTATCCTGAAGTTCAAGCGCTATATCCTCCTTTTCTTCCGGGATGCTCAAAACCACCTCTACCTTTTCCCCCTCAACCGTCAAATTCCCCAAAAAACCTGCGCTCACAATATCCTTCCCATCCACCATTATACCCTTTAAGATTTCCAAAGCCTTCTTTGATGTCATATGGTGAATTCTAAAGGGGGAGAGACACTGCTTTCCCATCTTTATAATACCACGGTAAGGAAATAATGTTAAGCTTAAACCTTAAGGCGAGCGTTGAAATTTATTCAACCAAAGAACCCGAAGAACTTATAGAGTTTTTGAACGGACTTTCGAAACCTTCCTTAATAGCCCTTTTTATAGACCTTTTGACCCTTTACTTTAATGACAAAAACTCATCAAGGCTCAGGGAACTAACCACCTTATGGGTGTGTGGCTTTCAACCAAACACGGAAAAGCTTGGATACAACGGTTACAGAATGGATGTAGATACTGGAAGGAGAGTTGATTGTGAGGTAAAGCCTCAAAATACGGATGACCCTAGGAAAAAACTAAACGGAGGTGGGAGTTTTAACGACTACACATTGGAAAGGTTTAGTAGGGATTTGGAAAACAATCCTATAATTTTGGTTAGCGGTTTTGTGGGGGGAAAGCTTATATACATCTTTGAGTTTAGGTTTGAGTGCTTAAAAGAAAAGCTTAAAGGTTTGCTTAAACGCAGGTTTCCGAAGGGACAAAGAAGAGAAGGAGAATACTTACGCTCAGCCGGATTTTCCTTTAGGGATTACAAGGATTGTCCTTCTTTAAAACTTGCCTATTTAAGGGATGATTGGCACAGTTTTAAGGATTACCTATCAAAGGACCTGACAAAATACTTTGAGGGACTTAAAAAATGAAAGGTTTAGAAAAGTTCATCAACCAAGTTATACATGGTGATGCCTTGGAAGTTTTGAAGGAAATTCCGGACAACAGTATAGATTTGGGTATTACCTCTCCACCCTACAACAAAAAAGAAAAGTATGGTGGTTGGTTGGTGGATAAGGTCAAATACAAGGGCTACAGGGATGTTATGCCAGAGGAGGAATATCAAAGCTGGCAGGTGGAGGTTTTAAACGAACTTTACAGGGTAATAAAAGAGGGGGGCTCCTTTTTCTACAATCACAAAGTGCGCTACGAAGACGGGAAAATGATCCATCCCTTACAGTGGCTAATTAAAACCAAGTGGAACATATGGCAGGAGATCATTTGGAACAGAAAAATTGCGGGCAACATAAGAGGGTGGAGGTTTTGGCAGGTGGAGGAGAGAATTTATTGGCTCGTGAAGGGAAAGCCAAAGGAGTTAAAACCCAAGCATGCCAAATTAACATCCATATGGGAGATCCGCCCAGAGCAAGGACATAAAGAGCATCCCGCGGTATTTCCCATAGAACTTCCCACACGGATCATAGCAAGCTTGCTTGAGGAAGATGATGGGATTGTTATAGACCCATTTTGTGGAACGGGGACGACATTGGTCGCTGCAAAGCTTTTGGGTAAAAATTATATTGGGATAGATATATCAGAAAAATATGTGGAATATGCGAGGAGGAGACTTGAAAGTGCAGAGGATGAAAGGGTAAGGGTTTTAAGGGAACTTTCCCTTCATAAAGTTGAACTCACCTTTAGGGAGAGGAAGGAAAGGGGATTTTGGGGCATTTGATACGAAATCTCCCTTATAATACTTAACCTTATGGAAAATAAAACCCTTTACCCTCCCTCAACCCTTTATGATATAGCACTGCATCTTGAAAGGTTTCCGGGTGGAGAAATACTTTTAACGAGCGTTGGACTTTTGGAGGAGCTTTTGGCTCAGGCGAGGGCAAACTCCGTTTGGGGTTTAACCTTTGGTTTAGCCTGTTGCGCCATAGAGATGATAGCCGCATATATGAACAGGTTTGACCTTGAAAGGTTTGGAACGATAACTAGGGCAACCCCAAGGCAGGCGGACCTTATGATCGTGGCGGGGACGGTTACCATAAAGATGGCACCAAGGTTGAGGAGGCTTTACGAACAGATGCCTTATCCAAAGTGGGTTATAGCCATGGGCTCCTGCGCGATTTCCGGGGACCATTATAGGAACGTTTATAGCGTAGTGCCGGGGGTTGATAGGATAGTGCCCGTTGATGTTTATGTACCCGGTTGTCCCCCATCGCCGGAAGCCCTCATAGATGGGATAAAGCAGTTGCAAGAGAAAATAAAGGCTCAGGCAAGGGAACTTAGGAGGAGAAAATGAAGAGGGTATTTTTGATTTTTGGGGTGCTTTTGGGGAGGCTTTATGCGGACTCAAACGCCGCGGGGGCGGTGGTTTTAACCATTTATCCCGGAGCAAAGGCAATTGGGATGGGTGGTGCGTTTTCCGCGGTGGCGGATGATCCTTCTACAATCTGGTACAACCCCGCGGGTTTGGGAACTTTAAACGGTGCCTCTTTATATTTCGTCCATGCTCCGTGGTTAAGGACTTTGGTTCAAACAAACGATTCGTACTTTGAATTTGCGAGCTTAACCTCCCAAACATCCGTTGGAACCTTCTCTTTGGCTTTTACTTACCTAACGGTTGGGGAAGTTGATTTGGTATATGATGGTGTGAATTACGGGACAACTACCCCTTTTGATATGGTGTTTACGCTTGGATACGGGAGGGAGTTGTTAAAGAACAGTCTCGGGGCCCTATATATTGGTGGTTCCGCAAAGGTATTATATTCTTTCCTGATCCCGAGGCAGATCTTGATAAGGATGGGAGATGATCCAAACAGTGGGGACGCTTGGGCTTACGCGGTGGATGGTAGCGTTTATTTGAGAAAATGGCCTGGTTATAGTGTTTCCCTTGGTATTATGAACCTTGGACCGGGAATAAGGTACGGGAATTCCCCCGCGGATCCACTTCCCTACAGCGCGAGGTTGGGTTTTGCTCTCGTACCCGTTTATGATACAATAAACAAGTTCCAGATAGCATTTGATATTCACAAGGTTTTGGTTTACATAACCAAAGATATAAGGGAGGTGGGTATAGATAGCGTATTGGCGGATGCTTGGATGCACATAGGGGCAAACTACACCTTCTACAACCTCGTATCCTTCAGGGCTGGATATTTCTACGATAAGAAGGGAGCGAGGATCGGATGGACATTCGGGGGAGGCGTAAGCTATAAGGGGCTATTCATAGACATCGCCGACGACACAAACATATACGAGTTCAACAAGACGGGGGACGTTGATGTGAAGGCAAACCTAAGGTTCGCGGTGGGGTTCGTTAAAAATAACTTTAAGCTGTTTTAGGAATGCCAAGGGTATTAATAGTTGATGATGAGGAGGAGCTCCTTTTTGGACTTTCCGCCTTTTTGAGCAGGGGAGGTTGGGAGGTTTTAACCGCGAAAAACGCGGAGGAGGCTCTGGCTATCTTAAAGACACAACCCGTGGACATAATAGTCACGGATATAAGGATGCCCGGAGAAAGCGGTTTAACCTTTTTACAGCAATTAAAATCTGAAAGAAAAGACCTGAAAACCGTGGTGATGACCGCAAAGGGATCCCCGGAGATGGAGAGGGAGGTGGTATCCCTCGGGGCGGATGCCTACCTTGAAAAACCCTTCGATCTTGATTATTTCCTAAGGGTCCTGAATAAGGTGATGACCTCTAAGGGATTCAGGGGCGTGATCCAGGAGCTAACCTTAATGGATATCCTTCAACTTCTCGCATATGAGAGTGGAACCGCCCTCGTTGAGGTATCTTCCCCTGAGGGCACAGGAAAGATTTGGATAAAGGATGGCAAAGTGGTGCATGCGGAAATAGGAGATGTGGTGGGAACACAGGCTTTCGAGAGGATCCTGTCGTTGGAAGGAGGTACCTTCGCGGTTAAGAGGGGGATTGAAACTGATAAGCAAACAATTTATGAATCTGTAGATTCCTTGCTCCTTAGGACCATATCCGCGTCCGAGGAGGCAGAAGTTAATGAAAGCGCACAAAGTATTGAAGAATGGTCCCTATTAAGCTCTTTCCAAATAGAGGAGGTTCCTGAGGAGGTTAAGAAAAGGGCGGAAGAAATTTTGGAAAAATTAAAGGGGGCAAGTTGGATCAAGAATTCCGCGGTCTTTGTTAATGGGTACTTTTCGGGAACGGAAAGTGGATATATAAATGAGGCAACCTGTAAAAACGCAAAGAAGCTCCTTGAGTACCTCAACAGAAGCGAACTCTTTGTCCCGGGAAACCCGGATTATTATTTCTACCTTTTGGAGGACATGTTGATATGCTTGGAGGTGGAAGGGGTCCCCTTGGCGATATTGAGGGTGGAGTTAAAGAAGCTGTTTTAAGGAGGGCCCTTTACAAGGGGCATTTCCTATTAAGTTCCGGGCTTCACTCAGAATATTATTTTGAAAAGTTCCGCATCTTGGAAGATCCAAAGCTTTTGAGGAAGTTTTCCGAGATTTTGGCGAGGAAGCTTAAGGATTTTGATGTTGAATGGGTGGTCGGACCCTTCACGGGGGGCGCGATATTTGCTTATGACCTTGCGTCGGTTATGGGGGTATTCTCCGCGTACGCGGAGAAGGAAGGGGAGAGGAGGGTTTTAAGGAGGGGATACGATATAGAAAATAGGAGGGTTGCCATAGTGGATGATGTATTAACTACGGGGAAATCTTTGAGGGAAACTTATAGCGCGGTTTTGGAGGCGGGGGGGATACCGGTGGTGTGCGGGGTTATGATAAAGAGGGGGGAAATTTCCCTTGAAGTACCTTTATTTTTCGTGCTGGAATTGAATTTGCCCGTTTTTAAACCCGAGGATTGTCCCCTATGCAAGGCGGGTATTCCTTTGGAAATTAGGGGGAAGGGTGGTTTATAGTATTCTAAGGAAACTACTGTTTTCTTTGGATCCAGAGATTTCCCATAACTTGGTTTTAAGGGGTCTTTCCGTTGTAAAGCCCATTCTAATGGAAATTTTCAATCAGAGAAGGTTTGAAAGGTTTAGGTTTTGGAACATAGAATTTTGGGGGAAGTTGGGGCTTGCGGGGGGCTTGGATAAAAACTGCGATCTTGGGAGTTTATGGTCCGCCTTTGGGTTCGGTTTCGTTGAGATAGGAACGGTAACCCCATTACCTCAAGAGGGTAATCCAAAACCCAGGCTATTCAGGATAGAAAAGGATCTTGCCATAATAAACAGGATGGGTTTTAACAATATTGGAACGATGGCGATAAAGGAGAGGCTGAAGAAGGATCCACGACTTGTGCCAATCGGGATAAACATAGGTAAAAACAGGGGAACTTCAAACGAAAGGGCTTATGAAGATTATTTATTTACCCTTAGGGAACTCTACGATCTTGGTGATTACTTCGTTTTAAACGTTAGCTCTCCAAATACTCCCAATCTTAGGGAACTACAGAGGGGGGAAAACCTAAGGGTGATCCTTTCGGAGGTTTGGAGATTTAGGAGATTTAAGCCTTACAAACCCATCTTATTGAAGCTCGCCCCCGAAATCTCGGGGGAGGATATGGAGGAGATAGCGAAAATATGTGAGGAGAACGATATAGACGGGGTGATCCTTACGAACACTTTGAAGGTGGAAGGGGGAGGGTTAAGCGGGAAACCTTTGTTTGAGATATCAAACGAGAGGATAAGGGAGTGGGTAAAGATAAGCAAGATACCCGTAATAGGGGTTGGGGGGATATTCTCCCTTGAGGATGTGCAAAAGAAGTTATCTTTGGGGGCAGTTTTGACGCAGGTATATACGGGCTTTGTTTATAGGGGATGGGAATTATTTTCACAACCTTAGAATTTTTTAATGCGTTATTTGGATTTTGAACAACCCATAGCGGTTTTGGAGGAGGAACTTGAGAAGCTAAGAAAACAGGCAAACGAAAGTAAGGATGAAAACCTTTTAAAAAGGATAAAGGAACTTGAGAGGGATTTGGAGAAGCTAAAAAGGGATATTTTCTCAAATTTGACGAGGTGGCAAAAGGTGCAACTTGCCCGTCATCCCGACAGACCTTACCCTATGGATATAATTCCCAGAATTTGCGAGGATTTCATAGAACTTCACGGCGATAGGCTTTACGGCGACGACAAATCCATAGTTGCGGGTATAGGTAAGATAGAGGGGTACGGTACCATAATAGTTGGGATACAGAAGGGTAGGGAAACGGAGGAGAAGATAAAAAGGAACTTTGGGATGCCGCATCCCGAGGGATATAGGAAGGCAATAAGGATGTTTTCATTAGCCGACAAGTTGGGGTTGCCGGTTTTAACTTTGGTAGATACCCCAGGGGCATATCCGGGCGTTGGTGCGGAGGAGAGGGGGCAATTTTCCGCCATAGCTCACAGTATAAAGAAGATGTTGGAGATAGGGGTACCTACCATATCAATAATAACGGGGGAGGGTGGAAGCGGGGGAGCTTTGGCGATAGCTGCCGCGGACAGGGTTTATATGCTTGAGTATGCCATATATTCCGTAATATCACCTGAAGGTGCGGCGAGCATACTTTTTAGGGATGCATCTAAAAACAAGGAGGCGGCGGAATACCTAAAACTTACCGCAAGCGACCTGTTGAAATTTAAAATAATTGACGGGATAATAAAGGAACCTTTGGGGGGAGCCCATAGGGATTACGATGAAACCGCAAGGAGGATAAAGTTAGTATTTTTGAAGGCTTTTAGGGAATTGAGGAGAAAGGATAGGGCAACCTTGCTGAGGGAAAGGTTCAAGAAGTATAGGAGGATGGGGGCTTGGGGGATCTTACAATAATCGTTTGTAGAGCAACGAAAATTCATAGTGAAACTTCAACTGTATAATAATAGCACCTATGTGGATACTCCTAACATACGCGGATATAGGCGCAATGGGGTTAAAGGCCCCGACCGCCGAAAAGGCGGAGCCGATGGCCCCCAAGGGGATCAGGGTTAAGGCCCCGAGGATCCTCGGAGGGGGACCGGATGGCTTCGGATACACCTACCTATCAACCCAAGATGGAGACCCTGTCCCCTTCAACTACATAGACATACATACCACAGGGACGAACGTGGGAGCGGGCGACGACTGGTGCTCGGGATCAAGTGCGGGTACCCTGTATTATCTGGGCTTCTCCTTCCCCTTCTACGACAAAACTACGGACTCAATTTCCATATGCTCAAACGGTACGGTAGTTTTCAGCAATAAGGGCACTTACTTGGGACTTGGGAACTCTTCGCTTCCGGCCAGTGGGTATGGTGAGCACGGATTTGTGGCGGTAATGTGGGATGACTTGGATCCATCCCAAAGCGGTGCCGGCGTCTACTTCCAAAGATTTACAACCTGCCCCGACGGTTATTCGGGTAAATGCGCTGTGGTACAGTGGTACAATACCCCAAGATATGGCGGTAGCGTCAGGATGGACTTTGAGGTGATAATTTACGATAACGGAAATATAAAGCTCCAGTACAACAGCAATATAGATTACGTTGATGCGACCATAGGCATTCAGGATTCAACCGCTGCCGCCGGTTCAAACCCCACATGGTACATTCAGTATGTCTATAACGGCTCCCCTTCCGGACATGTCCCCACAAACGGGACCGCAATAATTTTCCAATATCCCACGGGTGCGGATTATGATATTAGGGTTGTAAATGTTTCCCCTTCGGGTTTGGTTTCCACATCCCCCTTAACCGTCCAGGCGGTAGTTAGGAACACCGGTTCCGTTCCAACAAGCGGAACACCCATACATCTTTACATATACGATACCGTGAGCAATACGTTGGTTTTCTCGGATGTCCAAAATGTAAGCATACCCGCATCATCAAACGTCACTGTAACTTTCTCCGCCTTCACTCCATCCCCCAGATCCTTCTATAAAGCTGTAGTTATAGCAAACGAACCTTCGGATCCCAACCGTTCAAACGACACCATGGTATCAAGGTTCAGGACGTATTACCTCTTCGGGGATATATTAGGAAGCTGGACATTCCCAACCATTGGAGATGGAACGGGCTACAGCTTTGCTGGGATAACGTACGCCCCGGACAGCGGTAGGTTCTACGTGGTGAGTATGAACCCAATGGGTAGGGTCTTCTCCTTTAACCCTTCAAACCCGGCCGTAACTTTCACCTTGACATCTTGGATCCCATACCGCTTCTTCGGAGCAAACGATATACCTTGGGGAATAGCGTACGTTGAAGGGAAGTTCTGGATCTCGCATGTGGGATATAACTCGAGTTCGGGCTTTATAGGCAACAAGATGGGTATTTACAACGGAGCGGGGGTTTTGATAGACAGCTTTAACATTTGGACAAACGTTGAGAGCGGTTATTGGATGGCAGGCCTTGATCACGATCCTGTAGAAAACGTGGTTTATGGAGTTTATGTAGGAGGCTCAAATCTTATTTACAAGATAAACCCCAACACCTACACCGTCGTTGGAACCTTCCCAAACCATACGGGCGTATCCTTAAGGGGCATCTTTTCCTTGCCTTATGTGAACGAAATCTATTATGGTGGTTGGAATCAGCAAAATATCTACAAGTTGAGGAAGAGCCCCGTAAGTGTCCTTGACAGCGTCTTTATTGAAAATATGGCGGATGCGGATGTTTGGCTCTGCTCTTCACCCGATCCGAACACGCCCGTAACCGCTTTCATAACCCTAAACGACGCGAGCAATACCCTTATACAAATGGCTTTGGGGTACTATTGCGATCAGCTTATGATCTCCGAGGGTGAGAGGCTCGTTAAGGAGTACAACCTGAAGGTTTCGGGTAGGACAATAACCCTGTCCGGTAGGGCGGAAGTTTATGATATAACGGGTAGGAAGGTTGCCGAGTTCAAGGACAAATACACTTTACCTAAGGCTGGAATATACTTCGTGAAAGTTGGAGAAAAGACCGCGAAGGTGATAATAAGGTAAAAAACTCGCATAAGGGGGGAGGAAAACTCCCCCCTTTTTTATTTTCTTATCAAGGCTCCCAGAGAGGAAATAACAAGTATTGCCAAAAAGGAACCTAGGATGTAGGGATCCTTGTATCCCCAAAATCCAATCAAGCTTGCGCCCAAGGAGGAAAGTCCCAATATCGCCCAAAGTTTTATAAGATTCGGGAAGAACAGGTAAAGCAACAAACTTAGGAAGAAAAGCCCAATGAATAGAAAAGAAAGCTCGCTCATATCCTAAACTTCCAACCCAGAATTATACCCAAGAAGGATAAACCCAAACCCAAGAGGAAGAGATTAAAAGTCAATTTCTCCAATGGACTTTGATAGAGGAACTTAACTTTATGCTTTCCTTCGGGTACGGAAACTTTCATAAATGTCCCCCTGAACCTTTCAACATTTTCCCTTCTGCCGTCAATCTCCGCCTTCCAATGGTGATAGTAGTTTTCACTTAAAACGAGGTCGCATCTATCCTCGGAGGAGTACTCCACCTCGTATATCCCCCTCCTCGGGTCGTAATTCAAAACCTCCGCGCCCGAGATTTTATCCCCACACATCAAGAAGAACCTCGGTAGATAATTCCTATTTTCCAAAATCTCAAAGTTCCCAATCCTGCTTACGATTTCCATCTTTCCCAAATACTCCGAGAATTTTAAAAATTCGGGGAATTTCTGCATTTCCTCCTTTAAACCAACTGGGGAAATTACGAACCTAACACCAAGGGTATCAAGGACCTCGGGTTTTTTCCTTATGCTATCGCAAAGGAAGGGGTTAAACATAAGGCCCTTGCAACCCAAATATTCGTAATAATACCTTATCTGTTGTCCATGATGCCCCCCGACGTTCTGAACACCAAAAAGAACGAGATAATTGTCATCCGTTTTATAACCCAGGTCCAAAACCCTATAAATACCCTCTTTACCCTTGAAAAACCTTGCAAATTCGTCCTCCGCAAAGTATTCGCTTTCCCTTATAGGTTTATAAAACGCCCCCTTGCTTAGGAAGTTATCACCAAAACCCAGGATCGCAAGAAAAATTGGGGTATTCCTTGACAGGTTTTTAATTAGCAGGTACGCTAAGATCCATAAAATCACCGTCTTTGAAACCGCAAAGAGCCTGTCGTTTGATGTTGCATCAAAGATCCCCAACCTTTGAATATCCGCCTCCGTCCCCCAAACGGTCAAAGATTTTCCAAACATTAAAAGGAACAAACCCAAAGCTATACCAATTATTAGGAAATTCTTGGCGGAAGTCTCAAGCTTTTCTGGATGCTTAAAGGCATAAGCGGAGAATATTAGGAATATTATTCCCAAAACCCCAGAAGCCATAGCCTGAGCCCTAAATAGGCTGATCATAGGGAAGAATTGATAAAATATCGGGAATAGGGGATTAACCTTAGCGGTCATTAAAACGAACAGGATAAAACCCCCTATGGATAGGGATATAACTCTCCAGTTTCTAAAGTTTGAGATAATTCCGACAAAGCCGAAGAAAACCAAGAGCGCCCCAAGGTATTCGCTGTTTATCTTGAAGGGATTTGAGCCCCAATACTTCTCAAAAACCCCAGAATACATCCCGTAAAATATGGAGAAAAAGTCCGCCCAATCCAAGGACCAACTTTTTGAAAACTCCAAACCCTTCTCAACCCCCCTAAGCGAATACCCCCTTATGTACTCCCACTGATTCCAAAGGAAGGGTGAGCTTATAAGGATAGCCAAAACCATAGCAACAAACCCACCTACTACCACCCTCAAGGCTTTAAGGTGATCCCCCGCCCTGATGATGCTTATCAAAGCGCCTACGGAATAAATCAAAACAACTATGAAAAGATAATACATTAACTGGGCATGCCCCGCGTTCGTTGTAATACCCGCAAATAGCCCAAGAAAGAAAGAATACCTGATCTTACCCTCAAGTGTCCCCTCAAGGGCCCAGAATATTGCGGGCATATTCGAAATTATTGCCATCTTTGCGAGGTGTCCGCTAAAAACAAGGCTCGTCCAAAATATCGCGGTTGAGTAAAAAACGCCGAGCATAAAGGACCAACCCTTTTCAACCCCAAGTTTTCTCAAGAGCAAGTAAGAAAATATATATGCCCAGATTGAGTGGAGTAGGATGGAAAGGGAAGCGGCATGCCCAGGTGTGGTAAAAAACCTTAAGATCTGGTTTATGTAAAATATATCGGCATGTGGTGCTCCCCAAAAGGGCATACCGCCGAAAATATAAGGTTCCCATCTTGGTATGGGTAATTCTGAGGCAAGCTTGTGAAAAGGGTAGCTTGAGGTTAAAAAGTCAGTCATAACAAACGTGTGATCCGGAAGCCAACCAGGAAAGAAGAAAATTATGGTTAAAGCCAACGCAATTAGGAAATATGTTATATCCTCCCTGAACTTTTCAAGCATACGGTTGTGGATTTTAAGGGGGTTATCCAAAGAGTATTACAACCTTAAACTTCCTGGAGATATGAGGGAGGTTGTAATACTTTCTGCAGTTAGAACGCCCATAGGGAAGATTTTGGGGAATTTGGCTCAATTTAAGGCTACGGATCTGGGGGCTATAGTGATCAGGGAGGCTGTAAAAAGGGCGGGAATATCCCCAGAGGAGGTTGAGGAGGTGATGATGGGACAGGTTATACAGGCTGGCAGTGGCCAGAATCCCGCAAGGCAGTCCGCAATAAAGGCTGGACTTCCTTCCCACATACCTGCGGAAACGATAAACAAAGTTTGCGGTTCCGGGCTCGAAGCGGTAATACAGATAACAAGGGCCATAAAGGTGGGGGATATAGAGGTTGGGGTTGCAGGTGGTCAGGAGTCTATGACGAACGCTCCACATGGAGCCTTTATAAGGGCTGGTATAAAGTACGGGACCCTTTCCCTTGAGGACCTTATGATAAAGGATGGGCTATGGTGCGCCTTTGAAAACTTGCATATGGGGAACCTTGCCGAATACACCGCAAGGGTGGCTGGAATAACGAGGGAACAACAAGATTGGTTGGCATACGAGAGCCATAGGAAGGCTATACAGGCCATAGATAACGGTTGGTTTAAGGAAGAAATAGTGCCAGTTGAGGTGAATACAGGTAAAGGGGTTGTAATGGTTGATACGGACGAGACTCCAAGGAGGGATACAAGTATTGAGAAGCTCGCAGCTTTGAAGCCCGCCTTCGAGAAGGACGGTAGCGTTACCGCCGGCAATGCTCCTCCCCTTTCGGATGGCGCAAGCGCGTTGGTTTTATCTTCCCTTGAGTACGCGGAAAGGAAGGGATTAAAGCCTTTGGCTAGGGTTTTGGCATACTCAAGTGGCTTTACGGATCCCAAGAACCTCTTCTTTGCACCAACCATAGCAATAAGGAAGGTTATGGAAAAGCTCGGATACAAACACATAAACGAGTTTGACCTAATAGAGATAAACGAGGCGTTTGCTGCGCAGGTTCTCGCGGATCACAAGGATCTACAATGGGATTGGGAGAAGTTTAACATACACGGTGGTGCGATAGCCCTCGGGCATCCCATAGGAGCCTCCGGGGCGAGGATCCTAACCACCCTAATATACGCCCTGAAGAGAACAGGGGGAAAGAGGGGCTTGGCGGCCCTTTGCTTGGGAGGTGGAGGTTCCGTGGCAATGGCAATAGAACTTATGGAATGAACCTATTAAGGGGAATAATATACGTCCTCTTTGTCCTGAGCGTGGGATTAAACTTCTACCTTTGGTTTTACGAAATACCTAAGCTGAAAAAGGTTATATACGACCTCAACGAAGAGAACCTAAACCTCCTGAAGAACCTTAAGGAAAACCCAGAAAAAACGGACACCTTTACCCTTATAAGCTTACCATCAGACGATCTCTTTGATCCGGGAAGCGCGGAGCTCTCGGAAAAAGGTAAGAAAAAACTTGATGAGATATTGGAAAGCTACAGGGGGAAATTTAGGGAGATAGAGGTTTCCGCATATACGGACAAAAGCCCAGTGCAAACTAACAGGGATAAGTATCCTACAAACTGGGAGCTTGCATCCGCAAGGGCATCTGCCATTGTTCGGTACTTCATAAGCAAAGGAGTTGAACCATCAAAACTTTCCGCAAAATCTTACGGAGACAGTAGGGCAAAGGGAAAACCAGACGACAGGAGGGTGGAGATAAGGATCTATTAACGGATCTTATAAATCGCTCCATCCCCCCTTTCCGAGTAAATTTGTAAGGGTAAAATTCTCTTAAGATCCTCCTCACTTGGAAGGTAATTTCTACGGAAGGGCCTTATTATCACCAGAAAACCGTCCTTTCTCTTGATCTTTTCCGCCATTTCACGAATCTCCATCATAAATTTTTTGTTCTCCCTGTTTGAATTCTGGTTAAAAGCCCTGGGTAAGAAGGAAGCATAAATCCCCGCATGCAAATACAAAATTTCCGGCACGTTGGAATAAACGTAAGCGGACTTTGGTAATTTCCTTACATCTTCCAGAATATCAAGGTTTGCCCAATATGGAGCCTTTAAGCCATCCCCGTTCAATCTTTTCTCATTAATGAAATTAATCACAAAAACCGAATAGCTAAAAAGGAAAGGAAGGGGTAAAAATTTTGATCTTGTTAGGGACAATAACAGGAGAAAAACTACGAAAAATGGGGACATTATCCTTATATCAGGCAAGGTGTGAAAATCCATAAACGATATGCTCAAAAACAGGAAAAAGAGATAACCCAACAGGAACCAAATCAATATCCCCAAACTTCCAGATCCCTATAGATAAGGAGAAGGAAGAGGGCAGAAAAGAAAAACAGGATAAAGATCTCATAGTGTATGTGGGTTTTTATAAGCTTAACCAAAACAAAACCTAAAATCAAAATTGCGGTTCGCTTTTCCCTAAATGTGGAATGGATGAGAAATGCTGAGATTATGACGATTATTAAGACTTTTAGTTTATCCGAATAAGGAGGGAACACATAACCGTTTAAGGTCTCCCAGAGAACCTGATAGTGAAAGTCTGATGGAAAATGTAATGCGAACTCCCTGACGGGTTCACCTTGAAGACTTGAAAATACTTGCCAAGCAAGGAAAGGAATGAGGGAAAAGAAAATGAAAATCAGGATATCCCTAAACTTTACACGGTAAATAAGGAGTAAGATAAGGATCACCGCAACGGAAAAAAGGTTCGCGTACCTAACCAAATTCCCCAAACCTACCAAAATTGATAATATAAGCAAGTTTTTGAGATCACGTTTTTCAACGTATTCCTTGAGAAAAATTAGAGCAAGAAGAAGCATAGGAATGTATAGTATTTCGCTATGCAAGAAGGAAAAGTTTTTTAAGAATGTGGGGGAGAGGATGAAGGTGAGGGTGTATATGGTGGTTATGAGTATTGATCGGGTAATATTTAATACCAAAAGCCCCAAAAGGAAAACCGATAGGGGAGCAAGTAAAACGTTCAATAGGGTATGGTTGGGGAAAAGGGAAAGGAGTACCGAAAACCCCGGTGCCCAGTGGGATTCAAAATTGCAGCCATCCGCATCCTTAATACAAAACCCGAGCCCTTTCCTCAAGCTTTCCGCAATTAGCAAATATTTAACGCTATCCGTACTAACAAAAGGACCAAATTTTTGAATTTGAAGGAATATAAGGAAGCCACCTAAAACGCTCAAAAAAATTAGAGGCACGTATCGCACAAATCTTAAAATTCTAAAGAATATCACCCTTAGAATATCCATATGTCAGAGGAAAGAAAACCCATTTTGGAAAGTATTTCCACCTTAAAAGAGGCGGGTAAGGAAGCTCCAAAGCTTGAAGGTGTTCCCACGGGGGTTGAGGGTTTGGATGATATGTTCTTTACAACGAAGATCATAGATGGAAAACCTAAGAAAACTCCATTAGGAGGAATACCAAAGTATGCGGTAATAAACATTACCGGGGTTTCAGATACGGGAAAATCTTTGTTTGTTGAACAATTTGCGGTGAAGAGGGCATCCGAAAACGATGTTTTGATCTTTGTGACGGTTGAAACGCCTGCGCCCTTTTTGGCTATGTCATTGAAGGAAAGGGCAAAGGCTTTAAACATTCCCGAAAACAAGATAGATCAAAACATAATAATTATTGACGCAGCATCATATCAAACTCTAAGGGAAAATATCCAGAGCCTTCTTGATACCTTAGCTTACGCTATAAGGAAATACAAAGCCAGTTTTTTGATAATAGACTCAATAACGGGTTTGTATGAGGCGAGGGAGATGATGGCTAGAATAATAGTAAGGCAGATTTTTAATTTTGCAAAGAAATGGTATCAAACTACCCTTTTGGTATCCCAAAAGAGGTCCGGACATGAGGAGCTTTCGGCGGAGGCGGCGGGTGGTTTTGCGGTTAGCCACATAGTGGACTGTACTATGGTAATGTCCAAGCAAACGATTTTAACTAGATACGATGAGAGGATGTACGGTATGCCTATAGGGGAGATAGTAAGGTTCTTCAGGATAGACGGTTGTAGGATGTGTGGGCATGACACTTCAACTCATATTATGGAAATTACAGAAACGGGGCTTATAAAAATTGGTCCAAGTTTAAAGGAGATTTTGAAAAAGGGGGTGAAACATGGCAATATTGACACCTGAAGAGATAAGGGAGTTTGATATAGATGCTATGGCTATAAGGGTGTTCCTAAAGGCCCTTGAGCTCATAGGGGGACCGAGGAAACTCATAGAGTATAGGAACCTAACCTGGATCCCGAGTTTAATGGAAGCTTCCTATGCGGTGGTTCTACAGGATATGGCGAACAAAACGGAAGCTGAAATAGCGGAATTCCTCGGAATTACGCGTCAAACCGTAAGGAACATGCTGAGGGCAGAACCCGAGCTTGTACTAAAGAAGTTAGAAGGGGAACTTGAGGAAAAGACCCCAAGGGCCCATACAGCAGGAGGATTAGCAAAGTTGGCGTACAAAGAGATAAAGGAGGGTAGGGAAAACCTCACCATATTCCTCCATCTCCTTCAGGTGGCGTCGGAAAGCCTCGGGGTGTTTTGGCCCGTAGAAATTCTGAGGAGGATGAAGGGGGCGGATTTCCCTCTAGGAAAGGAGGAGCTTCTTGAAAGGCTGAAGGGGCTGAAGGTTAAGGAGAAAAATATAGAGGAAATCCTCGAGAAGCTGAGCTATCCCGTAAAATCCCCAGCGGATCTACTCGCGCAAATAAGGGAGAATCTGGAGGCTCAGTAAACCTCCTTAAAGACGCAAGCGTTGGAAACTTTTAGATTTAATTTTGATGCGAGTGTTTTGTTTAAAGTTGGGTTTCCCACGCTTGCGGAATATATATACTGGTATTTAAGCCTTTGAACCTTAGGATTTCCACCTTCTTTAATGCTTTTCTCGATGCTTAGAAGGTTCTCCAATATTAGGGGTGGAAAGTCCGAAGGGTTGGGACGCCAAGAATATACAGACCATGTTCTAACATCCGAAACATCGTAAGAGGAAACCGCAAGATTGAACTTTTTGGAGTTTGATGAAATCTCTTCCTTGTACCTCCCGAAGTTCAATATGGATGTTGGAGGGATCCATACCAGCTTTATTCCAAAATCCGCCATATCCTTAAATGCACTTTGAATCTGAAGGGGGTTTTCAACAAACTTTAAATAGATCTCGTTTAGAGGATTTTTACCCCCAATGTTTATGGAACTTGCAAATAGATCCTTCAGGCTCTCCCACTCCGACTTATGCAGTATTATCCCAACCACTCTATTCTCCTCAAAGGCGCAAAGGAACTTTTCCAAGTGTAAGCTTGGAGAGATGGCTCCAAAAATACCCGTAAAGTTTTCCGGAAGACTTATGGTATCGAGGGTGTGATATGAATAAATGAAGATTACGGGTTTTTCCCTGATATTCTTTATAGCGAAGTTTAAGGCTTCCTCACCGAGAACCACCACCGCAAGGTATCTATCCTTGGATTTTTCCCATAGGTTCTTATAGAAAATTTCAGGATCTCCCTTCGCATCATTTCTCCAATCAAATACATGAGCCAAACCCTGAAGTTGTGCTTTCAATATGTTTGCAACCGTATCCGAATAGAAGGAAAAGGACTTTAGGATCAAAACTGGACCTGAGAGCATAGGGGAATTTTAAGCCCGTCCCATCCTCTTTATTATCCTTTCGTAATGCGTTCCCTCCCAATATATCTGCCCGCAGTTTTCACACACCGCAAATTCATCAAACTTGTTCCAAACGAAGGGATGAACAAAACCCTCAACCTCCCATTTTGAAACTATTTTCAGCTTTCCGTTGCATTTTGGACACCTCGTAAATGGTTCCACCTTTACGTCAAAATCGGAAATTATTTCTTTAGCAAGCTCCCAAGGATCCCTTGAAGGATCCTCCACATAATAAACCTCAAGATTCCAAGCTTTAGCCATCCTAACAAGGCCCCTATCCGAGGTTATAAGCACCCTATTTTCCCTCAAACACCTACCCACGATCTCAACATCCCTTTCATCTCTATAGTATTCCGTATCAAATCCATAAAACCTTAAAACCCTAACCAACCTCCCCAGCATCGCATCTACTCCGAACTTAACCTCTCGATGATTTTCCTTGCCACTTCCCATTTTGAACCCTCAAACTTACCCAAGACCCCTTCCCTTGATATTAATATCACCTCCGTATCATCCGACCCTATAACCTTAAGGGGGTTTGCCACAATATAATCAAGGTTTTTTTCCTCAAGCTTTCTCTTTGCGTCCTCAAGAAGTTTATTTTCCTCCTCGAGGGCAAAACCCACGATCTTTCCCTTCTTGTTCCTTGAAATCTCTGCCACAACATCCCTAGTAGGTAGAAGCTCAAGGGTCATCTTCCCTTCCCTTTTGATCTTCCCCTTTGATGGATCAACTTTAAAGTCCGATACCGCGGCAGCCATAAAAAGATAATCGTAATCAAGGTCCTTTAAGGTATTGTAAAGCTCATCAACGGAAAACACCCTGTAAAAGATATCCGAACTCGCCCTTTCTATGTTCCCACACCCAACCGCTATTACAAAGCTTCCAAGGGATTTTAGGAAGTTCGCAAGGGCGATCCCCATTTTCCCCGAGGATAGGTTGGTTATCACCCTCACCTCATCTATCTTTTCTACTGTCCCCCCGTACGTGATAACCACCCTTTTCCCCCTCCAGAATTCTCTAAGCTTCCCAACATCCTCAACGTACTTTACCAAATCTTCCACTTCAAGCATCCTTCCCTCACCATAATCCCCGCTCGCCAATTCCCCTTCAACAGTAGGAAGAACTATATGTCCAAATTTCCTAAGTTTTTCAACATTTTCCCTCAATATCGGGTTTCTCCACATCTCGGTATGCATCGCGGGAACGAAGGTTATAGGAAATGGGTAAGAGGCGCATACAGAGGTTAAAAGGTCGTCCGCTATTCCGTTGGCAACCTTACCGATTACGTTATATGTTGCGGGTACAACCATAAATAGATCCGCCCACCTTGAGAGATTTATGTGAGTGTTTCCATTAAAAAAATCTTTATCCGTAAATACTTCCGCGGAGCATAGCTCCTTGAAGGGTAAAGGCTTCAGAAAATTTAAGGAAGATTTACTCAGAATTACCTTAAGCTCATGCCCCCTCTTGTAAAGTTCCCTACATAGAAGTAGGGATTTGTGCGCGGCTATACTACCCGTTACGCCTATTAAAATCCTCAATCCTTTTCCTTATAAGCTATTCCCTCCTTAGCAAAGGTCTCCGCGGCGATGATTACGGGGTTTTCCTCTAAGGGCTTTTTCGTCATCTCGCTCCTTCTTATCAGGTACCTCGCGTACCTCCCTATCAAAACCACGGATCTATACCTATTATCCTCCTTGAACCTTTCCGCATCAAAGATCTCATAAATCTTTATCCTCTTCATTTTCCCGCTCGTTAAATAGGATAGCCTATCAATCTCAGGGCTTCCTTACCTTCTTCTGTCATTCTATCTATGGTCCAAGGTGGGTCAAAGGTTATTTCAACCTCAACGTTTTCAAATCCCAGATCGTAAAGCCTGCTTTTCACCGCATCCGCTAAGGGTTCTGCTATGGGGCAACCGGGAGCCGTTACAGTCATAAGAACATAAACGTACTTGTTTTCTGGGTCAATTTCCAAAGCGTATATCAACCCCAAATCCCAAATGTTTATCGGGATCTCGGGGTCGTATATCTCCTTGAGGACGTTTATAACATCTTCCTTGGTCATAAGCGAAAATTTTAAAGGGGAAAATTTCACCCTTAAAATCCCCGCCTATGAGCAAGAAGAAAAAGAAGATCTCCGTTTTGAGGGCGGAAAGGAGGAACGAGAGGAGAAGGCTTAGGAACCTTATGTGGAAGACGAGGTTTAAATACCTTTTGAGGAAGTTTAAGAAGGCGGAAAGTTTGGAGGAAAAGATGGAGTGGGCTCTGAAGCTACAATCAACCCTTGATAAGATAGGGCAGAGAAGGATATTCCACCCAAATAAGGTTGCGAGGTTGAAATCTAAGATAATGAAGGAGTTGGCAAAAATTTCCCAAAATGGATAGGCAGTTATTCTTAGATTATATATTAGACCATTACCACAACCCCAGGAGGAGGGGAAGGATTGAGGATGCGGATGTGGTTTTGAAGGGGGGAAATCCGGGTTGTGGAGATGTGGTGATAATATACATAAAAAGGGATGGGGAAAAACTTGAAATTTCGTTTGAGGGGGAAGGATGTACGGTTTCCCAGGCGTGCGCATCCATAGTTTGCGAGTACGCGAACGGGAAAAGCGCCGAGGAGATTTTAAAAATTGATTACAAGTTCTTGGAAGAAAATATAGGGGAGGAGGTTTTAAAAACGAGGTTCAAATGCGCAACCTTGGCCCTTGATACCCTAAAGGAAGCAATTAGGGGGTTGAAATAATGCCAAAGTACCCCAAACCCGTTGGGCCATATTCCCCTTACAAAATAGCGGGAGATATTGCTTTTTTGGCGGGGCAGATAGGTATAAACCCGGATACGGGGGAACTTGAGGAGGGTTTGGAGGCGCAGACCGAGAGGGTTTTAACGAATATTGCGAATGTTTTGGCGGAGTTGGGGCTCTCCTTGGATCACGTCGTAAAGACCACTATATTTTTGAGGAATATGGGGGACTTTCAGAAGGTGAATGAGATTTACGCAAGATACTTTAAGGAGAATTTCCCGGCACGTTCAACGGTTGAGGTTTCAAATTTACCTAAGGGGGCACTTATTGAAATTGAGGCTATAGCATATATTCCAAAGGTTGAGGAGGAGGTTAAGAGGGGCTTGGCGCTTTTCCTTGAGGGCAAGTTCTTTGGATCTCACGAGTACTGGGAAAAGGCTTGGAGGAGGCTTGAGGAACCGACGAAATCCCATTTAAGGGCTTTGATAAACCTTGATGCATTTTTCATAAAGCTCGCGGAAGGGAATAAGGTGGGAGCAAAGGCGCACCTTGAAAGATTTTTAAACCTTGCAAAGGACGGTAAGCTGAAGGAGAAGTTGGAGGGGATTTATAGGAGATTTGAGGAAGTTGAAAGTGAAAGGATCTTTGAAGAAATAAAAGGGGATGTAGCGGGTTATTTGAAGGAACTGGGATTTTAATACCTTTATCTTATCACAACCTTATACAATTTCCCTCCTGCCTCCACGAAATATATGCCACCTTTCAGAACAACCCTACCACCCCTTCCAACAAGCCTACCGGATACATCATAAATGGAGTAATCACCCTTCAGAATCACAGTCCTACCCACAACCTCAAAGGGGTTTTCTTCTTCTAACTTAACCCCTTCAACCCATTATGTCTCCCTGAAGAGACTCTTTGGCGGACCCTTATTGTGCCTAAATTTATTGAAAAATCATCTGTTACAACAAGAACTTCTTGAGGAGATAATTCTTTTTTCTATCTTGTTTAACTGATAATCCACTTAAATTCATATAGGTTAGTGGTTTTAAGAAATGGATTTCTCTACCCGATATTTTTTCCCTATAGAAAGATCTCTGTGGTTGAACAATTTGGAAATTAAACTTATTAGACATATAATCAATGATCATAAAACCTATATTGTGCCTATCATAAATATGTCCTCTTCCAGGATTTCCTAAACCAACAAAACAATAAGGTTGATTTTCATTTAAGTACTCTTAAAGAGACAATTTGAAACAAATCAATAACCAATAATTACTCCGTATCTATAATAAGTAGTAATCAAAAATTGATTAGAATAAGTCCATCCTTCCCAAATCCAGTCATGCATTTCTCCGTCTGCAACAATATGACCTATTTCAAAATAAGGACCAAATTTCAAAACTATTTTGTTATCCAAGATTATATTAAAATTAACACCACAAGTTAAATTGAGACCATAATCCATACCTGATAAAATCTCACTATAAGCCCTTGAAGCATCTTTATTACTAAATGCGTACTCGTAACTACCTATATTTAACCCTAATCCTAAATAAGGTTCTATAAATTTTGTTATTGGATAGATTACTCTTACACCGATCTGGGATAAATAAACTTTTGATGTATAATAAATATCTTGAGGTAAAGGAGGAGAATATGGATCCCACTGTCCATTGCTTGCAAAAAATATAACAGGTCCATAAAGTTGATCTCCCTTCTTTCCCAATAAAACTTGATATTTTCCTAAAAGGAGATTTAAAAAAATTTCAAAATATTTTGAAGGTCTAAATCCGAACCCAACCCCCCATTGATATCCACCAAATAACTCTTTATTATCTAATTTTTCATCTACAAATCCCCAATGACCAATATAGTTACCTCCCATTACCCACGGATTTATTCCCAATCCACCTATTGCACTATAATTAAAAGAATTCCAGTAATTTTCTGAAACGCCAGAAGCCGTATCACCTAAACTCGTAAGACCCGTCAAATTAACCTTACTACTCCATGTTATCCTTCCATCCGTCGATTCCCTGAAATATACATTCACAGCTTCTCCCTTCTTGTCAAACCATACAACCGCAACGTGATCTCCATGAGCGGAAACATGGCAGGTGTTGAACCCCAAATTTGTGACCAACGTATCAAGGTTAACTGGGGTACTCCAAGTGGTGCCATAGTCTGTGCTGTATGTGACCTTTATATACGGAAAATCCGTGTAGCATATGAACCATTTACCCATCTTGTTGTAAGCAATCTGAGGATGCGCTTCAGGTGTAGAAGAAGGATAGGTTACGACTATTCCACCATAAGGTTCCCAAGTGTTTCCCCCATCAAACGTCCTCTTGAGCCTTAGACCATAACTAGGCGCAAACCCATCTACCACAAGCAGAATAGTATCTCCGTTTAAAGATACGTCCATCGATGGTGCATCAATGAGATAATATCCGTATTCAGATGAGTGGAAAATGGTCTGGCCGGATGTTGGGTAATCCCAAGTTGTACCTCCATCTAAGGATCTGTTGTAGGGAATCCACGATCCACCAGAACAATTCCAACAGTAAGCTACCGTGTGAACCTTGGAACCTCCTGCAACTATTGAGGATTCCCAGTAGTAACTTAGCACCGTTATACCTCCGCAGTCTGAACCGCTACAGTAGTCCCAAGTGATCCCCCTGTCCCTCGATCTGTTGTATCTATTACCAACTCCATATCTAAACCATAGTAGATGAACGGTATCCCCCACCAGGTAGATGCCGTTGGAAGCTTTCTCGCCGAAGATATATGTTCCATCAGAACCCCAAAGATCGTCATACGGGTGATTCGTAAGCCTCGCTGTAGAAATCTCGTTTAAGCACTGTAAAATAATAATATTTATTACCACAAGGTAATATTATAAAGATGTTCAATCTCTGAGTACCCCCCTTACCTCATCGTCCCAAGGTGTTGCAATTATGCTTGCCCTCTTCTTTAGCTCTTCAACGGCCCAAGGTACCGCAACGGAAAACCCGCAGATCTCAAAAACCCCAATATCGATTCCCTAGGGTTTATCCCTACAAAATCCATGAGGATCCTTAACCCCTCCGCCTTTGTAATATAGGGAGCAACATCGTAAAATATATCCCCCTTCCTTCTGTACACAAAAACGGTTCCGGGTAGTCTCCCTTTTATTTCTGAACCCCTCAAAGCCAAAACGAACTTGTATATATTCCCCACCTTTGGAGGTATGGCAAAAAATCCTCCCTGAATTTATCGTTTGACTCAACGGAATTTTCGTAAAACTTCACCAAAGGGAAATTTCCAAATTTTTCCTCAATAAACCTTGATGTTTCCCCATCGAAGGGCTTTTTAAATATAACTTTCCCCTTCCATACCACATAGGCACCCTCAAAGGAAACAAAGTTCTCCTCAATGTCCATCTCCCTAATATACTTCTCCACCGAGATCTTCGCCCTACCCGAAACCACAATGATCCTATGCCTCCTCTTTATCTCGTGCAAAACCTCCAAAAACTCGGGAAAGATCCTTTTATTATCATCCAAAATGGTGCCATCAAGGTCCAAAATTACATACTTCATCTCAATTCCAGATCCGCAAGTTCCATTCTGATTTTCCTTTCGTTCCTAAATTGAGATGCGGTCATAGTATATGCAGATTGACCAATATTGGGGCACCACCACGTCCTAAAGGCTTCAATTTCTATCGGGATTGAAGAGATAACCACCTTAAGATCGTAAATCACGAGGGCACATCTCTCTACCTTACCGTAAGGTAGATCCAGATCCTCAAAACCCTCAAGCCTGCCGTAAAACTCTCCGCTTACGGAGTATATCCTAACGGAATCGGGCACATCCCCAAAACCATCCCTATAAACCTTCAAATCCCCCGAAAAATCCCCCACCTTCCAAGCTTCCCCAACATCCGCGGTTATCCTTAATAACTTTGCTGTTATGAATGTGTCGGAATATATTGGTTCCCCCACGTAAGGGGCACCCGCATAGTTGAATTTAAAGAAGGGTACCATAAGGGAAGAGAGCTTACCCCTTGCAAACAAAGTATCTCCGAGGATGTAATAAATTGATGTATCCCTTGAAATGAAATTGGCGTTCTGCTTCCTAACGTAAACCTTTTTCGCATTTATCCCGTTGTAGTTCGTATCCCCAATTATAAATAGGGTGTCCGGCCTATAGTTTTTTCCGCTTGGGGATTCGTACTCGCCGTTATCAACGTACCTTGAGGTGTAGGTATACAAAAGCCCGTTTTCAAGGGGGACGTATATCCCGAAGTTGTACCTATACCTGCAGGAGAGGAAGAGGAGGATTAAAACAAAAAACCTTACCATATAACCTCAAATATTAAGGGCTTTTTCTCAACAGCTTTCTTGCTTATTGCGAAGGATCCTTTTAAGATTTCCACCGCTTTTTTCACCCTATCCTCATCGTTCCCAAAAACCCTAAAAATACTTTCCCCCTTCAACACCTTATCCCCCGTTTTCTTTAAAGAAAATATGCAAACCTTGTGGTCTATCTTATCCTCTTTTTTAAGCCTTCCGGCACCCAAGATGACGGAAGCCATCCCAACCTTTCTCGTATCAATATACGATATATACCCATCTTCTTCTGCCTTTACATCTTCCGAGATCTCCGTTTTTGTGAATTCTTCCCTTTCGATCTCATCAAAATCTCCCTCATGCATTTCCACCATCCTCTTAAACCTCAAATAACCCTCCCCGCTTTTTATTGCCCTTTCTATCATTTCTTTCCCTACACCAACACTTTCCGTCTTCCCCGCCAAAACCAGCATATAAGCCCCCAAGCTTAAGACGAGATCCTTTAAATCTTCGGGTCCTTCCCCCTTTAAAAGTTGAACGCTCTCGCAAACCTCACAGGCGTTCCCTATAGCCCAACCCAAAGGAACATCCATATTCGTAATCAAAGCTACGGTTTTTACACCGTACATGTTCCCAATATTCACCATCTTTTCCGCGAGCTTCTTTGCACTATCGTATTCCCTCATAAAAGCACCACTTCCCGTTTTCACATCTAGGACCAAACCCGTTAAACCCTCGGAAAGCTTCTTTGACATTATTGAGGCGGTTATAAGGGGGATGCTTTCGACGGTTGCGGTAGCATCCCTCAATGCATAAATTTTCCCATCCGCAGGGGCAAGGTCGGAGGTTTGCCCTATTATTGAACACCCATTTTCTAAGACTATTTTCTTAAACTCCTCCAAACTCAGGTTCGTCCTATATCCTCTTATACTCTCAAGCTTATCCAGAGTTCCACCCGTATGCCCCAAAGCCCTACCGGAGATCATAGGAACCAAAACATCGTAGGAAGCTACCAAAGGAGCTAAGGGTAAGCTAACCTTATCTCCGACCCCTCCCGTTGAGTGTTTATCAACCCTCGGTTTTTCCGTATCCCACCTTATAGGTTTCCCGCTTTCTATCATGGCTTTTGTTAGGGCGAGAGTTTCCTCATCGTCCAAACCCCTAAGGAAAATAGCCATCAAAAAAGCTGAAAATTGATAATCCGGTATATTCCCCTTTGTGTAATTTTCCACCGCCCAGAATATTTCCTCCTCCGAGAGCTTCTCGCCATCCCTCTTCTTCCTCAATATTTCCAAGAAATTCATACGGGAATTTTAAATTTGAAGGATCTTAGGTTTTAATTCTCCCCTGTATGCCCATTCCTCTGGTGTGTAATCCATCAAAAATACGGAGAATTTATAACCAACATCTATTTTCCCATAGTCCTTTAAATTTAGGCTCCTTGCTGAAACGTACGTGAAGGCTTTGAATGCCTCCGCGGGTTTCATACCAAGGAAGAATACCGCAAGGAAAAGGGTTATAAAGGGGTTTAAAAAGGGGGATGTTCCTGGGTTATGGTCGCTTGCGAGGGCAACCTCCAAACCATAAGACCTTATTTTTTCGTAAGGTGCAAAACCCTTTCTTAGGAAAAATCCCGTGGTTGGGCAAAAGACCGCAAAAACACCGTTTTCCGCCATAAGCTTCAAACCTTCATCCGAGGGATTAAGGAGGTGATCTGCGGAGGAGCATTTGTACTTTCCCGCAAGGATACTACCGAAAGGTTTAAACTCGTCCGCGTGTATCCTACACTTAATCCCCCTTTCCGTATAAAATGCTAAGATCCTTTCACTCTCCTCAAAGCTAAAGGCACCCTCATCCGCAAAAACATCAACAAAATCAACAAGTTCCCTGTACTCCTCAAACCTCTCAAAAAACGGTGATATATACTCCTCGAAGGTTTTTGGGGGTTTTACGTGGAAGAGCAGAGTCGCAAATATCTTTATCCCCCTAAACCTCCTTTTTAAAATGTTTATCAACCTTAAGAGCCTCATCTCCTGTTCAAAATCCACCCCATATCCCGTCTTTATCTCAATCACCCCAACACCCAAACCCTTTAAAATCTTAATCCTCCTTGAGGTTTGTTCCAGAATTTCTTCGTCGCTCGCGGAAATAGTTTTTCTTACGGTGGAGTATATACCCCCTCCCCTTTTTAGGATCTCTAAATAATCAATTCCCTCAAGTTTTAATTTGAACTCCTCAATCCTATCCCCCGCATAGATTAAATGGGTGTGAGGATCCGCAAATTTCGGATATAAAACCTTACCCTCATACACCACTTCCTTCCCCTTAAGGTTTTTCCCAATATCCAATATTCTCCCGTTTTCCACCAAAACCTCCACATCCTCCAAAACCTTTTCCCCATTAAAAACCGCCCTAAGACCCTTAATAACCTTCCTCCCCATATTCAACGAAGCAATTGGGAACTTCCTTATCAAACTTTTCTAATAGAAATACCTTTACGGTGGGGTTTATCCAATTCTCCTCGTAAGAGTTGTTCCAAATGGCGAAGTGTATTTTACCGCTTTTGTTTAGGAAGCAAACGAAAACGCTATCCCCCTCAAGGGTATGCATAGCCCAGCTTGAATCAAAATCCCGCGAGAAATATTTATATCCCCTCTCGTCAAATAGGACCACGGAAAAGGCATCAACTGGGGCATTTTCAACCTTCAGGAGCATATACTTTTTTGCGGGTAGGTTCAAGGAAAACTCCGCATGGTATCTCGGGTGTATCTTGAAGGACTTTTGGAAAAACGGCGTTTGAAAGATTAAAACCATTAGCATAACGATATTTTAAGGGGGAAATTTCAAGGATATAATACTCGCCTATGAACCTCACTCCGGATCAGGTTGCAAGGAAACAGCTGGAAAAGGCTATGGAAGTTATGAACCTTGAGCCCTACCTAAGGGAAATCCTGATAAAACCCATGAGGGTGATAGAGGTGAGCATACCCGTGAAGATGGACAACGGGGAGGTTAAGGTTTTCACGGGTTGGAGGTGCCAGCATAACAACGCCAGGGGACCCTTTAAGGGTGGCATAAGGTACGCTCCCTACGTAACGAAGGAAGAGGTGGTAGCCCTGGCAACCTGGATGACCTTTAAGTGCGCCCTCGTTGATATACCTTTTGGCGGTGCAAAAGGGGGAATAAAGGTGGATCCATCCCAGCTCTCGGAAGCGGAACTTGAAAGGCTCACAAGGAGATATACTTATGAGATTATAAATTTCATAGGTCCTAACATAGACATACCCGCGCCTGATGTAAATACCGATGCCAAAATCATGGCTTGGGTGATGGATACCTATAGCGTCTTTAAGGGATACTACGAACCCGCAGTTGTAACCGGAAAACCCATATACATAGGAGGTTCAAGGGGTAGGAAAGAGGCGACGGGTAGGGGTGTTAGCGTCGTTACGGAAACGGTCTTGGAATACTTTGGGGAGAAGGTGAAGGACAGCACGGTTGCGGTTCAGGGGTTTGGAAACGTGGGAAGCCACGCCGCTTTATTCCTTCACAGGCTCGGAGCAAAGGTCGTTGCAGTAAGCGACCATACGATGGGTATATACTCCCCCGAAGGCCTTCCCGTTGAGGAGATGTATAAATTGGCTTCATCCGGAAATAGGTACGTTCCCGTTTCGGAAATCGTAAAGACCTTGAACATAAAGGGTAAGGAGATAACAAACGAGGAACTTTTAACTTTGGATGTTGATATCCTTGTTCCTGCTGCCCTTGAGAACCAGATAACCGATAATCTTGCGCCGAGGGTTAAGGCAAGGTACATCATAGAAGGGGCAAACGGTCCAACCACGCCTGAGGCGGACGAGATTCTGTATAGAAACGGTGTAAAGGTGATCCCAGATATATTGGCGAACGCGGGTGGTGTTGTTGTTAGCTACCTTGAGTGGGTTCAGGATAAAATCGGGTATTATTGGGAGGAGGATGAGGTTAACACAAGGATGGCGAGGATCCTTATAAGGGCGACAAAGGAAGTCCTTGAAACCGCAAAGAAATATAACACGGATTACAGGACCGCCGCTTACATAGTTGCAATAGATAGGGTTGCGGAGGTTTATAGGGGTAGGAGACTTTTCCCTTGATAAGGGTTTTCAAGGGCAAGACATTAAAGATATACCAGCTAAACTCGGGGAAGTTTTCCCTTGATGGTGGGGCGATGTTTGGCATAGTGCCGAAGGTCATATGGGAAAAGCTCATACAACCCGACGAAAGGAACAGGATCCCTATGGCAACCCATCCACTACTTGTGGAAACGGAAAAGGGGTATATTCTCATAGAAAGCGGGTTGGGAATAGGTTGGGACGAGAAGTTTAAGGATATTTACGCGGTGGAAGAGGAGGATCCCTTTAAGGGGGCTCCAGTGGGAAGGGAGGAGGTTTCCCTAATAATCCAAACCCACCTACATTTTGACCATGCGGGGGAACTTGTGCTGAACGGAGAATATAGATACAAGTGTCCCGTCGTTGTTCAACAGTTTGAGTGGATGGATGCCCTTTTTCCACACGAGAGGAGCAGGGCAAGCTATCCACAGGAGAGGATCTTACCCCTTGAAAAGTTTGTAATATTGGTTTCGGGTACCCAGGAGGTTTGGGAAAACGTTTTCGTTTATAGGACGGGGGGGCATACTAGGGGGCACCAGGTGGTCTTTATAAAGGATTCGGATAAACTCTTCGTTTTCATCGGGGATGTAATACCCACGAGGCATCATGCCCCATTACCTTACGTTATGGGATACGACCTTTACCCCGAGGAGATGCTCTTTGTAAGGAAAAGCCTTTACCCTTACCTTATGAAGGAAAAAGCGATAATATTTACCCCTCATGACAGGGAAGGGTTTGCTGGGTACTTAAAGCTTGACGAGAAGGGGAAATTTTTCCTTGAGGAGGTTGAGCCCGACGACATTATAAATGGAAGTTGAGGCAAAGTTCGTTTTATCTTCCGAAGATGAATTTGAAAGGGTTTTAGAGATCTTGGAGAAAATGGGATTTTCACAAAAAGGTGAAAAAGTCTTAAAATTTTGGGATATATACCTAAAAACCGAAAGTAGGAACGAGGCGGTAAGGTATAGGATTTACGATGATAAGATCATAAGGACGTACAAAAGGGATGTGTCAAGGGAAGGGGGGGTGATAAAGAGGGTGGAGGAGGAAAGGGAGGCAAGTTTGGAGGAGTTTGAGGGGGAAAAGGGGAAGAGGGGGGTGCTCCTTGAGACTTACACGAAAAGGAAGGAGTACGATTACGGTGATTTCAAGGTTTGCTTTGATTCCGTTGTGTTTCACAGCAATATAAACATCTTGTTCCTTGAGGTGGAGGGGGAGGAGGGGAAAGTTGGGGAAATCTCAAGGGTCCTTTCCAATATGGGTTTTAAAGTTGAAAACAGGTCAAAGCTTGAAATTGGGCTATCCCTCTCCCCTTACCTGTAAGTCCCCTTAATTAGCTTCTCAACGGATATGTATTTTAGGGTATCACCCCTAACCTTCGCCCTTATCTTCCAACCCTCAACCTCAACAGTCCCTCCCCCTTCCGCATACTCCACCTTAGAGGAATCAACCAAAATAACCTCCGAGACCTCGCCGTTTTCAAAGGAGATCTCGGAATAATTCGCAAACCCCTTCCCATTCTTCCAAGTTACGGATACGTTTCCAAAAAGGAAGATCTTCCTTAACGTATCCCCCCTAACGTCGGCCATAAAGGTATCCGCCCTTGCGGAAACGGATGGCGAGCTTATAAAAACTTCCCCATACCCAAAAGTTGTATCCTTATGCAACACGAAAGTTTTTGAGGATACATTAAGGGTTTCCCTTGATGGGATTATGACCCTTGAATTTCCCTTAACCCATCCGTAGGAATTCCTCCCATCGTAAAATGCGCTATCTCCCAAGATCCTCAAATTCCTCCCCTTGGATAGCACATCCACCTTTCCAAAAACCCACGCGGAATCCCCCTTTGCCCTTATAAAATTACCCGAAATCCTCCTATATTCATCCTCAAAATAAGCATTCCCCCTAAGCTCCAAAAGGTTCGCTTTCCTGTCGTAAAAAAGATTTTTGGAATTTAATGTAAGGTTGGGGGACTTTATGAGGGCATCGGTTAAGAATACCCTTCCCGAACCTTCATAATAGGTTCCCTGAGAGCCCTTTATATCGTACTCATCGGTTTTAATATAAACCCCACCAGACAGAACATAAATTACCTCACCCGAAAATATAACCTTCATTGAGCCCGCGGAGAAGGTAAATTTTGATAAGAGCAGGAAGAACAAGGTAGAAATTATAAGGATGTTTCAAAAACCCTCAACATCTTTTCCCTAAAATTCTCATCGCATATTAATAGGTGCTTCTTCCCGCCAAAAACCTCCTTCTTTATCGGAACCTTTAAGTGGTTTTCCCTTGAGAACGAACAAACCTTCCTACTGAACCCCAAAATTTTAAAATATCCCTTGCTACCAACGAGCCCCATAAGAACACCCACGCTCACCCTTGAAGGGGTATAAATTAACCTTCTCAATATTTTTCTTTCGTGGTCCTCCAAAATTTTATAAAATCTCCAACAGACATTTAAATCCCAATCCCTCAACTTTAGACCCTTCAGGATCTCCAACAAGCTTTCCATGTTTGCCTTAAATCTGAACTTTTCCTTGTCTATCTCCTGAATGTACCCAGCTCTAAGGAGATTTTCAAGCGTCCCCTTTAATGTTTTCCCATCCAATCCACACTCCAAAAAAACCTCCCTAAGTCCGAATATAGGATAATACCCAAGCAGGAAGTAAAGGTTCCACTTATCACCCTCGGAAAACATACCAATATTTTAATCCATTTTGTGAAAAATTTCAACGTGCTTCACCCTTAAAATTTTAATATGAGGTGGATATTAGGGGTAATTTTGATGTTTTCTTTCTGCTCACCCCAGCAGTCGGACGATGCCCTTATAAAGAAGGTTCAGGCATCCCTTACGGAGGAGCAGAAGGATATAATTAGGGGAGGTAAGGCTTTTGCGACTTATATAGCACAGGTTGAGGGCAAGATAAAGGATCCAAAGATTATAGACAAGATCTTGTTGGCGGCGGCGGAGGGGAATTTGGCTTATGTTCCAGATCTAGCAAAGCCCGATACTTCCGGTTGGAGGGTTGAGAGGGAAGGGGATTCAACCTTCGTTGTATTTTTCGCGAGGGCAAGGAACCTTACAACAAAAAAGGTATATGAGGCATCCTGGAGGTGGAGCATAGATAAGACGGGTAGGTGGGTGAGATTTGGGGGAAGGAGACCGCAAATAAAGGAGGTTTCCGAGTAAAATTTCCACCTTAAAATTTTTTTATGCTTTACCTTTTTTCGTTTGTTTATACAGTTGATTTTGGGAAAGTAGAAAGGGTAATTGAAATTCCGAATTTTCCGAAGTTCAAGGTAGAACTTTTAAAACTTCCCCTGAACCCCGGCGAAAGTTTGCAGATTAACATAGTTTCCTTTGATAGGTTTAAAACAAAACCCGAGTTTTCCCCAAGTTTAAGCTTTTACTTTGAGGGCCTTAAGTACTACAGGGAACCTTTGAGAAATATACCATCACAACCTGTGAAGGTGGTTTATGGATTCAGTAGGGGTAAAAAGTACGCCTACGTCTCTTTGATAAACCTCGTTAAGGAGGGGGAAAGCTATTATGAATACAGGAGATTAGGGGTGGATATTTCAAAGGTGCCCAAGAGGGGTAGGGAGGTTTTCTTAGTCCCACCCTCATCTTCCTCCCTTGATATGGTCATAATAACCCATCCTTCCTTACGAGAACCTTTTGAAACCCTTGCGGTTTTCAGGACCCTTAGGGGAATAAGGACAAAAGTTTTCACCTTAGATGACATATACCCATACTTTCTCGGGAGAACCTACGAAGAGAGAATTAGGAATTTCATAAAGTTCGCATACTCAAACTGGGGAATAAGGTTTGTCCTCATTGGGGGAAGCAAGGACTTGGTTCCGGCACCAAGGATAGAGATGGCATCCTTTGACCCATATAATTACGGTACTGATATGGAATCCGACGCATACTATTCAATGTTGGATGGGGATTGGAATTACAACGGGAACTACCTAATAGGTGAGATTTCTGATACCGTTGATGTGTCCCCCGATGTCGCGGTTGGTAGGATACCAATGAATGACCCCTCAAGGATCCTTGAAGTTGTAAGGAGAATAATAAGATACGAGACCACATACCCGTACTCCCATCCTTCCAAGATGTTCCTTCACGCCTCAAAGTTCGTTACGGATAACGATGCATGCGGTTATCTCTCAATGATGAGGGGGTTTATTCCTACATCCTTAAACAGGTCGGAGCTCTGCGAGATGGATTTCCCAAGGAGGGACATAAGTTTAGATGAGTTCGTTGATAGCGTAAATAACACAACTATCTTTTGGGGTTTTTCCCACTCAAACTATAGGACTTTTATAGTAAATTTGGATAGCACGACCGTTCAGTTTGGCATTCACGATATATTCAGACTAAACACGGACTCTTCACCCATCGTTTGGCTCCATATAGGATGCTTGGTTAATTCCCCAAACACCAACTCCGTAGGTAATTTAATATTCAAGGAAGGTAAAAGCATAGTTTCTTACGGTCCTCAGAAGGAAAGTGCTCCCTCGGTTGGGATAAACCTCGTTGGAAACGGGCTTAGGGGGGCGTACGAGGATACAAGCGGTTTTTATGCTGGTTTAATAGATTTTTATGCAAAATCTTACTCAGCATGGTTGGGTTATATAGAAACTTACGTTTATGAAGGAATAAGTTACGGACTCATAGGGGATCCCGCCCTTTTAATACACAAAACCCAACCCTTAAGTATGTCCCCGTCCCTGAGCCTCTCGGGTGATACATTGAGGATCTCGTCCATTCCCCCATCATCCCTCGTTGTGGTTGTGCAGGATGGGGTTGAAATATTTAGGGACAGCGCAAGCGGAAGTTTGGAGGTAAGGCTGAATCTAATAAGCGAAAATCCGATTTTGGTTGGAATAAACTCGCATAATTATCTTCCAAAAATTGAAACCCTCCTCGTCTCCCCTCCCAAACTCTCCTTAAGGGGTTTGAATATAAGTTCCCAAATTTCTGGAGAAAATACCGTAATTTCCGGCTACCTTAAGAATGTTTCCTCAATAACGTTAAATTCCCCCTTCGTAAAGTTCTTTGGCATTTCCGGTTTGGGTAGCGATTCCCTAAATCTTCCAGATATTTCCCCGGGAGATTCCGCCTTTTTCTCCCTAAACGTTCAAATAGAAAGGTTCGTTGGGAACAGGGACGTGTCTGGGATCCTCATCTTTGGGTGTTCATTGTGCGATACATCCTCAAGGTTTATAAACTTTACCGCTAAAGGACCAAAGCTTAGGTTCGTTGGGGCTTTCGTTGATACCTCCGCTGGGAATATAAAATTGAAGATTTTGGTATATAACGAGGGAGGGGGAATTTCGGATACAATACGCGCGGATTTATTCTCCGGTCCTTTCACCCTGATTTCCCCGGGAATTTACACCAACCTTCAACCTTTAAGATTTTCGGATACATCCTTTAGCGTAATCCTTTCCGGTAGCTATTCGCCGGGTAGTAATTTGAGGCTTAGGATTTATAACGGTTATGGGGATACTATTTTTGCGGATATAACCTTTCCCTCCTCGAGCTTCTCCCCCCCTAACGTATTCCTTGAACCTGGTTATATGAATATTAAGGTATTCTGGGATAGTACCGCACAATCTTACTTGGTTTGGAGGGATGGAGAGATTTTGGATGTAGTTCCTTCAAATTGGCGGTTTATAAGGGATCAGGTTTCGGATAACTCGACTAAGTGTTATTCCGTATCAAGGATATTTGATGGGGTAATAGGGCAAAGAAGTGTCGAAGTTTGCGGTAAGGCAAACCCACCCTTCAGGTTTAACCCAAAGGACGTAATTTATCCGATCCATAGGACCTTCCCCATAGCGGGACAGCTTGATAGGACGTCGCCAGAATACGAGATAGTTTTCTCCTCCCTATTTAACCAGGTTTGGGCTTTAAGGCATAACGGGGAAGTACTTTGGGTGTATAACGTGGATAATTATCCCAACAGGACGGAGATCTCCGCCCCTCCGGCCATAGGAGACATAAACGGGGATGGGGAGATGGAGGTGGTGTTTGGAGTTGCGGGTTCAAACCCGGGAATATTGGCCCTTTCAAAGGATGGGAACTTACTTTGGAGGTACAACCTTTCCAATCCCCCAACCGGTCCCGTGGTATTGGGACTATTTATGGGAGGCGGGATCCCAAGAATAGCATTCAGATCCGGATCTAGCATATATTTCCTTGATGGGAACGGGAATTTGATAAACTCGTGCGGACCTTACCAATGGAGGGATGACTTTATGGCCGCTTACGACTTTGATGGGGATAGGATATGGGAACTTGTGCTCTTATCAAACGATACGGTCCATATGATAAATTACAACTGTTCGGAAAAGCCGGGATTCCCAAGAAAGCTTAATAGGGTTCTTTATAAAGGGGTAAGGCTTGACGATATAAACGGGGATTCAATACCAGAGATTATAGTGGATGGTGGAAATGTCGCTGTGATCCTTGACAGGTTCGGAAACAGGGTTGATACGGTAACTTTTTCCAACATATCAAACATAGATGTTCCTATAACCCTTGATTGGAACGGGGATGGGGTTTTGGATCTTGCTCTCATAGGTAGCACATTTTTTGAAGTTAGGGACCTTAACGAGAACCAGCTTTACCTCATCTCCTCCGAACCCCCAGCGGGAAGCAGGTTCATGCTTACAGGGGACATTAATGGGGATGGGAAGGATGAGGCTATTTTTAGCGATGCTAGGAGCAAGATACACGCCCTTGGTATAAACGGGGAAGCTTTGGGCTTCCCTATAAACCTTGGGCATGGGGATAGGTACAGGGAGGAGGTTGTGCATGGGGGATTTTTGATATACGACGTTGATGGAGATGGTAAGATGAAAATGTTCGCGGGGACGGCTGGAAACAAGTTTTACGCTTGGAATTTGGGGAATACGGGTAGAATCAGGTGGGGTATGGTTAGGGGGAACAGGTGGAATACGGGATATCCATCCTGGGAGATGCCCGATACGAACATTTCAAGTTCAATATCTTACAAGGAAAGTGATAAAACGGAAATATACATAAGCAGGGGGGGTAGGATCCTGTTTTCATTCCCGAAATCGGTTAATATAGAGATTTACGATATCGCCGGAAAGAGGGTATTTCAGAGGGAAATAAAGGGAGAGGGAGAAATAAGGCTGAATTTGAGGAAGGGGGTATATTTCCTGAAGGTGGGGAAGAAAATTTATAAGTTTATAATATGATGGAAATATATCTAAAGTTGCTCCTTTTGGGTCAGGCTTACCCCGACAGCGCGAGGAAGTTGTTTGAAACTTACAAGGATTCTTTGCCCGATAGCCTTAAGGTAAAACTTTACTCGGAGCTAAACTGGAACATAGATAGCCTTTTGGAGGGGATAATAAAAAACACCAAGGATCCTGCGGTTTGGAAGTATTACATTTACAGGAAGTTCGTTTCTGTGCGAGATTGGAAGGCTTTTAAAAGCTTTGTAAGGAAGAACTTTAAGAAGTTCTCTGATATTCCCGAAGTTTTGGATTATGTTGGGAAGGTCTTTGAGAATGCGGGGGAGAATAAGGAAGCGCTAAGGTTCTATAAATTATCCGCGGATAAGGGTTATCCCGAGGCGGTAAAGGATCTTTCGGTCCTTTATGCGAGGATGGATAAGTGCGACTCCGCCATCCAATTGTTTGATAAATTTTCAATTGACGAAATAAGGGACAGCTATGAGAGGAGGAGGGTTTTACTTTCTATGGGCTTGTGTTATGAGAAGAAGGGGAATTACCAGAGGGCTTTAGAATTCTACAAAGAAGCTTACACAATACAGAAGGATACAACCTTGGGTTTTAAGATCGCGTATCTTTTGGCTAAGAGGGATGGGGAAGAGGCGTTGAGCTTTTTGGCGGGTATGTACGAGGATTTGGGTTTTGAAAGGCCCAATTTGTATTGGGGATATGCCCTGATAATGGGTAAAAATAGGGAGAAAATAAGGGAGGGTATAAGGGAGGTTTCGGAGTTTTTGGCAAAAAACGGGGATGACGCGAGGGCGAGGAATATACTGACACATGCCTTCCTAAGGCTCGGAGATACCTTAACCGCCTTAAAGCACGCAAAAAGGGCATTTGAACTTGAAAATAAAGATGACGAATATAGATTGGCTTACCTTATGATCCTATCGAGCTTTGAGGAAAATCCGAGGAAATTTGGGGTACTTCTTAAGGAGGGGGACAAAAGGGACCCTTTGGGAAAGCTCGTTTTTGCGCGGTTTTACGCAAAATCCGGAAACAAAGATCTTGCAAAAAAATTTTACTCTGAATTAGTGGAAATAGATCCAAAAAATATTCCCCTGCTCCTTGAGGTTTATTCTTACTCAAAGAAAGTACGGGACCTTAACTTGGCAAAGAAAACGATAAAAACCTTAACTGAAAACTTTCCCGACAGCTTAAATTTTTGGTTTGAGCTTGGGGATATATACCTGAGGTTGATGGAGGCGGAAAGCCTGTATGTTATGTATAAAAGCTTGTTGGAGAGGTACTCCTTCAAATTGAACGATTGCCAGCTTGCCATTGTATTAAACAACTGGGCATATACGATTTCCCTTTTGAATTACAAGCTTGATACCGCGAGGGTTTTAATAGAGAGATCCTACGAGCTTTGTCCGAACGAGTATATCCTTGATACGAAGGGTTGGATATACTTTTTGATGGGGAAAAGGGAGGATGCGAAGAGGCTGATAGAGGAAGCCATAAAGATATACCTTGATAAGGGTAGGATGGATCCGGAGGTTATACTACATCACGCTTTAATTTCCTGTGCCCTCGGTGAAGATAACGGAAGGAGGACCTTGAGGGAGGTATGGAAGTACATAGAAGAGGATTATAGGAAAATTTATAGGAACTATAAAGGAGTTTGTGAAAATAACTTTCGCCGTTAGAATTTCAGGATGATCTTGGCGCTACTCTCCTTACCCTCCAAACTTTTCTTTGACCCCTTTCAAACCTTCGGTTGGGCTATAATCCGGCTTTACCAAGTTTTCCTATCGGATATACAGCCGGACGTTTGCAACTTCAGTTTATCCTGTTCAAGGTTTGGAAGGAAGGCGGTTGAGATGTACGGGATATGGGGATTTTTTATGGCTTCGGACAGATTACAGAGGTGCAATCCCGGTTCTTGGAGCTTGGCTGGAACAATTTACGATGTGCATAGGGGAAAGCTCGTAGATACATTGGAGCTTTTTTCACCAAAGGTTGAAGAGGTTCCAAAGGTCCTTTTGAGATGATCTATCTTGTTCTTGCTTACGTCGTCTTTTGGGTTTTGGTTTTAGGCTATTTGGCATATCTAAAATGGCGCTAATAGGCCTATTACTTAGGCTTAAGAACCATAAGGCGCTATTTTCCCTTGCCCTATTTTTGCTTGTAATTTCTTCCCTTATAGAGATCGCAATACCCCAGATCGTGAGGTTCACAATAGACCATTATGTTCTGCCGAGGTACGCCATAGATAGAAAAACGGGTGATTTCGTTGATATAACCAAGATCCCAAAATGGGAGTTGGAAAGTAGGGTGGAGAAAGAGAGGTATTACAAAACCCCGGTGGGTTATATTCGTTCCGATTCCCTTTTAGCCCTACCTAAGGAAAAAATATTGAAATACAGGGAGGAGGATATACGGGGTATAAGGGTGATGTTTGCCCTTTTCCTTCTACTCTTGGCGGTTAAATTTTTCGCAAATCTTGGCTTTTCTTATTACGGGAATAAAGTTTCCCAGTTAATATCCCACGAATTAAGGATGGAAACCTTCTTGCATGCCCTGAAACTCCCCGCGCAATATTATGACAAGACGCCCTTGGGTGTAGTTCTAACCCGTTTAACTGGGGATGTGTCCGCGGTAGCCCAAGCATATTCCGAAGGCTTCCTCGTAATTTTAAAGGATATCCTATTATTCCTCCTCGCCCTATCGGTTATGCTGAGCATAAACAGTAAGCTCACTTTCCTCGTCCTCCTCTTGGTTCCATTGGTTTTGCTCTTTTCTTACGTTTTTTCCATAATTATAAACAGGGCTTGGAGGGAAGTTAGGAACCTTATAGCAAATCTAAACGCCTTTGTTCAGGAAAATATATGGGGCCTGAGGCTCATACAGAACCTTGGGATATACAACGAGATGTTTGAGAGATTTTCAAAAATAAACAAAAACCTTTACTCGGCTTATATGAAGGTGGCTTACATCTTCGGCATATTCATGCCCCTAATATCCCTTATGAGCTACGTAGGTATAGCGATAATTATCTGGTATTCTGCAGGTGGGATCTTGAGGAACGAGATAAGCTTTGGAAGTCTCGTCGCCTTTTTAAGCTACATTGACCTCCTCTTCCAGCCTATAAGGGAGTTTGGTGAAAGGATCCAGAATATACAATCGTCCGTTGCGGGTTATGAGAAGGTTATAAACTTCCTCTCTGAAAATGAGGAGAACTATAACGGGAAGGGCGGGAACTTTGGTGATGTAGCTATAAGGTTTGAAAACGTATCGTTTTCTTACGATGGGGAAAATTTTGCCCTAAGGGATATAAATTTGGAAATAAAAAGTGGGGAGAAGGTGGCTCTCGTTGGTAAGACGGGTTCGGGTAAAACAACCATGCTCAACCTTATGATGGGATTTTATACACCAAATTACGGAAAGGTTGAGGTTTTTGGACTTGATACGAGGGAGTGGGATAAAAGGCTTTTAAGGTCCCTATTTTCCCCGGTTATACAGGAATTGACGGTTTTTGCGGATAGTATTGAAAACAACATCACATTCGGGTACGATTTGGAATACGAAGAGATCTTTGAAAAACTTGGATTTTCGTACCTTCTGGAAAAAGGGTATAACCAACTTTCTACGGGTGAAAAGCAGATAATAGCGGTTTTGAGGGCATTGACTTTTAACAGGCCCATAGTGATTTTTGACGAGGCAACAAGCAATTTGGATGCCATAACCGAGCTTAAAATAAAGAAAATCCTACTGGAGGAGTTTTCGAGGAAAACCTTGATAATAGTGGCACATAGACTCGCAACCGCAACCTTGGCGGATAAGATAGTGGTATTGCAAAAGGGTAGGGTAGTTGAGGTGGGAAGCCACAGGGAGCTTATGGAAAGGGGAGGGATATATTACCGCCTTTACAGCCTTCAGAATCTATGATTACTTTATGATAACCTTATGCTCATCCTTTCCAACCTTCACCTTGTATATTCCTTTCGGTAGTAAGATCTCAACCTCGTTGAAAAAGCTCATCCTTAGCCTACCATCCACAGAGAAGATCTTTATTTCCCTTCCTTCCGCCTTAACCACAAGCCTGTTCCCGTAAACGTTTATCGAATAAAGGGCCCTTTCCCCCTCAAGGACGGAAAGTTCATCATCCCCTCCAAGGGGCGTACATACAACGGTATAGTCAAGATCTGGAGAGGATTGGGTGAAGTTGGGATCGGAATTTCCAGGTGTTGAGGATAAGGGTGTTTCAGAAGTTGTATTTATGGTGGGGTTGAAATTCGTTATAGTGGGTGTTGGGGTGAAGCTCCTTATACAGGAATATCCTCCCGGGCTTACCTTTACAACAAAGTAGTCGTAAGCCCTACCCGAGGAGAAAGATGCAGTTTGGGATGTCCCAACAAATATATAACCTCCATCGCTCGTATTTATCCCCATATACGGGAAGTCATCGCCGTTTCCACCGTAAGTGGCCGAGTATAATAGGTTCCCATTTTCGTCTATCTCAAATGCCCAAAACTCCGCTCCACCCGCTCCCCAGCTCCTGGTATACGCAAGGACCATTACGCCTGACCCTTTCGGCATAAGACTCCTTACCTCCTCTTCCGCCAAACCCCCGTATGTTTTTGAAAATACAACAGAACCGTTATTTAAATCTAACTTCAGGATCCAAGCATCCCAATTTCCCGCCCCAGCGGATTGCGTAGAACCACCGGCGAAGATAAAACTTCCTGATACGAAAACGTCGGTTAATACATCAAGGTTCGCACCACCGTAAGTTTTTGACCAGATAACATCCCCGTTCCCATCCACCCTTAAAACCCAACCGTCGTTGTTCTTCTGACCAACCAATATGTATCCCCCACTCCCATCCGGATAAACCCCATATAGGGTACCTTGGGAGTAAGTCTTCATAAGGGTGATATCCGCGTCGTTATTCAACTTTACGAATATACCCCTACCCAAAAAGTCGTACCCTACCGCAACAAAGCCATCAGTTTCTTTTATCACATCCAAGAACTCACCGACTATACTATACGATTTTACCCATATAAGGTTTCCGTTTGTTTGGGTTTTAACGGATATGGGTCTTCTTGCGAGGCTTGTTTGCGTGTATCCAAAATGTATATAGTTCCCATCGTGTGCGATAAACGGAAACTTCAGCATATCTTTGTCATCTTTCCCGTAAGTATTGTACCAAACAGGGCTCCCGTTTGTCCCTATCTTTAAAGCTACCCCATCCGTCTTTCCACCACCGCCAAGTTGGGCTTCGCCGACCAAGACGTACCCATCGGAAACCTCCATAATCCCATATCCGTACTCATTTTGGGACTTACCGAAGGTGTAAGCAAAGCTCATGCCTTGGGCGTTTAAATTACCCGCCCATACGCCTACCAAGGCTATTGTAATTGCTAAACCTATCCTTTTCATCACCATATATTTTATGGTGGAAATTTTTCCCTGTCAAGTTGATGCTCCCCTTAGGACTTTTGCGAACTTTTCCGCCCAAATTTCGGGGGTTGCTAAGGGAAGCCTCTCCCCCTTAAGCCTTTTTATGAATTCCATTCTTTTTCTCGGATCCATAAAGTTCAGTATCTTTTCCCTAAGGGAGGATGGATCCCCCACCTTAAAGATGAGCTCCTCAAAAAGTAGATCCTTTGCACCCACCTCATCCGAAACGATGGGTAATACACCCGAAGCGATAGCCTCAATTACCACGTACCCGAAAACTTCCCCCTCCGAAGGTACAACCAAAATGTCAAATTTTCTTAGAATTTTGGGAACCAACTTATAATCTAACCAGCCCATAAAATCAACTTGAACCTTCAATTTTTCCGCAAGATCCCTTAAGTTTTCCTTTTCCTCCCCTTCCCCAACAATATAAAATTTTACCCAATTTAATCCCTCAATCGCCCTTATTATGGTATCCACCCTCTTCCTCTTTATCAACCTCCCCAAATAAACCAAGTTTAAGCATTTTCCAGTATGGGACTTTTCATACAGGAAGGGTTTTATGTCCGTTGTCGTGAAGTTTAAAAGCGTCCTCCTTGCTCCCAATTTTTTGGCATGTCTCTCTGCGGATGGGGATCCGCAAACCACCAGATCCGCCATTGAAAAAAGCAAGAACCTTATGGGTATCCTTAAAATCCCCAATATGGGGTTCCCGTCAAATATATTGGTTGCCTCCGACCAAATTATATAACCCGTCCCCTCGGATATACCCTTTAGGGCTATAAAGAGCTCAACTGGGGTAAGCCCACCGCTTATCACTATCCTTTTGAATTCTCCGAGATTCGGCAATTTTTTCGGGAAGAACCAATAACCCGGATCTTCGGAAATTTTTATTTCAAAAGGTGTGCTATCAAGGATCTCGTAATCAAACTCCGCATCCTTTAAGGAATCTTCCCAACCCCTTCTCTTTTTTGAACCTTTCGCCAAAAAGTAGAACCTTATATCCCCCTCCAGTTTCTTACTCAATAGGTTAAAAAGATAAACTTTATGTGGTGTTGGGATGTTGGTGAAAAAAGCGTAATTAACGTTTTTGGGCAGGTTGCTGACCCCCTTGCACCTCTTGTAATAGCTTGTATATCGTTCCCTTACCCGCCTCCCTCTCCACAACGGATGTAGCCCTACCGCCCCCTGAAAGTAGGGATAAAGCTAAAGCAAAGAGGCCAAAGAGCACACCGAGCCCCACGGTTAAATTTGTGAAAAATGTTGGTGCGGACCTCACCCCTATTATGTTCTCAACCCCACCTCCGAAGATCCCCAAACCGCTTGACCTAGGCTCCTGTATTAGAATCACAGCGATAAGGATAAGAACAAGGATGAAATAAAGAAACAAAAGGAAAACGTACATAGTTGGATATTTTAAGGCGGAACTTCCGCTTTATAATATTCTCCTTGCGCCCGTAGCTCAACTGGATAGAGCGGCGGACTACGAATCCGCAGGTTGGGGGTTCAAGTCCCTCCGGGCGCGCTTGGAAAAGGAAACCGTAGAAAAGATCCTTTCTGAGGAATATGAAACCTTTTCAAAGATTTACCGTTCTATAGCAAAAAAGGAGATGCCGAAAATTAGCCTTGATGAGATAGTGGAGGAGTGTTTTTTGGCAAGCCACGAGGAAATAGTCAAAGGGAACGAGAGGGGGATAATCAGGGCCTTTGCCCTGAGCGTAGCAGCAAGGGTATTACAGAGGGTAAAGAGGGAAATAGAAAAATGATTGTGGAGAAGGATATGATAAAAACCGTAATTTACGCTTCAAAGAAAGCGGGGGAGATCCTTTTAAAACATTTCGGTAGAAGTTTGGAGGTTGAGGGGAAGGGTTTGAGGGATATAGTCACCAACGCGGACATTGAATCGGAGGATTTTTTGAGGGATTTCTTATCAAGGGAGTTTCCTGATATTGGATTTTACGGTGAGGAGAAAGGGGGAAATTTGGAGGGTTTGGTTTGGATGGTGGATCCCCTTGATGGAACTAAGAACTTCTTCAGGGGTTTGGATGTATTTGCGGTCTCAATAGCCCTCCTTGATGGTAAGAAACCGGTATTTGGGGTAGTACATATACCAACGAAAAATTTGACGGTTTGGGGTGCGGAGGGGATGGGATCTTACGCGAACGATAGAAAATTGGAGTTGGACGAGGGAGATGGTCTGGAAAACTCATTTTTGGCAACGGGTTTTCCACATGGGAACCCTGAGCTTGTAGATCCATATATTGAAACTTTGAGGGAGATCCTCAAGAGGGCGATGGGCGTAAGGAGGATGGGAAGCGCGGCATATGACCTTGCAATGGTTGCGTGCGGTTTGTTTGACGGATTTTGGGAGTTTGGGTTAAAGCCATGGGATACCGCGGCGGGTGCGATAATAGTCAAGGAAGCGGGCGCAGTCCTTTCCGATATTTACGGTGGGGAATGGGATATTTTTAGCCAAACGATACTTGTCGCAAAGAGAAAGCTACACGCGGAGATGGTGGAGATCTTCAGGTCAATAAGTTGAACTTATTCTTCTCCTCGGGTGGATATCTTGGGCTAAGCTTGATATATAAAAATTTCAACATTTCCCCCGCCTACTATTTTGGAAAGTTCGGAGAGGATGTACCATATTTTTGGTCGCAGAGGTTGAGGCTCGATTTTTATACACTTTACTTAGATTTCAAGCTTGGGGGGTTTTCCGGAAGTTTTGGCAGGCTTTTACCCTTTGACACATCAAGCATTCTCTTAAATTCCTACTCAAAGGGACTTGACGGTTTAAAGTTGTTTTACAAGGATGGGGAATTTGGGCTATATTACGGTATATTTTCTGGGAAGAAATGGGTTTCGGATGGGGAGTACTACTTCAATCCCGATGGGAAGACGATAGAGGCGGGAGATGTTGTTTATAGGTATCTCATAATAAAAGGATTTACTTATAAGAATATTGGATTTTATGAGCTTGCGGTTTGGTCAACAACGGGCTCATTTCCGGATTTTGCCATTTTAAATCCCATTTTTCCAGGCTATTTATACCAGTGGCTTAAAGGTAGGGAGACAAATCTGATTTGGCTATTAGAGGCAAAATTTAGAAATTTCTCCCTTCAGGTCTTGATAGATGATATACAGTACCTCCCATCCTGGTGGGATACGGTCCCCCATAAGTTCGGGCTTAGGGTAAATTACTCCTCAAGGGTTTCCTTTGACTTTATTTGGGTTCCCGCCTTCGTTTATGGAAATAGGAAATATTGGGATGCCCTTTACGAAAGCCCAATATATGGCTCCGACTATGCACAATTTTCAACGGAATTTGAATTGGGGAAATTCTATTTTGGTTTTGGGATTTGGGGTAAAGGTAGGTATAACGGGAACTTTAAGGAGCCAAATATAGGGGATTATCCGAAGTTTTCGTTCCTACATGAACCTATAAAGTGGGGTTCTTACTTTGAGGTGGGGTTTAAGTTAGGTGGTGGTAGGTTTTCCGTGGGGTATGGGGAAAGGCAGTTTTCCGTAGGTTTTGGAAGGTTCTTTATATGGTTTTACGGAAATCTTACGATATAAACCTTTTCAATCTCACATCCAAGCTCCTCCTTAACCTTCATTGCCCCTTCAGATGTGGTTATCCCAAGGTCAACGATGTCATACCCTAGGGAAAAACCCCTCTCCGCGGAAATATGTAGCAAATACGTGGGTAAAAAGTTATACCCTTTCCAACCCATCTGCCAAAGTAGGTATCTATCCTCAAGGGAGAGATTTATTATAACTCCCACAAGGTCTCCAATATAAACCCTTATCACATCAACCCCTTCAATTTCAAGGACTTTACCTATGCCCTTCGGGAGCCTCCTTCGGTGCTTTTTTGCCCTCTCAAGGAGAAGAGGTAAAATTTTCGAAACTTTATCCTTTGAAATGGAAACCTTTTCAATTTTTTCCTCCGCCCTCCTTATCAGCCTCCTCCTCTCCCTATGGTAAATAACCTTCCCCTTTTTAAGGATGGGAGAGGGAAGCTCAACGTGGGGGATTTGGGGTTTTCTCCTTAAAGATATCTCCCCAAAAATGTATTTCTCCCTTATCTTTGCGAAAACCTCATCCTTTAGTTCCTGATTGGTGGGTATGGAGTATGGCATGGAGAAGAACCTTTTTAGGATGATCCCCTTCTCTATTCCCCAAAATCCCGAAACATTTATCCTCCTTCCCGAGATTAAGAGCTCGGAAAATCTAAGGAGATCAAGCATTCATAGCTTCTTTTCCCAGATCTTGGGCTCCTCCCCCCTTATCAGCCTCCTTATGTTCCCCCTATGCCTGAACCATATTAGGGCAACAACAAGGGCGGAAATTACTAAGAAGGGTAGAGAAGTCCTGTTAGGATCTAAAAATAGGATCCAGAGAAAGGCGGAAAAGGATCCCAAAAGGGAGCCTAAGGAGACGTACCCCGTAAAAAGGACGGTTATTATCCAAACCATAAACCCTATAAGTACGCCTACCGGTGAAAGGGCAAGGAAAACGCCTAAGGACGTCGCAACACCCTTTCCACCCTTAAAACCCAAGAAGGGGGTAAATACGTGTCCCAAGATGGGAGCCAGGCCTGTGGCAAGGGCAAGCTCTATGTTGTAAGGAACAAGTAACCTTACGATGAAGACGGGTAAAAAACCCTTTAAAGCATCCAAAAGGAATACCAAGCTTCCCCACTTCCACCCCAAAACCCTCGCAACGTTTGTTGCACCAACGTTTCCACTTCCCACCTTCCTTATATCTATCCCCGCAACCGCCTTTGAGATTACATAAGCAAAGGGAACGCTCCCCAAAAGGAAACCAAAGACAAAAATAACCGCATACACAAAGGGCTTTATATTTGGATCTAAGCTCTCAAACATCCTTTCCAACATTCAAAACCTCCTTGTACCATTCAAGGGTCTTTCTCAAACCCGTTTCAAAATCCACCTTTGGGCTCCAGTTTAAAAGTTTTTTAGCTTTCGTTATATCGGGTTTTCTCTTTTTTGGGTCATCCTGCGGTAGGGGTAGATACTCGTAATTCTTCGGGACATTTAGGATCTCGCATATAAGATCCGCAACCTCCTTAACTGTCCTCTCATCCGGATTTCCCAAATTCACCACCTCACCCTCCAAGCCATCCAACGTCATAAGTAGAAACAAACCCTCCACCATATCCGATACATAGCAGAAGCTCCTTGTTTGCGATCCATCCCCATATATGGTTATAGGTTTTCCCGTAAGGGCCTGATATGCAAAGTTCGGTATTATCCTGCCATCCCCAACATCCATATAAGGACCGTAAGTATTAAAGATCCTTGCTATCCTAACATCAAGCTTTTCATACCTATAAAATGCCATGGTTATCGCCTCCGCAAAGCGCTTTCCCTCGTCATAAACGCTCCTTGGACCTATGGGATTTACATGCCCCCAATAATCCTCCCTTTGAGGATGAACCTCTGGGTCCCCATAAACCTCCGAGGTGGAAGCTAAAAGGAACCTGGATCGGTTTTCCTTAGCCAAATTTAATAGGTTTAGGACACCTACGGAATTTACGAGCATAGTCTCAATCGGTAGGGATAAATATTTTTGTGGGCTTGCGGGGGAGGCGAGATCTACGACAAAGTCAAACTTCTCCTTCGGAACCCCCTTGACTATATCCATCTCCTCAAAGGTATAGTTTGGATCCCCGAGAAATCTCTTTACGTTTTCCGGCTTACCGGTAGAGAAATTATCAACCGCAAATACCTTAAAGCCCTTGTTCAACAGGTACTCGGTAAAGTGGGTTCCTATGAAACCCGCACCTCCCGCTACCAAGACTCTACGCATTTTAAAATTCTACGGTGGAAGACTTACCACCTTAAAATTCAAAGTTTTGAAAAAGGTCCTGATAGTGGGAAGGGTAAATGTGGGAAAATCCACCCTATTTAACAGGTTGGTAAGGAAACCTTTGATGATCACATCCGATGTTCCGGGAACGACACGGGATGTGATTTATAAACCCGTTGAGTGGAAAGGTAAGACTTTCCTTTTGGGGGACAGCGGTGGGGCGGGCGCGGGCGACAAACTCGCAAATTACGTATGGGATAAGGTAATAAGGGAGATAAAGGAAGCAGATTTAATACTTTTGATGGTGGATGCGAAGGTGGGAATACAACCCTTGGATGAGGAGTTGGCGAGGGTTATAAAGAAGTCGGGGAAAAATGCTATAGTGGTTATAAACAAAATAGATGCGGAAAGGAAGGGTGTGGGTTCAATTGAGGAGTTTTACAAGTTGGGTTTTGAGGATGTTGTTCTAATCTCCGCAGCGCATGGTTGGGGTGTGGGGGAGCTCCTTGACCATATAGTTGAAAAGCTTCCAAGCGAAGAAGAAAAGGTAGGGAAAAAGAAGAGGGATAAGGTCAGGGTTGCGATCCTGGGAAGGCCAAATGCGGGTAAATCCTCAATCCTAAATTACCTTGCGGGTAAGGAGATAGCCTTGGTTTCCCCAACACCGGGGACAACGAGGGATGCGGTGGATGTTGAGCTTGAGGATATGATAATTGTTGACACCGCAGGGATCACCAGGAAATTTAAGGATGATCTATCTTATTACGCTTTTGTAAGATCCAAAAGGTCCCTTAGGTACGCAGAGGTGGGGCTTGTGGTTATAGATGCGAGTATTGGTGTCCATCACCTTGACAAAAAGATAATAAAACTCGTGGTGGATGAGGGTAGGGGTCTTGTGATAGCGATAAATAAAATAGATTTGTTATCTCCAAAGCAGAGGAAGGAGCTTTTCGCGCAAGTTACCCGCGAGCTTGAGATGGTGGATTGGGCGCCGAAGGTTCCGGTTTCAGCCTTAACGGGAGAGGGTATGGACTATTTAAGGAGCGTTTTGAAGGGAGCGAGGGGAGGGTTGTTTAAGAGGATCTCAAAGAAGGATGCCAAGGAACTCATAGAGGAGCTTATGTCCGCAAACTTACCCCCAGCGAAGATATATTCTTTCTACCAAGCAAGAAACCTTCCCCCTACCTTCACGATAGAATCCTCCGGACCCATACCGGACTTTTATCTTAGGTACATAGAGAAGGCTTTGAGGGAGAGATGGGGGTTCTTCGCGGCTCCGATAAAGTTCGAAGTGAAAATAAGGTCAAAGATTTGAAATACATAGGAAGCGCGACAAGCCCTCATCAGATAGAGGGAAATACCAAGAACGACTGGACGTTATTTGAGGAAAAGGGTTTGGTTCCCAAGGTGGGGAATGCTTGTGAAAGTTGGGAGAGGATGGAGGAGGATATAAAGCTTTTGAAGGTTATAGGGGCAAATGCATACAGGTTCGGCATAGAGTGGAGTAGGATAGAACCGGAAGAGGGTATCTTCAACATAAAGGCATTGGATAGGTATAGGAAGTTTATAGATCTCTTGATAAAAAACGGGATAGAACCCTTCATAACCTTGCACCATTTTACAAACCCGATATGGTTTTATAAGATGGGGGGATGGACGAACAAAAAGAGCGTTTATTACTTTGAGCGTTATACGGACTTTGTAAGCAGGTTTATAAGGGTGAAGTTTTGGATAACCATCAACGAGCCGAACGTATACGCTTATAATTCCTTTGTTGCGGGGGTTTGGCCCCCTATGGAGAGGTCCATATTTAAGGCGATCCTAGTGATGAGGAATATGCTTAAGGCATCGGGTAGGGCATATAGGGTTCTTAAAGAAAATATTAAATACTCCAAGGTTGGAATAGCGCACCACGTTAGGATCTTTAGGCCCTTTGGTAAGCTCGGGAAAATCCCCACAGCCCTTAGGGAATATTTGTTCAATTTCCTTCCTATATACTCGGACGTTTATGGGGTTTTACCTCCCCCTTCGGGTTTTATGGAAAGCTTGGGAGCAAGGGCGGATTTTGTTGGTATAAACTATTACACCGCGGATACGGTAAGATTTTCTCTTAGAAATATCTTCGGTGAGGATGTTTATATTGATGGTCTTTGGAGGAATTCCCTAAATTGGGAAGTTTATCCGAGGGGTATATACGAAGTTATAAAGAGGTATAATTTTGGCAGGGAGGTGATAATAACGGAGAATGGGATAACCACAAAGGACGAGAGGGAGAGGGAGAGATTCATATTGGAGCATTTTAAATGGATAAAGGAGGCTATTAAGGAGGGATTTAGGGTTTTGGGATACTTCTACTGGTCCTTGATGGATAATTACGAGTGGAAGGAAGGGTACAACGCATATTTTGGGTTATTCACGAGGTTCAGGGAAAGGAAGGGTAATATAAATTTAAGGAAACTTTGGGATCTGGCATGAACAGGATAAACTTGAAGGGGAAGATATCGGATTACGGTCAGCACCCCTGGATCTTCAGGGACAAGATAAAATCCGTTGAAAATCAAGGGGTAAATGCGGAGGTTTATGTAAATGGGAAGTTTTTGGGGAGCGCCTTTTACAATCCCGAAGGAAAGTTAGCTTTAAGGTTTTACAGCAGGGAAAAGGAGGAATTCAACGCTGGATTGGTTTATAAAAGGATAATGGAAAGCGTTAATTTTAGGGAAAACGTCTTGAAGTTGAAGGGGGCTTATAGGCTCTTCTTTGCGGAAAGCGATAATATGCCTGGCATAATAGCGGACTTCTACGGGAAAGGGGTTGTTATACAGATCTCATCTTACGGTGCGGAAAAGCTCAAAAGGGAGATAGTGGAGGGTTTCAGGATGGCGGGGTATGAATTCCTTTATGAGAAGAGCGATAGTTATGCGAGGAAACAGGAAAACCTTGAACCCTTTGAGGGTTTCCATTTTGGAAATGTTAAAAATCTCGTAGTTGAAATTGATGGGATAAAAATGATATTTCCGATAGGGGGGCAGAAAACGGGACTTTACCTGGATCAGAGGCTCAATTGGAAGATCGTTTCAAGCCTTATGGAGAACAGGGAAAGGGTTTTGGACGCATTTTCTTATACCGGGGGTTTCACCTTAAACCTTCTTGCAAGGGGTGTAAAGAGGGTTTTGGCGGTGGATGAGGATGAAGAGGCACTATCGATATTGAAGGAAAACCTTAAGCTCAACGGTTTTAAGGGCGCGGAGACGATAGCAGGTAACGTCTTCGATATACTGGATACCTTCATATTATCCAATGATTCCTTCGATGGCATTATCCTTGATCCCCCTGCCTTTGCAAAGAGTAAAGATATCTCGGGCGCAATGAAGGGATACACTAGGCTTTTTGATAGGGCGCTAAGGTTAATAAGGAAAGGGGGTATCCTTGCGGTTTTCTCCTGTTCTCACCACATAGATTACTCCCACCTTGAGGAGGTTCTAAGTAAAACCGCAAAGAGGCTATTTAGGGAGGTGAAAATCCTTTATAGGCTATACCAATCCCCCGATCACCCTGTACCCGTTTATTTTAAAGAAGCGGAGTATTTAAGGGGGTTAGCTTGCTTGGTATATTGATCTCCTGCCCAATAGAGAGAGTATATGATTCTCTTTATAAGATAGACCTTTCTGGGGATAAGCAGGTGGTGGAGTTGGGAAAACCTTTTAAACCCCTTAGAGTTAAGACATTGCCAAACTGTGAGGTTGAGTTTATATACTTCGGTGATACGGTGTTCTCAAAGAAGGTATTAAGTTCGGGAAATTACGCGATATTTTATCCACCAATTCCCAAAAAGGAAGGGGACATAAAGGTTTTGGCGAGGACGGAGGAGGGCTCGGTAATATTCCACTTGAAGGCTTTAAGGAAGGATTTCTGGTTTTTCTTATTTCTAGAATTCCTTTTGGGCTTTGTTCTCTTTATCTTCGGGCTTGATAGAGGCTCAACGGGGATCATGAGGGCGGTGGGGGGATGGACGAGGAAGGCTATAAACAGGCTATCATCAAATAGGTTTTTGGCGCTATTGGGTGGGATAATAGGGGCGATGGGTTTTCAGTCTTCAACCGCGGTGACGGTTATGGTGGTTTCCTTAGTGGACTTGGGGATGATATCTCCAAGCGCGGCGATCGTGACCAATGCGGGGGCGGGGATAGGGACGACCTTAACGGTGGGAATTTTATCTTTGGGCATAGGTCAAGTTTCAATAATTTTGATCCTCTTGGGGTTTATAATTGAGAAGCTTTTAAGATCTTACGGGCATTACGGTAGGGCGATTTTTGGGTTTGGTTTGGCATTCTTTGGGATATGGTATATGGGGGAGGTATTTTCCAAGCTTTCAGAGATTCCAACCTTTTTCAATATGCTATCCTCAATATTCAACAGTCCGAGCCTTACTTTGATCTTTTCCCTAGTTTTTTCCGCCCTTATACACTCTTCCGCTTTAACCTTGGGAATAGGGATCTCCTTGGCTTACGCGGGAATACTGAACTTTGAGGGCGCCCTTGCAATGGTCCTCGGCGCAAACGTCGGTACCGCCTTTACGGCCGTTTTGGCATCATCCGGCCTATCCGGAACCGCGAGGAAAGTAGCCATTACAAACCTTTTGGGTAGGTTTCTCTTTTCATTAATCTTACTTTTCACAATACCTTTTTCTAAATTCCTGCCCATCTGGAGCAATAACTTAAGTGCAAATATAGCCTTGGCGCACGTATATTACAACATCCTTTTCGCAATGGCGGTTATACCCATATCTTACCTTAAACCCCTTTGGGAAAGAAGTGAAAACGGGAAAGTTAAGGGCCTCTCGGAGATGTTTATTGACAATCCGGATATAGCGACCGTATATATGGAAAAGCTCGTATCTGATGCCCTAAACAAGGCGATCCTTATGTTCCAAGAAATTCCAGACGTAATAAGGTCAAAGTCCCCATCAAGGATATACAATTTCCAAAAGATGGATGACGAAATAGACGAAATTGAAACAAGGGTTAATGCCCTTTTGGGAAGGTTAAACGAAAGTTTTGTACAACAAAACACCGCAAACAAGCTCATCGCTTTAGCGTACATCATGGAAGAGATAGAGAACTCGGGGGATATAATGTCGAAGTCCATAGGGAGGCTCGCGGAGAAGATGTACAAGGAAGGTATAAACCTGTCGGAGGAAGAGATAAACGGGATACTAAGCTTCCATAGGGAGGTACTTAAGACATTTGCGGACGCGATGGTTGTGCTTTCAAGCTGGGAAAAGGAAAGTGCCAGAAATCTCTACAACAGGAAGGATGAGGTTAAGTCCCTTTTGGAAGAGCTAAAAAGGGAATTTTATTCAAGGGGGTTTGACGTGGAGAAGCTCACCTCTGGGGAGGTTTATTTGGATATACTTTCGGATTTGGAGAGGATAAATTTCCACATAGCATCCATAGGGGGAATAATATACGAGAACACGTAAGCCTTCGACCTTAGAATTCTGACTTATGGCAACGGAAGTTAAAAGGACTTTAAGGGATTACGATTCCCACAAACCCACCTGGTGCCCGGGTTGCGGGGATTACGCGGTTCTTCTCGCCCTAAAAAAAGCCCTATTAAACCTAAACCTTGATCCTTCGGAAGTTGTTATAGTTTCAGGTATAGGTTGTAGCGGAAAAATAAGCGACTATATAAAGGCTTACGGTTATCACGGGATACATGGGAGGGTTTTACCTACCGCAACCGCGATAAAGCTGGCAAACCCCAAACTTACGGTTATAGCCGCGGGTGGTGATGGGGATGGTTACGCGATAGGAGGGAACCACTTCTTGCACGTTTCAAGGAGGAACCCAGATATAACTTACATCGTTATGGACAATATGATATACGGGCTCACGAAAGGACAAACTTCCCCAACCTCCCTAAGGGGTTTTAAGACCGGTACTACCCCATACGGTTCCGTTGAGGGACCTATAGAACCCGTATATATAGCTCTTGTTATGGGTGCCACGTTTGTAGCTAGGGGATTTTCAGGGGATCCTAAAACCCTGGAGATGATATTCACGGAGGCAATAAAGCATAAGGGGTTTTCTTTTGTTGACGTTTATTCCCCATGCGTAACCTTCAACAGGTTCAACACATACGATTGGTTTAAGGCGAATTCCGTAACTTTAAACGGTCCCTTCCCTACGAGGGCGGAGGCAATAGCTAAGATCATGGAGGTTTGGGATTCCGGAAAAGTTCCCCTTGGGATATTCTACAGGGAGGAGGGTACCCCCACCTATGAAGAGCAACTTGTAAGGGATATAAACCTTGCTCCAGCCTTGCAAGATATAACGGATAAGGTCTGGAAGGAGAAGGTTAAGAGGATCATAGAAGAAAAGTACGTATGAGGTTTTTGAGGATCCTTTGGATAATCCTAATCGTCCTATTTGTTCTTTTCCCATTCTATTGGATGGTTATCACGTCCTTAAAGGGTCAGGCGGAGGCTATCCAATTTCCCCCAACCCTCTTTCCCAAGGAGATAACTTTTGAGGGTTACAAACTCGCCTTAAGCAAGCTTGAACTTGGAACGAGCGTTTTAGTCACCGTAGGTATGATATTTTTCATAGTCCTTGGAGAACTTATAACCTCAATCCTCGCCGCTTACGCCCTCTCTTGGATGGACTTTAAGGGAAGGGAGGTCCTATTTTCTGCCCTTTTACTTTTGGCATCCGTACCTATGCCAGTTTATATACTACAGCTCTTCGTGATCGTCCAGAGGATGGGGATGGTGGATACCTTCGCGGGTTTGGTGGTGCCCTGGATGGCGAACATTTACTCAATTTTCCTTTTAAGGCAGGCTTTTAGGAACATACCCAAGGATTTGAGGGATGCGGTTTTTGTGGATGGGGGAAACGACTTAACTTTTCTACTTAAGGTAGCCATTCCCCTCGTTAAACCCGTAATAATAACCATAGCGGTCTTCAGCACGGTATATACTTGGAACAGCTTTTTGTGGCCCCTTTTGGTGGTATCGGAAAAGAAACTCAGGCCCATACAGCTCGCGGTGGCGTACTTTGCCCAGGGTGAGGTAACAAACTACCCAGCCCTTATGGCTGCATCCCTTCTAAGTAGCCTACCCGCCCTAATAGTTTTTGCGATTTTCCAGAGGCAGATAACGGAGGTTTATGCGTGGGGAGGGATGAAGGATTGAAGAAGATCCTCCCCAGGGAAAAGGCTTTACTTTCCGGAATTAGGAGCCTTTCGGATGACGAAATTTTAGCCCTTATACTTTCAACGGGAACGAGAAGGAAAAACGTATTTGAGCTTTCAAGGTCTTTAACTGAAAACTTTAAATTGGATGAACTTGCGGAGATGCCCATAAAGGCCCTTGCAAAGGTTGAGGGTATAGGTTTGGCAAAGGCTTTAAGACTTTCCGCATCATTTGAGCTTGGAAGGAGGGTGTATCACAAGGAGCTCCAGCCCTTTGATAGGAAGCATTTATCCGCAATTTTTTACAACCTTTCACAGGAGAAGAAGGAGAACCTGGTTTTGATTATGTACGACGGGGCGGGTTTTCACATAAAGACGGAGGTAATAGGGGTAGGGAGCTTAAACTCCGTAATGATCCATCCGAGGGAGATATTTGAACCCATATTCAAAAATTCCGCATCACAGTTTATCCTCGCCCACAACCATGTTGATGGAAGGGATGAACCCTCAAAGGAGGACATAAGGTTCACGAAAAATATAAAGGATATAGCGGACAGGCTTGGAATAAACTTCGTTGAAAGCTTTATTGTGGTAAAAAATAAAGCGGTTGGGATTTTGAACGGTTTGGTTATGGAGTTTTGATATGGGTAAAGCTTTCCTTGCAAGGAAAGGGAACCTGATCTTTGGGGTGGTTGAAAGTACGGACATAGTCGCGGAAGCCCGGAGGATCTATCAGACCTCCCCGACCTCAACCGCCCTTTTGGGTAGGGTTTTAACCGGTACAGTGCTTTATGGTTTGATGTACAGGGGTTCCGAACCTAGGGGTATCACTGTTGAGATAGTTTGCTCGGGACCTGCAAGGAGGGTTATAGCCCAGCTTAAAGGACAAAGGGTAAGGGGGTATATTGCGAACCCAAGTGCAGAAGCAGAACATAAGGATGGAAAGCTCAACGTTTCTGGTATAGTTAAAAGCGGGATAATGAGGGTGATAAGGGAGGGTTATATAAGCGAGGTGCCTTTGGTAAGCGGGGAAATAGGGGAGGATTTCGCATATTTCCTTTATCAATCTGAGCAGAGGAAAAGTGCGGTGGGTTTGGGGGTTTTGGTGGGGGAGTACGGGCAGGTTGTAAGCGCGGGGGGTTTCATAATTGAGGTTTTGGCGGATGCGGAGGAAAGGGAGATCTCAGAGATTGAGGAAAAGTTAAAGGGTTTTTCCGTAAGCCTTTTTCTCTCAAAGGGCAACTCTCCTTTGTCTCTTTTAAAGTATTTGGCGGGGGAAGTTGAACCCTTGGACGAGAGGGATTATTATTACGATTGCTGGTGCAACTATGAGAGGTTGATAGAGACGGTTTTGCAGGATGAAAGCATTGAGGATGGAACGAGGGCGGTTTGCATCTTCTGTAAGAAGGAGTATATCATTAGGAGATAACTCGTTTCAACCGAATATTTCCGCTATAATTTTTGCCCTATAATCAAATATATAATCCAGTCTCTTTCTCACGAGCAGGGCGTTTGCGATTTGCCCCAAAATACCAAACGGAATTATGTAATACACCTTATCGATGATTTTTATTTTTTGCCCATCCAACCTTTCAAACAGATGTAGGTGATGCCAAAACTTGTACGGACCAAACCTCTGTTCGTCTATGAAGTACTTATATTTTTCAACAGCGGTTATTTCCGTCACCCAATGAACAGGGATATTACCAAATGGTGATACCTTGTATTCAATTATTAGACCGGTAAAGATTTCGCCGGGAAGATCTTCCGTCAAAATCTTAAAGTTCATATCCGGCGGAGTTATCTTGCTCAAATTACGGGGATCCGAGAAGAATTTCCATATATCTTTGATATCCCCTCGCACAATCTGTTCTCTGTATAGCCTATACATTTTCATGTTTTGGATATTCTAAAGATGTAAGAACGGGATTTCGCTAAGTGTCCTAACATAACTTTCAACGGTATAATACCCGCCTATGAGACCCTTTAGACCCGAGCCTCTTACGGATTTTTCAAAGGAGGAAAACATTAAGGCTATAAAGGATGCTTTAGTAAATGCAAAAAGGAACTTTGGAAAGAGATATCCGATAATCATAAACGGGAAAGAATATACCACCGATAAGGTTTTTGGATCTTTTAATCCGGCACATAAAAACGAATTGGTAGCGGAGTTTTACGCTGCGGGAGAAAAGGAGGCGGATATTGCTATAGAGAGTGCATGGAAGGCATTTGAGTTTTGGAGTAGGTTTCCCGCGGAGGAGAGGGCGGGATTCCTCTTTAAAGCGGCGGAGGTTTTAAGGAGGAGGAGGTTTGAGATAACCGCATGGATGGTTTATGAGGTGGGGAAAAACTGGGTGGAAGCGGATGCGGATGTGGCGGAGGCGATAGATTACCTTGACTATTACGCGCATCAGATGCTTGAGCTTGCGGGGAATAGGCCCCTTGCCCATATATATGGCGAAAACAACGAGTACTTTTATATCCCCTTGGGAGTCGTAGCGGTTATACCACCCTGGAATTTTCCCTTAGCGATCCTCACGGGTATGACGGTTGCAGCGGTTGTTACGGGAAACACGGTAATATTAAAACCCGCATCCGATTCCCCCATGATGGGCTATCTATTTATGGATATAATGAGGGAGGCGGGGCTTCCCGATGGCGTAATAAACTTCCTCCCAGGCTCGGGCGGTTCCCTGGGTGGCTATCTTGTTAAGCACCCAAAGATCCGTATGATCGCCTTCACGGGATCAAAGGATGTGGGGATTTGGATATACGAGGAAGCTGCGAAGGTAAGGCCGGGGCAGAAGTGGCTCAAGAGGGTAATAGCGGAGATGGGGGGAAAGGACGCAATAATAGTTGATAACGAGATAGATGAGAAGGACATACCCTTTATAGCAAACCAGATAATAGTTTCCGCTTATGGTTATCAGGGGCAAAAGTGTTCGGCGGCTTCAAGGTTAATAATAGTTGAGGATGTTTATGATAAAATACTCTCGGCGGTCGTTGAAGAGGCGAAAAGGATAGAGGTGGGGGATCCTGCGGAGAATAAATTTATGGGACCGATGATAAACGAAAGCTCCGAAAAGAAGATTCTGAATTACTTAGAGATAGGGAAGGGGGAAGGTAAGCTCGTTTTTGGAGGGGAGAAGATGAGAGGTGGAATTTACGATGAGGGTTATTACATACAACCCACCATATTCGCGGACGTTCCAGCTAATGCGAAGATCGCCCAGGAGGAGATCTTCGGTCCGGTTCTTGCGGTTATAAAAGCAAAGGATTTTGATGATGCCTTGAGGATAGCAAACGATACTGATTATGGGCTTACGGGCTCCGTTTTCACGAGAAATAGGGAGAAGATATATAAGGCAAAGTGCGAATTTCACGTTGGGAACCTTTACATAAATAGGAAGTGTACGGGCGCTATAGTTGGCGTTCATCCCTTCGGTGGGTTTAATATGTCGGGTACGGACGCGAAGGCTGGGGGTCCGGATTATCTATTATACTTCTTGCAGGGGAAGACGGTTTCGGAAAGGCTGTAATTATGGGAAGCTACAAGGATACCTTAAATATGCCAAAAACGGATTTCCCCATGAGGGGAAATCTGCCAGAAAGGGAACCCATATTCCAAAGGTTTTGGGAAGAAAGGGGAGTTTTCAAGAAGCTAAAGGAGAGAAATGCCCCTTTGTTCATCCTACACGACGGTCCCCCTTATTCAAACGGACACATACACATAGGGCATGCCCTCAATAAAACCCTCAAGGATATCCTCGTAAGGTACAAGGCATTGAGGGGGTACAGGATAAGCTTCGTTTTGGGTTGGGATAACCACGGCATGCCCATAGAGAAGGAAGTTGTAGAGAGCGATGAGGAAATAAAGGAGCTTGTGAGGGAAAGGGGGATAAAAGATCCGGAGGTGAAGTTAAAGATAAGGCAAAAGAGTAGGGAATTCGCCAAAAAGTGGGTAGAAATTCAGAAGGAGGAGTTTAAGAGGCTTGGAGTTTTAACCGACTGGGATGATATATATTTAACGATGGATCCGAACTTTGAGGCGGATGAAACGGAGCTCTTGGCGGAATTAATTGAAAAAGGGT